>OFMH01000002.1_pt1 | contig 164501 bp, 147 predicted proteins | sample 1541761 | NCBI WGS metagenome assembly OFMH01 (sample SAMN04209249, study PRJEB22552) | human gut metagenome | biome: gut; material: feces | host: Homo sapiens | place: USA: Oklahoma
TGCCAAGGAGGGGGTCGCGAGTTCGAATCTCGTTTTCCGCTCCATAGGGGCATAGTTCAATGGTAGAGCAACGGTCTCCAAAACCGTCGATCTGGGTTCGAGTCCTAGTGCCCCTGCCATAGCAAGCGTAGCCTGAGAGTTCAGCTCTCAGGCTTTTTTCGTGTCTGCGTTTAGCAAGATACTACTTTATTAGCAAATAGTTTATGCAAGGCTTTGTCGCTAATCCCTTTACCTTGCATCTTACAAGCTTTTCTGTAACTTTCAAGACAATTTTATTGACAGTGTGACGGAAAAAGCATATAATAAAATAGTTTAGTAATACTGTGAAAGGATGCACTTGACAAGCATCCTTTTTCTTGTCTTTTATGAAGGAGAGAAAAGGAATAATGATTAGAAACGATATTCGTAATATAGCAATTATTGCCCACGTTGACCATGGCAAGACTACCCTGGTTGATGCTATGCTGAAGCAAAGCGGCGTTTTCCGTGCTAACGAGCGCGTTGAAGAACGTGTTATGGACTCCAATGCTCTGGAGCGTGAACGTGGTATCACCATTCTGTCTAAAAACACCGCTGTTATGCACAACGGCGTAAAAATCAACATTCTGGACACCCCGGGCCATGCTGACTTCGGCGGCGAGGTTGAACGCGTACTGACCATGGTTGATGGCGTACTGCTGCTGGTTGATGCTTATGAAGGCCCGATGCCGCAGACCAAATACGTACTGCGTAAAGCATTGGAACAGCACCTGAAACCGATTGTTGTAATCAACAAGATTGACCGCCCCGACCAACGTGTTGATGAAGTTATTGACGAGGTTCTGGACCTGTTCATTGAGTTGGATGCAGATGAAGATCAGCTGGAGTTCCCGGTTGTTCTGGCTTCCGCCCGTAACGGTATTGCCAAACTGTCCATGGACGAGGAAAGCAATTCTCTGGAGCCTTTGTTCAAAGTAATTCTGGAAAACATTCCTGCTCCGGATGTTGACGTTAATGCACCGCTGCAGATGCTGGTTAACACCCTGGACTATGATGATTATGTAGGACGTATTGTTGTAGGCCGTGTAGTTCGCGGTACCATCCACAACGGCGAAAACATCATTTTGATGGACGAAGCAGGCAACCGTAACGGCAAAATCGGCCGTCTGTACACCTACCAAGGCCTGAAGCGTGTAGAAGTGCCTGAGGTTGAAGCAGGTGATATCGTTGCTCTGATCGGTCTGCAGGACGCTAACATCGGCGACACTATCGCTGACAGCGAAAATCCGGAAGCTCTGAAGGGCATCAAGATTGACGAACCTACCCTGTCTATGATTTTCTACGTTAACAACAGTCCGTTTGCCGGCCGTGAAGGTGAATTTGTTACCAGCCGTCATCTGCGTGACCGTCTGTTCAAAGAGGTTAAGACCAACGTTTCCATGCGTGTTACCGAAACCGAAAGCCCCGATGCTTATGAGGTTGCCGGCCGTGGCGAGCTGCATCTGTCCATTTTGATTGAAACCATGCGTCGTGAAGGCTTTGAGCTGCAGGTTGGTAAACCTAAGGTTATTATGCACCGCGATGAAAACGGCAAGCTGATGGAGCCTATGGAAGCATTGACTATCGATGTACCGCAGGACTTCATGGGCGCTGTTATGGAAGGCTTGGGCCTGCGTAAGGCTGAGCTGCAGAACATGACCGAAATGGCAGGCTATCTGCGTATGGAATTCAAGATTCCTGCTCGCGGCCTGATCGGCTTCCGTAACCAGTTCCTCACCGATACTAAAGGTAACGGCATTATGAACCACGTATTTGCCGGTTACGAAGAATATAAGGGTGAAATCCCCGGCCGTACCCGTGGTAGCCTGGTTGCTTTTGAAACCGGCGAAACCACTTCCTATGGTATCGGCAACGCTCAGGAGCGTGGCACCATGTTCGTTGTTCCTGCTGAAAAGATTTACGAAGGCCAGCTGGTTGGCGAAAACAGCCGTGAAGATGACATGGACGTTAACCCCTGCAAGAAGAAGCATGTCAGCAACATGCGTGCTTCCGGCAGTGACGACGCTATCCGTCTGATTCCGCCTCAGACTTTCTCTCTGGAGCAGGCTCTGGAGCACATCAATGACGATGAGCTGGTTGAGGTTACTCCGAAGAGCATCCGTATGCGTAAGAAGGTTCTGGACCGTCTGGAGCGCGGTAAGATGCGTGGCCGTATGAAGAATGTTCAGGCATAATTTTTGACAATTTGTTAAAAATCTGCTACAATTAATATTACTAAGCAGGACTTTTGCCTATAGGCAGCGAATAATAGTCTAAATAACTGTTTTGGTTTGGAGGCTGATGGCCATGGGTTTAAAAAATACAGCAATGAAATTCTTTTGGTCTGATGAAATGGAAGAGCAGCAGGAGGAATATACCCGTCCGCGTCTGCTGAAATCCGGACATCTGAATATTATGGTGCGTACACCGAAATCCTTTGCGGACGTGCGTGAATATGCTGATTCGCTGATGAACGGCAGTGCCATTATGGTATGCTTTGATGCAGTTGACGAAGCGCTCAGATATCGTATTTTTGATTATCTGAACGGTGTAAGCTACATCATTAATGCCGATGTGAAAAAAATTAATGACGATTTGCTGCTTTATGCGCCTGAACAGGTGCAGGTCAACAAAGAGGAAGCAAGAACTTCTTCTAATGTACGTTCCTGGCTTAGCAAATAAATAACAAAAGTTAGCCGTTGCTTGTCACCTTGCGGGGTGGCCGGCAACGGCTTTTTGTGTACGCAGATAGGCTGATGATATTTGCAAATAACAGCCCGGTGTGCTAAAATTATAAGAAATTTACTAATCTTATAAGCGAAACTGAATAGGAAAGAAGAGGTATATATGAGCGAAAAGAAAATGATGAAAAACGGTAAAAAATTAGGTGTTGTCGGTGGCCTTGGCCCTGCAGCCGCTGCAGAGTTCTTGCGTCAGTTCACTATGAGATGCCCGGCGAACTGCGACCAGGAGCATCCTGTTGTATATATGATCGGTGACTGCGATATCCCGGACCGCGGCACAGCAATTTTCGGCAAGGGTGAATCTCCGCTGCCGAAGCTGAAGGCTGATTTGCTGCAGCTGTGCGATATGGGCGCAGATGTGCTTGCTGTTCCCTGCAATACCGCACACTTCTTTATCGATCAGTTTGCTGATGAATTGCCGGTACCGCTGCTGCATATCGTTGACGAAACCGTTAAGGCTGCCAAAGAGCTTTCTCCGGAAAAGGGTGCCTGGATGCTGTCCACCAAAGGCACACGTGCTTGCGGACTGTATCAGAAATATGCCGAAAAGCGCGGACTGACTCTGTACATTCCGAATGAGGAGCAGAGCGATAAATCTCAGGAGGTTATCAACTGCGTTAAGGCTAACCAGCTGGCAAAGGCCGGCGCTATTATGAAAGAGCTGGTAGAGGAGCTGTGGGCTGAGCGCGACATCCCTGTAATGACCGCCTGCACCGAGCTGCCACTTGGCTATGATGCATCCGGACTGCCGCAGGAGCGCAGCGTTTCCAGCATCGGTGCGCTGGCAGATGCCTGCGTGCGTGCGCTGTATGAAGAGGTAAAATAATATTTGAGGATTGCGACCACCTTGGCTTGAGGCTGAGGTGGTTTTTATTTTACTTTGATTAAGTACACATAATTTTCAGAAAATGACTTGACTGCCGGATGTTGATGCTTTATAATCTAATAAGTAGAAAAATCTGAAAATTACAAAGATAAGGAGCTGATAAAGTGCCAATACAGGAGCTTACCGAAGTGCAGCAAATTGTTCAGGAGCTGTGCTTAATGAATAATAAGTTTATGAATAAGGTTTTTGAAAACAATATTCCTGCAGCAGAATTGTTATTGCGCATTATTTTGAAAAATGATAAAATCAAAGTGAAAGAAGTTAAGGTGCAGAATTTTATCCAAAATCTTTATGGACATTCAGCACAAATGGATATTCTGGCACAGGATGAGGCAGGAGTATACTTCAATGTTGAGGTGCAACGCAGTGATGAAGGTGCGACGGCCAAAAGAGCACGCTTTTACAGCAGCTTGCTGGACAGTAATTTGCTGAAGGCTGGTAAGCAATACGAACAGTTGCCGGTTACCTATGTAATTTTTATCACTGAAAATGATGTGCTTCAAGGTAATCTGCCATTATACGATATTGATAGAGTGATTAAGCAAAATGGTGCTGATTTTGGCGATGGTACGCATATCGTTTATGTAAACAGTAAGGTACAGGATGATACACCGTTAGGCAGGCTGATGCAGGATTTTTACTGTAAGGATCCCGCAAGGATGCATTATAGTGAATTAGCTGCGAAATGCGGATATTTGAAAAATGTAAAGGAGAGTGAAGCTGACATGCAGGATATTATTGAACAATATGCAGAGAAAAGAGCACAAAAGGCTGTTGCAAAAGCAGAAAGAGAAAAAAATAAGGAGCTTGTGATAAAGCTTTCATGTAAAGGAATGTCGGTGGAAGAGATAGCGAACATTTTGGATATAACAGAAGCACAGGTAAGAGAACTGGCAGACAAGCGCAGTGCCTAAGCTGCTATTTGCAAAACACAAAGGAGCGTGAAGCTTACATGCAGGATAATATTGAAGAATATGCAGAGAAAAGAGCACAAATGGCTGTTGCAGAAGCAGAAAGAGAAAATAATAAGAAAATTGTAGTAAAGCTTTCAGCTAAAGGAATGTCAGTAGAAGAGATAGCAAGTATTTTGGAGATATTGGAGATAACAGAAGCACAGGTAAGAGAGCTGGCAGAAAAGCGCAGTGCCTGAAACAATAATAATTTAAAACGAAAAATACCCTCGGTTTGCAGTGAATTTGTAAGCCGAGGGTTTTGCTTTTAGTGCAACCTAATATAAAAATTAACTTTTAGCGTAATTTTCCGGAAAAGCATTTTTACTGCGTTTATCCTAGCAGTGTGCTATAATATAAACATACTATCGCCGGCAGCAGCTGGAGCAGCTTCTGCCTTTTGTTAACAGAGGTAAAACATATGCAAGAATTTTTAATTGTAAAGGGTGCGCGACAGCACAATCTGAAAAATATAACGGTAGAAATACCGCGCAATAAAATGGTAGTTATCACAGGGCTCAGCGGCAGCGGCAAAAGCAGCCTGGCCTTTGATACGATTTACGCCGAAGGCCAGCGCCGCTATGTGGAATCACTTTCGGCCTACGCCCGCCAGTTTTTGGGACAGATGGACAAGCCGGATGTGGACTACATCGAAGGCCTGAGCCCGGCAATTTCCATCGACCAGAAAACTACAAGCCGCAATCCGCGTTCTACCGTAGGTACGGTCACGGAAATATACGATTACCTGCGTCTTTTGTTCGCACGCGCAGGTGAACCGCACTGCCCTAAATGCGGCAAGCTCATCGAGCAGCAGAGCGTGCAGCAGATAGTCGACAAGGTGCTGGAGCTGCCGCAGGGAAGCCGCTTTATGGTGATGGCACCGCTGGTGCGGGGGCGCAAGGGTGAGCATATGCGTGTGCTCGACGATATGCGGCGTGCAGGCTATGTGCGTATGTTTATCGACGGCGAGGTGCGCACGCTGGACGAGGATATCCGTCTGCAGAAAAACAAAAAGCACAGCCTTTCTGTAGTAATCGACCGCTTGGCAGTGCGCGACGGCATCAGGCAGCGTTTGACCGATTCCGTGGAAACGGCGCTGAAGCTGGCAGATGGCTTTGCGGAGGTGGCAACGCTGGGAGAAGCAACGGAAACGCAGCTTTTCAGCGAGCATTTTGCCTGCAATGACTGCGGCATCAGCCTGCCGGCGATTGAACCGCGCCTGTTTTCCTTTAACAATCCCTTCGGTGCCTGCCCGGACTGCACCGGTCTTGGCATGCATATGGAGTTTGACAAGGCGTTGATTGTGCCGGACGGTGACAAAAGCTTTGCGGACAGATGCATTGCCTGCTTCAGCAACAATCTGAATTCCTATTTCATGAAACAGCTGGGCGCAGTTCTTGCTGCCTATGGCTATAATTACGACACCAAATGGAATGAGCTTTCGCCTGAGATGCAGCAGCTTTTGTGGGACGGTGCCGGTGAGAGCAAGTTTAAGTTTCTGTATGAAAATCTGCAGGGCGAGGTCAAGGAGCACAACACAACCTTTGACGGAATTTTGAACGTGCTACGCCGTCGTTACCGTGAAGCCTTCAGCGATGCTATGCGTCAGGACTTGGAGGAGTTTATGACGAGCACTCCCTGCGCTTCCTGCCACGGCAGCCGCTTGAAGCCGGAGGCACTGGCAATTCTTATCGGCGGCAAAAATATCTGCGAGGTGACGGCGCTGACAGTGCGCGACTGCCTGCAGTTCTTTACGAAGCTGGAGCTGACGCCGAAGCAGCAAATAATTGCGCATCAGGTTTTGAAGGAGATTATGGCACGCCTGCAGTTCCTCAATGACGTAGGCCTTGATTACCTGACGCTCGACAGAAGTGCCGGTACGCTGAGCGGCGGCGAAGCGCAGCGCATCCGCCTGGCAACGCAGATAGGCAGCGGCCTGACAGGCGTGCTGTATATTCTGGACGAACCGAGCATCGGCCTGCACCAGCGCGATAACGGTAAGCTACTGGAAACGCTCAAGCATCTGCGTGATTTGGGTAATACGTTGATTGTCGTAGAGCATGATGAGGAAACGATGTATGCTGCTGACCAGATTATCGACATCGGTCCGGGAGCAGGCGAGCATGGCGGTGAAGTTGTGGCCCAAGGTACGGTAGAAGAAATTAAGCAGGTGCCGGAATCCGTTACCGGTACCTATCTTGGCGGCCGCAAATTTATCCCGGTTCCCAAGCATCGCCGTGAGTGCGATGGCAGGATGCTGACGATTCATGGCGCTCGCGCCAACAATCTCAAAAATATTGATGTCAGCATTCCGCTCGGAGTCTTTACCGTGGTAACAGGCGTGAGCGGCAGCGGCAAATCAACCTTGATAAACGATATTCTCTATAACTCCCTGGCTGCCAAGCTCAATGGTGCGCGCTTGCGTGCTTCCGAGCATGACAGCATCGAGGGCATAGAATATACGGATAAGGTTATCAACATCGACCAGTCCCCAATCGGACGCACACCGCGCTCCAATCCCGCAACCTATACCGGCGTCTTTGATTTTATCCGTGAGCTCTTCAGCCAGACCAACGAGGCCAAGCTGCGAGGCTATAAGGCCGGTCGCTTCAGCTTTAACGTTAAGGGAGGACGCTGCGAGGCCTGCAAGGGCGACGGCATGAATAAGATAGAGATGAATTTCCTGCCGGACGTTTACGTTCCTTGCGAGGTCTGTCACGGTGCACGCTATAACCGCGATACGCTAGAGGTGCATTACAAGGGCAAATCCATCGCTGAGGTTCTTGATATGACGGTGAGCGAGGCCTGCGAGTTCTTTAAGAATCAGCCGCGCATTTACCGCAAGCTGGCAGTGCTGGAGGATGTAGGTCTTGGCTACATTCATCTGGGACAGGCAGCGACGACGCTGAGCGGCGGCGAAGCGCAGCGCGTTAAGCTGGCAACGGAGCTTTCGCGCCGCAGTACGGGACGCACGGTGTATATCCTGGACGAGCCTACGACAGGCCTGCATATTGCGGACGTGCACAAGCTGCTGGAGGTGCTGCAGCGCCTAGTTGAAGGCGGTGACAGCGTTATCGTCATCGAGCATAATCTGGACGTTATCAAGGTGGCGGATTACATTATCGACCTCGGTCCCGAGGGCGGCGACAAGGGCGGTACTCTGGTGGCCAGCGGTACGCCGGAAGAAGTAGCGAAGGTCAAAAAATCCTACACCGGACAGTACATCAAGCAGGAGCTGGCGAAGGCGAAAAAGAACGGGTGGTATGTATGACAGAATTAGCCGCAGGCTTTAGCGACAATATAAAAAAGGCCTTGGCCGTACTGCCGGAAAAGCCAGGCGTTTACCTGATGCACGATGCCTCCGGCAAGGTTATCTACGTCGGCAAGGCTGTTGTACTGAAAAACCGCGTGCGCAGCTACTTCCGTAATCTGGCCAGCCATACGCCGAAGGTGAAGGCGATGGTGGCAAAAATCGCGGAGATTGAAACGATTGTTACCTCCAGTGAGGTAGAAGCACTGATTTTGGAGTGCAACTTAATCAAAAAATATCGCCCGCGTTACAACATCAGCCTAAAGGATGATAAAACATATCCCTATCTTAAGGTTACGCTGCAGGAGGATTTCCCGCGTTTATATGTGACGCGCAGGCAGCTGCGTGACGGTGCACGTTATTACGGACCGTATGCTGACGCCGGTGCCATGCATGCCACGGTAAAGCTGCTGCGTAGCATGTTCCCGCTGCGTACCTGCCGCAAAATGAACCCGGACAGACCATGCCTTAACTATCACATTAAGCGCTGCCTTGCGCCCTGTGCCGGTTATATCAGCAAGGCGGATTATCATAAGATGATTAAATCCGTCTGCATGGTGCTGGACGGACGCACCACGGAGCTGGAGCGCGATTTGAAGCAGCAGATGCAGGAGGCAGCGGATAACTACGCTTTTGAGGAGGCTGCCAGACTACGCGATCAGCTGCAGGCTGTGGCACGTCTGAACGAGGCGCAGAAGGCTGTTACCAATAACGGCGGTGATATGGATATCTTCGGCCTGGGGCAGGATATGACAGGCCTGTGTGTGCAGTTGTTCTTCGTGCGCAAGGGCAAGCTCATCGGCAGAGATAACTTCTTTATGCCCGACGGCGGCGATACGCCGCAGGAGGTTATGACAGCCTTTGTCAAGCAGTATTATAACGAAGCAACCTTTATTCCCAAGGAAGTAGTGCTGCCGTATTTGCCCGAGGAGGAAGAAAAACAGCTTATTGAAACGTGGCTGGCAGACAAGGCACAGCGAAGGGTGGAGCTGCTGCTGCCGCAGCGCGGTGTAAAAAAGGATTTACTGAAGCTGGCGAATGAAAATGCCGTCAAGCTGCTTAATGAACGCCTGCGTAAGGGCAGCCTGTCGCTGAAAAATGACCTGCAGGCTGCCGAAGAGCTGCAGCAGGCCTTGGGCTTGGAGCATCCATTGGAGCGCATGGACTGCTTTGATATCAGCCATACGCAGGGCAGCGAAACTGTTGCCTCCATGGTTGTGTTCCGCAACGGCACCAGCAGCAAGAAGGATTACCGCAGATATAAAATAGTTTCGGCAGAAGGCAAGCCTGATGATTTCAAATCCATGCAGGAGGTTGTCTACCGCCGTTACCGGGATTATGAGGACTTGCCCAGCCTGGTGGTTATCGACGGCGGCAAGGGACAGCTGAGCTCGGCGCTGGAGGTTATCCGCGGCCTTGGCCTTGACGATTTGCCGGTTGTAGGCCTTGCCAAGCGCGAGGAGGAAATCTTTAAGCCGCACCAAAGCGAAAGCATCATGTTGGACCGTGAAGGCGCTGCGTTGCACCTCATCCAGCGCATCCGCGACGAGGCGCACCGCTTTGCTATTACCTACCACCGCAAGCTGCGTGGTAAACGTAATCTTGTTTCCGTGCTCGACCATGTGGAGGGAATCGGTCCTAAGCGTCGGCAGGAGCTGTGGAAGGCATTCAAAACGCTGGACGCTATGCGGGCAGCAAGTGTTGAAGAGCTGGCTGCGGTAGAAGGCATGAACCATGCGGCGGCGCAGACGCTGTACGATTTCTTCCGTTTGGATTTACCGGAAAAGCAGCAGGTGTTGCAGTAAAAAGATTCACAGCTATTTTGCAAAATATCCGCGCAAAAAATGCTATAATAATTATAGGTCAAAAATAATAATTATTATGTAGCTCGCGCTTAGCTTTTCTTAAAAGCGCAGGCTATGGCAAGAGGAGGACGAAGCTAATGGCAAAATGGGTATGTGATGTTTGTGGTTATGTGTATGATCCTGAGGTTGGCGATCCTGATAATGGCGTTGCAGCAGGCACTGCCTGGGAAGATGTACCGGAAGAGTGGGTTTGCCCTCTTTGCGGTGTAGGCAAGGACCAATTCTCGGAAATGTAAAATTGCATAGGATATAACAAACGAGGCTGGGACAAAACCAGCCTTAAACAGAAAAACCAGTGGAGGTTTACCGTCAGGTAAATTTCCACTGGTTTTTTAGTGCAAAAAATTAAAAAATACTTAACTCTAGCGATTCTTTAATTTGTGAAGTTGGTTTGCCTCAACTTCTTTGATGTTACTTATCAATTATAAAGATTATTGTATTTATCGTAGACAGCATGCAGCAGCTCTTGGCTTTCCTCTTCGGAATAAACCATACTGCTTTCCGGAAGATAAACCAGAAAATCATGGAATGCATGTACCAGGCTTAATTCCTGCAGATGGAAGATATACTGTCCTTTATTGGGACTGAAGTAATATATAATAATATTTTGTTCGCTTGGCGCGCAAATGCAGATAGGCGAAGGCACGGAAAGCTTATCACTGCGCACAATCCTTGGGCTGAAGCTGCCATCATCAACGCTGTTGATAATGTTCTTTAAAAGCGTCATGCGTTGCGGCGGAGTCAGGCAGGTGTACATGAAATCAGGGATTTCTGTTACGCGTCCAGTTTCCATAAAGAGGTTTAAGCCCTCCAACGTAAAGGAAATATGGTGTGTGCTGTATTGTGCACGGATTTTGTCAAAATAAGCAACAATAACTCCTTGCATTTCAACCGGTATAATGTCCTTATTTAATCTGTCCATAAGTATATCTTCCGGACAGAAGCTGGGGAAGCAAGGCTGGTAGAAAAGCTCATGCACTTCTTCAGCGTTTATTTCCTCATCGCTGAGGAAGGTAGACTGCAAATATTCCTCCGGCGTAGGATGGTAGGCTTGGCAGATCGGATTAGCAACACTGAGGCTTTTTTGAAAGTTATCACAGGTAAGCGCAACCATATCCTGTGAATGATAGAGAACTGCCTTATCCTGTTCATAGGATATTGTTAAAACAAAATCACTGGTGATGATTTTGAACGGCAGCATACTGGTGTTGTTGAACAACGTATCAACATTGTCATAAACATAGTAAGGATGGAAAACCTCGCATTGGAATAAAATAGGCACAAGCTTTTGCAGGATGTTAAGGTTATAGGTTGTGCTTTTATGTCCTTCGTTTTTGTCAAAAACGATGATAGCTTCCACAAGAGTATTGTTGCGGTTAAAATCAATGGAAGTAAGACAATCAAAAATATATTGACATTCAGGCTGTACCATTAATTTGATGTGGCCTGATTTTTTATTGGCTTCAATTTCCAAAACCGCCTTCAAAATACGGTTGATATTAGCCTGACCGTTGATAGTTTTTAATTGTTCCTGCATGTCAAGCATATCCTGTACGCCTGTGGGAATCACAAGCTCGTCGGCAGAATTCATATCGTAAAAACCGGAGATGATTTTGCTGACGTGCTCACGACGGAAAAAGTTTTCTTCTCCCATATGTGATATATGATAGGCGCGCAGTAATTCTGCTGTTTCACTGGGGTTGAGCATCATGGCTCTGGCAATAGCAGTTACGTCTGCAACATTCGCAGGCATACGCTTGCCAACCTTCATGTGCTGTATCATTGTTCTGTCTACACCGCTTATTTTTGAGATAGTGTAAATTGTTGTATTTTTTGTATCCAGATACTTTTTGAGCGTATCCGCAAATAATGTCATAAGCAAAACCCTTCCTAAAATAGTTCATCATCAATATTTATATTATAGACGAATTTGTGACAATAATAAAGTCTTGAATAACCAAAAAGCCTGTCACAAAAGTTGTCACATCTGTCAGATGTATGTTAATTTGGTTAAAATTAAAAATATAATGGAAATTTTATAATTATATATAAGAGGATTGATGAGAGATACCCCTATATGGCGATGCTTTGTAAAATAAAAGACAAGTACTTCGTAGAAACGCTATTGTGTAGTGGGGGGGGTAAAATGGGTATTAGAGATATACATTGGAGGGTAATAGCTATGATGAGATGGAAGGTTGTAACAGCTATGCTTTTATTGGCATTGAATAATATTACCTATGCGCAGATTACTGATGTTTCCGGTGTCGGCGAAGACAGGGACAGTGCGCTGCGCGATGCCAAACGTAATGCAGTGGAGCAGGTTGTCGGTACATATATTAATTCCGAAACCTTGGTGAGTCAGGCTTCGGTGGTAAGCGATGAAATTTATGCTAAATCCGTTGGCTTTATTACGGATGTGCGTGTAATTGATGAAGGCAAAAGAAATGGCAGCTATTATGTCCGTGCGAAGATTGATGTCAATACCAACCCGAATTCGGAGCTGATGAATCGCATTGAAATGATAAAAGCCTTGGGAGATCCGCGGATTGGTGTAGTGGTTACATATTATAGTGATGCAGATAACGCAGCCAAAGAAAAATATCCTTTAATGTGCGAGGCTGCTATAAACAGAAAACTGGCAGAATTGGGTTTTTCGCATGTTATTGATTCAGCATTGATATATAATGAAAAAAATTTTGACAGAGGTATGGCTTTGGACGCTTCTGCTTTACTGCCTAATCCGGAGATGGATTACCTTATTATAGGTAAATTAGATTTGCATACCGATAATATAAGCCTGCCGAGATATATTGATTTGGGTAGTAATGACTCAGTAGAAAATTTTTCTACTAATCTGATAAATAGTGTTGCGGAAATCAATGTTGAGGTTGTTAAGGCTGCTACCGGTGAAGTAGTCAACACGTTTAGAAGTGAAACGAAGTCTATAAATAACAGCAATAATAGCTCTGAGAATACTGCAGTAGTTCAACTTTCCGAAATTGTTGCGACAAAAATAAAGTCTGTTTTAGCAAATAAGGCTTCGGCTGCAGATAATCAAATACAGGTAGAGATTGAAACGGACAATTATAAATTTGTATCAGAAATTATCACAGCTTTGAAGCATACCGCAGGCGTGAGCAATGTTCAAGAGAAAAATTTCAGTAACGGAAAAGCAGTGGTGACAATTGAAACAACTCTTAAGCCGCAAACAGTTTTCAGAATGCTCAAAGAGAAATGCGCATGCAATTTGTTTATAAAAAATGTTACCGCAAATAATATTGTTATAACGGCGGAATAATGTGGAGGAATAAAGATGAATTTAAAAAAATTGTTCAGTGGAGTTGCTTTAGTCAGCTTACTGGTTGGTGCTTCTGTTGCACAGGCTACAGATATTAAGGATTTTCCTCGTGTGGCTGTTATGAATTTTGGTAATAAGGCTATTACCAGCCAAGGATTAAGAGATCAGGATTTCAGCTCTGCTACAGAATATGCTATTTATCAGCTTTCTGCAAGCGGCTGGTTTGATTTGATAGATTATGAACAGCTGAGTACGATTGCCAATATGCATAGTATAAATATGTCCGGGTTAGTTGACCCTTCTACCACAGTTGAAATTGGCAAATTTGCCGGTGCAGAATATATGGTTGTAGGCTATCTTACCGGATTGACAACTAAAGAAAATATTTTGGGCTACCAGCATGGTGATAAAGGCTCCTTTGATAATGCACAGCATGTAGTTACAGCAAATGTTGCGGTACGTATTGTTGATATAAAAACAGGTCGTATTATCGTTGCGGGCTTAGGTAAGGGCAGTTCGACAAGTACATACAACGAACTTAGCTTCACTAAATATCGTAACAGAAAAATAGAAACCGAGGACATTTCCAATACTGTTAATCATGACCGGAAAAATGAGTATAGTAAGAATACTAATACTACAAACAGCCAAAGCAGTACCTATGACAAAAATAAGAACAACACTAAAAACAATACCCGTACTGATGAAACCAATAATACATACAGTAAAGAAAACAGTATAAATAAAAAGACTGAAACTAAAGCTACTGATAACAGAAATACCACAACAGAAAAAAATAATCAGGTTACCGACAATACTGTCAGCAACACACAAGCTAATGTTAACAAAAGTCCGAATCTTAATTTAAAAGGTGATGTCAATTATGACGGTGTTGTCAATTATGATGATGTTCAGCTTTTAAAAGAGGTGTTAATTGATAAGGATGTTGATTATGACGCTTCTAATGCTGACATGAACGGAGATGGCAAAATTACTGTTACGGATTTATCTCAACTGAAAACTTTGGTTGATAATGCTCCTAATCATACAATTTATCCTCAGTTAATAACAGATGGCGAAAGCACTGTTGGCAGTCAGGAAAATACAAAAGGAACCGTAAACAGTACCGTTATGACTGATAGCATAGGTAAAGAAACAGCTAAAACAGATACCGTTGATAATAGCAGTTCGGAATCTGTAAATAAAGGCAATACAAGCAGTGCAACCTCATCTGATATAAACGAAACAACAGAAACAGAGCATACCGAAAAAAATCACAGCAGTACTGTAGATGAAAGTATTACCAAAGCTGATAATGTTAATACGGTATCCACTCATAACAAAAATATTTCCTATGAGCGTGAAACATTGGATTATGTCATTAGGGTTGGTACTGTTGAGGTTTCTGATATTCAGGTGCGTAATGCAATCAGTAAGGCTGTGCGTGATGCTATTTACGGTAATATGGGTATTATGACAACCTTGAACAACGGCAAAAAGCTGAAAATCAAAACAGGCTTCTAAATTAAATTTGAGGTGAAAATAATGAAAAAATTGTTGGCATTGACATTAGCATTCAGTACCTTTACAGCGTCTGCTTGGGCAGAACAGCCTAAGGCTGCCGAATATAAACAGATAATGTCTTCGGGTAATTATTATGTGGAATATGAATTAGATGCTGTAAAGAAGTGCTTGGCGGTAAAAGACGGCAAGCGCATGGACTATACTGTTTACACATCTATGGGCAATCCGTTTTTATCAGCTATTCCTATAATTGGTTTAGCATCCTTCTTTATTAAGTCTGATACTAAGGTACCATCTGCTTTATATGCTGACGGTAAGTATTATCAGTTCCAAGAAAAAAAGAAAGCTGTTATGGCGTACTATAATCAGTTGGACGACGAAAATCTTGATCCCAATGAAGCCTGGAGCAGTGTGCGTTATCGTTTAGCCTTGCCGGAAGAATTAGTAGTGTTTGCACCGAATGATGAATTCAACTCTTTTACCGGCTTTAAAGCACCTCACTATATAGGCAGCGGTCAGACCACCGGTAATAAAGACATTTTAGATTACGATAAATATTCTTTAGCTGAAAAAAACAAAGCCGGCGGTGTACTGTTTGAAAAAATCTTCTATATGTATTACAAAGAGGGCGCTTTGCAGCAAATAAAGACCTTCATCAAATATGGCAATAACGAAGAGCAGCTGATTAAAACCATGAAATTAAAGCAGATTACCGGCGAATTACCGGAAAATGCTTTAAAGATACCGGATGGCTGCAAGGTATATGCAGCAGGTATCGGTGACATGGACGATTTGCTGGAGAAGCAGGTTTTAGTTGAAGACTACAGCAAAAAGGAGGAATAAGCAATGAGTAAGATAATGAAGGCTCTGCTGCTTTCCTGTATTACTGCAGGTACTATGCTTTCTGCTAGTGCTGAAGCAAGTAATCTTGATACATATCGTGATTTACTGATATCGAAGAAATACACAATTAAATATGAAAATGTTACGCCGGAGGAGCGCATAACCAATAAAGATAAAATTACCTTAACCGGTAAAAACACCATGAGCACCGGTAATGTCAGCAGATTGATGTATAAGCCGTTAGAATGTGTTGTTGTAAGCGACGGTGCTGACCGTTATGAAGAAATGGGTTATGATGGTTTTATCAGCTGCCGTTTGCAAAACAAAAATGGTACATATGTATTTACAAAATACAATGAAGGTCAGAAAACCGCTGTATGGGGCACAAAGAAAAATACGGTTACTGCAAATCAGACCAACGATATTGCCTATATTATGCAGGGCGATGCTTTTGGCGGTAATGATATGACGCGATTGTTGAATGCTATTTTGCCGGATAATTTGAAAAGTGCGGAGATGCCAAGCTATCGGCAGGTAAATTCCGGTTGGCTCAACAATGGCTTGAATTATGTAGATTATCGGTCCGATGGCAGAAATATGGAAGCAATCAGATATTACTTTAATGGTTACACCTTGGTGAAAATCGCTTCTGCCCAATTCATTTATGACGATAAGGGACAGATGCAGGCAAGACGCTGCATTATTAAAGTTAATGAATTTTCTCCCACGCCGGCTAAAGAATATTTAAGCTTGCCTGCCGGTGTAAAGGATGCTACGAAAAAGCCAAAGAAAGATGAAGGTGATAACTGATGAGAAGAAGTCTGAAGGTATTAACCTCTACGGTATCAGCATTGCTTGTAAGCAGTGTAACTACGTTAACTGCATTTGCTAATCCTTCTTGCGTATTGATGCGCTTTACTGATGATACCAGATATGACAGAGTGGAATCGGCGGCAACGTTATCTGATTTGGTAATGGAAAAACTGCTTAACAGCGGCAAGTTTAATTTTAAAGAAACCAAGGTAATAGACAAGAATTTGGAAAAGCTGCTTTATGATGAAAAGTCTGCCGTTTTTCAGAATGCAAGATATGCCATGAACTATGGTGATTATAATACCTTGTTTGAAGGCCGCGGCTTTAATGAAAAATGGGCGCAAAGCATTGCCAGTGCAAGATTAGGCCAAATTGTCAGCCCGGATATTGTCAGCAGTATCGGCAGACAGCATAATGCAGAATATCTGATTCAGGGAACTATTATCAATTTGGGCAGCGGCGACTGGATGGACAATAAAATTGCGGATGCTGCACAATATGCAAATACTGCTATGAGTATGTTCGGCGGCTCCGGGGCTGCCAATATGCTTGGCCCCTTAGGTCCTTTGGCTTCTTTGGCAGGCTCTGTTAACGTGAAAAAGACAGGCGTTGGAGTGCAGGCGGATTTAAAGGTTATTAAAGCGTCTACCGGCGAGGTTATCTGGCAAAAAGAAGTAATCGGCAAGGATACTCAAAAGCAGATTTCTTTGTTTGGCGGCATTAAAATAGGCAGTGATAAGCTGAACAATGATATGTATTACAAGGCAATGGAAAATACTGCGCAGTCTATTGCCGATGCTTTAATTGCTGATGCGGATGCAGGCAAGATGTTTGTTAAGTAGAGGCGGCTTATGATAAAAAGAATACTTTTATTTGCTGTTTTACTGTTGGCTTTTGGCGGTCAGTGCTTTGCTGCCGCAATCAGTAAGGATGCAAATGTAGCTGTTATGGATTTTGGTACAAGACCGGGGGCGACAACCTCGGAAATCAGTATCAATAATGCAGAGTATACGTCCAGTGAGTATATAATCAACGGACTCGTCAATAAGCACTGCTTTAATATTATGGATAAAGATATTGTAATGCACCGCTTACAGGAAAAACAGTTAAAAACTGTGGGTTTGATTGATCCTGATACGGCAAAAGAAATAGGGAGCCTGCTCAATACGCGTTATATAATTTACGGCAATGTAACCAACGTGAGTGTCAGTGATACCGGAACACAGATTTTGACGAATATTGGCGGCGGCGTTAATGTATGCACGGTAAAGGCGCATGTTATTGCCAGAGTTATGGATGTAGAAACCGGTGATATTCTTATGGCTGTCAAAGGTGACGGCAAATCTAAAAGCAGCTTTGTTAAATTACATGCCGGTAATGGGCTTACAGGAGTGAAGGTGCTGAAAATCGGTACTGTTAATGTAACAATGGATAGTGTACATAATGCTATTGCTAAAGCTGCTGAAGATATAGCAGGAAAAATGGCTGCAAATTATATTTAATAAGGAAAGGACTGTTGTGATTATGAAAAAGAAAGCGTTGGTTGTAGGAGTTTTGCTGAGTGTATTCTCGATGGGAATGAGTGCATATGCAGAAAAAACTTTAAATATAAAAGATACAACTCGTAACGATTTGACGTATGATTATAATACTAAACTTAGTGGTTCTACAAGTGGAGCTGTAGTGAGGATTAATGTTACGAGGGATCAGAAAATAACTTTTAATAATAGTTTGAGTTCTACTGGAACCGCATTATCTAGTGAAGAATTTAAAATAACCCAAAACAATACAGTTGGTATTTTACATGATTCTACGGCTACTACTACAATTGATGGAAATGGATTGTGGATTTCTTCTACAAGTCATCTTGATAATGTAAAATCAATTGTTAATCAAAGTGGTATTTTGAAGTTTACCAATACAAGACTTTTGGTAAGTGGTAAAGTTGAAAATGCTGCTGGGGCAACAATGATAGTTGATAATGAGTTTGATCTAGGTTCTTCTTCCTCAGATGTTTCGAATAAGTCCATAGGTATTGATAATCAAGGATCGATGCAGATCAATGGGAAATTTTCAGCAGATGTCTATAATGATAATGTTTCGGGAGACAATTCATTTTATGATGATTATTCAGAAATGTATGCTATAAATAATCAGGGAACTTTAAATATTGCTAAAGCTGAATCTATTTTTGGAGATATTAAGCATAATAGTGGTGCTCAAACAAAAATAAATTTTGTATCTGATACTTTACGTGATTCCAACAGTCCTTTCGGAGTTAATTGGTGTACTTTCAACGGAAATGTTTTGAATAGTGACAGTAATTTTGAGATGACAATAAATAAAAATGCTTCTTGGATGCATCGAAATCAAAGTGGAGAGGTAGAAGGAATAAAATTAAATGGTGGTTGGATTTCTTTAAGCATTGATAATTATATATGGAATGATAGTGTTTCTCATGGTGATTATTGGTCTTATGAGTGGAATGACAATTACGATACTTTAACTTTGAAAGATATTCAAATTAGTAATACACAATTTTCTGGAAGCAAAGTAGTGAAAAGTTTTGTATTAGGTAGTGGAGGCTTTTCTTTATCTACTGATTTAGCGAATAATAAAGGTGATAAGATAGTTTTCACTGGAACTCCTAACATATCTCCTAACATTGATAAAATAGGACTTGTAATATGGGATAAAAATAATAACCCACAAAATATAATTAAAGAAGATGATGGCAAGAGTGTTACACTTATTGAAGCACCTGAATCTAGCAATATGAAGTTTGAATCAGCTTTAGGGTTTGGACGCAATTATCAAAGCTTTAGACTCTATGAACCAATTATTAAAGAGGAAACTGATGGCAGTACACACAAGTGGAATTTCGTTGGCTGGAAAGTGGGTGACGCTGGCGATATTCTTGACCAACAGCTACCTACTAATGAACCATACATCAATACCAATGAACTGGATAGCGTGTTTAACCGTGTAATGGATATCCGCAATGATCCCAGTGAAGTAGGCGTTTGGATTCGTGGCGAAACCGGTAAGATGAAGATTGATGGCTATGGTTATGATTACAATCTTACTAGCGGTGGTCATGATTGGAAGCATGAAAGTGATGCAGCGATTATGTTCGGTGGCTTTGGTATTACACATTCTGTCAACAAGTGTGATACGGGCATTATCGGTGATGCAAAGAGCACCGGTTATAACCTTTATGGCAGCTGGTTAGGTAAGGATAATAACGATTATATTGATGTTATCCTGAAATACGGCAAAATGGATAAAACATATGCCGGTCTTGATATAAATAATGTTTTTGCCGGCGGCAATTATTCCAAGGATGTATTCAGTATCGCAGCTAAATACGGACGTCGCTACGAAATGAGAAATGACTGGTATTATGAGCCGTTTGCAGGTCTGACCTGGGGCAGAATCAGTAATGTTGACTTTAAGGATACACGCGGTTTTAAAATTCATGGCGACAGTGTTACCAGCAAAATGGCGAACTTAGGTATTCAGGTTGGCAAGAAAATGGATAAACATGATATTTACTATCGCATGAATCTGGTACATGATTTTGACGGCGAAATGTATATGAATGTTCCGGGAACCAAAACTGCCGCATATACAGATATGGGCGGAACTTGGTTGAAATGTGCAGTCGGCACCAGTGCTAAAGTTGGCAAAAACAACAGTTATTATATTGATTTGGAAAAGGATTTTGGCAGTAAGGTTGAAAAGCCTTGGTCTATTAGCGCAGGCTATAGACATACTTGGTAAGTGCGCTTTAATTGTTAGCAAAGGAGTTGCTTAATATGAAAAAAACAGGATTATTGGCATTAGGCTTTGCGTTAGCATTTGGCGTAGTTGCTGAAGCCGGAAGTATTCCTACCGACAGAGTTCCGCTGCAAACTTATGCTGTAAAAAAACTTAATTGTTATTTACAGCCTAACGGTGTGCAAAAAGGCTGGATTGATCCCGGAGACTATGTTGTGGTAACGCAAATCAGAAGCGATGGCTGGGCGTATGGTTCTTATCCTGTCGGCAACGGCAGAGTCAGCAGATGGTTCAGAGCAGATGATTTGGTAAATAATATAGGCTTTGCTAATCAGGAGCGTTATTCGCCAAAAGCAAATACCAATACATATACCGGCCCTGACCATAGCAGAAAGTTTGGTTCCTTTAACGATAATGAAACGCTTCTTGTGGTGTCTGAATCCGGAGAAAGCAGGCAGTTTATTTATAAATTAAACAACGGTGGCTATAAAATGGCTTGGGCTCCGTATTGGGATTGCTGGGATGCACGGCAGGCGGGTAAGCAGCAGGTAAATAATAATGTGATTAACAAGAATCCCATTGTGAAGCCTGTGCAAAGAGAGGATAAAAAGCAGGAGCAGTCATCTTCATACGGAGTGTGGGAAGCAACAGCAAGATACACAGCGAATACATATGACAATCCTGATTTGCGAGGTGCGAGAGCAGGCTGGATAAGCAGTGGCTCCGATATAGAAGTATTGGGAGAAAATGCGAAGTCCTATTTTATTCGTTACTGGGCCGACAACGGTGCAACGAGAGAACGCTACGTAGAACGAACTGCCGTGAAGGGGCTGAACGAAGACAAGGAGAATAAACAGCAGGTAAATAACAATGTGATTAATAAGAATCCTATTGTGAAGCCTGTGCAAAGAGAGGATAAAAAGCAGGAGCAGTCGTCTTCATACGGAGTGTGGAAAGCAACAGCAAGATACACAGCAAATACATATGACAATCCTGATTTGCGAGGTGCGAGAGCAGGCAGGGTAACCAGCGGCTCTGATATAGAAGTATTGGGAGAAAATGCGAAGTCATATTATATTCGTTACTGGGCCGACAATGGTGCAACGAGAGAACGCTACGTAGAACGAACTGCTGTGAAGGGGCTGAACGAAAAACCACAGCCTTCAGATAATGATTCAACTAGCTATTGGGATGGCAAGGTTAATACACAGTTAGCTAATTTAAGTAATCTTTGCTATAGGAGTAAAAGTACATATAATCCATTTAAAAAATCATATACAGATGATAAAGGTGTTTATCATACTACTAATTGTACTTGGTATGCTTTTGGTAGAATGCAAGAAGTTTGCGGGATTAAATTAAAAGCTAGTGGTAATGCTAAGACATGGGGGGATGCTGAAAAAAGCGATAATAATGTAATAGTTAATAAAACTATATCTTCTAAATGCGTTGGTGTTAGAATGACTGGTGGTGGTGGTGCTGGACATGTTGTGTTCATTGAATATGTAGACAATAGTGGATATGTTTATTTTACGGAGGCTAACTTTAATAATAAAACTGATTTGAAAGTAAGAAAAGAAGCAAAAAGTTTCTTTGATAATTATACTTGGTTTATTCACCCTAAATAAATGTTTTATGAAGGAAATCTTAAAAGGAGATGTTAACAATGTATTCAAAGAAAAATTTATTCGCTGCTGTCGTACTTGGTCTGTCCATGTCTTTAACAGGTATTGCACCTGCTGTTGCAAGTGCGGATGATGTATCCGTACAGGTAAATGTGCAGCAAAATGTTAAAGGCTCTGTAAACTGGGAAAAGGGTGCTGAGGCTGATGTTGAAGCATGGGGTGTAGGCCTGCCTCCGGAAAACATGCCTGCTGCCCGCGGTACTGCGCTTGCGCGTCGTGCTGCTATTGTTGATGCGTATCGTCAGCTGGCAGAAACTATTAAAGGCGTTCAGATTGATGCGGAAACCTCTATGCGTGATTTAGCAATTGAAAGTGATATTGTTAATACTAAAATCAGCGCATTGGTAAAGGGTGCACGCATAGTTGAAGAAACTGCCAATGATGACGGCAGCTACACCGTCAGAATGGCTATTCCTCTGTATGGCGTGAAGAGTGTTGCGGCAGTTGCTGTACCTGAAGCTCAAAAAACAATTCTGCCTGAAGAGGCGCCTGAAATAAGCGAAGATTACACTCCTGCTCCGGAGGTAAAGGCCGAAGCTGCTTCCTATACCGGTGTTGTTGTAGATGCCGGCGGCTTAGGACTGGAGGGTACCTTCTCTCCTGTTATTTATGATGTTAACGGCCGTGCGATTTACGGCATGCGTAACATTGATAAGGACTTTGCTATCAGCAAGGGCATGGTAGAATACTATAACGATTTGCAGACCGCAACCGTTAATTCCCGTGCCGGTGCAAATCCGTTGGTTGTGAAGGCTGTGAGCGTTCGCGGTGGTGCTAATTCCGTAAATCCGGTTAACGTTGTTGTTAGTGTAGAAGATGGCGATAAAATTTTATATGCTAATGAAAAATCCGGTATGCTGGAAAATAAAGCAGTTGCCTTTGTAAAATAAACGGCAATGACGAAAGGAATGCTCATATTAAAGGGCATTCCTTTTTTGTTAATGATAGAAGGTGAGAGCTATGCTGAAAAAGTTGGTATTGGTTTTATCCTGTGCTTGCGCTATGAATACTTGCTTGGCTAATAATATTGCTGATAATGTCGAAGCGGATGCTGAAGCTGCTGCAGCCTATAATTGCTTGTATGATGCTCAGGGAAGAGTAATTTATGCTTCCAGCTGCAATAAAGCGTATGAGTACGCAGGGACGGCGCTGACAGCTTACAGGGAGGCCAGAGCGACAACAGATAAACGGACTGCAAATGCAAAATATACGAAAGCAATAAAAAATATTAATCTTGCGTTGGCGATTATTCCGGAAAGTGCGGAATATAGGCTGTTGGCTTCACAGATTTATCGTCATCGCGGCGGTTTGAGTTACGCAAAAAATTATTTTAACCAGGCGTGCTCGTTGTATGAGAAGCAGCTAAAAGATTATCCTGACAGCATAACGTTAAATTTGCAGTATGCCATAGCCTGCTATGCCGGTGATGCCCGCTATTATCCTGATTATGAGGACTATAAAAGCAGAGCTTGTTTATATGCGAAGCAGACATTAAAGCTGTTGGAACAGAATAAAAACCAATATAGTGAAGCAGATACTTTGCTTCCGAGATTATTGGCCTATGTGCTTTTGCAGGACTATGATGCGGCTGCAAGGACAGTAAAGCGTATAAACAGTATTTGCGGAAAATATTCACCGGCATATACTTTGGCGGAAGAATATGAGCGCCTGGCTGCTGACGGCCAATGGTTGTGGCGCGTGAGCAGTAAGGAAGATGCAGAAAAGGATTTCCTGTTATATTCCGTTGATGAATGGGGTATTTAGGACAATCATAGCTTTACTGCAGGATAGTAAATTTATTTTATGGAGAGCGAAATGAAAAAGTTTTTTACTGTAATATGCTTAATTGCGTTTTGCTTTATCACTGTCATATCAATGACAAATAGTGTTGCGGCAGCAGGCAGTAATGATTTTGCCAAGCATTCGATGGCAGCCAGACAAAAACAGGCTGCTCAACGTGACCGCATAGTAAATCAGCGTAAATATGCCTTGGAAAAGCAGGCGAGAGATTGGCAGAAAAGACGTAATCCGCTGGCTGAGCTTTTTGCTCATCATAAGAATAAAAAATTTCATGGCGAACTGGCGCTGAATGCTCCTGCTTTTGCTGTAAAGGTATTGGAGCTGTGCAATACCGAACGTAGTAAGGTTGGGGTTGCTCCCTTAACTCTTGCAGCTGATTTGCAGGATAGTGCGGCAATCAGAGCTGTTGAAATAACGCAGCTTATGTCGCATACAAGACCTGACGGCAGCAGATGCTTTTCTGTTGTAAAAAATAAAAACAATACTCTAGGTGAAAATATTGCCGCGGGAAGAGGTACTCCCGAAGGTGTTGTTGATCAATGGATGCATTCTGAAGGACATAGGGCTAATATTTTAAATCCTGTATTTAAGGAGCTGGGTGTTGGCTATTGTTGTGATGAAAATACTGAGTATGAATATTATTGGGTACAGATATTCAGAGGATAATGCTTAAAGGCAGGCTCTTTTTCTCCATTATTAGAAAATAGTAATAGTACAGCTTTGTAATATGCTTAAATTTATGATAAGCGTTATGGCTTTATGCTGTAGTTTTATCGTAGCGCTGGCCTAATATATTTTTTTGAAGTGATGATGCGTAATGAGGTTTTACATGTTGATTCTTCAAATTAAGGGAATTAGTAGACATAGCGATTTTTCTTGCTATTTATCTAACAACTTCTTATAATTATAATTAGAAAAGTAATTAGCAAGGAGGTAGCTTATGTTAGAGGGTAAGAATATAGAATTCAAGCGTCAATATACTGATGATATTAAATACGCAGTGTTGGCGTTTGCTAATACTGAGGGAGGAACATTATATATTGGCATTAATGATGATGGCAGCGTGGAAGGAGTAGAAAATCCAGATGCTGTGATGCTGCAGGTAATGAACATGATTCGTGATACTATTCGACCTGATATTACAGTAGCAGTTGATTGCAGTACTGAGCTTATGGAGAATAAGCATGTTGTTGTACTCATAATTCAGCGAGGAGTTGCCAGACCATATTATTTAGCTAATAAGGGAATTAGGCCAGCGGGAGTGTATGTAAGACAGGGGGCATCATCTGTTCCTGCATCAGAGACTGCCATTCTTCAAATGATTAAGGAATCGAGTGGCGACGTTTATGAAGAAGCACGTTCTTTAAACCAAAATCTGACGTTTAAAGAAGCAGAGGCATACTTTGCTAAAAAACACTTGCAGTTTGGCGATGTGCAGAAGCGCACCTTGCAGCTAATTAGTGCCGATGGAACCTATTCCAATCTTGGTATGCTGCTTTCTGACCAATGCATTTCTATTATTAAGCTGGCAGTTTTTGAGGGTAGCAAAAAGACTGTTTTTCACGACCGTAAAGAATTGAGTGGCTCGTTGTTCAAGCAGCTTGAAGATGCTTATGCTTATATTAATCAATTTAATTATACACGTTCAGAATTTCCTGGCTTGGAACGAGTAGACACACGGGACTATCCACCTGAGGCTGTGCGTGAGGCTTTATTGAATGCTGTAATCCATCGGGAATATGGCATTGGTGGACCGACGCTGATTAGTATTTTTGATGACAGAATAGAATTCGTGACGATAGGCGGGTTGGTCAAGGGCTTGTCTTTGGCAGATATTAAGCTTGGTGTATCTATGCTGAGAAATAAAAATCTGGCGAATGTTTTTTATCGTTTGCATTTAATTGAAGCCTATGGAACGGGGCTTTTAAAGATCGATGAGTGCTATGCGGATTGTGCAGTGAAGCCACAGCTTTTGGCAACAGATAATGCTTTTAAGCTTGTACTTCCTAATATTAATTTTGCTGCTAAACGGGTGAAGAATTATTCTTTGGCAGATGAAAGTAAGACTGCGTCCAAGAAAGAAGAGCGTTATCAAATTGTACTTGAATTAGCGCGCCAAAATTCTCTGGTTACGCGGAGTATGATAGAGAAGGCTTTGCATGTATCGACATCCACAGCAGTTCTTGTGCTCAAAAAGATGCTGCAGCTGGGGCTGTTAAAAAAATATGGCGAAGGCAGGAATGTAAGCTATTCGTTAGCTTGCTGAGAGAGACAATAATTTTTTACTTCCCCTTAACCTATGCTTCATGTAGATTTCATTTTACTGCTGCATAATATATTACAATAAAGTATTAATAAGTTTATTGTATATGTAGGGAGACAGAGAAATGCAGGACTTATATCCGATCATGGTGTTGGTTGCAGGCTGGCGTTGGATGTTTTTATGTTGTAATAATTTCTTGGCAAACTCTAGTAATTACTGCTAAATGATGTTATACTTAATTTAGTAAACGAAGTAAACTCATGGGAGGCGTTATGATGAGTAAATTTTGTAAGAAATGTGGTACTGAGTTAAATGATGATGCTAAGTTTTGCACGAGCTGTGGCGAGAGGATGGAGCAGGAGGTTGTAGTGAGAAGTAATATTACTGGTAACAGCTTTCCGGGAATAAGCAAGAGAAGTATTCCTTTGGCTATTATTCTTTCTATTGTGACATGCGCAATATATACGTTATATTGGGAAGTCAAGCTGACAGATGAAATGAATAAGCTTCTTGGCAAAACTAATGCTACATCTGGTGTGATGGCACTTATTTATACCATTATTACCTGCGGCATTTATGCTATCTATTGGCTTTATAAAATGGGACAGAATGTTGATGAGGTCAAGGGTAAAACTGGCGACACGGGAATTTTGTATCTGATTTTAGGCTTTATAGGCTTAGGAATTATCCCCTTGGCGCTTATTCAGGATACGATTAATGACAAGCTTGATGGTGTTTACTAAGCTTTATATATGAGAAAATGGCAGAGTCGATTGCGGCTCTGCCTCTTTTTGCTAACCATGAAAACCTTCTATAAGCAAAATAAAAACAGCATATTTTGGTTAGGCTGTGGCGTACTCTATTACGTCATTGTGCGTTATACTGATTTCTCCCTACCCTGTCCGTTTCGTTATCTTACAGGCTATCTCTGTCCTGGCTGCGGCATTACGACGCTGTTGCTGGCTCTAGCGCAGGGCGATTTTGCTGCTGCTCGCAGTGCTAATATATTTTTGCTTTATACGCTACCGTTTTTGGCGGTGAGTATTGTGGCAAGAGCTTATTATGGCAGCGCAAGGACGCGCTATCTGGATAAGTTCGTTTATCCCTGCTATGCTGCTGCATTGCTCATCTTTGGCGTATATCGTAATATGTAAAAAAGGCAGACGCTCGCTTGAACGTCTGTAAGCGTCAAATCAACCATGTATGAAAAAAGAGGCTGGGACAAAACCAACTTCGACAAATGAAAGAATCGCTAGAGTTTAAGTTTTTTGGCTTTTGCACTAAAAAACCAGCGGATATTTACCCTGACGGTAAACTTCCACTGGTTTTCTTTTTTATGCTGGGTTTTGTCCCAGCCTGTTTTAGCTATAAAGAAGTTGGAAGTTGTATTAAGTGCTTTAATACGAAAGTGTGCAGAAAAAATTAACCATTATCACGTGCGCAAGTTTTAAATTTAAAAGTTCACCCCTTGCAATTTTCTCTATTCCAAATAATGTTACTCGTAAGTAACATACTCATAAGTAACATAATCGTGAGTTACATAATTTAGAATGGTGGTGAAGCAGATGGAAAAATTCGGCTTTTCATCAACATTAGTGGGTAAACAAATAGCCTTAATCATTTTGTTGGATTTCTGGTTACGGATATACTCTTTTCCGCTAGCATCTGGAGTTACTATCTGCAGGCTAAACTCCATATGAGAGCGACATGGAGTTTAATCGCTCTTTTTGAAGAATGGTGATTGACAAAATACAGATTACAGCGATAACAGGTTGTAAGCATCCGACGTATCTGTCTGCTACCTCCCTTCCTCCTTCTTCAGCCCATCGTTATAAATCGCCGGTGAAGCGCCTGCTTCCGTAATGTGCGGCGTTAAAAGCAGCAGAACCTCCGTCTTGCTGTGCGAACGCGAACGGTTTTTAAACAGCTCGCCCAACAGAGGAATCTTGCTCAAAAAGGGCACCTTCTGCATAGTACGCTGCTGTTCCTCACTGATCAATCCGCCGATAACCAGCGTTTCGCCGCTGTACATGCGCACGTTGGTGTCGGCGGTACGACTGGTGATGCGGTAATTTTTCAGCTCGCTGATAAGCACCGGCGTGCTCACCTCAGTGTGGACGCTGGCGGTTACCATTTTACCATCCTCACTGATGATAGGCGCATATTGCAGCTTGATGCCGGCGTCCAGATATTCCGTTGCCGTGTAGCTGCCGCTGCTGTCGTGCTTTTCGGTCTGCACAGGGATATGGTCACCGATAAAAATACTGGCCTCTTTGCCGGGGATAGTGATGATGCGCGGCGTTGCCAAAATGCGCGCCTTACCGCTATTGATGAGAGCGTTCAGCGTAGCGTTGAAGCGGAAGGCAAAGCCACGCCAAAATTTGAAGCTGCCGTCATAATTGCTGCTGTCGCTGTCACCATTGTTCGTTTCCTGCGCGCGCTGGGGAATAGTATCCCAGTCCCAGCGCACGCCCAGGTTTTTACTGTCCTCGCGGCTGACGGCGATGATTTTGGCTTCCAGCGTTACCTGTCTTGTTGCTATATCCAGCTTGGGCAGCAGCTGCCTTAAGCGTGCGTGGCTTTGCTCATCTCCCAAAAGGATGAGGCTGTTGGTGATAGTATCCAGCCCTAGCTTGGTGCCGAAGTGTGGCGTCAACGCTTCCTGCACGTCCTTGGCTCTGGCATAGCTTAAGGGATAGCAGGCCAGTCGTTCGCAGACTGGCGGTGGTGCTGCGGGAATGTTTGCTGCAGGTGGTTTGCTTATTGTGGCGGCGGGAGAGGGCACAAAGGGATTGATGAGAGTGCTTTGGGCGTTGCAGGGAATAGTTAAAGTGAGCAGCAGACTGCTGAGTATTAACGGGAAAAAGCGTTTTAGCATAATGAGCTCCTTTCGGTGTTATCTGTTAAGAAAAAGATAACGATTGCGTTTAGTAAAATTCATGTTTCATTGTAACGCAGGCAGGAAATAATTTCAAGAGAAAATTGCGAAAATAGAGAAAATTTAAAATTGTCATATTGCATTTCGCTTTTTTTGTGCTACAATAAAATTCAACATAAGAAAAATGAGGTGATGCAATGGAAGGCTTACGTAATAATAAACTGGCAGAGGATTTACTGCACCTGGCCCTGGCGCAGGGGGCGAGTGATATGCATATTGAGCCTGATGAACAGGGAGTGCGCGTGCGCATTCGTGTAGATGGCCTGCTGCAGCAGCTTTGCGTGCTGCCGCGCGCCCAGCAAAGCACGCTGCTGACGCAGCTAAAGGTGTGGAGCGGCATGGATATTGCTGAAAAAAGAGTGCCGCAGGACGGACGCATGCTCCTTAAATATGTCGACACTGAGGTTGATTTGCGTCTGTCCAGCCTGCCGACCGTCAACGGCGAAAAGCTGGCAATACGCTTTTTGCAGCGACAGGATAATCTGCTATCGCTGGAGCAGCTGCAGTTCAGCGATAGCAATTTACAACGCTACCGCCAGCTTTTTCATCAGCCAAATGGCTTGGTGCTTTTGACCGGGCCTACGGGCAGCGGCAAAACGACAACGCTTTATGCGACGCTGCAGGAGCTTGATGCGGCGGCCAATAATATTATCACCTTGGAGGACCCGGTGGAATATAAGCTGGCGGGGATTAATCAGGTGGCCGTAAATCGCAGAAGCGGACTTACCTTTGCCGCAGGCTTGCGTTCTATTGTACGTCAGGACCCGGATGTGATTATGCTTGGCGAAATCAGGGATGAGGAAACGGCGGCGATGGCGGTACATGCGGCGCTGACCGGACATTTAGTACTGAGTACACTGCATACGAATGATGCTATCGGGGCAGTTTATCGTCTGCTGGACATGGGGATTGCCGATTATCTGCTGGCTGCTGCACTACGCGGCGTGCTGGCACAGCGTTTGCTGCGCCGTCCCTGCCGCCATTGCGGCGAGCGGCGCTTGGCCACGGCAGCGGAGCTGCAGTATCTAGGGCGCAGAGCGGATGAAAGTCTGCAAGTGGTGCAGGCTCACGGCTGTGAGCATTGTCACGGCACAGGCTACAGAGGGCGTTTGGCTTTGCATGAGCTGGTTGTATTTGATAAACGTATGCAGCAGCTTTTGGTAAACGGCGCTGATGAAGCAGAGCTTTTGCAGGAGGCGCGCAAACAGGGGTGGCTCAGTCTGTACGCTGACGCAGTTGATAAGGTGCTGCAGGGTGCAACAACTGTTGAGGAATTGTGGCGCGTCGGTATCACCGGGGAGGCTGATTATGCTTGATAAGCTGCTGCTGCAAGCAAGAAGTATGGGAGCTAGTGACTTGCATCTTACGCCTGTGAGTGTGCCGATGGTGCGCGTAGATGGCAGCCTGCAGCCTTTGCAAAACGAATTTATTTCCCGGGAAAAGCTGGAGCAGGCGTTGCTTGCTCTGCTGCCGGAGCAGGAAAAGCGGCAGCTGCTGCAGACAGGAGAGATTGATACTGCTTTTAATGACAGCTTACAGGAGCGCTGCCGACTCAATATTTACCGTCTTGGCGGCGGCTATGCGGCGGCGATTCGTCTGCTCCCGAAGGATATTCCTGACTGCAACAGTCTTGGCCTGCCGCAAATTATCAGTCAGCTTGCGGGCAGCAGCAGTGGTCTGCTGCTCGTTACAGGTGCCACAGGCAGCGGAAAAAGCACCACGCTGGCCTCGCTGGTACAGCAGATAAATCAAACGCGCGCTGTACACGTGCTGACGCTGGAAGACCCGATAGAATATGTTTATCCTGCGGGCCTGGCACTGATTAACCAGCGGGAGGTGGGGCGTGATACAAGGAGCTTTGCCAGCGGCCTGCGAAGTGCGCTCAGGCAGGACCCGGATGTGATCATGGTGGGCGAGCTCAGAGATGCGGAAACAATCGGTATAGCGCTGACTGCGGCGGAAACAGGTCATCTTGTTTTGGCAACGCTGCACACGCAGGACGCTGCAGGCACAGTGAACCGTATTCTGGATGTGTTGCCCGATAGGCAGCATGTGTGTACGCAGTTGGCCGACTGCCTGCTGGGGATTTGCTGCCAAAGGCTGCTGCCGCGCTGCGACAGAGCAGGCAGAGCAGCAGCCTTTGAGGTGCTCGTCGCGACGCCTGCCATGCGCAATCTTATTCGTGAGGGGCGCACGCACCAGCTGCAGTCTTATTTGCAGACTGGTGCGCGCTACGGCATGCAGACGATGGAGGATGCAGTGAAGGCCTTACAGCTGCGCGGGATAATCGCATGAAAAAAGCCGCTGCGAAAAACAGCGGCTTAATATATACAGATAAACTGTGAAACAATATTACAAAATTTCTTCTCTGATTAACGTGTTCATCATCTTTTGCTTGCCCAATACCCAAAGCAAATCGTTTTCTTCGAAAACGAGTGAAACGTGGGGATTAGTAATCGTAAAGGCACCACGCTCCAGACCGACAACGAGGCAGCTCCATTTGTTGCGCAAATCCGCAGCCTTCAGTGAGGTTCCCAAAATAGGGGAATGCTTATCAATTGTAATCGCCAAAGAGAGAAATTGCTGCTCCGGTTTATTTTGGTGGTTATCCAGCATAAATTCACGCAGGCTTTGCGGTAAATCACAGCGCTCCAGGCCTAAGCTACGCTGCCTTACAGCAGCATCAAAAACCTGCAGCTGGCTGGCGGTGCCGATGAGCAGCAGCTTATCTCCCTGCTCTACTATCTGCTCACCGCCGGGCATATCAACAGTGCGATTACTGCCCAAAAGCTGCAGAACGTTGCAGCCGTAGCTTTCACGGAAGCCAAGACTGCGCAGGCTGCGTCCTTTGATGGGAGAATCCTTTTGCAAATCGTAGTAGACAAGCTGCAAATCCTCGTCGAACCAGGTACGGCTGTCATCGGGAGCACTTTCACGATGCTTGCGCATGTGCTTTTCGTTGAGGTTTACCAAAAAGCGTGATTCGATGCGCAGGTACTCGCTCATCAGCCAGTCGGAGGAGGAGATGAAGTACGCTGCCAGCAATACGGATACGCAGGCCAGGAAGCCATGCAGCTTCAGCAGAGTGTGGAAGATGAAGTACAGCGAAGCAGATGCTACAAGCAGCTTGCCGAACACAAGAAACATTAACGGCAGATGGTTAGCACGCTTCTTAAACCAGAGCTTGGAGAACAAATCACCATTACCGGCGCGGTTGACGAGCACAGCACGCAAAATCGGTGACATGATTATAAAGGTGGCAGCGGCGGTCAGCAGTCTGCTGTACGGCAGCTTCAGCGTGTTGCCCAAATAAGGCAACAGGTAATATTCCGCACCCAAGGCAATGGCTGCCAGCAGGGTGATGAAAATCAGCATACGCATGGTGTAACCGGTAAGCAAATTCTTCCAGTCCTGATCCTTGTCATCGTCAGTATTGGTGCCGGTGTAACGGTCAAGCCAGCTTTTAGCCTGAGGCGGCAACAGCTTCAGCACCAGCTGGTAAAAGGGCTCGGCTGCCATGATGCAGAAGGGGGTAGTAAAGGTAGTGATTACGGATACCGCTACGATAATCGGATATAAAAAGCTGCTGATTACGCCCAGGCTCATGCCGAGAGAAGCGATAATAAAGGAGAATTCACCGATCTGTGCCAGGCTGAAGCCGCAGTGTACAGAGGTGTTGAGGCTTTGGCCGGAGGCCAGCACGCCGCCGGTGGAGAAAATCAGCTTGCCGATAATTGTTGCTACTACCAGCACGAAAATAGGCAGTGCCTGCTCTAGCAGGATAGCGGGATCTACCATCATGCCGACGGATACGAAAAAGACAGCGCCGAACAAATCCTTGATAGGAGCAACGAGGTGCTCGATTTTTTCGGCGTTAGGTGCTTCGGCAATCAAAGAGCCCATGATGAAGGCACCTAAAGCGGAGGAGAAGCCGAGCTGAGTTGCCAGCACTACCATACCAAGGCACAGGCCGATGGAAACAACTACCAGAGTTTCTTCGTTCATCAGCTGCTTGGCCCATTTAAAGAAGCTGGGGACAAGGTACATACCAAGAACAAACCATAAAACGAGGAAGAAAATCAAGCGTCCGATGCTGAGCAGCAGCTCCATCGTGGAAACATCGGCGCTGGCTACAGCCATGGTTGCAAGCAGCACCATCATTACGATGCCGGCGATATCTTCAATAATCAGCACGCCGAAAACTATTTCCGTAAAGCGCTGCGCCCTGAGCTTTAAATCGTCGAAGGCTTTGATAATAATCGTGGTGGAGGACATAGAAAGCATACCGCCCAGGAAAAGGCTGTCCATATGGTTCCAGCCCAGCAGCGTACCGGCGAAGTAGCCAACGGCCAACATGCCGCCGATTTCTACCGCAGTGGCGATAAAGGCTGTACTGCCTACGCTTTTCAGCTTGTAAAAGCTGAACTCCAGTCCCAGCGCGAACAGCAGAAAGATAACACCGATTTCCGACCAGGCGTGGACATTGGCTTTATCGGTAATCGTCGGGAAGAAATTGAAGTGCGGACCGGTGATGAAGCCGGCAACAATGTAACCAAGCACCAACGGCTGATTAATTTTCTTGAAAAGAATAGTCGTGACGCCGGCTACAAGCAAAATCATTGCTAAATCATTAATAATAGTAGGCAGATGAGTCATGGAAATCTCCTTTGCGATATTTTTTGCCAAAGTGGCTTTAAATGGTGTATAATAATTGAAATGTAGTCATAAGCTTTTTACGAGCTCTGCAGACTGCAAAACAAATAATCTCAATATATATTATACAATATTTTTGACTGGAATTATTGCATAAATAATGCTTTATTATGTTAATTTATTGTGACAATCGCATTTGGAGGAATAAAGATGAACGAAAATCAACAAGAAAAATTAGTTTTGGTAGATGGCGAGATTATGCCGGAAGCTGAAGCGTTTATTGACGTCAACGACCGTGGCCATAACTTTGGCGATGGCGTTTTTGAAATTGTACCGGTTTATAACGGCCGTTGCTTTGCTTTGCTGCCACACATGAATAATTTATTCGATTCTGTAATTGCTGTAAAAATCCCTGGCGTTTACATGATTGAAGAGCTGGTAGAGTTCCATGAAAGCCTGCTGGCCGCTACCGGTCTGCAGGACTGCGAAATCTATACGCAGGTAACCCGTGGCAGCGGTGCTTATGCCCTGTCCTATCCGGAGCAGAGCATTCCGCATCTGACTATGTATGCTGTACCGGTTGACCGCGAGGCACTGGCACAAAAGCGTGCTAAGGGCGTAAATGTTATTACCGTTGAGGACGTGCGTTGGGCGCGCTGCGATATCAATACTCTGAACCGTCTGCCGGAGGTAATGGCTAAGCAGAAGGCTGTTATCGGCAATGCTTTTGATTCCCTGTTTGTTCGCGACGGCAAAATCACCGAAAGCACGGAAGCAAGCTTCTTCATTTATAAAGACGGTATTCTGTGGACTCATCCCGAAAACAACTTTATTCATAAAAACATTACCCGCCGTCTGCTGATGGAACGCCTGTCCAAAGACCTGGATCTGCAGATTATCGAAAGAGCTTTTGATAAGGATTTCGCACTCAAAGCAGACGAAGCCTTACTCTGCGGACCGCGCTGCGAATTTATGCCTGTTACCAAAATTGACCGCAGCTTTGTTGCTGACGGCAAGGTTGGCGAGCTGACGCAAAAGCTGCAGGATGCATATATGGCATTTGTAGCTAAGGAATGCCCTGCTAAGCATGAATAACAGCAAGCTGGTGCGGGGAGCACTGCTGGTGGCCTTGGCGCTGGCGCTGCAATCGCTGCGTCTAGTGCTGCCGATGCCACAGCTGCTTTCTACGTTTATCATCGGTACTTTGGTGCACATGATGCTGGTGCTCACGTTGCAGCTGGGCGGCATGAAGACAGCACTGTTGCTGGCGTTTTTGCTGCCGCTGACTGCTTACGTGCAGGGGCAGGTGCTGCTGCCGTTTCTGATTCCTGTAATCTGGCTGGGCAATTTTATCTTTGTGCTGCTTGTGCGTCAGTTTAAGGGCAGGCATAAGCTGGCTTTATGTGTGCCGCCTGTGTCGAAGGCCTGTGTTATGCTGCTGGCAGCCTGGGCTGCGCTGAGCTTCTTGGCGTTGCCGAATCCTGTGTTGCGTAAGACTGTGATGTTTGCGATGAGCGTACCGCAGCTGCTGACGGCTGTTGCCGGTATTTTGCTGGCAGAGCAGGTCAAAAAGCGCCTACGTCAGTTTAAATAAGCAGGACTTTGTAATAATATAACGAGTTTATGCGTGTCGAATTGTTCGATAGCTAAGATAACCGCCAGTGTAAAAGCTGAGCGGTTATTTTGTGCGTAAACCTAAGACAGCTCAGTAACCTTTTGGTAACTGAAGCACTTTTTTGTGCATACTTTACAGAAAAGCTGAAACAGCATATTATAATATAGGCAATGGATAGTAGTTATCTATTTTGTGAAGTTAATGTTAAAAATGCAAATACGCTGCCGCAAGCTATATTTCATATGCTATAATATACAAGCAGTAATGAGTTTTAGGGGGTTATCAGTATTTTAGAATTTAAACCTGTAACATTGGCACAAAAGCCTTTGTTTGAAAGCTATATATCAAAATCACATCAAAATGGCAGCGAATGTGCCTTTTCCAATCTTTTTGTCTGGCGTGACTGCTATCATATTTATTGGTGCGTAGCGCACGATTTCCTTTTGCTGAAGGTTAAACGCAACAACGTTGATTTTTACATCCAGCCTTTTGGCGGACGCGATGAGGATTTGCCGCGTCTGATGCAGGAGCTGAAGGAGGAGCACCAGGGCAAGCCGTTTGAAATGCATGGTATCTATGATTTTACCAAGGAGCGCTTCGAACGCGTGATGCCAGGTCTGACGTATGAGGAGGACCGCGACAACTGGGATTATGTATATCTGCAGGAAAAGCTGGCAACGCTTTCCGGCCGCAAGCTGCACGGGCAGAAGAATCACTATAATGCTTTTGTTAAGGCGCATCCGGATTTCGTTTATGAGCCGATTACTATGGATAATATGATGGAATGCCTGAACTTCGGCGAGCGCTGGTGCGATGAGCATATGGCGGAGGATCCTTCACTGTTGTGTGAAAAGTATGCTATCCAGGAGGCCTTTCTGAGCTTTGAACAGCTGGAGCTGCGCGGCGGCGCAATCCGTTTTGACGGTAAAATTCAGGCCTTCAGCTTTGGCAAAAAGATTAACGACGATACAGCGGTGCTGCATGTAGAAAAGGCGCGTCACGATGTACGTGGCTTGTATACTGCCATTACTAAGGAGTTTGCCGCTCATGCCTGGACGGATGTAAAATATCTCAACCGTGAGGAGGATATGGGACATCCCGGTCTGCGTGAGGCAAAAATGGCGTTGCATCCGGAATTTATGGTGAAAAAATATAATGTAATTATTGGGTGAGGTAGCTTATGATTTACCGTGTCTTGAGCAAGGAGCGCATGTACCAGGCAGAGGAGCTTTGGGATTACTGCTTTGAAAAAAAGACAGAGCCTTTCTTTCAGTACTATTTTGAGCAGTACTGCGGCAAGGACAATATGGTTATCGGCGGCTTTGACAAGGTCGGCGAGGAAGAAAAGCTGCGCACGATGCTGCATGTAAATCCTTATATGCTGCATTTGTGCGGGCAGGATATGCTGGTGCCGTATCTCGTGGGCATTGCCACCGCTCCGGAAGCACGTGGACAGCACCTTTTGCGTCCGCTTTTGGAAACTGCCTTTGAGGTGCTGCGTTCACAGGGCTTTCCCTTTGTGACGCTGATGCCTATAAGTGCCGGAATTTATCTGCCGTACGAATTTGCTTATTGCTATTATCGTCATGAATATAAAATGCCTTTGGCAAAGCTGCAAATTCCTGCAATTGGTGATGATCTGTCGGTAGAACGTCTGGACTTAGTTTCCTTGCTGCAGTCTGTGGCTGAGGAAAAAGCTCAGTCTTGCAATCCTTTGGCAGATATTTACGCAAGTGTTACCGCAGCGTGGAACGGCGTGCCGCAGCGCACTGCTTTTCAATGGCGCAAGCTGTTGTCTGTAGTTACGCAGGAAAACGTGTTGTGCGCTGTTGTCTATCGCGCGGGGAAAGCAGTTGGCTATATGCTTTACTCACTGACTGACGGCACGTTCAACGTGCAGGAGCTGCTTACGCAGGATGCTGCGGCGAAGAACCGTCTGCTGCAATATGCCGCAGGACACAGAAGCGAAGCGCAGGAGTTTTGCTGGTTGGCGGAGCCGTGGGATAAAACATATCTTGGCTTTGCGGACCAGGCGCTTACAGGCAGGCTGCAGCCGTTTATGATGGCGCGCTGTCTTGATGCGCGTTTGGCGCTCGCCAAGCTGCCGGTAGCAGCAAGCATGAGCAGCGGCAGTGTTGTCGTACTGCTTACGGATAAGATGATTGAGCGTAATAATCATCTGCTGCAGCTGCGCACGTCACCGGGCAAGCTGGAGGCAGTCAGCACGCTGGAGCAGGAGGAGGTTACCATGGACATGGGCACCTTTACCCAGCTTTATTTCGGTGCGTTCAGCGCTACGGAGCTGTGGGAAGCAGGGCGCATCAAATGCAGCGATGTGCGGAAGCTGCAGCTGCTCGATGAGCTTTTCACAAAATGCCGCACGTACAATAACGAATATTTTTAAAGCTATGCAGGCTGCTTGGTAATCCGGCAGCCTGTTTTTTTCATGCAAGAAAGGAGCAGCCATGAACAAAGAACCCTTTGAGAACTATTCTGATGTGCTGAATGTGCAGCAGCTTGCGGAAGCCCTGCATTTGTCGAGGGCTGGGGCTTACAATCTGCTAAAAGAGCCGGACTTTCCCACACTGAAAATCGGTGGTCGAAAGCTGGTAACGAAGCAGGATTTGCTGGCGTGGATGAAACGCCATACCAACGGTCAAGAGCAGTAAAAAATGAAAATCAGCCAACAGGAACACGCTGGACGAGGAATGGGTCGCCGGAGCGTTTTCTATTCCAAAATCACGAAATTTCCCAAGTCAAGAGCCGGGGAAAACGCCTGAAAAATGCCGCCATTGCGGAACGAAGCGCAGAAAGGACTTTTTATGAGAACAGGACTGACCAAGCAGGAAAAAACAACAGACATTTGGTTTGACAAGAAAACACCGACCATCTACATCTGCACCCACAACACTGATTTGAAGAACAGGCTGACCGCCTACGCCGAGCAGTACCCCGACCAATGCAAGCTGACCGAGGACGATGTGGTGATCGGCTGCAAGTCTTTTGAGATTGCAAAGGGACGGCTTTCCTTTAGGCTGACTGCGCCATATAGTGAGGAACGCCGGAGAGCGGCGAGTATTTTTGCTAAGGCCAATAATTCTTTTTTGGAAAAATAAAATTCACGTTAGTGAATATAAATTACATTTTGTCAATCTCTGTGGTATAATATAATCGTATTGTTAGCGAGGTGCAAAATGGAGATTAGCTACAACAAACTGTGGAAATTGTTGATTGATAAAGGTATGAACAAGACGGACTTGCGCTTTCAGGCACATTTAAGTTCGGGAACGATGGCGAAACTCGGAAAAAATGAAAATGTTACGACTGATATTCTTGTCAGGATTTGTTCTGTTTTAGAATGTGATCTGTCTGATATTATGGAGTTGCAGTCAATCAGCAAATAATGTGCGTTATAAGCAGTTCGAAAAATGTAGAAGGAAATGACTATGAATTCTGATAGATTAAAAATGATAGATTTGTTTTCCGGGGCAGGAGGTCTTTCTGAGGGGCTTTCCGAAGCCGGATTTCACAGCCTGTTTGCGTCTGAGATCGTCCCGGTATATGCGCAGACATATCAACGGAACCATCCAAATACGGCGGTATTTACTGCTGATATTCGAGAATTGGATGCAAATGAAGTTCGGGATAATCTTGGTATCGAGCGAGGAGAACTTGATTTAATTGCTGGCGGCCCTCCTTGCCAAGGATTTTCAATCAACGCCCCTGTTCGGACAATCTTGGATGAACGAAATCATTTGTTCAAAGAGTATCTTCGTTTTGTTGATGCATTTGCTCCACGAGCAGTATTGATTGAAAATGTTCCCGGCTTGGTGTCTTTTGAACATGGTGCAACACTTCATGCAATCTTAGATGCTTTGGCGGAATTAGGCTACGGTGCGGATGTGAGAATTTTGGGAGCACCGTATTATGGAGTGCCGCAAATGCGCTGGCGCACTATTGTATTGGGTGTTCGTGGACGCTCATTGCCTTCCGGCGCATACCCTGAGCCGATTTATCACGCTCCTATACGGGCTAACTTTACCAGCACGTTCGATGGACAATCCATTATTAAAGCACCATCGCCAGAAGCTAATGCAAACTTTGTTACAGTCTATGAAGCAATTGGAGACTTACCTCCATTAACAAGTGGTGAAAAAGGAAATTCGGTTAAAGATTATCGTTGTGATGCTTTTTGTGACTACCAACGCAGGTCACGAATTGGATCTGTAGGTGTTCTGAACCATGAAGCTCCACGCCTGTCACCAATTAATTTAAAGCGATTGGAATATATCAAACCCGGTGGGAACTGGACAGATATTCCTGATGAGCTATTACCAAAGGGGATGCAGAAAGCAAGAAAGTCTGACCACACAAAAAGATATGGTCGAGTTTTACCTGATGGATTAGCTTCTACTATTTTGACAAAATGTGATCCGCACTGGGGAGCATTCTTCCACTATGAGCAAAATCGTTCTTTTACAGTTCGTGAAGCAGCTCGATTGCAGTCTTTCCCGGATCACTTCGTATTTATAGGAAATCTTGCAGAACAATTTGCTCAGGTCGGAAATGCTGTCCCACCACTGTTAGCACAAGCCGTCGGACTGTCTTTGCGCTCGGTTTTAGAAACGGAGGATTAACTTTATGTCTGGTTATATTTCTGAATTTTTCGGTTATCGTGCAGAAGATTCTTCTGATACTGCGTTGCAGAATACGTCTAAGCAAGTATGTCCCTTTTTGTCATCTTACTGTACAAAAGCGCTTGGAGATAGAACAAATCGAACGCTCTCTGGTGTTTGTGCGGTAAGGCAAGTGACATCTGGCTCCCCCAATGTGATTTGCTGCCCTAATAGAATTTATGCTGAGAATTACAAGATGCTTTCTACTATTGCACGGAAGGCTTTTGTCGCAGATTATAATCTGTATTCTGGTAGATTGGCGGTTTCTAAGGCTAAAGAGGAAAACGGTGCAGTTGCTGTTTTTGGTCATGGATGGGGAGGCGAACTGCCTCTGCCAAAACGTCAAGGCAGGGGTTCCTATTATGTGGACTGGATTTTAGCACGATTAGATGGTACTGGCGAACTAATTGAATTTACCGCTATCGAAGTACAAACTATTGATACAACAGGCACCTATCAAAATGCTCGACGGGCATTGCTTGAAAGGCACCAAATCGAAAAAGACACTGTTGGTTTGAACTGGGAGAATGTCTCTAAGAGAATTATTCCTCAGATTATTTATAAGGGCCAAGTCCTTCAGCGTGAAGAACTGTGCCGGAGCGGTCTGTATTTTGTGTGCCCTAAGCCTGTCTATGATAGAGTGCTTGAGCGATTAGGAGGAAAGGAGAAACTTCCTCAATTTCCTACTCAGCCTGCTGCAATTCATTTTGTGGCATATGACTATCTTGCAGATGTACCTATGGAGGATGGGAAAATTAGGCCTCTTGGAGTTGTTGAAGAATATTGTACTACGGTTTATAAGGTGCAGGAAGCTTTTTCGGCTGTTGATTTACCTGATCAGAATGTATACCGAGATGCTATTAGACGCTCTTTGTACGAATAATTATGTAAAAACTGGAGGAGCATATGGTACTTAAGAAAGTTACAATCCATAAATATAAGAGCTTTCTGACAGAGCAGACATACGATGTTGAAAATCAGATTACCCGAATTGTCGGAAAAAATGAATCCGGAAAGACAGCATTGCTTGAAACTTTGGCGAAATCTAACTATTTTGAAAATAATTCAGAGTTCAAGTTCAACAAGGATTTGGATTATCCTCGAAGTGAATTAATCAAGGCTCGGAGTCAAAATCCAAAAGCAATTACCTGCTTTTATGAGTTGACGGACGAAGATATTATAACAGTTGAAACCGATTTCGCAGCAGGAATCATTGTCGATAAAACATTTTCTGAAACAACTTATTATGATAACACCAAAGAAACATCTGGCGTTGAAGTTAGTTTTGAGGTATTTAAAGAATGGTTAATTACCACTTTCGGAGTGGGTGACCAAGCAAAAGATATTATTCGTTCGGCAAGTACGTTTTCTGAGCTTAAATCTTCTGTTGGAGAAAATGAAACACTACCAGCTATGCAAGAAATAAAAGCTGAGTTAACCAAAATAGTGGCTGGTTCTGCAGACTGGGACGACCCTCTTGACGGGTTTATATATAAGACCTATATCGAACCGAGAATCCCTAAGCTTTGGTATTTTAGCGATTATTTCAGCATGCCATGTAGAATAAATTTGTCTGAATTTGCTTCGGGAACAATAACAGGAAGTTTATCCGCCGAGGAGTACAAAATCGCAAAGGCACTATTCGAACTGAGCGGACTTCAAATTGCAGATATTCAGAATGAAAACAATTTTGAAGCATTCAAGGCTCAACTGGAAGCAACCTCAAATGCTATCACAGATGATATGTTCGAGTATTGGACAACAAATCAGAACCTTGAAATCCGTTTTGAGATTGAGCATACTTCAAGTGGCATTCGTTATCTAAATATCAGAATTTACAATTCAAAGCACAGGGTAACACTTCCTCTGAAAAATCGCAGCAAAGGGTTCTTGTGGTTTTTCTCTTTCCTTGTATGGTTTAGCAAGATTCAAGGAAACAAGAACAGTAAATATATTTTGTTGTTGGATGAGCCTGGCCTCAGTCTCCATGCTTCTGCTCAAAATGATCTTTTGCGGTTTATTGACGAGAAGTTGGCACCGGAATATCAAGTTATATATACAACCCACTCTCCGTTTATGATTGATTCTCTAAAGCTCAATGAAGTCAGAACTGTTTACGATACACAGAACCCCAAAATCGGCAGTGTTGTATCGGATGCAGTTGAAGAAAGGGATTCCGATACTCTGTTTCCGTTACAAGCAGCATTGGGATATACTATAGCTCAAAATCTGTATGTATCCCCCAACAATCTTCTTGTTGAAGGCATCTCAGATTTGGTATATCTAAATCATTTTTCCACTGTTCTCAAAGAGATGGGCCGAGAAGGATTGTCTGATGATGTAACAATCGTTCCTGTTGGTGGTGCGGATAAAATTGCGACCTTTATTTCTCTGATGCGGGGAAATGAACTTTCTACCGTGTGCTTGCTCGACACCTTTACTGACCAGAGTGCGAAAACTCGTTTGAAAAAAATGGTAGAGCAAAAAATTATTACAGAAAAGAAAATCATTTATTACCATTCTGTACTTGAACAATCTTTCGCAGATATCGAGGATATGTTCACAAAGGATGAGTATGTAGCTCTCTATAATGGAGCATTTGGCGCATCAGTAAAAGCAACTGACCTTGAGGCAGAGAAACCTATTATGTCTCAGCTAAAACGCATGAATGGCAATAAGTCATTTAACCATTATGCACCCGCAAATTATATGGCAAAGAACATTGGCACACTGACTTTTTCTGAGGAAACCTTAAATTATTTTGAGAAGTTATTTGTCGAAGTTAATAAAAAGTTCTAACCTATTTGCTTACAGACCGTTTGCCTCTGGGTAAGCGGTCTTTTTTCAACAGAAAAACCCATGCCTTACTTAACGTAAAGCATGGGCTGATTTTTTATCTGTACAGAATTTATTGCGCTGTTATTCTCTTTTCCATAACATTATAAGCGATATCACCGTCATGCGGTTGGCCGTTGACTTTAACATTGCCATGAAAGGCTGCGATTTTCGTCTTCCAGCAGTAGCTGCCGCTGTCTGCAGTGATTTTGTTGGTGTTATCATTGAAAACCAGATTGCCATTTACATAAGCAGTTCTGTCGGAATGATATACATCTACCTTATCGCAGGCAAAGCTCATATCACCAAAGCTCAGATGAATATTGCCTTGGCCGTGAACCTCCATAGCATAAAGATATACTTTGGTGGCATCGCCGGTAATAGTTAAGGTAGTGTCATGTGCGGGGAACTGTACGAAAACATGTCCCTGCAGGTCATATACGCCGGTAAGCGGATTAAAGGTGCGGCTGTCGCTGGTGATTACCGGGTCGGCAAAGCACATCGAAGGCAGCATCATAACAAGCATAGTTAATATTAAAAGCAATTTCTTCATGAATAAATCACCTCTTGTAGCATGAAAAACAGGAGAAATTTTTAGTGTACTCTTTATTATAGTATTTTTAGAGAGTCGGTGCAAGCGTTAAAAAAGATTTTTTTAGAAAAAAAGAGGATTTTCCCTTTATACATTGAATATAAATTATGTGTGAAATATAGTTGGAGGCGGAGAGGGTAATGAACGGAGATTTTGAAAACTTTAAAGAGCAGGTGCGCAGCACAGCCGATATGGTAGAAATAATCTCCGGTTACGTGCCGTTGAAAAAGAAAGGCCAAAACTACTGGGGATGTTGCCCGTTTCACGGAGAAAAAACACCGTCCTTTTCGGTGAACCCCGGCAAGAGCATGTTTTATTGCTTTGGCTGCCATGAGGGCGGAGATATTTTTAAGTTTATTATGAAAATCGAAAACTGCAGCTTTATGGATGCATTAAAGCTGTTGGCCGGCAGATACGGTATTCCGATACCGGAAAAGCAGAAGACGGCCGCCGAAATTGCGCGCGAGAAACAAAGGGACAGCATTTATAGTGCTAATGAACTGGCGTCCAAATTTTTTCAGGCTTGTCTTACAAAAACTGCTTACGGTGAACCTGCCCTGGCTTATCTTGCAGGGCGCGGAATCGGCAAAGAAATTATTGCCGGCTTTGGCATAGGCTATGCGCTGAATAATTTTACCGCGCTTGTCAGCTCTCTTGCTAAGCGCGGCTGTCAGCCGCAGGTGCTGGAGGCTGCCGGACTGGCGGCCCGTGGGCGCGACGGCTATTATGACAAGTTCCGCAACCGTGTGATTATTCCTATCCGTGATGCGCGCGGACGTATAGTCGGCTTTGGCGGCAGAGTGCTGGACAACAGCACGCCTAAATATCTGAATACAGCGGAAACGCAGTGGTTTAATAAGCGAAGGCTGCTTTTTGGTCTGGATATAGCTTTGAAGGCTATCCGCAAAAGCGGCAAGGCTGTAGTTGTTGAGGGTTATATGGATGCTATCAGCCTGCATGCGGCAGGCTTTGATAATGTCGTAGCATCTATGGGAACAGCCTTTTCCCAGGAGCAGGCTAAGCTGCTGCAGCGTCTGGCGGATGAAGTAATCTTCTGCTATGACAGTGACAGCGCAGGCCGCAAGGCTTCGGTGCGTGCCGTGAGCATTGCCCGGGAAGCAGGCTTGAAGGTGCGCATAGCAGGTGTACCTGACGGCAAGGATCCCGATGAATATGTACGTCAGCATGGCAGCGCTGCTTTTGCACAGGTGCTGGCGGCGGCGCAGAATGGTATTGATTTTCAAATAGATGAAACTATCCTGCAAAATAATATTGCTAATTTAGCAGGAAAAGTAGAGGCTGTGTCGAATATACTACCATTCCTATTAGAATGTCAAAATGAAATTGAAGCGTCGGAGCATATCCGAAGGCTGGCACAGCGGCTGACTATTGATGAAGGCCTGATTGCGGAAGAATACCGCAAGGCAGCACGCAGAGGCGGCAGACAGCAGACTGGGCAGCCGACGGTAATTCCGGAGGAAAAAAGCGCCGGTATCGGTCAGCAGGCGGAAGAACTGCTTCTGAGATTGCTTTTGGAGCAGCCGCAGCTGTGTGACGAATGCCGTGCGGAGGTAAAGGAAACAGGCTTTGAAGATGCTGTGCTGGCACAGCTGTTTGACAGGTTGTGCGAGCTTGGCACCGCTTATACAACGGATAAGCTGAATAATGTCCTGGACGATGCGGCGCAGACAGCGTTGGCGCGTATTTTGGCACATCAGCTTCCGGAGGGAGATATGGATAAGCTTATGCAGGACTGCCTCAGGCAGATGCGGCGGCTTCGTCTGGAAAAAGAATATGAAAAGCATCGTCTGCTGGCGGATGAATACGAAAGATCGGCAGATGAGCGTTTTCTCAGTGAATTAATGGAAAGTCAAAGGATAAAGAATGAAATCAAAAAACTCTATGGAAACCAAAATAAATAAGGAAGGAGGGGACACCATGGCTGCAGCTACTAAAATAACGCAGGAGCAAATTGATGAGCTTATCCGTAAGGGTAAGGCTAATAAGGGTGTTCTCACCTATGGCGATGTAATGAACCTCACCAATACTTTGGAAGATATTACGCCCGAAGATGTTGAGCATATCTATGAGGTTATTACACGTAAAGGTCTGGAGCTTGTTGATGATGACAATGCCTCCGACGAAGATATACTGCCTTTGGTAGGAAACGACGAAGATAATGATGAGCCCAGCAGCAGCGAGCTGGAAAACATGAGCGTTCCCGAAGGCATCAGCATTGACGATCCTGTACGCATGTATCTTAAGGAAATCGGCAGAGTACCGCTGCTTATCGGTGAGGATGAGGTTAAGCTCGCTAAGCGTATGGACAAGGGCCGTCAGGCAGAGCGTATTCAGCGCGGCAGAATGATTGAGCTGGAGGAGCCTGCTTTTACTGCCGAGGACAGCGGCAGCGCATTGATTGAAAAGCTGCGCGAGAGCTTGAAAGAGGAATGGCAGATTACCAATATGCGTTCTGTTTTCCGTGTAGCGCAGATGATTAAAAAGCGTCAGAGCGTAGGTCAGCCTTATACTGTTGATGATTACGAGGACCTGATTTTTGAATTTACCAAAGATGAGCGTCTGCATCTGCAGCGCCTGATGGCAGAACAAAGATGTCTGATTCCGGGCTGCGAGCAGTTCGTAGTAACGCGTGAAACAAGCGATTTAGATGATCACAAGCTTTATCAGATTAAGGCTATTCTCAACGAGCTCAGAGAGCGTATGAGTGACGGCAGAGAAAAGGATTCCGCTGTTGTTGAAGCCTACTGCAATCTGGATGAGGATTTCGAAAAGCTGTTGAAAGCAGTTGCGCATCAGGGCGACGAAGCTAAGCAATGCTTGTCCGAAGCCAACCTGCGTCTGGTAGTAAGTATTGCCAAGCGTTATGTCGGTCGCGGTATGCTGTTCCTGGATTTGATTCAGGAGGGCAACCTGGGCCTGATTAAGGCTGTAGATAAATTCGATTATAACAAGGGCTTTAAATTCAGTACCTATGCTACATGGTGGATTCGTCAGGCGATTACCCGTGCGATTGCCGATCAGGCACGTACTATCCGTATTCCCGTACATATGGTGGAAACCATTAACAAGCTCATCCGTGTTTCCCGCCAGCTGCTGCAGGAGCTTGGCCGCGAGCCTTTGCCGGAAGAAATTGCCAAGGAAATGGATACCTCCGTTGACAGAGTGCGCGAAATTATGAAAATTGCGCAGGAGCCTGTTTCTCTGGAAACTCCTATCGGTGAAGAAGAGGATTCGCATCTGGGCGATTTCATCGAGGACCACGATGCACCGGCACCTGCCGATGCTGCTTCCTTCACTTTGCTGCGTGAGCAGCTGGAGGAGGTTCTGGAAACGCTTACTATCCGTGAAAAACGGGTATTGGAGTTGCGCTTTGGCCTGGAGGACGGCCGTAGCCGTACTTTGGAAGAGGTTGGCCAGCACTTTGGCGTTACCCGTGAGCGTATCCGTCAGATTGAGGCTAAGGCATTGCGCAAGCTGCGTCATCCCAGCCGCAGCAAAAAGCTGAAGGACTTCTTGGAATAATAGTTGACAAACAACTATATCTATTATAAAATAATACTGTTTGGTAGCTTGCATGGGCCTATAGCTCAGTGGTAGAGCCGCCGGCTCATAACCGGCTGGTCGTAGGTTCGAACCCTACTGGGCCCACCAATACCTTACATCAGCAAAACGAAGTGAACGCAGGTCGAAAGGCCTGCGTTTTTAATTCTATGAGTTGACATTTATCTGCTTATAGTGACATAATTAAATAGTTATCAAGAATATGGATTCATTTCACTGAATAAGTTTGAATAATTACCAAGGAGGCAAGAATGTTTACTTTAAAAAATGGTGACGGTATGGTTTGGCCTGACGGTAAGCGTATCGCCGTGATGGTTACCTTTGATTTTGATGCGGAGCTGCTGCGTAAATCTGTAATCGGCAAGCGAACAATCGGCTTTTCCGATACAAGCAGAGGTCAATATGGTCCTGATGAGGGCTTGAAGCGTTGTCTGGATATGCTTGAACGCCAACAGCTCAAAACTACCTTTTTTGTTCCCGGCCGCATTGCGGAGCTTTATGCAGATAAAGTGCAGCAAATAGCGGATGCAGGACATGAGCTTGCCTATCACGGCTATCTGCACGAAGCCTCTGTAGATATGCCTGCTGATGAGGAAAGAGAGAATATGGCCAAGAGTGAGGCGCTTCTGGAAAAAATAAGCGGCCGCAAGGTTGTCGGCTATCGCGGTCCGCTGGATTTATTGCCTAACTGTGCAATGCAGCTGATGGCTGAACGTGGATATTTATACGGGTCTACACTTAAGGATTGCGACTGGGCGTATGTGCATGAGGACTACCCGCTTGTGGAGCTTCCTACTGAGCCTACGCTGGATGATTTCTCCTGGTTCTATTTTTCCTATGCTGATGAAGCTACTATCACATGCAGTTATCCGGTGGACTATGTTTACGATATCTGGAAGGATAATTTTGACGAGCTTGCCAATGAGGGCGACAAAATTTTTGTGCTCAAGCTGCATCCGCAGCTTATCGGCCGCAGCAGCCGCGTGCGCATGCTGGAACGCTTTATTGCCTATATGAAGGCGAACGGCGCATGGCTTGCAAGCTGCGAAGATGTAGCGCGTTACGTAAAGGAGTTTTATGCTAAACGTGCGGAAGGAGGCGAAGCATGATGAACTGGAACTGGCCTGATAATAAGCGCATTGCTTTACTGCTTTCCTTTGATATAGATGCGGAAACTCTGTGGCTTACACGCAACGATATCAATGAACGTCATCTGGTGCACATGTCCCGCGGTCTTTATGCTACGAAACAAGGCTTGCCGCGCATTCTGAAGATGCTGGAGGAGGAAGGTCTTAAGGCAACCTTTTTCACTACTGCCTATACTGCGGAGATTCATCCGGAAATCATTCAATACATTGCAGCGCAGGGACATGAAATCGGCTATCACGGTTATCTGCATGAAGTAAAGGATACCTATGAAGAAGAAAATGCGCTGATGGATAAGGTTGATGCTATCTTCCGCAGCCTTACCGGCAAACGTCCCGTAGGTGTGCGTATGCCTGATGGTATCTTGCATGATTTTCATAAGCAGCTCTGGCTGGACCGCGGTTGCATCTATTCCTCCAACTGGCGTAACAATGACGGGCCTTTCCTGCTGCAAATAGACGGCAAGGAAATACCTATCGTTGAGCTGCCGAAGGACGGCATTGTCGATGATACCTCCTATGATATGTATACTCTGCAGCATCCGGAGCATTATTATCTGCGCAGCGGACGCGAAATGGTGCAGATTTGGCAGGATGAGTTTGACGGCCTGGCAGACGAGGGCCGCATCATTAACTTTGTTATGCATCCGCAGTTTGTCGGACGTCCGGGATATGTTCGTGCATTGCGTTCATTTATTCATTATGCAAAAGAAAATGGAGCCTGGATTACTACTGACGAAGCCTGCGCTAAACATGTTTTAAAGCAGAAGGGTTATGATATTGAGGTTCATTACTGATTGAAAAAAATCTGTTGGCAGTGTCGTTGATTCTATGGTATAATAATTCATTATATGAGCAAGTTTACTCATTAAATGTACGGAGTAAACAGATATTAAAAATTGAGAGGGGTTTTTCTAATGAAAAAGTTTACAATGAAAAGTATTTTTGCTTTCCTGGCAACAGCAATGCTGGCTATGATGCTGGTAGGCTGCGGTGGCGAGAAAAAAGATGCTGCAGCTGATGCAGGCAAGGGTGACAAATGGGTTGTTGCTATCAACTCCACCTTCCCGCCGTTTGAATCCGTAAAGGAAGGCACCAAGGATTACCAAGGTGTTGATATTGATATCGCTCACTACATCGCCAAGAAGATGAACAAGAAAATCGAATTCACCGATATGAAATTCGCTTCTTTGGTACCTACTCTGCAAAGTGGCCGTGCTGATGTTATTATCTCCGCAATTTCTCCGACTTCCGAGCGTGAAAAGGTTGTATCCTTCTCCAAGCCTTATTATTTCCCGATGAAGGCTATTCTCTGCAAAAAAGGTGCAGGCTATGACGCTATGGATAAACTGAAGGGTAAAAAAGCCGGTGCTTCTATGGGTACTACCTATGCTAAAGAGCTGAAGGCTGTCGGCGGTATCGAAGTTGTTGAAATGGATACTACTCCGCTGGTTGTTCAGGATATTAAAAACGGTCGTCTGGCTGCAGGTCTGTTTGATTCTTCCCAAGCTGCTGTTTTCGTAAAACAAAATCCTGATCTGGAGCTGCACGTTCTGCAGGGAACTGTAGTAAAAGACGATACCTTTGCTATTGCGCTGCCGAAGGATTCCAAGGATGTTGAAAAAATCAACGAAATCCTGAAGGAAATGCGCACCAATGGCGAGCTGCACAAAATTCTCGTAGCTCATCTGGGTGAAGAAGGCACTAAAGAATATGAAGCTGCAATTGCAAAGCTGGATATTGCAAAGCTGTAAGAGGTGAATTGAGCAGATGTTAGATTTTTCCGTTCTGGAACCTTATGTACCGCTTTTGGCAACCGCTGTCTGGATTACGCTTAAATTTACTTTCTTTTCTACAATTATGGGCTTTTTCGGCGGCTTTATCCTGGCGCTGATAACCCTGTCCAAAAACAGAGTTCTTTCCTTCCTGGCGAAGGTTTATATCTCTGTCTTCCGCGGTACGCCGCTTTTAGTACAGCTGATGCTGATTTACTTTGCAACACCGCAATTGACAAGCTATACTATTTCTGCCCTGGAGGCAGGCGTGCTTTCCTTTGGCCTGAACAGTGCCGCATATATTTCCGAGGCACTGCGCGGCGGTATTCTTGCTGTCGACAAAGGTCAGTGGGAGGGAGCAATGTCCTTGGGTGTGCCTAAGCATCGTTTCCTGCTGGATATTATTCTGCCGCAGGCTATTAAGAATGCATTGCCTTCTCTGGTAAACGAAAGCATTATGCTGCTTAAGGATTCCAGCCTTGTTTCCGTTATCGGTGTTGCCGATACACTGCGTTGGGCGGATCTGATTCAGGCAAAAACCTTCCGTGCGTTTGAAGCCTTTATCGTAGCTGCTGCTGTTTATTATGTTTTGGTTATGGCCCTGAACTTTTTGGGTGGTTTGTTAGAAAAGAAGGTGCGCATCAGTGATTGAGATTCAACACCTGTCTAAAAGCTTTGGCAATTTAGAGGTCCTTAAGGATGTTTCCCTGACAATAAAAAAAGGTGAGGTTGTGACCATTATCGGTTCTTCCGGTTCAGGAAAATCTACGCTGCTGCGTTGTATCAATCTGTTGGAGCAGCCTACCGGCGGAGCGATTTTATTTGAAGGTAAGGACATCGTAAATTCCAAAATTAAAATTGAAGATATCCGCAAGAATGCCTGCATGGTGTTTCAGCATTTTAATCTTTTTGCCAATATGACTGTTCTGGAGAATATGACCTACGCTCCCCGTGTAGTCAACGGTCTGTCCAAGCAGGAGGCCAAGGAAAAGGCTATGAAGCTGTTGGCAAAGGTTAATCTTTCCGATAAAGCCAATGAATATCCCAGCCGTTTGAGCGGCGGCCAAAAGCAACGTGTAGCGATTGCGCGTGCTTTGGCGATGGAGCCGAAGGTACTGCTTTTAGACGAGCCTACCTCCGCACTTGATCCGGAAATGGTCAAGGAGGTACTGGATGTTATCAAGCAGCTTGCCAATACCGGTATTACCATGGTTTTGGTTACCCATGAAATGGGCTTCGCTAAGGACGTATCGGATACCGTTTATTTCATGGATGGCGGTTATCTGATTGAAAGCGGTACGCCGGATGAAGTATTTAATCATCCGAAAACGGAACGTGCGAAGAAGTTCCTTGCTTCTGTTTTGGTATAAGGAAATACAGATGAAAATATTTATAATTAATCCTGACTTTGGGGTTACTCCTGAGCAGATGGCAGCACGCTGTCATCTGCTCAGTGTGCATGTAGGTCCGGATGTGGAGCTGCACATGGAGTGCCTTGTTGAAAATCATATCGAAATTGATTCTGCTCTTGATGCTGCGCTTGCTGCGCCCGAGATTATCAAAATGGCTGTGCGTGCGGAAAGCGAAGGCTATGACGCAGTCGTGCTGTACTGCTTCAGTGACCCCGCGGTGGATGCTTGCCGTGAGGTGGTAAGCATACCTGTAGTAGGTGGCGGTCAGGCTAGCTGTCTTCTGGCACCGCTGGTAGGCAGGCAGGCAGGACTGTTGCTGGCGGATACTGCGCGTTATGCGGAAAAGCAGCTTTTTGTCGCTCAGTGCGGTGTTGATTCTGCGCGTATTGCTGCAATCGGCGGCATTGAGGCCCGTGGTGTTGATTTGTGGGCAGAGCGTGAGCGTGTTCTGAACCTGCTTACGGAAGCCGGTAAAAATTTGCTGGCGGCAGGCAGAGTACAGGTACTGCTTTTGGGTTGCTTATCCTTTTTAGGTTTGGCGCACCCGCTCAGTGAGCGTCTGGGCGTTCCTGTTGTGGACCCGGCGGTGGCACCTGTGGCGCTGGCAGAATGCCTTGTGCGGCAGGGACTTAAAACAAGCCGCAAGGCTTATCCTGCACCGCCGTTGCGCAAACGTACGTGGCAGAGCGGCCAATTATAAACAGCTTGCTTTTCTATAGGAAATAGTGTAAGATAATATTAGTATTAAAATCTTAAGAAGAGAGGTTACTGTTTTAATGAAAAAGAGCTTATTGACTTTGATTATGGCTTTGGTTATGGCTTTAGCTTGCGCAACCAGCGCTTTTGCGGAAGATTTGGGTTATGTAAATGTTGAACGTGTTTTCCGCAGCTATCCTGATATTCAGACTACTATGAGCGTTATCAATCTGGAGCGCCAAAAGGCTGAAAATGAATTCAACGAAAAGGCTCCGAAACTTGACGACAAGGGCAGACGCGAGCTGGGCGAAAAATTATCCGCTCAGGTAGATAAGAAGGAAGCATCCCTGCTGAATCCTATCCGCGAAAAAATCCGCAAAACTATCGGCCAGGTAGCAAAAGCTCATGGCATTGCTAATGTAGTTGATGCCAGTGCTGTTGTATTTGGTGGCAAGGATCTGACTGAAGAAGTTATCGCTGCTGTTGCTCAAGGCAAATAAAGACTAATGTTATTGAAGGCTGTCGCAGGTAAGCGACAGCCTTTTTCAGTGAGTGTGTTATAATATAAGTAATTTTAGGCGAGGTGAAGCTGATGGCGCACTGTCCCTTTGATTTTTTTACTGACGGAAAGAAACATAACATCTGCCTTGTTGGCGGCGGCGGTAAAACGACGGTTATGTATGAACTGGCAGCGGCTTGGGCAGCCTGCGGACGCAAGGTGCTGGTGCTGACGAGTACGCATATCCTGTGCCCTGCAGATGGCAGCTTTGCTGCCGATGTGCCTGCGGTGCAAAATTTGTGGCAGCAGGGGCGTTATGCCGTTATCGGTACACCGGAGTTTGCTACCGGTAAGCTGACGTTACCGCCGCAAAGCGTGTATGAAGCGCTGAAGCTGCAGGCTGACGTAATTTTGTGTGAGGCCGATGGTTCCAGACATCATCCCTGCAAGGTGCCTGCAGCACATGAGCCTGTACTTTTGCCTGACAGTGACATAGTGCTGGCTGTTGCGGGGATGGATGCTTTGTGCCGCCCGTTGGCGCAGGCTTGCCAGCGTCCACAGCCGGCGGCAGCGCTTTTGGGTTGCAGCTTAGATTCTGTCATTGATGAACAAATGCTGGCTGCTTTGCTGCTGTCTGAGCAAGGATCACGCAAAAATATAGGAACACGCACTTATTATATTGTCTTGAATAAATGCGACCTGCTAAAAGCAGCGCAGCAGGAGGAAATGCTTCGGCTGTTAGTGGGTGAAGGAATAGACGAGCGAAGAATATGGCTTCGTGAAGGGGGAGATAGCAAATGCTGAAGATTATTGTACGCGGTGGCGGTGACCTGGCAACAGGCGTTATCCATCGCTTGTGGGGAGCGGGCTTCAAAGTTTTAGTGCTGGAATGCGCTAAGCCTGCTGCAATTCGTCGACAGGTAGCGCTGTGCGAAGCGGTGTATCAAGGCAACGCTCAGGTAGAAGGTCTGACTGCACATTTGATAAACTCACTGGCGGAAGCAGACGCTGTCTGGGAGCGCGGTGAAGTGCCGGTGCTGGTTGACGCAGCAGCGGAGAGTGTGCATGCTTTTGCGCCTGATATTGTGATTGATGCGATTATTGCCAAGCGCAATCTTGGTACAAGCAGTACAATGGCACCGCTTGTTATTGCTTTAGGCCCCGGCTTCAGCGTGGGCGCAGATGCCGACGTAATTGTAGAAACGAAGCGCGGTCATAACCTGGGACGCATTATCCGCAGCGGCAGTGCTGCACCTAACAGCGGCGTGCCCGGTAATATCGCAGGCTATAGCAAGGAGCGTGTGCTGCACGCACCCTGCGCAGGTGTTCTGCACGTTGTTCATGACATTGGCAGCATTGTGGAAAAGGGCGAAACTATTGCAACTATTACCGACGGCGCTAATCAGGTGCCGGTAACGGCAACTCTCTCCGGACTTATTCGCGGTATGATTCGCGATGGCTTTGCTGTTACCGAAGGCTTTAAAATTGCCGATATCGACCCGCGTAAAGAAGAACTGGCCAACTGCTTTACGATTTCGGATAAGGCGCGTTGCATTGCCGGCAGCGTCCTGGAATTAGTCTGCCGTTATGCACAGGAGAAAGAAAAATGAAGGATTTAATGAAAAAAATACAGGCGCAGGCTTTGGATTCGCAGCATTGCTATCTTGTTGCATTGATTGAGAGTGAAGGCTCTACTCCGCGCACCAGCGGCGCCTATATGCTAGTCGGAGAAAAGGGGTTGCTTTACGGAACCATCGGCGGCGGCGGTATGGAATATGCGGCGCAGCAGCTGGCACAGCAGCGTCTGCAGAATGGTGGCGGCAGCTTTGTCAAAACGTTTGACCTCTCTCCGGCAGCAGGTATGGCCTGCGGCGGCAGCTGTCAGGTGCAGTTCTGCTACCTGCCTGCGGGGGAAGAAACGGGGGATTTGGCAGAGGAAGCTCTTAGTGCAATGAAGCAGCATGCTCCCTGGTGGTTTTTACTGCCTTTGGGTGAAGGCAACGCACTGCCGCAAATAAAAAAGGACCTGCAGCTTGCAGGTCGCAGAGGTGTAGTTGATATAGACGGCTGCGCCTATTATGCAGAGCAGTATGATTATGACGGTTCGGTTTATGTTTTTGGCGCAGGTCATGTTGCGCGTGAGCTGGTGCCGCTTTTGAGTCATCTCGGGTTTAAATGCATCGTGCTGGATGACAGGGCGGAGTTTGCGGATGCGGCAGCCTTTCCGCAGGCGGAGCATGTACAGCAGGTTGATTTTACTAAGCTGCAGGAGGCTTGCAGCCTGACGGCTAAGGATTATGCGGTAGTAATGACGCGTGGCCATGTGCATGACGCTAATGTGGAGCGTTATCTGTTGACTACGCCTGTGGGTTATATCGGCATTATGGGCAGTAAAAATAAAGCAGCCATGGCCAGAGCCGCTTTGCTGGCGGACGGTTACAGCGAGCAGCAGCTCGCACGTGTTATCACGCCCATCGGAATCGATATAGGCAGTGAGACGCCGGCGGAGATTGCGGTGAGTATTGCAGCACAATTGATCCAAACTCGGGCAGAACGCGTTTCAGAACGTGGATAAAGCACCGTGTACTTCATCAGGAGGGCCTCGACGTACTGGGAGTACGCCGTCGGCCCTCCTTCTTCGTCTCCGGTACTTTCTCCGCGTTCTGTTAATAGGTAAAGGGGAAGAAATTTTATATATGCTTTGGTGTAGCAGCAGTATGGGAGTACGTAGTCGGTGCTCATTTTTAAATTTCTCGCTTGAATTGCGAACAAAAAAAGCCTATCTGATAAAATTTATACGGCTTTTCTCTGTAATTTTCTTTACAATATTGCCTGATATGCGATAAAATAGATGCATGAAAAAATGAAGGGGTGCTTATATGTCTAAATTTGTTAAACTGTCTGAGGAAGCCTACAAGTTTGAAGGCAAGCTGTCTTTGAGCTCGGCTATTCCTTTAGGTCTGCAGCATGTTTTGGCTATGTTTGTCGGCAATCTGACACCGGTTCTGATTATTGGCGGTGCCTGCGGTATTGTTGGCGGTGCCGGTTTTGAACAGCTGCAGGTTGTTTTGATTCAGAATGCGATGATTGTTGCAGGTCTGGTAACATTGCTGCAGTTATATTCCGTTGGTCCCTGCGGTGGCAAGGTGCCTATTATCATGGGTACAAGCTCCGGCTTTATCGGTGTATTTGCCGGTATCGTTGCAACCTTGGGCAGTGGTGTTGTCGCCTATGGCGCTATTATGGGTGCCTCGATTATCGGCGGCGTTTTTGAAGCAGTGCTTGGTCTTGTGCTCAAGCACATCCGTCGCTTCTTCCCGCCTGTTGTCTGCGGTACTGTTGTACTGTCCATCGGTCTGTCGCTGATTTCTGTAGGTATCAATTCCTTTGGCGGCGGCTTCAAGACTAAGGACTTCGGTTCTATCGAAAACCTGCTGCTTGGTTTGTTTGTACTTTGTGTTATCCTTTTCTTTAAGCATGGCACTAAGGGCTTTTTAAGCTCTTCTTCCATTCTGCTTGGTATTATTGCAGGCTATATCGCTGCGATTTTCATGGGCTTTGTGCTGCCTACAACCGCAGTTACGCCTGACGGTGTGGAATATACCAAGTCCTGGGTACTGCATTGGGATAAGGTAGCGAACGCCTCCTGGTTCGCTGTGCCTCAGCTTATGCCGGTTGATATCGTATTTGATATGCGTGCTATTATGCCGGTATTGATCATGTTTGTTGTTACCGCAGTTGAAACTGTTGGTGATATTTCCGCCGTTGTCGAAAGCGGTCTGAACCGTGAAGCTACGGACAAGGAATTGTCCGGCGGCGTTATTTGTGACGGTATTGGCTCTGCTATCGCTGCTGTTTTCGGCGTACTGCCCAATACCTCTTTCTCCCAGAATGTAGGTCTGGTTGCTATGACGAAGATTGTTAACCGTTTTGCTTTGGCAACCGGTGCGGTATTTTTGATTCTTTGCGGCCTGATTCCTAAGCTGGGCGCTTTGGTTTCCATTATGCCGCAATCCGTTCTGGGCGGCGCTGCCGTAATGATGTTCTCCTCGATTGTTGTCAGCGGTATTCAGCTGGTTACTAAAGAGAAGCTTAACCCGCGCAGCCTGACGATTATTTCCGTTGCTTTAGGCGTTGGCTATGGCATGGGCGCTACACCTGGCATCCTGGCACACTGCCCGGAGGCTATGCGCATGATGTTCGGTGAATCCGGTATCGTTCCGGCAGCCTTTGTAGCAATTCTGCTGAATGTTATTCTGAATAGGGGCGAAGACGCTCAAGCTTAGTTTTATCCTGCTGTGTATCTATATCCAGCAGCTCGTTGATATCCTGAACCGGTACTTTTACTACCAGTTCAGGATATTTTTTTGTCAGTACGGAACCACCCTTGTCCTGCGGCAGCTGTTGCAGCTCGTCGGCAAATTTTGCAGGGAAGATAATGGGATTGCCGGGAGTTTCTTCGTAATACAGGCGATGAATTTTTTGCGGCTGCGCTAAAAAGCTTTCGGCAAGGCGGATGAGCGAAGCCTGCTGCAATAACGGCTGGTCGGCAACAGCAAAAAGCAGGCCCTCGGCCTGTGGCAGCTGCTGCTGTATATATGATGTGCCCAGGTGCACGGTGTCGCTCAGATAGGGCTTGTCGTGGAGCAGGCAGGGGATTTGCTGCTGCGCGCAGATTTCCGCAACCTCCTTGTGGCGTGTGACGACGATGCACTTGGCGAAAAGTCCTTGGCTGATATCAAGGATGTGCTGCAGCATGGGAGCGCCGTCGATGGCTGTCAGCAGCTTGTTGGCGCCGAAGCGGCGGCCTATGCCGGACGCCAGGATGATGCAGGCTATTTTAGAATATTTTACGTTCATAAAGTTACCTCACGGTTTTGATTATATATCATTATTATAAGACTGAATGGTGGTGCTAACAAGCGGGGGAGTACCGGTTAGCGGAAGAATATATTTTATCCGCAAAAACAAAAAACTCTGTAACCGAAGTTACAGAGTTTATTTTCAAGTGGTGGCCCTGGCAGGATTCGAACCTGCGACCTTTTGATTCGTAGTCAAACGCTCTATCCAACTGAGCTACAGAGTCACATCAGCGTTGCTGTTGTTTCAAGCAACAATGATATTATAGCGAAAAGTACGCTTCTTGTCAACACTTTTTTGCAATTATTTTTTAGATTTTTTGCCGACAGCTTTTTCTTTGGCAGCAGGCTGATGCTTTTCCAGCCAGCCGCAGTAAATGAAGAAGCCAAGGGCGACGAGGAAGAAGCCTAAGCTGGTTGCCTGAGCGGATTTCAGTCCGAACATCCAGGGCTCGGCGTAGTCACCTCGCAGCATTTCCAAAAAGAAGCGGACTACGGAATAAAGCATAGCGTACATGCATAAAGCCTGACCGCGTGCATGCTTTGTAGTGCGGAATAAAAGCAGCAGGGCAAAAATGACGATGTCCAGCTGACCTTCCCAAACCTCTGCCGGCCACAGGGGTACGGGGCCGTAGGTTTTGTAGGCCAGCGTGCCTTCCGGGTACAGAATACCGAAGCTGCCACCGGTAGGTGTGCCGAAGGCATCGCCGTTGAGCAGGTTCGCCATGCGTCCGATGGACTGGCCGATAAGCAGAGAGGGCGAAATGATATCCGCCAGAGCTACCCAGTCGATGTCATTCATTTTGCAGTAAACTATGCCTGCCGCAATGCCTGCCAGCATACCGCCTTGCACGGCCATACCGCCCTGCCAGACGAAGGGGATTTCCAACAGATGATGGCTGTAGTAATCCCAGTCGAAGAAGAAAACATCCCACAGCCTGCCGCCGATGAGACCGGCAAAGCCGCCGTAGATGCCGATGTCTAAAATGTGCTCGTGCCAACGTCCGTCCTGCTTAGCCAAAAAATAGGCAGTGCCGGTAGCTAAAAATATTGCTGTACAGAGCATCAGACCATACATGCGTATGGGAAAATCGCCGATAAAAAAGAGATATTGATGCATTATGAATAAGGCCTCCTAAAAAATCTAACTAATATTTTAACACATTCCGGTGTTTTTATCAGCGAAAAAGTTGTGATTTCTTTATTCAGAAAGCTTATTGAATTTAACAGCGAAGATAGTATTGCGTGACATGTTGCTTATGTCATTATCCACAGCGTCAATATTATGATATAATGAGGGAAGCGATATGAGCTTCAGTGAAGCAAAAAATAGAGAAAGAAGGTCTGCAAATTTATGAAAGCATTAACTTATATTGAACACGGTAAGTTTGCTCTGCAGGAAAAGGCCAAGCCGCAGCTTGTTTCTGCGCGTGATGCTCTCGTGCGCGTAACCTTGGGAAGCATCTGCACCAGTGATTTGCATATTAAGCATGGCTCGGTACCTCGTGCTGTGCCGGGAATTACCGTGGGACATGAAATGGTGGGCGTGGTGGAAGCGGTTGGCGCAGACGTAAAAACCGTGAAGCCCGGTGACCGCGTGACGGTAAACGTAGAAACGTTCTGTGGTGAATGTTTCTTCTGCAAGAAGGGCTTTGTCAATAATTGCACCGATCCTCATGGCGGCTGGGCACTTGGCTGCCGTATTGACGGCGGACAGGCGGAATATGTGCGCGTGCCCTATGCTGACCAGGGGTTGAACAAAATTCCCGACAGCGTTACCGATGAACAGGCGCTTTTTGTGGGCGATATTCTTGCTACCGGCTTTTGGGCAACACGCATTTCGGAAATCACCGAGGAGGATACCGTACTGATTATCGGTGCCGGTCCGACGGGTATCTGCACTCTGCTGTGCGTTATGCTGAAGCAGCCGAAGCGCATTATCATCTGCGAGAAGGATGCTGCCAGAGCGGAGTTTGTCAGCAAGTATTATCCCGATGTACTGCTTTGCGAGCCTGAGGAGTGCGAAACGTTTGTTAAGGAGCATTCCGACCATGGCGGTGCGGACGTTGTTCTGGAGGTTGCCGGCGGTCGCGACACCTTCCAGCTGGCGTGGAAATGCGCGCGTCCGAACGCTATTGTGACAGTTGTGGCGCTTTACGATGAAGCGCAGAGCCTGCCTTTGCCCGATATGTACGGCAAGAACCTTATTTTCAAAACCGGTGGCGTGGATGGCTGCGACTGTGCGGAGATTCTGCGCCTGATTGAAGAAGGCAAAATTGATACCACGCCGCTGATTACGCATCGCTTCAAGCTGGCGGATATCGAGGAAGCTTACCGCATTTTCGAAAATAGATTAGACGGAGTTATCAAGATAGCGATTACCGAATGATTTTTTTGCAAAGTATGTTCTAAGAGGGGCGATTTTATGATTAAGCATATAACAACAACACCGGCAAAGGCCTTAGAAAAATTAAAAGCAGGCAACGCCAGATATATTGATGCCAAGGTCAACAGCGAGGACATTTCGCAGGCAAAGAGAACAGATACCTTGGTTAACGGGCAGAAGCCTTATGCGATTATTATTACCTGCTCTGATTCTCGCGTAATTCCGGAGAATATTTTTATGACAGGTATCGGCGAGCTGTTTGTTATCCGTATTGCCGGTAATGTGATTGATGAGCATCAGCTGGGCAGTATTGAATACGCTGCCAGTCATCTGGGTGCACCGTTGATTGTTGTTATGGGGCATACGCATTGCGGTGCGGTGCATGCTGCAATCAATCATGATCCGGAGGGGTATATCAAATTTATTACGGATAAAATCAAAGCAGCGATTGGCGACGAGTGCGACCCGTATAAGGCTGCCTGCCTGAATGTCAAAAGCTGTGAAGCGGAAATCGAAGCAAGCCTGGAGATTCAAAAGGTTGAGCATCAGGAAGGCCTGCGCGTTGTCGGTGCTATGTACCATCTGGAGAATGGTGTGGTAGATTTTATCTAAAGCAGATTATTTTGGGCTGCCTTGAGCTTATCGTCTTGAGGCACTTCTTTTTTGTAAGTTAATTTCTCAAAATTCACAATAATGCGCTTGACAGAATTGTGGCTTGAATGTATTATGTATACATAATACAGATTTCGATTAAAAGCAGCTTTTACACGCTTTTGAAGAAGGAGGCAAATGTATTATGCGTAAAGAACACGACTTTTTAGGTGAATTAGAAATTCCTGATAATGCTTATTATGGTGTACAGACCATGCGTGCCATGGAAAACTTCCAGATTACAGGCTATACTGCCGATCCGCTTTTTATCAAAGCCTTGGGTATGGTCAAAAAGGCTGCGGCCTTGGCCAATATGAAAATCGGTCTTTTGGATGAAAAAATCGGCAATGCTATGGTGCAGGCCTGCGATGATATTATCAGCGGCAAGCTGAACGACCAGTTCCCGACCGATCCGATTCAGGGTGGTGCAGGAACATCCTTCAATATGAATACGAACGAGGTAATCTGCAACCGCGCTTTGGAAATTCTCGGTCGTCCGCGCGGCGATTATGATTATATCAGTCCCAACAACCATGCCAACATGTCGCAGTCCACGAATGATGTTATTCCTACATCCATCCGTGTCTGCGCTCTGATGCGCGCCGAACAGCTTATTATTGCCTTGGAAAACCTGGCGGATTCCTTTGATAAGAAAGGCGAGGAATTCAAGGATGTACTTAAAATCGGCCGTACGCATCTGCAGGACGCTGTGCCTATTACCTTAGGCTTGGAGTTCAAAGCCTTTGCTTCCTCCATGCGCAGACGCAGTAGCTGCATTCGCCGCAGCTGTGAGCTGCTGCACACCATGAATATGGGCGCAACAGCAGTCGGCACCGGCCTGAATGCCGATCCCGAATATATCAAAGAGGTTTGCGAACAGCTTACACTGGTTACCGGCGAGAGCTTCACTACCGCGGACAATCTTGTTGATGCTACCAGTAACACGGATATCTTCACCGATTTATCCTCCAGTTTGAAAACATCGGCACTTTCGCTGATTAAAATTTCCAATGACCTGCGTCTGATGGCCTCCGGTCCGAGGGCAGGCTTCTGCGAAATTACGTTGCCGCCGCGTCAGCCCGGATCCTCCATCATGCCGGGTAAGGTTAACCCCGTTATCCCCGAGGTTGTAGACCAGACCTGCTATCAGGTAATTGCCAATGATTTGGCTGTAGCCTTCGGCGTAGAAAACGGCCAGTTCCAGCTCAATGTTATGGAGCCTGTTATGGCTTACAATATTTTCAATTCCTTACGTTTCCTGACCAATGCCGTTAATACTCTGCGCACCCGCTGCGTAGACGGAATTAAGGCTAACCGTGCTCAATGTGCTGAATGGCTGGATAAGAGCGTGGGCATTGTTACGGCGTTGCTGCCGCATATCGGTTACGAAACCTGCTCCGTTCTGGCGAAGGAGGCGTTGGCAACCAACAGAAACATTAAGGACCTGCTTATTGAACGCAAGGTGCTGAGTAAAGAGGATTTGGATGTTATCCTTGCTCCTGCGGAAATGACCAGACCGGGTATTGCCGGTAAGGAGCTTTTGAAGAAGATTCATGAGTCCAGAGAAGAGCTGGTGTAAAGCACAAGAGAGAAGTTCTGTTATAACAGTAGAATAAAAGCAAAAGCTGCAGCTATGCTCCTGAGTACGGGAGCAGGCTGCAGCTTTTTAATTTGAGCTTTGGGAAATTTGCTTGTTAGCACAAGAAAATTGCTTCCGTCCCACCCGAAATCATGCTTTGGGGTGGGGGAAAAAGAGCTTCTTGTTGCTATAATTATAATGACAGGATTGATGAATCTAATTTAGGAGGTTGATGAATATGCGTATTGCTAAGAAATTATTTTCCTGCTTAGCCTTATTTTTACTGTGCATCATGTGCTTGCTTACAGATGCGCCCAAGGTTCGGGCAGCGGAATTTCTGACTGCTGATGACGGGACATTTCTTTATATGAACAGCAGAGAGCTGGCAATCAGTGATGAGGAAGAAGGCGTGCAATTCTTCCTTGCCGATGACGGCACTCTGCAGCTGATGAACAAAAATACCAAAGATGTTTATAAGACCTTTGTTCCTGCGGAGAATGGAATGGTTGGCTATAGGGTGCGGGATGTTTTTACCGCCAATCCCGAAAATATATTTTTTGAAATAAATGCCACTATCGGTGCTCATGAGCAGAACTGCGGTTATTGGCTTATCGGTAAGGAAAACGGACAATGGGTGACCTATGTCACCTTGGAGGATTTGGCTAAAAACGGCTATGCCATTGACCAATGGCGGCAAATTGTGAGCAAGATTAACACGGATGGCAGCGGACGTTTTATTCTGCTCAGCCAATATGAATATATGCCTCCGGAAGCAACCTTTGGCATGCAGAGAAAATATTGCACGGATTTGCAGCTGGAGCTTTTGTGGGATGATGCAACGCAAGGGTTTGTTATGCGCAGATTGTAATAAGCATATGGAATAAGTAAAACAGGCAGCGGATGTGCTGCCTGTTTTGTGTGCAGAATTCTATGCTTTATTTAGAAATATTTTGTGAGCAGGGCCTCTGTCAAAGGATGCAGAAAGTGTATTAGGTTCTGTGGCGTAATTTAAACAATAAAAAACGCTGATGCATAAGCATCAGCGTTAACTTCGTGGTAGCGCTAAAGGGAATCGAACCCTTGATTTCGCCTTGAGAGGGCGACGTCTTAGCCGCTTGACCATAGCGCCATTTGGCTCCGGGACTAGGACTCGAACCCAGACCGAATGATCCAGAGTCACTTGTGCTACCATTACACCATCCCGGAGTAGCAGTTCTTTTTGAGCACGCTCATCAGAACAATAACGATTATAGCAGATAGATAGCAGTTGGTCAAGTACTTTTTTGAAAAAAAGTAGAAATTTTTTCCGGAAAGTTTAGGAGGACCGGCAACGTTTGTTTGAAGTATAGATTGACGCATATGCTTTAGCATGATAAAATCAAGATAATACAACGATTAAATAACAGTGAATAAATATTCGTGACAGGGAGTGATAGCATGAAGCTTTTACATTTGTCGGATCTGCATTTAGGAAAAAAACTCAATGAATTTTCTCTTTATGAGGATCAAAAATATATTCTACAACGGATTGTACAGATGATTTGCGCCAAGCAGCCTGATTGCGTGCTGCTCGCCGGAGATATTTACGATAAACCGGTACCGCCGGCAGAAGCTGTCGTTTTATTTGATGATTTTCTCAATCAGCTGGCGGAGCTTAAGGTGCCTGTGTGCATCATCAGCGGCAACCATGATTCGGCAGAGCGCCTGGCGTTCGGCGCGCAGCTGATGAGCGGCAGCGGCATTCATTTTGCGGGCAGCTACAACGGTGAGGAACAGAAGCTTGTGCTGGAGGATGAATTCGGCAAGGTGAATATTTTCCTGCTGCCTTTTTTGAAGCCTGCTGTTGTGAAGCATTGGGCACCCGAGGAGGCTGCGGCGGAGATTAGCAGCTACCATGATGCGGTGAAATATGCTGTGTCGCAGCTGCCGTTGGCACAGGACGAGCGCAATGTGCTTGTTGCGCATCAGTTTGTTACCGGCGCTGTTACCGCAGGTAGCGAGGCCGTTAATGTTGGCGGTCTGGATAATATCGGTGCGGAGGTTTTTGCTGCTTTTGATTATGTGGCCTTGGGACACATCCATAATCCGCAGAATGTCGGCGGTAATGAGCGCATCCGTTATTGCGGTACACCGCTGAAATATTCCTTTAACGAATGGCAGCAGCAAAAATCCGTGACGCTGGTGGAGCTTGCCGAAAAAGGCAATATGAAGGTTACGCAGCTGCCGCTGACGCCGTTGCGTGAGGTGCGCTATTTAAAGGATACCTTTGAGAATTTAATGGCAAGACCGAATTATGCCATGTTTCCGATGGATGAAAATGGCTGTCTGCAGGATTTTTATTATCTGACGCTTACGGATGAAAACGATGTAACTAATGCTATGCAACGCCTGCAGACTGTATATAAGAATTTGCTGCAGCTTGATTATGACAATAAGCGCACGCAGGCGAATGCCGAGCTGGAGCTTACGGAAAATCCGGTAGAGAAAACACCGTTGGAGCTTATTGATGATTTTTATCGCCTGCAGAATAATCAGGAGCTGAGCGAGAACCAGAAGCAGTATCTGACGAATCTGCTGTCGGAAATGGGAGGTGACATATTATGAGACCGCTGAAGCTGGTTATGAGTGCGTTTGGTCCGTATGCAGGCCAAACCGTTATAGATTTTTCCAAGCTCGGAGAGCAGGGGCTGTATCTGATTACTGGCGATACCGGTGCCGGCAAAACCGTAATTTTCGATGCTGTTTCCTATGCCCTGTACGGACAGACGAGCGGCGGTGTGCGTGATGCCAATATGCTGCGCAGCCAATATGCGGATGCCGATACACCGACGTTTGTGGAGCTGGAGTTTTCCTTCCGCGGAAAGTGCTACAGGGTAAGACGCAATCCTGAGTATCGCCGTCCGTCGAAGCGTGGCGGCGGTATGACGAAGGAAAAAGCCGGCGCCGAGCTGTACTATCCCGATGACCGCGTTCCGGTAACCAGAATGTCGGAGGTAGATAAAAGCATCGTAGAGCTGTTGGGGCTTAATCACAAGCAGTTTACGCAGATTACGATGATTGCTCAGGGACAGTTCCGCAAATTTTTGGATACCAATACGGATGAGCGCAGTAAAATCTTCCGTGATTTATTTCATACCTACTTTTTCCAGCAGCTGCAGGAGAAGCTGAAGCAGGATGCTGCGGCCAAGCGTAACGAATTTGCCGAGCAGCAGCGCCGAAGCGAGCAGGCGTTGAACGGCATCAGCTGCATTTATCCCGCATATACGGAGCAGCTGCAGAGCTTTGCTTTGCGTCATTACGAGGGCTGTGTTGAAGAAGTATTGGCCTTGGTTGATACGATTATTGCTCTGGATGAAAAGGAACAGCAGCAGGTGGCGGCAGCAGGGGCTATTGTGACGAAAAATCTGACTGCGCTGCAGGACAGCCTGGGAGCTATTGATAAAAAGCAACAGCTTGAAAAATATATGCAGACGACAGAAGTGAGAATAGCAGGCATGCAAAAGCAACTGGAGCAGGAAGCAGCTGCAGCAGTGCAAAGACAGGAGGCTCTGCAAAAGCTTGAGGCAGAGGTCAGCGAAGCGCAAAAGGGCGAGGTGGAGCTGGCACAGATGCAAACAGAAAGGCAGCAGCTGGCTGCACGCCAAAGAGAGCTGCGGCAATTACAGGAAATGCAGCAGCGTTACCAAAGTCAGGAGGTTGCACTTCTGCAGAAGCGTCAGGAGTATAAGCAGGCCTGTGATAATTTTAATCATCTTAATGAGCTGAGCGACGCTTGCTTTGACAGATTTTTGGGCGCACAGGCGGGACTTTTGGCACACGATAAGCTGAAGCCCGGCAAGCCATGCCCGGTTTGCGGTTCCTGCGAGCATCCGCAGCCTGTGCAGCTGGCGCAGGACGCACCTACCGAAAATGATGTTGAGCAGGCGCGCGCTAAAGCTGAGGCTGCTCAGAAGATAAGGGATGGCCTTATAGGTGAAGGCAAGGCTTTAAAGGAACATCTGGAGCTGGACAAAACCTTGCTGCTAGGCAAGGGCGTGGAGCTGCTTGGCTGTGATGATTTGAAGCTGATTGCCGAAAGAGCGCAGGCAGAGCTGAAGGATGTTAACAATAAGATTACGGCTCTGCGCCTGAAAATGGGCTTTTTGCAGGAAAAGGTGGAGCAATACCGCAAGCTGGCGAAAACTTTGGAGCAGCAGAAGGCTGCCGACAAGCAGGCGGAGGCTGCGGCGCAGAGCATGAGGCAGCAAATGGCAGGTGCCGAAGGGCAGCTGCAGGAGCTGAAAAAGCAGCTTGCCGAGCAGAATGAGTTGCTGACGGATGTTGATGAACAGGAGCTGCAGCAGGAGCATGAAAAGCTGTTGGCGCAGCAGCGTGAGCTGGAGCTGCAGGATAAGCGGCTGTATGCCGCAATCAAGAATAATCAGCGGATTAAGCAGGAGGTCAGCGGCTATGAAGCGCGCAGGGCAGCCTGCGAAGCGGAATATAGCTTGATCAACAGCCTTTCCGCAACGCTGAACGGAACCTTGACAGGCAAGAAGCGTGTCAACCTGGAAACCTATGTGCAGATGCACTACTTCGATAAAATTCTGCAGCGCGCCAATGTAAGGCTGCTGCACATGAGCCGCGGCCAGTACGAGCTGTGTCGTGATAAAATGCAGGATGCGGACAGCAAGACGGGCAACAGCAAAACAGGCCTCGATTTGGAGGTCAAGGATTACTACAGCGGTAATTTGCGCAGCGTCAAAACCTTGAGCGGCGGCGAATCCTTCATGGCATCGCTGGCGTTGGCGCTGGGGCTGGCGGATGAGGTGCAGTCCTGCGCAGGCGGCATTCAGCTGGATACGATGTTTGTCGACGAAGGCTTTGGTTCGCTGGATGACAGCAGTCTGCAGCAGGCCATTACTACGCTGCAGGGCCTCAGCGAAGGCCATCGTCTTGTAGGCATTATTTCACACGTACACGATTTGCAGGAAATGATAGATAAGAAAATTCTCGTCAGGAAAAAACGCGGCCTGCAGGGGACAGGCAGCGAAGTCGCACTGGTGGTAGATTAAGGCAAAAATATCTCTGTAGAAGCAGAAAATCACTTTACCATAGATTGTCAGTGTGATAAAATAATCTTTATACTTAAAAGACAAATTTATTGCTGACATGTTCGTAGCAGCAGTTAAAAAACAAAATGTATGGAGGGCTTGACGATGAAATTATTGGAAGAAAAAATTGTTAATGACGGTGTTATCAAAAGCGGTAATGTCCTGAAGGTTGACAGCTTTTTAAATCATCAGATTGATGTGCCGTTTGTTGCGGAGCTTGGTAAAGAATTAAAGCGCTTGTTTGCAGACAGGAATATTACTAAAATCCTGACTATTGAAGCCTCAGGTATCGGTATTGCCTGCGTTGCGGCAATGTATTTTGGCGTTCCGGTAGTGTTTGCCAAGAAATCCAGCGGCAGCAATATGGATAAGGATGTTTACTTCACTCAAATTTATTCCTATACACATAGCAAAACAAACGACGTTGTTGTTTCCAAAAGATTTCTGTCCAAAACAGACCATGTGCTGATTATTGATGACTTCCTGGCTAACGGTTGTGCACTGGAAGGACTTATCGATATTGTACGTCAGTCCGGAGCTACTGTTGAAGGCGTTGGCGTTGCTGTAGAAAAAGGCTTCCAGGGCGGCGGCGACAAGCTGCGCAAAGCCGGCTACAACCTGCATTCCTTAGCTATTATTGATAAGATGGATGCAAAAACCAACACAGTAGTGTTCAGACATGAGGAAGCGTAATGAGCGAAAAACAATATGCGGTTGCACCTTGATGATGTTCGGTTCTATCGTAGTCAGCGGCGTGCAGATGATTGCCAACTGCGGCTACAATTCCCGTAATGTAACGATTGCTTCTCTGGCACTCAGCATCGGTATCGGCTTTACTCAGACACCGGCAATTTTTAAGATTTTCCCTGAATTAATCAAGAATGTTTTTGCAGAAAACTGTGTAGCCTTAGTTTTTATCGTGGCTATGGTGTTAAATATCATTCTGCCTAAAGAGGAAGAAGAATAACGATACGTGTTTTAAAATAAAGAGGGGTTACAAATGAAGATTATTGATGCCCATATGCATTATTACAATGTTGATGGTTTTGTGCAGGTTGCAGCCAATGCAGGTTATGAAAATACAGCGGCCTGCTGGCAAAAGATATGCGAAGAAAATAATATCGTCTTTTCTGTAGCTATGGGCAACACTAATTATACATCTTCTAAATACGGCGGTGTCACACCGCGCATGATTGACCTTGCAGCGCCTTTTGACGAGGAGCATTACAATCAGCCGCAGAACATGGGTTACTGCATGGGTGTAAACAGCGAGGCTATAACCGAAGCAAATGCGGAAAAAACAGCGCAGGAATTTGAGCGCTTTATTAAGGACCCGCATTGTCTGGGCATTAAGCTCTATCCCGGTTATAACGCTGTCTATGTCAACGATAAAAGGCATTGGCCGCTGTTTGAGCTGGCACGTGCTTATAATGTGCCTGTTGCAATTCACACAGGCGATACAGCCTGGCCCAGCGGTCTTTTGAAATATTCGCATCCGCTGACTGTTGATGAAGCGGCAGTGGCGTTTCCTGATGTTACCTTTGTCATAGCGCACTGTGGTTGCCCATGGTTCGCCGATGCGGCAGAGGTGGCCTGCAAGAACGCCAACGTATGTATTGACCTTTCCGGTCTGGTGGAGGGCAATCCCAAACCGCTGATGCTGCTCGAAAGACAGCGTGGCTTTTTGCGCCAGCTGCATACCTGGCTTAATTATCTTGGCAATTACGAAAAAATCATGTATGGCAGCGACTGGCCGCTTGTAAATATTCCCCTGTATATCTGGATGATCAGCCACGTTGTTCCCGAATGCTATCACGAGGATGTATTTTATAACAATGCAGTAAGGATTTACAGTAAAATCGGCAAGCTGCTGGAAAAGTGCGGAGGTTGAGATGGGACAGCCTGATATCAAAGAAATAGAAGCAGGTCTTAAGGATTGGGATTTTGTGCGCAATCTGCCTGCTGCAATCGGTGATTATACCCTTGTGCCGGGCTCCGGCATCGACGGACAGATTTTGAATATTGCAGCCTATGTGCACGAAGCGTCGCACTGTCGTCTTGATTTGACTTACACAAAAGAAACCTTTGACTATGTGCCGGTAAAAACCGTAGGTCTGCATACGTTTCGCGACGTGCGCTTTTTTTGCCGTGACCGCGAGCATTTTGCTGACATGATGCGCAAGAGCCTGCCTGATATTCTGGCCAGTATGGATAAGAAAACCGTGCATACGCTGCCGTATGAAGCGAAAGCGCTGCATTTTGAGCAGTGGGACTACTGGCGCTCGCTGCCTGCCCAGGTAGGCGATTATGAGCTGTATATTACGCCCGATAATCCCTTGCCTTATATCAATGGTTCCTTTATCTTTTTGGATTATACTGATTTTAAGCATGGCAATCAGATATACTTTTCCTATAATATTTTCCGTGATGAGCTGTTTGCGGAAATGCGCAAGAATCATCTGCCCTTGACCACAGACGCTTTTGACGTGCTGGGCAACGTGCCGGCAGAGGATAAGCTGCAGGCGTTGCAGGTGCATATGGAAGCAAATTTAATGGCTACATTGGAAAATTTAAAAAAAGTATAAAAAGCTGTTGACAAAAAAAGGTCGAGCCTGTATAATATGATTCGTAGTTGATTGGCCCGGTGGTTCAGTTGGTTAGAATGCCGCCCTGTCACGGCGGAGGTCGTGGGTTCGAGTCCCATCCGGGTCGCCATTACGCCTCGGTAGCTCAGTTGGTAGAGCAAAGGACTGAAAATCCTTGTGTCCACAGTTCGATTCTGTGCTGAGGCACCAATCCAAAAACAGCACCTGCTATTGCGGGTGTTTTTTTATTATCTGTATATCTATATCTGCTTAAACACATTTTTCAGCCAGCAAGGAGTGTTATCATGTTTGAAAAATTTTTCCATGAAGTAACCGGTCCCTATATCTGGGGTCTGATTCTGCTTTTATCCCTGCGTGCCATCTTTTCTTCCGTACGCAAAAAGGATTATCCGCACGCTGCTGCCTTTATCGTTGTAGCCATTGCTGCCGCATTCATGACAGCAAGCGCACTTGATATGCTTCCGCCTGCTATAGCAGAAATATTTGCATAAAAAAAGGCCGCTGCACAGCGACCTTTTTACAAGCAAAAACGCCGCTTTACGCGGCGTTTTTTTGTGCTTATTTTCAGTTGATGCCGGTTACATCAAAGCCGGTATCCTCAACAGCAGCCTTCAAAACTGCATCATCCAGGCCTGTGCCCTCAACAACCGCATTATTGTTTTCCAAGGAAACAACAACACTTGTTACACCTGCTACAGCAGCAAGTGCTTCCTTAACAGCGCCAACACAATGCTGGCAATGCATACCTTCGATAGCAATAGTCTTAGTCATAATAAAATCTCCTTTGCAATTACAATTTTATAAAACGCAGTCTTAGTGCGTTAGTAACAACGGAAACACTGCTGCAGCTCATCGCCGCCGCTGCAATCAGCGGATTCAGCAGCCAGCCGAAGGCTGCATAAAACACACCTGCGGCAAACGGAATACCGACGGCATTATAAATAAAGGCCCAGAAAAGATTTTCCTTGATATTGGTCATCACGCTGCGGCTTAAGCAAATTGCTTTCGCCACATCCAACAAGTCGCTTTTAATCAAAACCATATCAGCAGCTTCAATCGCAATATCCGTGCCGGCACCGATAGCGATACCTACATCGGCACGCGCCAACGCAGGTGCATCGTTGATGCCGTCGCCTACCATAGCGACAATATGGCCTTCCTGCTGCAGCTTGCGTACCACCGCTTCCTTATCCTGCGGCAGCACCTGAGCAACAGCCTCATCAACGCCTACCTGTGTGCGAATCGCCTCCGCCGTCGACCGGTTATCACCGGTCACCATCAGCACACGCATACCCATCGCCTGCAGCCTGCCAATAGCCTCCCTGCTTGTCGGCTTTACGGTATCCGCAACAGCAATGCAGCCTAAAAGCTCACCTGCACGCACAAAGTATAACAGTGTTTTACCCTGTGATGCCAGCTTTTCATGATGCTCTGTCAATGCGCTTGTCTCAACATTAAGCGCCTGCAGCAGCTTCAAATTACCGGCAGCACATTCTGCGCCAGCGATTTCTGCCGTAACTCCTTGCCCGGGTATTTGCTTATAATTGACTGCTTCCGGCAAAGCAAGCTGCTTTGCTTCAGCAGCAGCAACAATCGCTTCACCTAACGGATGCTCTGAAAGCTTTTCCAAGCCTGCGGCAAAGGCCAGCAATTCATTTTCCGTAACCTTTACAGGCAAAATATCCGTCACCACCGGTTTGCCTGACGTAATGGTGCCTGTTTTGTCTAAGATAACGGTATCAACCTTATGCGCGGTTTCCAAAGCTGTTGCCGATTTAATCAGAATGCCGCTCTTAGCGCCGCGCCCCGTTCCTACCATAATTGCTGTCGGCGTTGCCAGTCCCAAAGCACAGGGACAGGAAATGACGAGCACAGAAATGGCAATCGTCAGCGCAAAATGCCAGCTTGCGCCAAGCGCCAGCCAGACAGCCGCTGCAATCACAGCAATACTGATAACAGCAGGCACAAAATACCCGCTCACCTTATCAGCCAGTTTGGCAATAGGTGCTTTAGAAGAGGTTGCCTCGTCCACCAGCGCAATAATCTTCGCTAAAGCGGTATCAGCGCCAATCGCAGTCGCTTCCATCTTAAAGTAACCGCTTCTGTTGACTGTGCCGCCGATAACCTTGTCACCGATTGTTTTATCTACCGGCAGGCTTTCACCGGTCAGCGCACTTTCGTCCAAGGCACCGCTGCCCTCAATGATTTTGCCGTCCACAGGCACGGACGCACCGCTTTTTACAATCAGTACATCGCCTGTAACTACCTCCTCTACAGGAATTTCTCCCTGCAGGCCGTGGCGTTCGACAAGCGCCGTCTTCGGCGTAAGCTTCATCAGCGCCTTAATCGCATCAGAGGTGTGGCTCTTCGCCCGCGCCTCCATAAACTTACCGACAGTAACAAGTGCCAAAATTACAGCACTTGCTTCAAAATACAAGGCATCAGCAAAGCCCGGCAACAAATCAAGACGATTGTGTCCAAAGGCATACGCCATGCCAAATACGGAATACAAACCATAAATAAACGATGCACCGCTGCCCACGGCAATCAACGAATCCATATTAGGCGCACCGTTTAAAAGATTACGCACGCCGTGGATAAAATACTTGCGGTCGATAAAAAGCACCGGAATGCACCACAGCATCTGCAGCAAAGCGTTAATCAGCTCGTTTTCCTGCCCCAGAATAAAGCTTGGCAACGGCCAGCCCCACATACGTCCCATATGCTGATAAAAAACAAGGCCGGCAAAAATCAGCGAGCCGATAAGGCGCTGCTTCATCTCCGCCATCTCCTGCGCCGCCGTATCTTGCTGCGGCACAGGCGTAGCGACAGCTCCTGCGGCATGCACACTTGCACCGAAGCCCAGCTTTTCAATGCGGGTAATAATCTCCTTTTCATCTACAACGCTTTCATCAAAGGTAACATGCGCATTATTTTTCAGCAGATTAACACTCATCTGCTCCACGCCCTGCATCCTGTTGACAACCTTTTCTATGCGTGACGAGCAGGCACTGCAGCTCATGCCCGTTATATCAAGTAACTGTTTTTTCATCGTGACTCCTTTCGCTTGCTATCTGTTTGACATAAAATTTTTTGTCTGCTATTATTATAGCAAACGCTATCTTTATTTCAAGAACGCACTATTTAGGTAGATAGTATGTAAAAAGATACTGTAAAGATATATAATTTTTGCTGCACAAGGCAGACATATGATTTTTTCATAACATCATTATATCTTAATCACCTTGCTCTTTGCAGAAAGGAAACTCCAAATGAAAGACACTATTAACGTCAACTGTCCCGTTGCCGCCACGCTGCAGCTCATCGGCGGCAAATATAAGGCCTTGCTTCTATGGCACCTGTCCGGAAAAATTCTGCGCTTCAACGAGCTGCGCCGCCTCGTCCCCGAGGCAACACCCAAAATGCTCACCCAGCAATTACGCGAGCTGGAAGGTGACGGCTTGATTGCGCGCAAGGTGTACGCCGTCGTACCGCCTAAGGTTGAGTATAGCCTGACGCCGCGGGGCGAAAGCCTCTTCCCCATCCTGCAGGCCATGTATGCCTGGGGTAGCAAGCTTTTAGAGGGTGAAGGCATCTGCCCGGAATGCTCCATGAAGCCTGTGGAAGCAGAGCATTGCTGCTGCCATGAAAAAAACGAATAGAAACGAAAACTTCGTTAGAACGATGACACTTAGCGTTCTAACGAAGTTTTTTATTTGCTCTTCTTTTCGAAAAATATGCAACTTCTTATTACTATCCGGAATCGCTTGATACTTCATAAATTCAGCAAACCGCCAACACAAAAAGCACGCTGCAGCCTGCGCCAAGCGCAAGCCGCAACGTGCTCATATAATGCTTATAATCAGCCGATTTCTGCTTCCTTTTCAGTACCGCGAACGTTGATTGGATGGTTGTTTTCGTCAACCATTACAACCTTCGGTACATAAGTTTTAGCTTCTTCCTCGGTCATAAGGCTGTAAGCGATGATGATAACAGTATCACCAACAAGAACCTTACGTGCAGCAGCACCGTTCAGACAGATAACACCGCTGCCACGCTCACCGGCGATAACATAGGTTTCCAGACGGTTGCCGTTGTTGTTGTCAACGATTTGTACACGCTCGCCCGGAAGAATACCGGACAGCTCCAGCAGCTCGCTGTCGATAGTAATGCTGCCCATATATTCCAGGTTTGCCTGGGTTACGGTAGCGCGATGAATTTTGCCATGGTGCATAGTATAAAGCATATTATTTCTCCTCCAAAACTACATTATCAATCAGACGGGTGGTGCCGAATTTAACAGCTACAGCCAGCAGGTTGCTGCCTGCCATCGGAGCTGCTACAGGTTTCAATTCCGGCAGTGCATAAATTTCAACATAATCAATATCAGACATAGGCTCTTCTTTAATGGAAGCAGTAACAGCCGCAGTAATCTTAGCAGCGTCACGCTCACCTGCTTCGTACTGCTCCTTAGCAGCCTTCAGGCTACGGCTCAGTACCAGCGCTGCTTTGCGCTCTGCTTCATTCAGATAGGTATTGCGGGAGCTCTTTGCCAAACCGTCAGCTTCGCGGACAATCGGCATAATGCGCAGCTGGATGTTGAAGAACAGGTCTTTTACCATGCGTTTCAGAACCTCAACCTGTTGTGCGTCCTTCTGACCGAAGTAAGCACGGTCCGGTTGTGCCAGGTTAAACAGCTTGGTAACAACGGTGGTTACGCCACGGAAGTGAATCGGACGGGTACGGCCGCACAGAACCTTGGTAATCTCACCGGTTACTTCAACCCAAGTTGCATCCTCGCTCGGATACATTTCCTTCGGAGCCGGAGCGAAAACTACGTTAGCGCCCATGCTTTCTGCCAGCTTGCAGTCTGCTTCCAGAGTACGCGGATAAGCATCCAGATCTTCGTTAGGACCGAATTGAGTCGGATTTACGAAAACGCTGACTACAACAAAGTCATTTTCCATGTTAGCTGCTTTAATCAGGGATGCATGACCTTCATGCAAAGCACCCATAGTAGGCACCAGGCCGATGGTCAAACCCTTAGCTTTAGCTGCTGCAACCTCTTCGCGCAGCTCTGCAACTGTATGTACTAATTTCATTTTGAATTACCTCACTTTATTTATGAAAGTATTAATATAATTTTTCTAAAACAGCATCGTCAATCTTAAAGGTATGCTCCGGAGCAGGGAAGGTTCTTGCCTTAACATCAGCAATATATTCCTTTACTGCTTCTACGGTAGTATCATGCAGATTAGCATACTTCTTAACAAATTTCGGGCAGAAGCCGGTGGAAACTCCCAAAAGGTCGTTGCATACGAGCACCTGGCCGTCGCAGCCGTTGCCGGCACCGATACCGATGGTAGCCATAGTTTTCAGCTCAGAGGTTACCTTAGCAGCCAGTGCTGCCGGAACGCATTCCAGCACGCAGGCAAAAGCACCTGCAGCCTCCAAAGCCTTGGCATCATCAATCATTTTTTGTGCAGCGGCAATATCCTTGCCCTGTACCTTGAAGCCGCCCAGCTGATTTACAGATTGCGGAGTCAGACCGATATGAGCACATACAGGAATGCCGGCCTGTGTCAGGCGCTCTACCAGAGGTACTACCTCAGAGCCGCCCTCCAGCTTAACTGCGGTGCAGCCTGTTTCCTTCAGGAAGCGTGCCGCATTGTACATTGCATCAACAATGCTTGCCTGATAGCTCATAAACGGCATATCGCCAACTACTAAAGCAGTGCTGTTGCCACGCATAACAGCCTTGGTATGATGAATCATTTCATCCATCGTTACAGGGACTGTGGAATTATATCCTAAAATTACGTTACCCAGGGAATCACCTACAAGAATCATGTCTACGCCTGCTTCGTTCACGTTGCGGGACATTGCTACGTCGTAAGCGGTTATCATCGTGATAGGTTCGCCCTTTTGCTTCATTTCTTTAATCGTTGCGACTGTCACTTGTTTGTTAGCCATAATATCCTCCAATCAAATTTCTCAGCTCATCAGCTGCATTTTCGTCAATAGTGCCATTAGCAAGGGCCAGCGAGGTTGTCGTCAGGCCCAGAGAGCAATAAGCAGGAATTACAGCCGCAGGTAAGGCAGCAAGATGTTTCGCTACCGTGCTGACATCACCGCGGGCAATAGGTCCTGTAAGCACAGCCGCAGGATTTTGCGTAACCTGCAAATTAGACGCCGTACCTTTAAACAGGGGCAGCAGCGCCTCCCAGGCAGCTTCATTGCTGCCGGTCCAGCGCGCCATCAGCTGCACCGCCATAGCCTCCACCGCTACAGCGTAGTTGGAGCAGATACACGCTGCCGCATGGTAGGCCGCACGTTCTTCAGCAGGAACGCTGAACGCTTTACCGCCAAAAAGCTCTACGAGCTTTTTGCCTGCGTCCTGCGCTTCGCTGTCACCGTCCAACGCCATATACACACCTGCAAGCTGTGTATTGCCGCCGGCAAAGCTCTGCAGCGGATGCAGACTGCCTACGTGTGCGCCCAACTGCGTAAACGGAGCCAACGGCTCCAGTCCCACACTGCCGCTTACATGCAGTACAACCTTAGCCGCAGGCGTCACACTTTGCGCCAGCTCCTCTGCTACCGTGCCAATTAAACGATCCGGTACGGTAATCAGCAGCACGTCCGCTGCCTGCCACAGCTTCGCGTTATCCGTCACCGGTACGCCAAACTGCTGTGCCAGCTGTGCGCTGTGCTGCTCGGATGCAGCCGTAATGCCGGCCAGCACGCCTGCTTCACGCAAGCTTGCAGCCAAACGGCTGCCGACGCGCCCACCGCCAATAATACCAACCTTCAAGATTGCCCTCCCTTCTGACCACAGGAGACGCTGTGCAAATTCAAGGCTACGGAATTGCCGATTAATGCCGAAGCATATAAAAAAGCGCATTCCGGTACGGAATGCGCATAGTTAGCCTGTTTGCGTCTTCGTCCCGGTCTTATAGATCCAAGCGAGTATTGACTTAAAATTTTTCAGAAGTAAGCTTTACTGTTAACTGCTCCAGCTCATCCTAAATGCTACTGTGCATCAGTAAATTTTACCGCACTTATAATAGCATAGAAACGCGCAGTTTGCAAGCAAAATATGCTATAATGAAAGAAAAATGCAAGGAGGTCATCAGCATGCCCTATGTAAACATCAAAATCACCAAAGAAGGTAACGTTACACCCGAGCAGAAGCGTGCTCTCATCGAAGGCGCAACCAATCTTCTGTACGACGTTCTAGGCAAAAACAAATCCACCACCGTTGTCACCATCGACGAGGTTGATACAGATAACTGGGGCATCGGCGGCATCCCTGTAACCGAAATCCGTAAAAATGCGGCAGCCAAAAAATAAATTTCTTATACCTATTTTAATATTAACATCGTTAACCACAAGATAAGCAAAGATTGACAGTTATAACCACAAAATATAGCTGTCAGTCTTTTTTTTATGCTCAGCCCTCATGGTTAACCATACTATTTCGCTAGGTTGACATTAAAATTTTCACAGCGTATACTTAAGCTATAGCAAAGTTAACCATGCAGAATCTTAAGTTAACCAAAATAAATTATGAAGGTGAAAATTATGAGTAAAGGTCTTTTCATTACAGCAATCGGAACAGATATCGGTAAAACATATGTTACCGGCCTGCTTGTTAAACGCTTACGCGATGCAGGCGTCAACGCAGGCTATTACAAGGCAGCACTGAGCGGTGCCGAAGAACAGCCTGACGGTACCTGGCTGCCGGGCGACGCAGCCTTTGTTGCCAAAACTGCCAACATCCCGGAAAAACCGGAAAACCTTGTTTCCTACATTTATAAGGAAGCAGTTTCCCCGCATCTGGCAGCACTGCGCGAGGGCAATCCCGTAGAAATGGAAAAGATTGAGGCTGACTATCAGGCATCTCTCGCCAAATATGATTACGTTACCATGGAAGGCAGCGGCGGCATCATCTGCCCCATCCGTTGGGATGAAGAGCATATCCTGCTCGAAGACATCATCAAAAAGCTTGATTTAGGTGTACTGGTAATCTCCAACGCAGCGCTCGGTTCCATCAATAACTGCGTACTTACCATCTCCTACCTCAAACAGAAAAACATTCCCGTCCGCGGCATCATCCTCAACAACTACGACGGCAGCAACTTCATGCAAGCCGACAACAAGCGTATGATGGAAGAAATTACAGCGGTTCCCGTACTTGCCTGCGTACCGCCGAACGCCAGCGAGCTGGATATTGATGTAGAAGTACTCAAAGGATTATACAAATAAAAATTAACAGCCCCCTTTAGTCTCGCTCACGTGCGACAGTTCCCCAAGGGGGGAACCAAGAAAGTCTCAATTACACGCTCTTGCCTGCCCCTACGGGGAAGGTGCCGAACAACGTGAGGCGGAAGGGGGAATAAACAATAATGATACAAAACTCAGGAGGAATATAACATGAACGATAGAGTAGCAGATTTACAAAAAAGAGATTTAGCCCACATCTGGCATCCCTGTTCCCAAATGAAGGACTACGAAACCTTACGTCCTATCATCGTTGACCACGCTAAAGGCTCCTACCTTTACGCAGCCGACGGTACCGAATATCTCGATATCATCAGCAGCTGGTGGTGCAACCTTTTAGGTCACTGCAATTCCAAAATCAACGCTGCCATCAAAGAGCAGATTGAACAATTAGAGCACGTTATCTTCGTTAACTTCACCCACGAGCCTGCTATCAAGCTTTGTGAAGAGCTTACCGAAGTACTCCCCCAAGGCTTGAACAAATTCAACTTTGCCGATAACGGCTCCTCTTCCGTAGAAATCGCACTGAAAATTGCCTTCCAATATCAGCTGCAGACCGGTCACCCGGAAAAACAGCGCTTCATGTGCCTCAGCGAAGGCTATCACGGCGAAACCATCGGCGCTCTGTCCGTAGGCAGCATGGACCTGTTCGCACAGATGTACAAGCCCATGATGATGAACAACATTCATGTAAAAGCACCTGACTGCTACCGCTGCCCGTTTGCTAAAGACCGCGAGCACTGCCAATGCGAATGCTTCAAATTTGCAGAAGAAGCATTTGCTAAGTATGCCAAAGAAACAGCTGCTATCATCGTTGAGCCTATCGTTCAAGGCTGCGCAGGCATGCGTATCTATCCGCCTCTCTACCTGCAAAAGCTGCGTAAGCTCTGTGATGAATACGGCGTACTTTTGATTGCCGACGAAATTGCTACCGGCTTCGGCAGAACCGGCAAAATGTTCGCCTGCAACCATGCCGGTATCACCCCGGATATCATGACTATCAGTAAAGCACTCACCGGCGGTTACCTGCCGATGGCTATTGTCTGCACCACCGATAAAATTTATGATGCTTTCTATGATGACTACAACAAAGGCAAGCAGTTCATGCACAGCCACACCTATGCCGGTAACCCCATAGGCTGCGCAACTGCCCTCGCTGTACTCAAGATTATGAAGGAAGAAAAAATTCTTGAGCATGCTGCCGAAAAAGCAACCTACTTCCATAATGCACTCATGGATACCTTCGGAGCTCACAAGAACATCGGTGAAATCCGTCATATCGGCCTGATTAATGCTATGGAGCTTGTTACCGATAAGGATAAGAAAATCGGCTTCGACGGCGACCTGCGTATAGGCTACGAAATTTACAAAAAAGCACTTACCCACGGCCTGCTGCTGCGTCCTCTGGGCAACGTCATCTACTTCAACCCGCCGCTGAATATCGAAAATAAAGATCTGGATAAGGCTATAGCACTGGCTAAACAATCCATGGATGAGGTTTTAAAATAAGGAGCGAATAAATGAAAGATTTGAGTATGAAAGAGCTGACTACTATCGCTTTATTAGGTGTCTTGATTCTTATTTCAGGTTCTTTTAAAATCCCTTCGCCAATTGCCGGTGGCGAATTCCAGTTATCTGCACCAATCGCCGTACTCATCTGCGCCTGCTTCGGCTTTAAACGCTACATTATCGCAGGTATCCTTGCAAGTATGCTTGGTATGATGCTCGGAATGCACAACATCATCAACGTGCTTGTACAGATGGTATTCCGCGTTGTTGCCGGTGGCACCATGGCCCTACTCGGAACCAACCTGCTTACTGTTGCTGTCAGCGGACCGCTCGGAACCTTCGCTGCCCGCCTCGTACTGTGGCAGGTTACCGGTGTAAACTGGATGGTACTCACCGCCGCAGCCTTACCCGGTATGATTTTTACCGCAGTTGCCGCCGGTGCATTCTATAAGCCTGCTCAAAAGCTGCTTACCAAGGTTGCTTTGCTCAGAGGCTGATAAATAACAGCAAAAAGAGGCTCTCCTTAGGGAGAGCTGATGCCCGTCAGGGCGACGGAGAGGGGTCTGCATTCTTTGCGCTAAAGAATAACGTGAAGTTTTGCGCACCCCACTCCGTCATCGCTAAGCGATGCCACCTCTCCCCAAGGAGAGGCTTTTCATCAGCTAATTTTGCCAAACACCGAATTCAAAACACAAAGGAGATTCCCTATGCCTTTATACAGCATCAAAATGCGCGCATCCAAAGGTAATTTACATGTCAGCGGCGCAGAACGCATTATCCTGCAATCCGATATCAGCAACGCTATCAGCGCCCTTACCGAACGCGCTCTGCATCACGGCCTCGGCCGAGCAGACTTCATCAACGTCAAAATGGAAGAGGTCGCACCGAAAAAGCTGCAATACCTCGACGCTCTGCCTGTCAGCAAACGTCCTGCCGACACAGTAGAGGAAACCTATAAAATCATGAAGGAAATGCTCTGCGAGCTGGGATTGGAAGCTAAAGCAGATGAACTAATCCATCTTTTGCGTCACAACCATCCTATGCGCGGTGCAGTTCTCTATGACGTCGCCACAAACTCCAGACTTGAACCCGACCACGAGCGTGGCATCCGCGTAACCTATATGGACGCCGAAGGCGCGGCGAGCAACTGCAGCAGCAAAAACCATTTCCGTGAAGCCATCGTATTGGCTACCAAAGTTGTTAACGCCCCCGGCATCATCGCCGAGCTGTGCCTTTCCGATGATCCCGATTACCTCGTCGGCTACCTAGCTTCCTTAAAGCATGGTTATGTACGCCTCATGCCGATGAAGGAAATGGGCAATCCGCACGGTGGTCGAGTTTTTATTTTTGACAGCACCAAGGCTAAAGCCGAAGATGCTATCTATTACCTGGAAAAACAACGTGTGCTTGTACGCGGACTGCCCGTTGAAAAGCCTGCTAATCCCAATCCGGAGCAGATTTTTGCTGACGAATTAAAGCAGCTCAAGGAGCAGAACCTTTACCGCTGCCTGCGCACCATGGACAGCGAGCAGAGCAGCTACGTCGAAATGCAGGGACGCAAAATTTTAATGTTTGCCTCTAACAGCTATCTTGATTTAGCCGCAGACGCACGTGTAAAGCAGGCTGCAGCAGACGCCGCGCTCCAATGGGGCGCAGGCAGCGGCGGCAGCCGCCTGACCACAGGCAACACAGCCCTGCATGAAGCACTCGAAAGCAAGCTGGCGCAGTTCAAGGGTACCGAAGGAGCGCTGGTGTTCAACACAGGCTATATGGCCAACGTCGGCATTATCTCCGCGCTGTGCAATAGCGAAAGCGTTATCTTCAGTGACGAATATAACCACGCCAGCATTATCGACGGCGCACGTCTTTCCAAAGCACGCATCGTTGTCTATAAGCACAATGATATGCAAGACCTTGAAGCGAAAATTCTTGCTACCCCTTGCAGCAGAGGATTGATTGTCAGCGATGCGGTTTTCAGCATGGACGGCGATATTGTTGACCTGCCTGCACTCGTTGCACTCGGTCAAAAATATCATCTGCTCACCATGATTGACGAAGCACATGCCACCGGTGTTATCGGCAAAACAGGTCACGGCACCGTTGAGCATTTCGGCAATACCGTTCGCCCTGACATTCTCATGGGTACGCTCAGCAAGGCGCTCGGTGCCGAAGGCGGCTACGCCTGCGCCGGCAAGGTGATTATCGAATATCTCAAGAATAAAGCACGCAGCTTTATCTTCGCCACCTCTCAAACTCCTGCAACGCTCGCCGCTGCACTGCGAGCTACAGAAGTGCTGGAGGAAGAACCGCAACGTGCGCAAATGCTGCAGCATAACGTTGAGTTTTTCTTAAACGCTCTGCATGCTGAAGGCGTAGAAGCCTACTCTCCCACCGCCATCATTCCTATTATCATCGGCGATGAGAAGTCCGCTCTGCAGGTTGCAGATGAGCTGCTGGCAAGTGGCGTGCTCGCCCCCGCCATCCGCTACCCGACGGTAGCAAAGGGTACTGCGCGCCTGCGTGTTGCCCTCATGGCAACGCATACCGAAGCAGAGCTGTCGCAGACAGCGAAGCTGATTGGTGCAGCAATCAGAAAGTATAAAAAATAAAGCAATGCAGCCAAAAGCTGAGAAACCTAAAGTCTGACTTTATATTTCTCAGCTTTTGTTATCAATTCTATGACAATACGAAGGAGGAAACCACTCATGAAACCTATGGAGGGGATTAAGGTAATTGAACTTTCCAATATGCTGGCAGGACCAATGACTGCCAGAATTTTGGCTGAATGGGGAGCAGATGTTATTAAAGTAGAATCTACTAACGGCGACACCTGGAGAACGCAGGGAGCTACCTCTCTTTCTCCCACAACAGAAATCGCTAATCCTAATTTTGATATGCAAAACTTAAACAAACGCTTTCTTTCCATCAACACCAGAACAGCTGAAGGCAAAAATATCTTAATGAAATTACTGGAAACAGCAGATGTTTTTGTAACTAACTATCGTGTGCAGGCTTTAGAAAAAATCGGCCTTACCTACGATCAGTTAAAAGATGCTTATCCAAGGCTCATCCATGCTTCTGTACTAGGCTACGGTGAAGAAGGCCCGGAAAAAGACCGTCCCGGCTATGACTATACTGCATTTTATGCCAGAACAGGTCTTTTGGCAGATCTGGCTCCGGCAGGCGGCCCGCCACTTATGACCGTTGCCGGCTTTGGCGACCACAGCGTTGCCGCAGCGCTTGCCGGTGCAATTGCTGCCGCCCTCTTCCGCAGAGAAAGAACAGGCGCAGGAGATAAGGTTGACGTTTCCCTTTTGCAGATTGGCACCTTTATTCTTTCCTCCGGTCTCCTAAACGGCTTCAATGGACGTCAATACCCCCGCAGTCATGAGGACTGCAGCCATGCGTGCAGCAACACCTATCAGGGAGCTGATGGAGAATGGCTGTATCTGGCAATCATCGATTACCGCCGTTTCCCTGAATTCTGCCAGCTTATCGGTCTTCCTGAATTATTGAGTGACGCAAGATTTTCCACTGCCGCAGCCTATTACGAAAATAAAAAAGAGCTTGTCGCTATCCTTGATAAGAAATTCAGGGAGCAGCCTGTTGCCTATTGGCATGAGCTTTTATACGCTCACGATTTGCCGCATGAGGTACTCGCGCATTTTAAGGATGTGCCCAACGATCCACAGGTTATCGCCAACAATTATGCCTATCATTATGAATACAGTGACGGAACAAAAACTGTCTTTACCAACGGTCCGGCTCATTTCCGCTCTGTCGATGCAGCTGCAATTCCGCATAAAACCTCCGGCCCGATTGGCTGTGACACAGCAGAAATTCTCAAAGAGCTTGGCTACAGCGAGGAAAAAATCCAGTCGTTGTACGCAGCTAATGATATCCGTTAATTTATTTTCGTCAAAGGAGGCAGTCATTTTATGTACACACTAGGCATAGACATCGGCTCCACTACCAGCAAAGCTGTTATTCTGGAAAACGGCAAAAAAATTGTAGCCCACGTCGTTGTGCCGCTGGGAACCGGTACTGTCGGCCCCGTAAGGGCCTTAGCCGACATTTTTGAGCAGTCCGGTATCTCGCGCGAGCAGATTGCTTATACCATAGCAACTGGCTATGGACGGCTGATTTGTGCTGAGGCAGATGAGCAGAGCAGCGAGCTGAGCTGCCACGCCAAGGGCATTCATTTGCTGCTGCCGCAGGCGGACACAGTGATCGACATAGGCGGTCAGGATGCCAAGGCGCTCAAGCTATCGCCACTGGGAAGGCTTCTCGCTTTCCAGATGAATGATAAATGCGCAGCAGGGACAGGACGTTTTCTGGACGTAATGGCACGAGTTATGAACATTCCTATAGAAGAACTTGGTCCATTATCAGCAACCAGCGAGCATCCGGCTACAATCAGTAACACCTGCACTGTATTTGCTGAATCTGAAGTAATCAGCAAATTATCGGCTCAAGTCCCTCTTGCTGATATTGCTGCCGGTATCCATAATTCCGTTGCTAAGCGTGTGGCAGGCATGGCGCTACGACTGGGACGTCCAGGCTGTATGGCAATGAGCGGTGGTGTTGCATTGAATAGCGGCGTCGTCAAGGCCATGGAGAAGGAGATGGGCTGTCAGATTCTTGTTGATCCCTTATGCCAGTCCGCTGGTGCCATCGGTGCAGCTGTACTGGCCTATGAAAAACTATTGCAAGCGAAGGAACGAAGATGATGAGTGAAAGTATAGCAACGATAAAAGCAGCGGACAGCGCTCCGCAGGTCAAGCCTAAACGTCTAAAGCCAAAAAGCATGCTCATGCTGGCCGAGCAAAGTGCCGCCCTTTTTAAAAATGCACGCCTCGCCAAGGAGCGCGGCGAAAAGGTCGGCTGGTCAGCGTCGATTTTTCCGCAGGAAATTGCCGAAACACTGGGCCTCAACGTGCTCTATCCTGAGAACCATGCCGCAGGCATTGCTGCCAGACATCAGGCAGATGCACTTCTGCAGGAGTGCGAAGGGCCGCTCGGCTACGCCAACGACCTCTGCGCCTACGCCAAGCTCAACCTCGCCTATGCCTCCGTATTAAACGGCGAAAGCGCTCTAGAGCTTCCCGACGGAGGCAAGCTGGTAAAGCCTGATTTTCTGCTGCTCACCAACAACATCTGCAACCAGCTCACCAAGTGGTATGAAAATCTGGCCCGCCAACTGCAGATACCCATCTTCTTCATCGACACCTGCTATAATCCCTGGGATTACGTCACCGAATCCCGCATCCGCTATGTACGCGCGCAGATTGACCAGCTTATTGCCGACCTCTGTGCTTTCACCGGCAAAGCCTGGGACGAGGCACGCTTTCAGGAGATTATGCAAATCAGCCAGCGCAACAGCTTCCTATGGGAGCGTGCCAATAATCTGCTTGACCGCAAACCGGCTCCCCTAAGTGGATTTGAACTCTTCAACTATATGTCCTCTATGGTCTGCAACCGCGGCAAAACTTCCTCTACCGCCATCTTGAAGCAATTAAACAGTGAAATTGAACAGCATATAGCTGACGGAACATCTACCTTCCCTGTTGCTGAACAATTTCGCATCTCTTGGGACGGCATTGCCTGCTGGCCATACCTAAGCCATAATCTTCGCACTTTAAAAAAGTATGGCATTAACATGGTTGCTTCCAGCTACGGCAAAGCCTGGGCCATTGAATATAATGACCTCGATGGCATGGCACGCGCCTATTGCTTCGCTTCTACAAACGGTGATAATGCCAGCACGATGATTGAACGTCGGCTTGAAGCCTTGAAACGTTTTGGCTGCGAAGGTACAATCTACCATGTTAACCGCAGCTGCAAGGTTATGGACTGCCAGATGATGGAAGTACAGCGTCAGCTCGCCAAAGCTGCAGGCATCCCATTCATTTCCTTTGACGGTGATCAGGCTGATTACCGCAACTACAGTGAAGCTCAGTTTGAAACAAGAATTCAAGGCCTAGTTGAAGTTATGCAGCAGAATAAGGAGGATTTATAAAATGGCTGATTTGCACACAAATATTGAAAGTCTTAATCAGGCCTGTCAAAATCCCCGGGCTCAGCTTGATAAATATCTGGCAGAGGGTAAAAAGGTTATCGGCTGCTTTGAACCATATACACCGGAAGAGCTCGTGCATGCCAGCGGTATGATTCCACTGGGCCTTTGGGGTGGCCAGACAGACTTAAAGCTTGTAAAAAGCTACATGCCACCTTTCGCCTGCCCAATCATGCAGGCCAACCTGGAACTTGGCCTGAACGGCACCTACAAAGGACTCAGCGGTGTCATAATCCCGGCAATCTGCGACACACTGCGCTGTATGACTCAGAACTGGCGCTTTGGCGTTCCTGATATCCCGATGATTCCCATTGTCTACCCGCAAAACCGTGCTTCAACAGCAAGTACTGATTATCTTATCAGTGAATATGAAAATGTTCTTGTCATGCTGGCTACTATTACCGGTCAGATGATGACCGAAAAAGCGCTCTTTCGAACAATTGAAATTTACAATGAGCATAATGCAGTTATGAGAGATTTTACCACGCTCGCAGTAAAGCATCTTGATATCATTACGCCTGCAGTACGCCATGCAATTATGAAAAGTGCTCTTTTCTTTGAAAAGAGTGAGCATACTGCCATTGTAAAGGAAATTAATGAAAGTCTTAAAGCATTACCAGATTATAATTTTGTTGGAAGGAAGGTTATTCTCACCGGCATTACCGGCGAACCTGATGCTTTTCTTGAAATACTTACCAAGAATAAGCTTGCTGTTGTCGGTGATGACCTTGCGCAGGAAAGCCGTCAGTTTAGAACTGATATCCCTATAAACGGAGGCGGTGGTTTGAAACGTTTAGCACTCCAATGGAAGAACCGCACCTGTTGCAGCCTGATTCATGAGCTTGGTAAGCCACGCGGTTCCCTCTTAAGCGAACTTTGCCAGCAAACACAGGCCGATGGCGTTATTAACTGCTTAATGAAATTCTGCGATCCTGAAGAATACGACCAGCCCTGGCTTGAAGCTGACTTAAACAAAGCAGGCTATCCCTGCCTGACTGTAGAGATTGATCCGCTCAACACTAGCTTTGAACAGCTTCACACCAGAATCCAGACGTTTGCTGAAATGCTTTAATAAAGCAGGTTAAAAGAAAAATATTGTAAGCTAAAGCACAAAAAAGGCAAGGCCTAGGAAACAAACCTCCTAAGACCTTGCCTTTTAATTTTTATAAACCAACTTTTTCAGGCACTGTTATTTATGCTCAGCCACATCCTCGGCATCAAGCACCTTAATTCCATGTGCAGCTAGCAGCCTAGCGAACACGCCCTGCCCTTTTATCTTCTTGCCGCTGAAGCTGCCGTCATATATTTCCTTCACGCCACAGCTGGGACTGCGTGATTGCAGAATTGCAAAATCCACCTTGTTCTCCAAAGCAGCTGCCAACGCCGCCTGCGCCCCCTTGCGAAACTCCGCATCCACGCTTACGCCTTCCTCGTTCGTCACTACGCCGTCAACAATTTCTGCCTGCAAGCGAGGTGTAAACAGCCCGCCCAACTGCTCCGGGCAAACGCCAATCACTTCATGTCCTTCGATAAAGTCCAGTACGCTTTGATTTAAGTTATTACCACCGTTATACTTACAGTTTTTGCCCAACAAGCAGACACTCACGAGAATCTTCAAAGAAACATTCCTCCGTTATTGTAAAAATAAGCTGCTAACATGCCTGATGCTAACAGCTTATTTTCATGTTTATTCTTCCTTGCTGATTTCTACAGGAATCTCCGGCAGCTTGCCGTCAATGCTGATGTTCTTATTGACCTTAGCATCGTAGGTTTCACCCTTAGCAATCTCCTGCAGGTCAATGCCGGTAGCACTCTTCACCGTATCGAAAACCTTCGCCATTACGGAAGGAACATTGCCGGAAAGACTGCCCATACCGCCTTCACCGTAAAGCGTAATCTTGTCCACCTTACTGAGCGGAGCAGCAACCTCTTTAGCAACCTGCGGCAGCACCTCAATCGCCATCTGAGCCATTGCAGCCTGACCATATTTCTTCATAGCCTCGGCCTTCTTATCCATAGCGGCAGCCTCTGCTTCGCCTTTGGCCTTAATCGCAGCGGCCTCTGCTTCACCCCTTACTCTGATAGCATAAGCCTCCGCATCGCCCTTGGCTTTAATAGCGGCAGCCTCCTGCTCCATCGCATATCTTTGCGCCTCTGCTTCACGCTGCCTCTTAGCCTGTTCAGCCAAAGCATCCTGTTCGACTCTGTACTTGTCGGCATCTGCCTGCTTCTGAATGGTAGCAGCTAGGATTTGCTCTTTAACCAGCACCTCCTGCTTTTTCAGGTCAGCTTCGCGCTCAGCCTTGGCAATCTGTGCATTCACAGTTGCCACCTCAATTGACTTTTGCTGCTCCTGCTGTTGAATTGCATAAGCAGCATCTGCCTCTGCCTTTTTAATATCGGCAGTACGCTTCAGTTCGCTCTTGGCAATAGAAAGCTCATTCTGACGCTGTGCAATCGCTAAATCAGCATGCACCTGTGCATCATTAGCCTCTTTCTTGGCAGCAGCCTCGGCAATAGCCACATCTCGCTCAGCAACAGCCTTGCTGATAGATGCATCCTTGCGGATTTTAGCCGTATTATCTGCACCCAAATCGACAATCAGACCGTTATCGTCAACTACGTTCTGAATGTTACAGCTCAGAATGCTGATACCCAGCTTTTCCATATCTTTAGCAGCCTTTTTCAGCACTTCGTCAGAGAAGGAATCACGGTCGACGTTAATCTTCTTCAAATCCAGCGTGCCGATAATTTCACGCATATTACCTTCAAGAGAATCCTGCAGGCTGCGCGTAATATCCGCCGGCTCCATATTCAAAAAGTTGCGCGCTGCCAGATAAATACCGTTTTCCTTATCAACAATAATCTTGGCAACCGCATCAACCTTAACGTTGATAAAGTCATTGGTCGGAACGCTTTGGCTGGTTTTGATATCTACTGACATCTGACCCAGATACAGCATATCCACTCGCTCCAGCAGCGGAATTTTAAAGCCGCCGATACCGATAAGGATACGCGGATTCTTCGTAATACCGGAAATGATATAAGCCACGTTTGGCGGTGCCTTTACATAACAGGTCTTAGCCGCAATAATAAATAAAACCAGAAAAATAATAACGAGAAAAACAATTCCGTAAGTCAAAATAATTCCCCCTTTATCATCTAAACGCTTTAAGTAAATCATAGCATAGGCAATCATGAAAGACAAGGAAATTATTTGTTGCATTTTGAACATTAGCACAATGCTTTAAAAGTCTATGACAAAAACAGGATAACCTTTTTACAGCATTTAATCCAACAATCAAAAAAGTTTTGGGAAGATTCTTCAAAGCTTTGCGGTCTTGCTAAGTTAGGCAGAGCAACAATTCACAAACACATCAAAATATGTTCCATGTCAACAATTAAATACCTTACGTTGACAACAAAATATGCTCGTGGTAAAATCATCATAATTTATCAGAGGAATTGTAGCGCTCAAGCTATTGAAGTGGGATAGGATTCAAACGAAATTCATCCCACTTTTTTAGATAAATTATGGTAATGCTCAACCCATAAAAGCTCTCATAGCTACTTAGGTAACGAAAGGAGTTTTTAACAATGCAAATTAACAAACCCGAAAATACTTTACAAAATATTTCTGTCGGCAGCAAAGAAATCAATGCAGCGCGCGTAGCCTTTTTCCTGCCAGGCTTCGTCATTTCCACCTGGGCACCGATGATTCCTATGGTCAAAGCACGCCTGAACCTTGAAGCGGATGTACTTGGCCTTTTGCTTCTGTGCATCGGTATCAGCGCTTTTATCTTTATGCCTTTAGCCGGCGCACTCGTACAACGCTTTGGCTGCAAAAAAGTCGTCATCACAGGTGCAACGCTGATGGCACTAATTTCCGTGCTGCTTTCTTGCCTGCCAAACATTTGGAGCTATGCCATTGCGCTTGCATTCTTTGGGGCAGTCATGGGCGCAACGGATGTCAGCATGAATACCAACGCTGTTATTGTAGAAAAGCTCGCAGGCCGCAGACTGCTCAGTGGTATGCACGCCTTTTGGAGTATCGGCTGCTTTGCTAGCGCAGGTCTTTTCAGCGTACTGGCATCTTCAGGCTTAAACGTAACGCTCATCGCCACACTGCACTGTGCTATTGTTTTATCGTTGCTGTCAGTTTTCGGCCGCCACTTACTGGATTATAAAAGCCCCGGCGGCGAAAAGGCCTTTGCTATCCCACGCGGCATTGTTATCGTTTTAGGCATTCTCGCCTGCATTTCCTTCCTTGTTGAAGGTGCAGTTATGGATTGGAGCGGCGTACTGCTCACCGAAGTGAAAAATATGGATATAGCGTTGGCAGGCACAGGTTACGCTATCTTTTCCGTTGCTATGCTCATCATGCGTCTTTTAGGCGATAAAACTGTACAATTTTTAGGCGAACAAAAAGCTGTTATCGGCGGCAGCATCGTCACGGCAGCAGGCTTTGCGCTCGTAGTTGTTTTAGATAACCTGTATCTCAACGCCTTTGCCTTCATTCTCATCGGCCTTGGTTGTGCCAACATTGTCCCTGTGTTTTATTCACTTTTGAAATACCAAAAGGACATGCCTATCAGCGCTGCGGTAACTTCCGTAACCAGTTTAGGTTATACAGGTGTTATTCTAGGTCCCGCACTTTTAGGCTTTGTTGCCCATGGTATCAATATCAGCGCGGTATTCGAACTGGTTGCCTTATTGCTTGTCATGGAAGCAGGAATTGCCAAGTACGTTTTCTGCAAGCTGAAAATGTAAAATGCGTCATATATCAAAACGAGCCGATTTTAGCACCAACGCTCAAGCCTGCTCGTTTTTGATTGCAAAAGTTTTTGGAATATTTTTCCCAAAACTTTGCGTTTCTGTATAGTTTTAGGAATTATTTTCCTAAAACTTTTGTATTTACTAAGTTTCAGACTTAAAGGTCGGAATGTTTGGCACGCCAAGAATTCTTTATGAAATCAAATATGCGCTCACGCAGTACGTAAAACGCATCAAGAAAAATAAGCTGCCAGCACGTCACAAGACACGCTAACAGCTTATTTTTATTGTTCAAGTTCCAGTTCAACCTCAGCCTATTTTTTGCAACGCCACACTCCGCGCTGCGCAGACCGGAACGGACGACGGGTTCGCCGGCGCATCTTTGTTACGCGAAAATTCACTGGCAACGGACCGACAGGGAATTTTTCGCTGGAGCGTTGACGAACCACTCAGTAAGCACACCTCGCAAAATTCAGCGACATGAAAAATTCTGCTAATCTAGTCGCCGGAATCCGGCGAAGCAGCTACGCAGGGCGTTTTTTGGATACTTTTTGCCGCCCCGGGCAAAAAGTATCACATACTACCCAAAAACGCTCCCCTGCTACCCGACGGTAGCAAGAGAGCGTTCTCTTTATCTGCTTATTTACTTTTCCGCTTCAGCGCTCTTAACAACCGCCTTCGCAGCCTTTTCGAACTTGGTACGCGCCAACATCACAAAATGTCCGCAGCCGCAGCATTTCATGCCAAAGTCCATACCCGTACGGGTAATTTCCCACTCATCACTGCCACAGGGATGAGCTTTTTTCATTTTGACGATATCGCCTACATTAACATCCTTACCGGAAAGCATTATTCAATACCGTCCAAAGTCATTACGTCACTGACCTCATAGCCTGCTTCGCGAATTTGCTCAATGATATCCATACCATTATTATTGAGAGCGGCACGAATGGTAACTTCAGCAGTACCATCACCATTTTGCTTGGTAACCAGAGAAATAATATTAATGCCGTCTTCCTTCATAATGTTGGAGATTTCCGCAACAACACCAACCTTATCAGGTGCTTCGATAGTAATACGCAGGCAGTTGCGGTTCATGCCCATAATTTCTACGATAGAACGGAAGATATCGCTACGGGAAACAATACCGCAAAGCTTATTCTCTTGGTTAACAACCGGCAGAGCGTTAACTTTGTATTTATACAGCTTGTAGGCAACATATTCGATAGTATCATCTGCCTCAACGCTGATAACGCTACGTTTCATAACGTCTTTAACCTTCAAGCGTCCCAGCAGATAATTAGCCTCATAACGGGAAAGGGTGCTGCTGTCACTGGGAGAAGCTTTGCCGATATCATCACTGGTAATAATGCCGCGTACGCGTTGCATATCATCTACAACCGGCAGGCTGATAAGTCTTTTGCCACGCATAATTTCGCGTGCTTCCAAAATGGATTGATCCTCACGTATGGTAACAACAGGTTCAGTCATAATATCTTTTACTAACATATGAGTTTTACCTCCTTTGACTAGAAAACACAATCATTTTAATATAATCATTTTCACTTTAAGGCAGCTATGAAGCAACCCGACGCATTCGTATATCAATCAGCCGCCGAGATATGCTTTGCGAACAGCCTCACTGCTTGCCAGCTCCTTAGCTGTACCGCTCAGAGTAATACGTCCTGTTTCCAGAACGTATGCCTTATCAGCGATGGACAACGCCATATTAGCGTTCTGTTCAACCAACAGAACGGTAGTACCGCTCTCGTTGATTTCCTTTATTATATTAAAAATTTCCTTTACAAGCAAGGGGGCAAGACCCATAGAAGGCTCGTCCAGCAGCAGCAGCTTAGGACGGCTCATCAGCGCACGGCCCATAGCCAGCATCTGCTGCTCGCCACCGGAAAGCGTACCGGAAAGCTGGTCCTTACGTTCCAGCAGGCGCGGGAATTTTTTAAAGACATCATCCATGTCCTTGGCAATTCCGTCCTTGTCCTTACGCAAGTACGCACCCAGCTCCAGGTTTTCCATAACAGTCATATTAGCAAAAACATGACGGCCCTCAGGAACCTGGCACAAGCCCATGCCGACAATTTTATGCGCCGGTACACCGGCAATATCATGACCTTCATATAAGATTTTACCGGTCTTCGGCTTCATCAGACCGGAAATGGTGCGCAATGTGGTAGATTTACCGGCACCGTTGGAACCAATCAGCGCTACGATTTCACCATCGGGAACATCGAGGCTGATACCTTTGATAGCGTGAATCGCGCCATAATATACATTGATATCTTCAACAGTTAACATCAGTTGATAACCTCCTCGCCCAAGTATGCTTCAATAACGCGCTTGTTGTGTTTGATTTCTTCCGGAGTACCTTCGGCAATCTTCATGCCGTATTCCAGTACGTAAATACGCTCGCAGACACCCATTACCAAGCCCATATCATGCTCAATCAGCAGGATGGAAAGATTGAATTCCTTACGAATCCAGCGAATCATTTCCATCAGCTCTTTGGTTTCCTGCGGGTTCATGCCGGCAGCAGGCTCATCCAACAGCAGCAGCTTAGGTTCGGTAGCCAAAGCACGCGCAATTTCCAGACGACGTTGTTTGCCATAAGGCAGGTTTTTGGCTACCTCATGTGCTTCTTCCTCCAGATGGAAGATTTTCAGCAAATCCATAGCCTTTTGCGTAATGTAATCCTCTTCACTGAGATACTTGCCATCACGGACGATAGCATCAGCCAGATTATAGGTTACGTGCATATTATAAGCAATTTTTACATTGTCGATAACGCTCAGCTCGGAGAACAGGCGGATATTCTGGAATGTACGCGCCATGCCCATCTGCGTAACCTGGTAAGATTTTTTACCGCTGCTTTGCTGACCGTTAAAATATACCTTGCCTTCTGTCGGTGTATATACACCGGTAATCATGTTGAAGGCTGTTGTCTTGCCGGCGCCGTTAGGACCGATAAGGCCAATCAGTTCTCCCTCGTCGATATGCATGGAAAGATTGGAAACGGCACGCAGGCCGCCGAAAACCATGGATACATTATCTACCTTCAGCAGTTCTGCCATTGTCCTTACCTCCTAATTTAAACATTTTCAAGCTCAATTCCTTGCTGCCGAACAAGCCTTGCGGACGGTACAGCATCAGGATAATCATAGTAACAGAATAGATAATCATACGCCATTCCGGGTAATCCGACAAATAAGCGGAAATAAAGGTCAACAGTGTTGCACCGGTGATTGCGCCGGTCATGGAACCAAGACCGCCTAAAACAACCATGGTCAGAATATCAAAGGAACGCATGAAGGTGAAGGACGCAGGATGCGCCAGGAAGAAGTAGTGGCTGAAAAGTGCGCCTGCAGTACCGGCAAAAGCAGCACCGAAGGTAAACGCCATTACTTTATATTTAGTAGTGTTGATGCCCATGGTATCTGCAGCAATTTCGTTTTCACGGATTGCCAGGCAGCAACGGCCATAGGAAGAGTTTTTAAAGTTCTTGATGAAGAAGATAATAGCTATCATAATCCAGAAGGTATACGCGAAATTGGTCATACGGGGAATGCCCATTAAACCGGATGCACCGCCGACATAATCAATGTTCAGGATGCAGATACGGATAATTTCGCCTAAGCCCAAGGTGGCGATTGCCAGATAGTCACCATCAAGACGCAGCGTAGGCAAGCCAATCAAAAAGCCCAACAGGCCGGCGGCCAGGGTTGCTACAATCAGACCTGCCTCAAAGGGCATACCCAGCTTAACCGTCATAATAGCACTGGTATAAGCACCAACTGCCATGAAACCGGCATGACCGATAGAGAACTGACCGGTATAACCGTTAATCAGGTTCAGGCTGACTGCAAGAATAATGTTGATGCAGATAAGGATAATGTTCAGCTCCCAGAAGGGACCGATGATTTCGCCAAAGAGCAGGCCTTGTACGATACCAAAAACGATAACGCAGGCAACTATGGCTTTTAAATCAAATTTTCTAATTGCATTCATACCATGTCACCTCAGACTTTCTCACGAACATTCTTGCCTAATAAGCCGGAAGGTTTATAAAGTAAGATGATAATCAAAATACCGAATGCTGCCGCATCACGGAAGGTAGAGGAAATAAAGCCGCTGACCATTGCTTCTACAACGCCCAAGATAATACCGCCGATCATAGCACCGGGGATAATACCGATACCGCCGAGAACTGCGGCAACGAAGGCTTTAAGACCGGGCATCATGCCCATCAGCGGGTCAATAGAGTTATAGTAAACACCTACCAGCACGCCGCCTGCTGCTGCCAAAGCACTGCCAAGCGCAAAGGTAGTGGAAATTACACGGTCAATGTTGATGCCCATCAGCCTTGCAGCGTCAGCATCATAGGATACAGCACGCATAGCCTTGCCGGCTTTTGTTTTATTTACGATGTAGGTAAGAACTGCCATCAGGATAATAGCGCTCAACAGGATAACCAGCTGCTGACTGTTAGCAACCAGTGGTCCAAGGTGATATACTGTAGCGCCGAATACAGCGGGGAAGGTTCTCGGCTGCGGAGAAACCAGCAGAATCATGCTGTATTCCAAGAAGAAGGATACGCCGATTGCCGTAATCAAAATTGCGATACGCGGTGCATTACGCATAGGGCGGTATGCAACACGTTCAATAATAATACCTGCGATAGCAGCGCCTGCCATCGAGAAAATAATTGCCGGGATAAACGGCAAACCTAATTGGGTAGTAGCGAAAAAGCCAAAATAGGCACCCAACATATAAATATCGCCATGAGCAAAGTTTATCAGCTTAATGATGCCGTAGATCATGGTATAACCCAAGGCGATCAATGCGTAGATACTGCCGAGAGATACACCATTTATCAGCTGCTGAAAAAACTGATGGATAAAAGTCTCCATAATTTACCTCCCTAGAGATTTCAAAGATTTGTGTAAGCGGGACACGCTTACTTAAAGGAAAAGGCTGTTGCTACGCAAAACAACAGCCTCGTTGATTTAATCAGATTAACTACTAATGTAAACTATCAGGGATTAACTTTAGTTTTAAAGGTTTGTTTGCCATCTTTATGTTCGATAATTACAGCACTCTTGATCGGGTTGTGCTCTTCGTTAAAGGTTACTTCACCGGATACACCCTTGAAGCCTTTAATCTTAGCCATTGCTTCAGCAATTTTAGCCGGATCGGCACTGCCTGCGTCTTCGATTGCTTTAGCAACCAGCAGAGTGGAATCATATGCCAATGCTGCAAATACATCCGGGTTGGTGTTGTAAGCTTTTTTGTATTCGGCTACGAACTCTTTGTTCAGATCAGAGGTATCGTCCGGAGAATACAGACTGGAGAAGAAGGTGTTTTCCAGAGCAGCTTTACCGGCAATTTCAGGGAGCTTAGCGCTATCCCAGCCGTCGCCGCCTGCCATAGGAACGGTGATGCCCATCTCACGAGCTTGTTTAACAATCAGGCCAACCTCCTGGTAGTAACCGGGGATGTAGATGAAATCAGGTTTTGCAGCTTTGATTTTGGTCAAAGTAGATTTGAAGTCGGTATCTTTTTGCAGATAAGCTTCTTCAATTACAACCTGACCGCCGTTTTTAACAAAGTCCTCTTTGAAGAACTGTGCCAGACCTTTAGCATAGTCACTTGTATTATCGATATAGATAGCAGCCCTCTTCACTTTAAGTTCATTAGAAGCAAAGCTTGCCATTACAGTACCCTGGAACGGATCAATAAAGCAGGTACGGAAGCTGTAGGGTTTAACCTGTTTAGTTTTAGGATCAACAGTAACGTCCGGGTTAGTGCCCATAGGTGTAATATCTACAACCTTAGCACCATTGTTGATTGCACCGGATGCGATTACAGCAGAGGATTGGTTAGGACCGATTACTGCTACAACCTTATCCTGAGAAATCAGCTTTTGCATACCATTGGTTGCTTCGGAAGCTTCAGATTTGGTATCAGCAACAACTAAAGAAAGTTTTTTGCCGCCCAGCACACCTTTTTCATTTATTTTTTTCAGTGCCAGGTCGATACCGTTTTTACCAGAGATACCGAAGGATGCGCTGCCGCCGGTCATTTCCAACAGGCCGCCTACCTTAATGGTATCGCCGTCAGCTCCTTTAGAGCCGCCTCCGCAACCGGTCAGCGCGCTCATAAACATAGCGCCGGCTGCTAGTACAGATAACAATTTAGTTACTCTTTTCATGGTTTATTCCCCCTCAGAAATAAATAAATAAAATATATTTTTTATAGAGGGCGCATCTAGTAGACGCGCCCGGTCTAACTTAACAAATAACCCATGGAATAGAAGTCTTGTTGTACTTTCTGATGTTTACTTGTGGAATTTTTTATGTTTATTTTTTTGTTAACAATTACAGGCTGATTTTTTCAACCAGAGTCGGAGTACCGGTTTCCAGACCGATAATCAGAGCAGGCATTACCGGATTGTGGTTAGCATCAAAGGTGAGCTTGCCGCTTGCAACCGGCAGATCTTTGGTTTCAGCAATTGCTTTAGCCAGTTTGGTGCCATCAGTGGAGCCTGCACGTTTCAGAGCATCTGCCAGGATCAGGCCTGCATTATAGCCCTGCATTGCGAAGATATCAGGATCTTTTTGATATTTTTCTTTGAATTTCTTAATGAAGTCCTGAACGGATTTGTCTTCGTCTTTAGCATTGAAGGCACTTACATAGTAGCAACCCTTCAGAGCATCTTTACCGGCGATTTCAGCAAGTTTCGGGCTTTCCCAGCCATCGGAGCCCAGCATCGGGCAGGTAATGCCGATTTCGCGAGCTTGTTTGATAATCTTGGAAACTTCTTCATAGTAACCGGGAACGTAAATTGCTTCCGGATTGGATGCTTTGAGTTTAGTCAGAGCGGATTTGAAGTCAACATCTTTAGCCAGGAAAGCTTCCTTAGCAACAATTTTACCGCCTTTGCCTTCCAAGGTTTTTTGGAATACCTCTGCTAAGCCTTTGGAATAGTCACTGGAGGAATCGTAGAAAATAGCTACGTTTTTAACCTTCAGAGTTTTATCGGCAAATACTGCCATTACCTGACCTTGGAACGGGTCGATAAAGCAGGCACGGAATACGAAATCCTTTACCTTGCCGTTTTCTACGGTAATGCTCGGTGCGGTAGCAGCCGGAGCAATTTGAGGAATCTTATTTGCAGTAGTAATAGGAGTTGCAGCGTTTACGCAACCGCTGGTTGCAGGTCCGACAACGGCAACTACTTTATCTTGGGTAATCAGCTTGGTTACAGCGTTACCGGATTCAGCCGGCTCGGATTTGTTATCGCTTTCAACTACGCTGATTTTTTTACCGTTCACGCCGCCGTTTTTATTAAGTTCATCTACAGCCAGCTTGAAGCCCTCGTTAATGGATTTACCATAGTTAGCAACATTACCAGTTAATTCGAATGCTGCGCCAACCTTAATAGTATCTCCGGTATCAGCTTGTTTCTTTTCTCCGCCACAGCCTGTGAGCAATGCGGCGCACATCATAGCAGCCATAGCTGCAGATGCTAATTTCTTCCATTTTTTCATTTTGAGTCCTTCTTTCCCTTAAAAATAAAATATAAAACACAGTACCGGGCGTGTTCTCAGATTCAACCACTATCCCAGCAACTTTATGTAACCAATTATAGCCGTTATATTACACTTTTGTCAACGAATTTTTTCATGTTCATTGTATACATGAGAATTTTACACGTAAACTGATACATTTTTTATGTTTTCTGATTTCTTGTTTGTCATTTTAGTATTTTTGTGTTTTTCAAACAAACTTTGTAGCTTTTGTGTATTCTTGCTGCCTTTATAGCACTCTGCCTGCAGATAGTGTATAATATAATGCATAAGAATTACTTGCTTTACAAATACAAGCAAGACTATTTATAGAACGAGAGGTATTTATGAACTTTATTGCTTTATTTTTCTTGTGCGTGCGCATGTTTCATTTCATTCATTCCCGCAGAATCGCCTATCTGCTGCAACGCTTTTCCCGAATCTTAGATGAGCGCCGTGCCAACCCCGGCCGCAAGCAGGTCATTATTATCGACGGCAGTGCCACCACTTTTATAATTTACTTTCTGCTGGATGTATTCTTCCTGTTATACTGCATCTGGCTGATGCTGCACGACAATACCTGGACCCCGGGTTTTCTGCTGCTCGTGATTGCAGCACTGGAATCCCTCGCTATTCACGCCCGCATCAGCGGTGCCTATGACGAGGACGAGGAAGGCTTTGTCTATCCCCGCACCTGGGTGCGCTACCTCTGCTTTGGCGAGAGTATGTTTATTCTGCTGAGGCTGTTCGAAGGTGCATAAAGACATAATTTAAAATAGAAACTAAAAATCCCGACAGCAGCCTGTCGGGATTTTCTTACACTATCACTATTTAAATTACAAGAGTCTTTGCTCTTCCTCTGCCAGCGGATAGCTGGACTTACCGTTATCAATATCCTTGGCAAAGCAGCGGCTTTCCTCTCTGCCGTAAATGCTGGTCATAATAATACCCTTATTATTCGCATCCGTAAGCAGCAGTGAATAGCTCATTTCACCGCCCATAGCGTCAAAGGCATCATAACGCACAATCTTAATATTTTGCAGACAGTTCTGTACCTGTGCATGCAGCTTCTGATGCTCATCCTGCAGAGCTGCCAGCTCATTCTGTACAGCACGCAGCTCCTGCAGCGTATCTGTCAGTACGACATCAATGTTGGCTTCCTTGCCCTGAGTAAAGAAGTCATATTTTTTTTGCAGCTTATTCAATCTGCCCTGCAGACTAAAGCACATACCCAACGCAACCAACACAATAAGCAGCAGCACAATAATGATTGCTGCCGAATGTGTATTAACCAAAAGATTGGCCTGTTCCATCAATAAAAGCCCCCTCATACCAAAGCTTATCTAAATTACCGCCGGCACTTATAAGCCCGGCTTTTTTCATATTTTTTACTGTAAAAACCTTCTGAAATCACACATTCAAACGCTTAGGTTCGCCGTTATGCGGCTTATCCTCGTGACGTCCCTGCTGCAGCACCTCATAGATGCGCTCCAGGTCCTCAGCGGAATAATATTCAATGTGAATAGTACCACCCTGGCGTCCCTGCTCATCAAGCTTAGGCACAACCTTAACCTTAGTACCCAAAAACTCTACCAGACGCTGTTCAAAATCATGGCAGAAAATATCATTCTCGGTAGGCTCACGCTTAGGTTTCTTTTCCTTATTATCCTTATTTTTAGCTTCTTCCTCGATAAGCTCACGGACAATCTTCAGCTTCTTGCCTTCCTTCAGCTTACGCACAACCTCTTCCGTCATGCGTGAACTCCAGCCATTGGCAATAATAGCCTCCGCCACCTCGCACATCTGCTCCGGCTTCGGCAATCCCAAAAGCTGCTTGGCCTGACCCATCGTCAGCACGCCGTTGATAATCTGCTTCTGTACCTGCTCCGGCAGGTTCAGAAGACGCAGGATATTAGTTACTGCGCTGCGGCTACGGCCTACCTTTTCGGCAGTCTGCTCCTGCGTCAGCTTAAATTCCTGCATCAGACGGCGCAAGCCCTGCGCTTCTTCAATCGGGTTCAGGTCATGACGCTGAATATTTTCAATCAGCGCAATTTCCATCATCTTGGCATCGTCATAATCCTTGACGATAGCAGGCACCTTAGTAAGTCCGGCCAAGCCTGCGGCACGCAGACGGCGTTCGCCTGCCACCAGCTCGTAGCTTCTGCCCTTTTTGCGCACCACTACCGGCTGAACAACGCCAAACTCCTTAATAGAAGCAGCCAGCTCCTGCAGCTTTTCCTCATCAAAGTTGCAGCGCGGCTGATACGGATTCGCTGCGATATTTTTAATAAGCAGCTCCTGTGCAGCACTTGCGGGTTCCTGCACCTTTTCTACGGCAGGACTGGTATTTTCGCCAAAAATTGCGCCCAGGCCCTTGCCTAAGCCGCCCTTCTTACTCATCCTCAATCACCTCACGCGCAAAGTCCATATACACCTGCGCACCTTTAGATTTGCTGTCATAGTCGATAACCGGCTGTCCGTGGCTGGGTGCTTCACTCAGGCGCACGTTACGCGGGATAATCGTCTGGTACATCTTGGTCTTGAAGTACTTCTGCACCTCATTCACAACATCCTGCGACAGATTCGTTCTGCTGTCATACATAGTCATCAGCACACCCTCCAGCTTCAAAGCCGGGTTCAGGTTACGCTGTACCAGCTGAATCGTGTTCATCAGCATAGTAACACCCTCCAGCGCATAAAATTCGCACTGAATCGGAATCATTACCGAGCTGGCAGCTGTCAGGCCGTTGATTGTCAGCAGGCCCAGTGACGGCGGACAATCAATAATAACGTAATCATAATTATGCTTTACTCTTTCCAGAGAGTTCTTTAAACGTCCTTCACGGTTCATCAGCGAAACAAGCTCTATTTCCGCACCGGCAAGCTGGATAGTAGCAGGCACCAGGTCCAATCCTTTATAGGCTGTGTGCTTAATTACATCCTGCATGGGTACTTCACTGATAATCGCATCATAAATGCATTGCTTAATATCACGTTTATCAAAGCCAAAGCCGCTGGTAGCATTTCCCTGCGGATCACTGTCAATCAAAAGTACCTTGCGTTCCAGCGACGCCAGACACGCAGCCAGATTTACCGCCGTAGTAGTCTTGCCAACACCACCCTTCTGGTTGGCAATAGCAATTACCTTTACCAATTCGCTTCACCTCGTAGTCATAGTATATCTATTCTATTTTATCACACTTTACGTGCTCATGGGAAAAGAATTTTTGTTTATTTAATTTTGTACGCTGCTCCAGCGCCTCCCAACAGCAAAAAGCGCAGCACGCTTTCGCTTGCTGCGCTCAGATTGCATATTACACTGTTATAAATTATACGTTGAAGCGGAACTCGACAACATCGCCGTCCTGCATAACGTAATCCTTGCCCTCCAGACGAACCAGGCCTTTTTCACGTGCTGCAGCCTTGCTGCCGCAGGCTACCAGATCATCAAAGGAAACGATTTCCGCACGGATAAAGCCACGCTCAAAGTCAGTATGGATTTTGCCTGCTGCCTGCGGAGCCTTAGTGTTCAGCTTAATAGTCCAGGCACGAGATTCCATTTCGCCCGCAGTCAGGAAGGTCATCAGGCCAAGCAGCTTGAAGCCTGCTTTAATCAGGCGGTCCAGACCGGTTTCCTCCAGGCCTGCCATTTCCAGATATTCCTTAGCCTCTTCTTCCGGAAGCTCGGCAACTTCGCTTTCCATCTTCGCGGAAACAACGATAACCTCAGCATTTTCTTCCGCAGCATATTTCTTTACAGCCTGTACATGCTCGTTACCGGACGGATCGGCAACCTCGCCCTCGGCAACGTTGGTAATGTACAACACCGGTTTCATGGTCAGCAGATGCAGCTCGCCCAGGAACTCCTGCTCTTCCTCGGTCAGACCAAGGCGGCGTGCCGGCACACCATCAGACAGGCCGGCCATAACCTTTTCCATTACAGCCTGCTCCAGCTTAACCTTTTTATCGCCGGTTTTTGCCAGTTTCACCAGGCGCTCCTGACGTTTTTCAACGGTTTCCATATCAGCCAGGCACAGCTCGGTGTTGATGATATCAATATCACGCAGAGGATCAATGCTGCCCTCAACGTGAGTGATGTTGCCATCCTCAAAGCAGCGTACAACCTCGGCAACAGCATCTACCTCACGGATATGGGACAAGAACTTATTGCCCAGGCCTTCGCCCTTGCTTGCACCCTTTACCAGACCGGCAATATCTACAAAACGCATAGCTGCCGGAACAATCTTTTTGGATTTAAACATGTCGCTCAGAACATCTAAGCGTTTATCAGGCACATCAACAACGCCTACATTAGGTTCGATTGTGCAGAAGGGATAGTTTGCTGCTTCTGCGCCAGCTTTGGTAATAGCATTAAACAGGGTACTTTTGCCTACATTAGGCAGGCCAACGATACCGACTTCTAAATTTGTACTCACGTAAATCGCTCCTCGTCATATATATTTAGTGCGTTAAAAACTCTATATCTAATATATTTTACAATAATATGCTTTGATATGCAATGTTTTGACGCAAAATGGCACTCTTCCGCAGCATAAAAAAGAGACAGTCCGCAGACTGCCTCTAAAAAATTCAGCAAAAGCTTAGAAATATTCCAGCTCTCTCTTGGCAAATGCACCGGTTACCGGGTTCATGTCAGCTTCTACTTTATATCTTGCAGTAATGAACTCTACATCATAATGTACATTGTTGCCTTCTTTTTCGGTTTTGATGACAATATTTCTTGCATCGGGATATGCTTCCAGAACGATTTGTCTGATATCCTCAGGAGTTTTTACCATCATCGTGCTGCCGGCAATATTGCTGCCTTTAATTTCTACTTCCTTAACTTTGGTAGTTGCCAGAACAACCTCTACCTCGTATTCCAGATAATTATCGTTATCGCGGAAGTTCAGAACAGCTTCGCCGTCTTCTTCCTTGTAGCCATAAAATACAGCAGCAGCAGGAACTTCGGCACGTGCAGCATCAATAACCATCTGCTGATGGCTTTTAGCAGGTGCAGCAAAAGCTACTGCGCTCATTGCCAGCGCAGCCAGCATAGAAAGCAAAACTAATAATTTTTTAAACATAAGTATTCCCCCTTTGAAAAAATATAATCAGCTTACCAGACTTACTGTCTTTCCAAAAGTCTGTTAGCGTAAGCACGCATAGAAGGATTAGCCACAGCCTTGAAATCTGCAGGCGGCAGAGCAAAGGCAGTTGCCTCATCCACGGTATTGGAAACCTCAAGAACCTTAAAGATAGGCAGATAGCTTACTTCGTAGCCCTTCCAGTCAGCTGTATCCTTTGCATAATAGAAATTCAGGCTGTTGGTGCCCTTGGTCATTTTGTCATAATCATAGCCGGTAACTGCATCATTACCACCCTGCGGACGTACATTGAACCAGCTGATTAAGGTTTCGGCAAAGGGCATGCTCATGCCCGGCAGCTCAGGAACTCTGTCATAGTTTTTATTGAGATAGTCAATAGTGTACCAATAGCCGTTCTTTACAAAGGAAACCGTATCCTTGATTACCTTGCCGTCACCATCGGTAGTAGTGATACGCTCGGCGTTAATGCCGTTGGCTTCATTGTATTCCGTACGGTTGGTGCGCTTTTGCTGTGCAGTCGGCAGCTTGGCATAGGCTTCGGCAGTCAGCACCTCACGCATATCAATCGTCTGGGTTACAACCAGATGTACAGGATGCTTGTCACTGTTCAGGGTTTCACCCAACAGATGGATGGTACGCTGACCGGGATTATAGGCAAAAGCCATTGCTGTGCAAAGCATCGTAAAAACAAAAGTCAAAAATAAGGTTCTCAAAGATGTTTTCATGCAATTCACCTCGTATGTATAGTACTACTAATATTATATCATGTTAATGCCTGCGTAAATAAGTAAATTTTTTGTGATTTTTACATAAACGAAAACCCCGCAGCCTAACGGCTACGGGGTATAAGTTTCGTTTAAACCGCCGTGCGAATTATTCGCAGGTGAACGGCAGCAAAGCAACGCAGCGAGCGCGTTTGATTGCTACGGTCAATTGGCGTTGGTGCTTAGCGCAGGTACCGGAAATACGGCGCGGTAAAATCTTACCACGTTCGGTGATATAGCGTTTCAGCTTATTTGCATCCTTGTAATCGATTTCTTCAACTTTATCAACACAGAAGCTGCAAACTTTTCTTCTAGGTCTTCTGCCTCTTTCGCGTTTCATTGCATAACCTCCCTTAAATTAGAATGGAATTTCCTCATCAAAGGGAACCTGTTGTCCGAAACCACCCATACCGCCGTCTTGAGCCGGCGCAGCAGAGCGAGTCGGATTGCTATGAGCAGCAGCGGCATCAGCTTTGCGCTCAATGAACTCGAAGCGATCAGCGATTACTTCGGTTATCCAGCGTTTATTGCCATCCTTGCCATCATAGCTACGGATTTGCAGGCGGCCTTCAACAAGCGCGCGCTGCCCTTTGGTGAGACTGTTACCGCATGTCTCAGCTTGTTTACCCCAGATTACTACCGGAATAAAATCAGCTTCTCTTTGGCCTTCCTGATTGGCAAAAGGTCTGTCTACTGCAAGAGTAAACTGACAAACAACTTTACCGGTCGGCGTATAACGCACTTCCGGATCTCTAGTAAGTCTGCCCAACAGAATAATCTTGTTCATTGATTATTCACCCTTTCTGATAATCATATGGCGCAGTACTTCATCGGTAATTTTCATAACACGATCAAGTTCCTTAACAGCAGCGGCGTCAGCCTGGAAGGTTACGAGAACATAGATACCTTCATTCAGGTCCTGGATCTCATAAGCAAGGCGTCTTTTGCCCCAACGATCGGTTTTTTCTACATTACCACCGTTTGCAGTGATGAGTTTCTCGAATTTAGCAACAACTGCTTCACAAGCCTCATCCTCAACAGGTTTAACGATGTACATGACTTCGTATGCGTTCACGAAATCACCTCCTCCTTTGGACTTTGGCCCCCGTCTCTCCGGGAGCAGAAGAAGTATATATAGTTATATACAAGCTTAATAATTATATCATTGCTTACGCTGCTTTGCAAGCTTTTTCAGAAAAATTTTCTTATTATTTCTGCTTGCGACACTGCGGACAATAGCCATACCATTCCAGGTTATGTCCTACGATAGCAAAATCCGTTTTATCCGCCAGCTGTTCCTCAAAATCAGCAATTGGGCAATGGTCTACCTCCACAATCCGATGGCAGCGCAGGCAGATAAGGCGGTGCCTGTGCCCCAAGGCGTGCAGCACAAAGCCATACTTGCGTGCATCCGCCAGAAAGCTTTTTTCCGTCAGTCCCTTTTGCGTAAAATTTTCCAGAATGCGATAAACCGTAGAGAAATTTATCTCTGCGCCCTGCTCACATAGCTGCTGATAAATGTCCTCAGCCGTCAGCACGCCCTCGCTCGCCAGCAGCAGCTGCAGAATAAGCTGTCTGTGACGGGTATTTTTTAATCCGTAGCGATGCAGATAATCGCGATAATCTGCCGCAGAACTTGTATCAGTCATCTTTCTACCTCTTCTTTATAAGACAGCGCGTATTTCTTTATAAATGATAATCAGCAGCAGCAAAGCCACCGAAACCAAAGCGGTTACACCGCCCGGCGCCGCACCCAGCCAGTAGGATGTCACAAGGCCTGTAATAATAGCGATAAAGCTCAGCACCATGGCTGCCAGCATCGTCACCTTAAAGCCCTTGCCCAACTGCAGAGCCGCCGCCACCGGCAGCGCAATCAGCGAGCTGATAACCAGAATGCCTACCACACGGATAGAAACAGCAACCATAGCTGCTACCAGCAGAGCAAAGATATAATTAATCAGGCGCGTTTTTACGCCGGCAATTTTGGCACCGTCCTCATCAAAGGCCAGCATTACAAGCTGCGGATACAAAAAGTAAACAGCAGCCAGCGACACTACGCACAGCACCGCTACCGCCAGCACATCGTCAGGCGTTACGGTCAGAATGCTGCCGAACAAAAATGCTTCTACATTAGTATGTACCATACCGCTGCTAATAATCGTAATCGCAATACCGACAGACAGCGACAAAATAATCACCAGTATAAGCTCCGCATAGCGGCGGAAGCGCTGACGCAAAACCTCAATCAACACGGCAAAAACAGAAGTTACGGCAAAGGCGCTGATAATCGGGTTCACCTTAACCAGCAGGCCGACAGCCACACCGGCCAGCGATGCATGTGCCAGCGTATCGCCAATCATGGAATAGCGTCGCAGCACTAAAAACATACCAATCATAGGACACATTAAAGAAATCAGTACAGAAACCAGCAAAGCGTTTTGCATAAAAGCGTATTCCAGCATTATTCCGCACCTCCTACATTATCATGCATATATTCCTGCACATATTCCTGCGGATTGCAGAAATGACCATGACCGTTCATCACATGATACATTTTATCGGCATTACGTGCCGCAAATTTCAGGTTATGCTCTACCGTGATAATGGTAATACCCTGCTCATGCAGCTCCTGCATAAATTTATACAGCTCCTGCTGGCTCTTGACATCAATGCCGGTAGAAGGCTCATCAAAAATCAGCAGCTGCGGACTGCCCAGCAGTGCTCTGGCAATGAGTACCTTCTGGCACTGGCCGCCGCTCAGCGTACCTATAAGACGGTCACGCAGGTCATAAACATGCATCTGCTCCAGACAGCGACGTACAGCCTGCTTATCCGCTACTTTTAATATCCTGCGGTAATATTCCATTACCTCATAAACAGTTATCGGAAACTGGCTGTTGAGAGTTTCAAAGCGCTGCGGCACGTAGCCGATGCTGCTGAAAGTATTCTTTAATTCACCTTTTGACGGCTGCAGTAATCCCAAGAGCAGCTTGACCAGCGTACTTTTGCCGCTGCCGTTTTCGCCGACAATGGCAATATATTCGCCGTCATTTACCTGCATATTGATATCGCGCAGCAGCTCGCTGCCGGATTCATAGGCAAATTCTATATGCTTCAGTTCTATCATATTGGCTCCTTCATTTACTCATGGCAGCCTGCGCTGCCTTTTTGTTGCAGTAAATATTATAGACCTCGCCTGGCAAATATGCAAGTCATTTGCATTTAGCTTGACAAGAAAGTTCGCTGGTGCTATGATAAAATTCGTTATAATATGCAAATAATTTGCGTTTGTTTTCATTAGAATGAGGAGGATAGCCCATGAAAAAGCTCAGTATTATTATTTGTATTTGCACGCTGCTGTTCAGCGGCCTGCTGGCAGGCTGCGGCAGCAAGGAGCCGGCATCGGCAGCAGATCATAAGCTGCGAGTTGTGGTAACCTTTAATGCTATAAAAGAATTTACTCAGGCTGTAGGTCAGGATAAAATTCATATAACTTCCCTGATTCCCGACGGCACAGAGCCGCATGATTTTCAGCCTACTACTAAAACTATGCAGGCGCTGAGCAAAGCAGACATCTTAATTTACAACAGCACCGGCATGGAGCGTTGGGTGGAGCAGGCAACACAGGCCGCCGCCAATCCCAAGCTCATCATTGTAGAAGCAGCCAGGGGCACCGACCGCATCAGCCTTACAGAGGCTGACGAAATCAAAGCACACGGTCAGTATGACCCGCACACTTGGCTGAGCCTGAGCTGCGCGCAGACAGAGGTAAAGAATATTGCTGAAGCACTGGCCGCCGCAGACAAAGCCAATGCCGATTTCTACCGCAAGAATGCCGCAGAATACAATCAAAAGCTGCAGGCACTGCTTGTTGCCTATCAGAAAAAATTCAGCAAGCTGGAACAAAAGGACTTTGTCACCGGCCATGCTGCCTTTGCTTATCTGTGCCGTGACTTCGGCCTGCAGCAGCAAAGCATTGAGGATGTTTTTGCCAGCGGCGAACCAAGCGCGCAAAACCTAGCCAAGCTGACAGCCTACTGCAAGGAGCATAACGTAAAAACCATCTTTGTAGAAGAAGCGGTAAGCCCCAAAACATCGGAAACACTGGCGCGCGAGGTGGGTGCCACTACGCAGGAAATATATACTATCGAATGCAGCAACGGTGAGAAAACTTATATCACCCGCATGGAAGAAAACCTGGACGCTATTTATAAAAGCCTGAAAAAATAAAAAGGCTGCCATCTTGGCAGCAAAAAATTATCTACGCACAGCAAAACGCCGCGGCTTACGCAGCAGGTCGAAAACCTGCTGCAGCCGCGGCGTTTTTAGTTGCAGCATGCATCGTCAGACAGGCTGCAAAGCTAATTTGCTTTTTTGTTCTTAGGCAGTACATCCTCATTCTTAGACGAATAAGGATTGATATTCTTCAGTTGCTGATTGGGACGGTAATTATCACGCGCCGACGAGCCCCAAATAATCATCCAGGTCAGAGAAAAGCCCATCAGGAGCCACAAGGCAGCCATAGCCGCTGCCGGATACCACGAAAGATTGAACCAGTAGCTAAAGCCCCAGAGCAGCACCGCAATAAACCCCCATTCCCAGTTCACTATCAGGTTGGCAATAAAGCAGATAAAAAAGCCTGAATTGATAGTCGTTCTGCGCATAATAACCTCCCTTTTAAAAAAACGGCCGCGATAAACAATCGCAGCCGCAAAAGTTTCAGCTCATTATAATATCAGTAGCTGCCACCGCCGCCGCCATGATCATTATCAGAAGAGCTTTCGCTTACAGAACCATCATCACTGCTGCCGCTAGATTTAGACTTCGGAACAGCAGAAACGTTGGTGTACAGATAAGTATCATTGCTGTGCGTCAGCGCAAAGGTTTGCTTATCCAGATAAGCATTTGCTTCGACAGCCTCACGGACATTACTCATGCCCTGAATCAGGAGTGCACGCCAGCCATAGGCTGCAGCACCGCCGATACCGGCAGCAATTACTAAAGCAAACCAGTTGAAGCCTGCATTAGGATCCCACGGCTCGCCTTCCTTTTCGTAATACTCAAGGAGCTCGCCTGCTTTTTGAGCATAGGTGATGTAGCCTTGGGCATAATTATCTTTCTTGAACTCTGCAACCATCGGCTTGCTCATATACTCAATGCCTTCATTGCCAACGATAACCTGCTTCAGCTGTTTATCGGTAGCAATATACCATTTACGGGTGTTGGTAACCTGCAGCAATACCATATTGCCCTTGGCACCGTCATTATAAACATCATCGAGCAGCTTATTGGCATATTCACCGGGAACGGCACCGCCAATTGTCTTCATGGTTACAACAGCAATACGCACATTATGCGCCTGCTCCTGCTTGTGCAGCTCCGCCAGAACTGCCTGACGCTGCTGCGGCGTAAGAACCTTGGCGTTATCCACCAGGCTGGGCGCAGCAAAGGCTGTTACACTGGCTAACATAAGGGCTGCCAGCATGGTTAAGATTGCAAATAACTTTCTCATTCCGGCACCTCCTTATAAGATGAACTTCACAATGAAGTAGCTGATAATTGTTACAATAATAAAGGTCAGGGCAGTGTAATTACGCAGCTTGCCATAGTCAATCGGCAGACTGCCGACAACCTTACCTGTCTGACCGTTCATCATAAAGGTATAGGGCTTATCCTCAAAGCGTGTAGACAGAATCCATACCGGCACCATTGCATAATGCACAGCATTTTCATCCTTAATAACTGCGCAGTCACCGTTGCTGGTTACACGGGTATAGCCTGTAACGGTATTTTCAAGGCAGCCCTCGGCACTTTTGACAACGCGCGCATCCGCACGAGCTACAGCAGCCTCGGCATCCACATCATACTTATCTGCCAAAAAGCCTGTCAGATAAGCGGTGCTGAAGGGAACCATTTCTTTGTAATCAAACGGCTCGATGCTTTCCATAAAGGTATCGTCCATCTTCTCGCTGCCATCTACAGGGATGCGCTCAAAGGACATGGTGCCTTCACGCTCGCAGTTATAGACAACGGTAGTCGTAACAACCTCATCATCGGTTTCATAAACACTGTCGCTGGCACCCTGATAGCTGCCGCTGGCACTAACCTTGGAGTCAAACAGCCAAAACGGTACATACATCGCCTGGATATCCTCCACACGATTGTTGGCCGTAAAGGAGTTAGGCAGCAGGGTTCTTCCCTTGTAGAATTCCTTGAGGGCAGCAACAGCTTCCTCTTTGGTTTTCTTGAAGGGGATGATGAAGTCCGGCTTCAGCATACCCTCGAAGCGGCTCGGCAGCATGGTCGGGCTGCCGCAGTAGCAGCATTCTGTTGCCATGGTGTTGCCATCGCTCACAATCTGCGCACCGCAGCTGGAGCAGGTAAACGCCTTCATCTGCTCTGCTTCTTCAGCTTCCCATTCACTGCCGGCAGCAGAGGTATCCCACTTAGCCTCCTTGGCAGCCTGCGCTTTGGCAGCAGCGGCTTCCTTGGCGGCATACATTTCTTCTATAGTCTTAACTTCCAGCTCGGTACCGCAGTATTCGCAGGTCACCTTATCATGACCGGGCAAAAACGTCAGCGGCGCGCTGCAGTTAGGGCACTTATAGCCTACAGAGGTTTCAGCCATAATATCACCTCGTTAAAATATAGTTTCGTAGATTCCGGAAAGTAATCCCAAATCCTTTCATTCAGCTAACGTAAGCAATTAATATATCGTGGAACGAATAGCAATTTTAGCAAATGAGTGTATGGAACCATAGAAGTGTCGCAACTGTCTGAGCGATAAGCCTGCTGCTATAGCAAAATCTCTTTACATAGCGCGAGTTTTGCGGCACTTCGTCCTGGTTCCACACGAAAATTGCGTCATGTCCTACGGACATGGGAAAATTGCTTTGACTGAAACGATATTTAATTGCGACGCTACTAAAATACAACAGGAAAGAAATCCCGAATATTTAAGTTATTGTTTGTCGTTGTCATCGAAAATATCGCCGCACTCAGGGCAGAACTTAGGCGGATGGTGCGGATCTGGCGGCTCCCAGCCACACTTATCGCACTTGAACAGCGGTGCTCCCTCAGGCTTCTTGCTGCCGCATTCAGCGCAGAACTTGCCTTTGTTTACAGCGCCGCAGCTGCAGGTCCAGCCATCCTCTGCCGGTTTGTCTTCCGGCTTCTTGCCGCCACAGTTAGCGCAGAACTTACCAGTATTGGTAGTGCCGCAGCTGCAGGTCCAGCTGCCCTCTGCCGGTTTCGGCTCAGGCTTCTTGCCGCCGCAGTTAGCGCAGAACTTACCGGTGTTGGTAGTGCCACAGCTGCAGGTCCAGGCATCTGCTGCCGGTGCTGCTGCCGCAGGGGCGGCAGGGGCGGCCGGCGGCGGAGTAGGAGGTTGCGGCTGTTGCGGATAAGGCGGTTGTCCGTAAGGAGGCTGTTGGCCGTAAGGATTCTGCTGAGCATACATCTGCTGCTGTTGTCCTTGGGCAAACAAGCCAGCCACATTTGCGCCACCGGCCATTCCGGCCATATTCATGCCAACAAAGCCGCCCATTGCACCCATGCCGCCTTCATTGCCAGCTGCAATACGCATAGCGTCTGCAGTAGCGCCAGCCATAGCTGCTGCTGCACGGTTCGGATTGCTGAGCATCTGGATATCTTTCAGACGTTGAGCATCTTCCTCAGACATGGTTACGCTTGCCAGTGCGAAGGAATAAACCTCTACACCGCGGCGGTCACGCCATTGGTCGCTCAAATCTTCGTTCAAAGCGTTAGCGATTTCTTTGCCATGACGCGGCAGTGCGCTGTAACGCATACCGTTTTCAGTGAGCGTGCCGAGGGCAACGCCCAGGCTCATCATGAGCTCGCTCTTCATCTGGCTGTCAATCTGGTCACGACGATATTCGTCAGTGATATTGGAGCATACATTGGTGTAGAACAGCAGAGGATTAGTAATCTTATAGCTGTATTCACCGAAGCAACGGATACCAACTTCCCAATCAATACCTAAGTTGTTGTCAATCAGGCGTACAGGAATCGGCTGAGCGGTGCCAAACTTGTTGCCGTAAATTTCCTTCATATTGAAGTAATATACGCGCTGGTCCTTGCCGGGATCACCGCCGAAGGTAAAACGTTTACCGATCTGACCGAAAATTGCCTTTACATTATCCTTCAGATCGCCAGTAAAGATAGACGGTTCAGTAGATGTATCGTATACATATTCGCCGGGCTCGTTGCACATATCTACAACCTTGCCCTGCTCAACGATAATCATGCACTGACCTTCGTTGACAGCAACAACGCTGCCATTACTGATGATGTTGTCTTCTGCAGAAGTGTTGGAGCTGCGTCCTTGGCTGGACGTACGCTTCATACCCTTGGTTACCAGAACCTCGGGAGGCATGCTTTCGCAATAGAAAAACTCTTTCCATTGGTCGCCCAGTACGCCGCCTACAGCGCCCATTGCCGCTTTAATTAAACCCATAATACAACCTCCTTTTGTATCACTAAAAGATTAACAATTATATTTTATCAAATCCCGCTTAATATTAACAGGACTTTGAATAAAACAGCTGTACACTTATCAGCCAAGAAATTGTAAAATATTTATCTTATCCTTATCTGTAGTAAAAAACTATTCACTAATACTTTGATTTGTGATAAACTAATTGTTAGACAATCTTTGCAAATTATCTGTGCATGTAAGCAGTTTTCCGCTTCCTTGCCTTAAGTTTAATATAAAAAGAGCATTTCGTCACTACACCAAATGGCGATTTCGGGTAGGATAAGGGTAAATTTTCCTTATTTTTTACCTTTTTTCTTTAAAAATACTCTTTCAGGAGGTTTTTTCATGTCCGTTGTATCAAAAAAATTTTCTGCTTCCTTATACAGTATGTTGGTGCTGTTACTGCTCTGTCTTGTTACCGCTTTCAGCAGTGGCTGCGGCAATAAGGCATCACTAGACCCGGCCAAACCGGTAACGCTCACCATATGGCATGTTTACGGCAACCAGACCAATTCTCCGTTTAATGATACAATCGAAAAATTCAATGCCTCTGAGGGTAAGGCCAAGGGCGTCATTGTCAAGGTTGCTTCCGTAAGCAGCTCCAATGTTATTGACAAGGCTTTGTTCGCCTCTGCCAAGCAGGAGCCAGGGCGCTGTGCCGCTGCCCGACCTTTTTACCGCCTATCCGCGTGTTATCCCCGCAATGCACGATAAGCTGCTGCATTGGGACAAATACCTTGATAAAGAAGATTTAGCTGTTTACCAACCGGAATTTTTAGCCGAAGGCTATCAGGATAAGGAGCTGCTGATGCTGCCGATAGCAAAATCCACCGAGCTGCTTTTTGTAAACCAGACATATTTTGACCGCTTTGCTGCGGCAACAGGTGCCAGCACCGATGATTTCGCCGATTATGACAAGCTTTTTGCGCTCTGCCGCAAGTATTATACCTGGACCGGCGGCAAAAACATGTGCCAGCTGGATGATTTCTATAACTATTACCTGACGAGCATGGCTTCCTTGGGCGACCCGTTAATCAAGGACGGCAAGCCAGACCTTGCCAGCTCCAACTTCAAGCGCATCTTCCGTGCCGCAGCCGAGCCTGCTATCGCCGGTGGTCTTGGCATTGAAAAGGGTTATGCGGCCGATGCCTGGAAAACAGCCGATTTAATCAGCAACGTCGGCTCCACCGCCGCCATTCTTTATATGCGCGATTATGTCACCAATCCTGACAACACGCGTGAACCTATCGTTACCAACTATTATCCCTGCCCTGTTTTCAGCGGCGGTAAGGTAACACTGCTGCAGCGCGGTGTAGGATTATTTGCCATCAAAAGCACAGACGAACGCAAAAATCTTGGTGCCGTTGTTTTTGCAAAATGGCTGGCGCAGGAAAACAGCAATTTGAATTTTGCTATGCAGGCAGGCTACCTGCCAACCAATAAGGAAGCACTGCCAAAACTGCTGAATAATCCGCAAGATGTGCATAACTTCAAATATCGCAAGCTGTATACCTGCATGCAGCAGGTATACAAACAAGGCACCTGGCTGCATCTGCCGCACAATGCTGCCGAAATTCAGCAGAATCTGGAATACGGCAGCAAAAATATTCTGCGCGCTGCCCATCAGCAATATTTACAGGAAATTGCCGGCGGTGCCAATCCACAGCAAACGCTTGATAAGTTAGTAGAAGAAAGTTATCAGAAGCTGCTGAATTACAAGCAATAAGCCAAAAAATCCTACCAAGGAGGCTCTTAATGCTCAATAAGCTCACCAAAATAAAAAGACTGCTGCTTATAGGCAAGGAAATATGGCATAACAAACGCTCTATGCGCGGCCGTTTCATTATTTACCTGCTGTCACTGGTGCTGCTGGCAGGTTCTGCTATGCTGATCCTGTTAAACGTTATCGGCATAGTACAGCCGCCCAGCCATGATATCGACCGCTTTCTTGAATATGAGCTTAACACCCGTACCAACGATATCAAACGCCAGATGAACGCGCTGGCTGCGCACAATATCGATTTGTCGCAGCAGCTGCAGAATGATATCGACCGCGTTATGCTGGAGCAGGGCATTTACAATAATTACGATGCCTTGAACAACAATCCCGAGGCTTTGACAGCTATCCAGCAGGCAACCTATCAGACTCTTGCTGCCAAGATGCAGCAGGCTCCGGCCAGCGGTGCCTTGTATCTGATTAACGCCAGCGTCAACACGAATATGTTGGAACCAACCTATAACGGTCTGTTTCTCAAATTTACCAATATCTATTCCGAAAACACTCTTTTCAATGAAACATGTATGTTCCGCGGCAACCCTCAGGTTGCCCGCAACAACAACATCAGCCTTTACAGCACCTGGCAGCTGGAGCTTAACGTCCACGCCTATCCGCAGGCCGATAAGCTGCTGCATGTCAAGGAAAATAATATTTCCCAACAATATATCCTGACAGACGTTGCCCACCTCAAAGAAAGCTGGGAGCAGTCACGTCTTTTCCTGATGCCTATTAACAGTAATAACGGCAGGATTATCGGTATCTGCGGCTTTGAAATCAGCAGCGTTTACTTCCAACAGCGCACCAAGCAGGCCAATTACAAGGGGTATCCGCTGATTACCGCTATTCTCGATAAAAAGGCGGACAACGAATACCAGGGACAGCTTTCCAATCCGGCATCCTTCGTCAATGCTACTATAAAAACCAGCTTTGACGGCGAGCATGAATTATTTACTGCCGGTCAGGAGCGCTTCATTGGCTTCACCGCTCCCTTGACGGTCGGTGCCTCGGAGCACAGGGTAGCAGTCATGTTGTCTGCCGACAGCTATTATCATCTGCAGAGGCAGGCTAAAATGCGTCTGCTGATAATGCTGGGTATTATTCTGTTGCTTTCATTGCTGTCTGCCGGTTATTTCAGCAAAAGATATGTAGACCCGCTGGTAGCGGATTTGCAGCAGCTGCAGCAAAATCCCGATGCCCCTCCGCAAGCCAATGTGCTGGAGCTTAACCAGTTCTTTGAATTTCTGCAGAACCATTCCGAGCAGCAGGCCGAAAAGCTGCTCCAGCTGCAAAGCGAAAATAATCAGGTACAAAAGCAGTACGGACTGGCTGCCATGCGTCTGCAGGAAGCACAGGAAAAGCAAAAGCAGACCGCCAACCAATATATTCATCTGGAGAAACAGCTTGCCGCCCTGCAGAATGAAATTCAACAGGTACGCCTGCAAATGGAGCAGACGCAGCAAGAAAAGCTGCAGGCTCAGCAGGAACGCGAGCAGGCACAGCAGCAGTTCAACTTTGCCCAAGCTGCTTTGGAAAAAGCCATTGAAAAGAAGCTGGAATCCGTCGATCCCGACAGTTATCAGATGTTTATCGATAATCTTGCTACGCTGACACCTAAGGAGGAGGACATCTTTAACCTTTATGTTCAAGGCTGCTCTACCAAGGCAATTATCAGTCAGCTGGGTATCACCGAAAATACCTTAAAATATCATAATAAAAATATCTACAGCAAGCTGGGTGTAAAAACCCGTAAGGAGCTGCTGCAGTATATCGAACTGATGCGTAACGCAGAACGCTGATGCGCAGCGCATGCAAAAAGCCTCCGGCGAGTTTACTCGTCGGAGGCTTTCGTTATTTAGGGGTTACTATTGCAATATTAACTTTATCGCTCATTTTATCGCTCACATTATCGCTCATTTATCGCTCATTTTTATGCCATATATAGCCATACACACTGCTAAAACCAAATATCCAATTTAAGCTATAATTCAAACACCCCCAAAATATAGCTTTCGGGGGTGTTCAAATCTTTATTTCTTAAATTTTACAGCTTCTGTCATGCCTTCTACCCTACATTACAGCTGCAGGATGAAGAATTCATCTTTAATATTTTTTCTGTCATTGCTGAGGGCAACCAGAACTCTGTTATCAGGCATATTTGCCAAGTTTACACATGCACCGATGCTGGTTTCCTTATTATCGGTCAAATCCTTATAACTTACGGTACCAACCAGAGTGCCGGTGTTCTTTCTGTAAATCTGCAGCTGCTGCTTGTCTACAGAGGAATCGCTGACTACTAGATATTCATCAGTCAAAGCTATATCGGTTAAGGAATTGATGGCCTTGCTATCTTCACGTTTTTCCTTGCCGATGACGCGTTTTTGCTTGCCATTGAAGTCATAAACGCTTACCAGGCCTACATCCTGAGTACCGATACGCGCATTGCCGCCAACATAGAAATCACCGTTTCTGTCTGCAACAACGCTCTGCGGAATATTGATTTTATCCTTGTCCTCAGCAGCACGGCTTCTGGATTCCTTACGTACTGTGCCCAAATCCTTGCCTACTCTGTAGCCGTTGCGAAGATCAACCTTTCTCATTTCGCCCTGGTTCATCCAAATCAAAGCCTTGTCCGCATTGCCCTTAGGAATTACAACAAGGTTATTGAAGCGTCCTTGTGCCTCTTCAATACGTTTGGTTTCGCTATCGAAATAGTTGAGTCTCATTCTCTTATTGGTATAGAAAATGCCTCTGGTGCCATCGGAAGAAATTTTGGCATTACCGGACAAAGCATCAACATTATTGTCCAACATGCGCAGACCATCTTTATCCCACTGCATCTGAACGAGTCTGTCCTTAACGTTGGCATAAATCATATCTCTGCCGATAACAGCCACCCTCATACCCTTGCTATAAGTATTTTGCAAATGCAGATTAGGATTATTTTTCAGAGTAAAGAGCTTAAATGTATTAATGCCGACCTTAACATCCTTATTCGGCAAATCCTTCAAATCAGCAGCAATCGGTTTCGGTTTAGGAGGCTCGCTGGTGCCTTTGTCGCCCCCGCCACAGCCGGCAATAAAGCTGCATGCCAGCAGTCCGGCCAAAATTCCCATCGCCATACGTTTCTTCAACATAACAATCATCTCCTCATTTTACTATGGAAAAGCTTTTTATTTGATTACAATACGGCCATCGCCGTAAGGATTAGCATATTGCTCGCCAACCTTGCCATTCAGATGATTCTGCAGATATTCCATAATCGTATCTGCGTCACTCATCATTTCGTCCTGTACCAGACGCGCTCCCTTGAACATCGTAATGCCGTCACCACCGAATTTCAGCATATAGGAAGTGCCGCCAACAGTATATTTTTTCTTAACATCTAACGGTTTGCCGTCAATTTTAACATCGCTTACGCGACGGGCACCGGCAACGCGCACGAAGTTGCCCTTGGCATCCAGCTCAACACTGGAAGCAACGGAGCTGTCGAGCGTGTAGCTCAGGCCGGATACCTGCATAAAGCAGCCGCTTTCTTCCGGATAGCTCATAGAGCCCATCTCCAGCGCATCGAGAATCTGCTGGCCGCTGGTCTCTAATACTACGCACATATTACCGAAGGGGAAGGCCTCCAGCAAATCGTTGTAGCTGATTACGCCGGTTTTGATTTCGTTGCGGATACTGCCGCCGTTTACCAGAACTACATCGCAATCCAGCACTGCTCTATAAGCATCGGCAACAAAGTCGCCCAAGCTGCATTCACGGTTACGCACGATGCGCTCACCGGTTGCAGGATCATTGCTGCGCAGCTGCACCATTGCTTCGCCTACAGGCTGCTTCAGCAAAGGCTCATAGGTTTTTATTTCCTGGGCAATAACTCTGCTAATAGCAGCGTCCTTGCCGTTTGATTTAGTAAGCAGCTGGCTCTTCAACTTGCCTTCAGGAGTAATTACCAGCTCGCCTACAGTTTTGAGCTTGGTACCGGTCTGTGCCAACAGCACATCCTTGCCAACCTTGTTTTTAACCATACGGGTGAAGCGCTCGTGAGAATGGCCGTCGATAACAGCGTCTACACCTTGAGTATTTTTAGCAACGCTTTCGCTGCTCCACTGCGGGGTAGTGCCATCCATACCCAAATGGCCAACGATAAATACGTAGTCTGCGCCTTCCTTGCGCGCCTTATCAACATTCTTCTGCAGCTGCTTGTACAGCTTGCTGCCGCTCTTATCCTCGCAGAAGCTGTAAATGTACTGCCCCTTCTCATTTTGGAAGAAGGTTGGCGTAGAGGTTGTCAGGCTTTCCGGTGTACTTGCACCGACAAAGGCTACTTTAGTATCCTCATACTGCATAATTTTGTAGCCCGGCAAAACCTGCTTGTTGTTGCCTGCATAAACAAAATTTGCACAGTAATAGCCTGCACGCTGCAGCGGCACCAGCTCCATGAAGCGGTCCATGCCGTAGTCAAATTCATGGTTACCGGGAATACAGAAGTCATAGCCCAGGTAATTCATAATATCGACAACTGCCAGACCACGGGACAGCTTACCAATCGGTGCGCCCTGAATAGCATCGCCTGCATCCACCAGCGCCACATTCGGCGTTCTTGCCAGGGCATCCTTTTTAATCTGCGCCAGACCGGCAAAGCCGATATTATCATTAATACCGCAATGGATATCATTAGTATGCAGAATAACAATGTCATGCTCCAGCGCCCATGCCATCAGCGGAGCAGAAACAGTCATCGCTGCAGTCACCAAAAACAGCGATGTTTTTTTCAGGAATTTTTTCATATACACCACTTCCTTCCATCTTTGTACCTTCATTATACGCTCAAAAAAGCAAAAGCACCCTACCCGAAAAGCTGATTTCGGGTAGGGTGGCAGGAAATTTTACAGATTTTCAGGCTATTATGGCAAAAAAAATACAGCTTCCCAGGTGGCAGGCAAGCACTTTTGCTTGCTGCCACAGGAAAGCTGCCTGCTTTATGCTACACTGATTTTTTCAGCTGCACAATTCTTAAGACCACGGATCATCTGCTGCCGGAGTTTTAATGCCGCTCAGCAGTCCCTTATAATCCCACAGGAACCATTCGCCGGTAGAAGCCTTTTGGCGTACAGTCATCGGACGCGGGCTGTCGGCACCGCCGCATGTAATCATAAAGCGTGCATAGCCTTCCTCCTGATAAGTATAGGCATTAGTTTTAACCTCTACAGTATACGGCATATCCGGCTGATAGTTGTTGGCCGGAGTTGCGCCCATAAAGTAGGAGCGCATCAGATACTGTCTGCCGCGGAAACGGTCTGCCAGGAATTGTTCATCTCTTTTGGGTACCGGACGAGGTCCCAACAGCTTGTTGAGCATAGCAATAGCCTCTGCCGGATTAGTTTCATAGCGAGCCAGTGCCGCTACGGTATAAGCTGCAACCTGCTGAGCATCGGTTTCCGGTCCGATTTCAGCTGCCGATTGCGGCAGATTCTGGAAAATGACACGTCTGGTTTTTTCTTGCTTCTCCACTTTATTCACCGCCCTGTTAATAGTATTATCAATGGTTCTGTCGATCATTCTGTCTACGCCAATTCTTCTGTTCCAGTCAAGAGCTTCTGCAGATTGCAATTGTCCCGCCAAAAGCATTGCGCAGCAAGCTAATACAATACCTTTTTTCATTTGTTGCACCTCCTCAGAATTATCCTGCGCTGTTAGATACGCAGGCATGTTTCCTTACAAGCTCATTGTACAACGAAATTTGCTAAAGCACCCCACCCAAACTGCCGATTTCGGGTAGGATGAGCAAAATTTTTCTGTTTTTCGGCTAAATTCCTGCCAAAAACGCAGCCCGTACTGCTTTCATGCTTATTTTTCCGGCAATTCCCTGAACAGCCTAAAGCCACGCATAGGATGCATCTTCTCATGGCCTGCATCACGCTTCTGTTCATGCACCTGCTTAGCCAGCCTTTGCAGCTCACGCAACAGCTCCTGCTGCTGCTCAATGTCAGTACGGCATACCAGCTTTTCGCCAGTTGCCGTCAGAAGCGTCAACGAAAAGCTGCTGCAGTCGCGCACCTCAATCATCTCACGCGGCAAATTCGCAGGACGAGATGCCGAAGGCTGGCGCAGCTGCCATGGCAGCTGCTGTATTAGCTTATCAAGCGGTGTAAGCTCCTCTGCCGTAACAGGTACCTCGTAAAACTTCAGGCGCTCGCCATCTGCAAAGCACTCACTGTCAAACAGCAGTTCCTTATCGCGTCGGCAAAGGTTAAATGAATAACAACTTGCGCTGCTCATACCTCTGCTGCTCACAGACAGCTCCTGCCAGTCAACCGCCCTTTCCATAGCCACACCTCCCGATAGCGGACCTGCTGCACAAAGCAGCAGCTCCAGCATTGTCATACACAGCAATCTCAGTAACCGCATCAGCGCCACCCCCATTGCCAAAATCGTGCGCCAGCATCTGGCCTACTCTTCAGCCAAATCGTAAATTTTCCTTACCACGCCGTCATCGGTAATATTATAAATAAGCCTGCCGCTTTTCTCTACCAGATAGCGCGCATCCTTAAATCGCACCGGATTAGGAGCATCCGGATCTCCCGCCTTAGTCATAGTATGATAGCTGTAACGCTTGTCAACATCAGGATACAAAGCCTTTTCTTGTTCCCACTGATAATCCCAGAAGCTGAAAGAGCCGTTGTTTCTGTCCAGTAAATTAACATTCGGCTCCAGCACCAGCTGCAAAAACAGTTTTGCTACTATCCAAGGCATTTCCGTTTCACCCTGCACAAAGCGAGCACCTCTTTTGTTACTTCTTTCATAGGTACCGGCCAGGGACGGCAGCACCCGATTATTACTCTCAGGCTCACCCAAAATCCAGGCACCGTACAGCTTGCTCTGCGCCTGATAGCCCTGCGGATTACTCAAAGCATACTTTTCATAAAGCGGCATACTATATCTGTACTGAGAAGGATAACCCATACCATTTTCATAGCTTGCAAGACTTGGCACCTGCAAATAACCGATAAAATGCTCACCGTCATGCGCAAAACGCACCACGCCACTCGCCTCGGTCTCATAGCGGTAATGGTCATCCTGCCATTCACCGCTGTGCACCTTCAGGCTCATCAGGATACCGCGCGTAGTCTCGTACACCATCGCACCGCCCTCAACATGTGTAGCAGGATTATACATCTCATAATAGTCCGCCCGCGCAGTCGACATACCGCCGCACATTAGCAGCACACCACACGCCAACGCACTCAAAAGCTTCTTCATAAGCTCACCTCCAAACAACAAGCATCCCCCTTCCGCCTCGCTACGCTCGGCACCTTCCCTATACTAAGACCCATTTTTCATGCAATGAAAAATGTTGGTCGTGTTATACTCGAAGAGTGCGAGGGGCAGGCAAGAAGGTTTGCACAATGCCATAACGAGCAAATATATCGTAGACAACCCTCAGTCATCGCCTACAGCGATGCCAGCTCCCTTTCAGGGAGCATATAAAGTTAGCGAGAAACGAAATTTAGAATTTCGCAACACCTTTATATCTTCCCTGAAAGGGAAGGTGGCTGCGAGCTTCAGCGAGCAGACGGAAGGGTTGCGATACGCGTACAAAAAAGGCCCCTGCTCCGCAATATTAACTTACGTCGCAAGGACCTCAAACTCAACTCACTGCCTCAACCAACAGCATCATTGCTGCACAGCATTTTAACCTCACCATCAACTGTCACACTATAAGCATCCCACAAATTCGGATGCACATAATAAGTCATAACCAGCTCATCGTTCTTATTATACACATAGACCCCAAAATAATCGCCGGCATCCTTCGGCATATACGAATTAAAAACGCTGTTCGGTTCCTCGGCAAAACGACTGCCATAGCCAAACCAATAATCCTTACTGCTCAAATCCAAACCGGTATTCTTCACATTCAACTTACGCAGAAAATACAGCGCCATAGTATAATCCTCTTCCGCCTGCATTCCCTCAAACCTATAAGTACCGCCGATATCAGGCTCACTCACCTTAGTAATCCCCATCTCGCGCGCATCAACCGTCGGCAGCAGCACAACCTGCTTACCCTCTTGCACTCTGGCCTCGCAAACAAGCGGCTGAGAGCCATAACCAAAATAACGTGTATCCTCACCATGACGGCCCACATCAAAAGAATAATCCTCCAACACCAGTGAACCGTTCTCCAGCATACCCACGCCCTTAAACATCGGCGCATTACCGTCCTGCAAATCATAAGTAACAACAGAAGCAAAAACGCCGGACTGCGTATAAATCAGATGCAAAGAAGCATTATCCCTGCCATTAGCACCATAACGCATATACTGATATGCACCATAAGACGCTGCCATCGCTGTTGCGCTGACAAGCAGCAGCAGGCTGAACATCAGCAAGCTAAATAATTTCTTCATCGCCCGCACCTCTATCTATCAACCTCACTCAGCAGCAGGCTTCCGTCCTCACCGCTGATAGCAATACCGAAAATACGCTCCCTGCCCAAAGAATCGCGCACCGCAATACCGTTGCGCGGGAAGGACTCGGAATCACGCATCACAATAATAATCGGCTCCGTCGCACGCAGGAAATCCTTATAATAGATAGACTGTACGTTAAACACAGGATACCCCTCCGCGCTCACTTCACGCAAATCCAGCGCCACAACCTGAAAATCAGGGAAATCAACCGAGCTCGTCACCACAGCCTTCGCCGGCTCAAAAGCATCCGGCATCCGCACAACCTCGCAGGCCGCAGGATTAACATGAGCATCCTTCAGCCAGCACACATGCAGCATGCTTTGTGTAGGCTCCGCCACACTATTCGCCTGAGCACTGCCCCAACCGCCAAACAAACCAATACCAAGCGCCAATAACATTGCACCTAAAAATCTTTTACGCATAAAAAACACCTCCAAAGTTTTTTACATCATTTCTTAATTTAAGCCCTCTTCAGGCGTTACACCTTACTCAATCTCCTGCAGATAAATACTGCCGTCCTTACCGCTTTGCAGAATCGCAAACCTGCGCTCCCTGCCTGCATCATCCTTAAAGCTGATACCGTTCTTGGGAATAGTTTCCAGGCTCTCCAGATGCAGCACCAGCTTTTCATCAGCCATCAGCAAATCCTTGCTGTAAACGCTCTTGCCGGAAGCAAGCTCCAGCAGGCAGAACTCTTCCAGATTTTTCGTACTGCGGAAAATTACATCCGCACCCTTAAAGGGATTAGGCACGGAAACCTGCTCGTACTTGGAAAGATCAAACTTTGCATCCTGCAGCTCATGTACTCCCATGCATTCCAGATACTGCATCGCCAGTCCCTTAAAGCCTCGTTGCTTATATTCCTTCAACGGCAGCAGCTCAAGCTTCACGCTGTCACCGGCCATCTCAGCGCCCATGTCAAAGAAATCATCCGCAGTCATATTCGTCTTTTGCGAAACAGCCACATCATCTCTGCCCACATCGTTACGGTAGACATCAAGGCCGTTGGCAGCCGCATTACCGTTCTTTGAACGGGTAAAATACATATCAACGCATCTTTTATTACCGTTCGGCAGCAAATCCTCCAGCACCAGCACATAGTCTGTATTACTGCTGTTGCCGCGTGTCAGCAGCATATTGTTCGGCAACAGCTGCAGATTGCTGCGTGCCCAGCCCTCATCAACAAATTTTATCTTACCGTCCACAAAGGTATAGACAGCATAGATATCCTTGCCATAATAGCCCTTGCCCTGTTTTTCATTATCCAATATAGCAAAAATCAGCTCCGGCACCTTGTCATTATTGATATCCTGCAGCGTATAACCAAGCATGTTCAACGCATCAACGTAACCCATACGGTCCCGCAGCTCATAAATTCCGGTCATGCCCTGCTGCGGCACTTTATCCATATTGCCATCATTCACAAAATTATAGATACCCTCCACCAGCTTGCCGTATTCACGCTCATAGGCAGGCACCTTCGCCACAGTCGCAGCTGCTTCCTCCACCTTCGTGGTCTTAGGCTGCGTTGCAGCAGCCTGCTTATCCGAACCGCAGCCATTCAGCAGCATTGCCAAGGAAGCCAGCAGCATGGCTCCCACTAAGACATTTTTCCAGCTTTTCTTCAGCATCTCCATCCCTCCGCTTCCCGCTGCCTGCTTTGCAGCTAATTTTTTATACCTATATTGTACCCTAAAAAAAACTAAAGCGCCCTACCCGAAACAGCAAATTCGGGTAGGGCGCAAGCTTTAAATCGGCAAAATTATTGCTTACAGCTTGTTGAATACATCCTCAACCATCTTCCAAACCTTAGCGCGGTCTACAGCGTAAACAATCTTCGCATTCTGAGCACCCTCAGGAGCAGCGCCGCGGAAGCCCATAGTCTGGCCGTAGCCATAGCCGTATTGGTCATCAACATCAATCGGCAGAGTTTCGGATTCCAGAATTACGGACGGATCAATTGCTACTGCTGCTGCCAGAACGTCCCAAATGTAGTTCTTGAAGGACGGATCCTTGCGGAACATCGGGGTAGCATAATGGCTTTCCCACATAGCCTTGAAGCGGTCGCTCTTAATGCGGCTTTCCAGATCCTTAAAATCATTGTGGCTCATCAGTTCCTTGCTGCAAACATCCAGCGGCAGGAAGATTTGCTCCTTCCAAGGAGCGCGGTAAGCCTTTTTAGCGGTTTCCGGATCAATCCAAACGTTGAACTCGGAGGTCGGCATTACATTGCCCTCGCAGAAGAAAGCGCCTGCCATATAAACAACGCGTTTAGCCAGCGGAGCAATTTCCGGAGCCTTGTCCAAAGCAGCTGCCAGGTTAGCACCGCTGCCGATAGCAACGATGGTTACTTCGCCCGGATGCTTTTTGATAGTATCAATGATGAAATCAGCAGCATGTTCCTTTTGCGGGTTCATTACCGGCTCATCATTATAATTTTTGCGGTATTCAGCCTGCCAGGATGCCGGCTGAGGATAGCCTGCAGCGCCCAGATGGGAGTCATGACCACGGCCGTAAATGCGTTTTTCTTCTTTCATGTTAGCGAAACGGTCCTTGCGAACGGTTTCATTAACGCCCATATACACAGGGATATCGGTGCGGCCGATGCCCTCCAGCTGACGGATAGCGGAAGCGGTACCGGTTTCAACCCAGGTATTGCCGATTACGATGGTAACACCCTTCAAATCCATTTTGGGAGATTCGGCAAGCATCATCATAGCGATGCCGTCATCAAACAAATCCACCATATCTGCGTCCAGAATAACCTTTTCGCGTGCTGCAGCCTCAGCAGACAGCGGAGCAGTCATAGCGCCAACGCCCATGCACATGGAAAGCAGCAGGCAACCACATAAGCTGGTTAATTTTTTCATTTTCATATTCATTCCCTCCTAAAATCTCTAATTCTATAAATTTCCGCACAAAATGCAGATTTTACCTTAATCAATCTCCTCCAGATAAACACTGCCGTCCATAACCTTCGCCCGAATCGCAAACTTGCGCAGGCTGCCGGTGTCGTCCCTGAAGCAGATACCGTTCTTGATAACAGTTTCATAGTCAAGCTCTGAATCAGTTTCAAAGCTTTCCAGATGCAGCACCAGCTTTTCTTCCGGTTTCAGCAGTCCTTTGCTGTAGATAACTCTGCTGCTATCCCCCTGCAAATCCAGTACTTCAAAGCTCGCCAGAGAAGTATTGCTGCTAAACAACACTTCTGCTCCCTGAGAGGGATTATCCACATAAACATGCTCATATGCGGAAAGATCTACCCTATTATCCTGCAGCTCATGCAAACCCATGCAGTTAAGATGCTGCATTACCAGTCCCTTAAAGCCACGGCTGCTGTATTCCGCAAGCGGTAAAAGCTCGAGCTTTTGGGCACCAAGGTCAATATTCATCATATCGTCAAAGTGCATGGAGGTTTTTTGGGTAACAAAGGTATCATTTACATCTAAATATTTTCGGTAAACATTACATCTGCCATCCTCAACCTTTGTATAGAAGGTTTCTCCCTGACGCAAACTGCCGTCCCGCAGCAAATCCTTCATTTCCAGCATCCATTCCATATCGTTATCGTCGATACAGGTGCGCTTGCTCAGCATATCTTGATGAAGCAGACGCAGTCGGCTGCGCGACCAGCCCTCGTCAACAAATTTTATCTTACCATCCACAAAGGTATAGACAGCATATATATCCCGGCCATAATAGCCCTTGCCCTCGGGATAATCAATCAGACCAAAAATCAGCTCCGGCACCTTATCATTATTGATATCCTGCAGCGTATAGCCGACACTGCTTACACCCTGACCGGGATCATTATGGCCCTCCAGCTCCTCAAAGCCTGTCAGTCCCTGCGCCGGCAGTCCGGCAGTATTACCCATGGTCAAATAATCGCAGACACCAGCCACAATTTTCATATATTCCTGCTCGTAGGCAGGCATAGCGGCGGCTTCTGCCTTAGGCACGGCGAGCAGCGAGTCTGCTTTTTTGTCGGAGCTGTCACTGCCCAGGAGCATTGTTAATCCGGTAAGCAGTAATGCGCCCAGCAAAATATTTTTCCAGCTTTCTTTCAGCATATCAATCCCTCCGCTTCCTGCTACCTGCTTTACAGCTGATTGTTTACACCTATAGTGTAGCCTAAAAAAAGCAAAAGCGCCCCACCCGAAAGGGTGATTTTGGGTAGGATGAGGGGGGATTTTGGGGATATTTTTGAGATTTTGGAAGGTTGAGAGAAAAATGACATGTTTTTCTTCGTCCTTTGGGTATACTTCTTTCGTCCCCGAAAGAAGTAGCAAGAAAGGGGCGCGCTTTACGAAAGCGCGGGAAACAGTCGCTTTTTGCATCGCCGCAAAAAGCTTAGCAAAAAAGGCTTTGCCATATCCTCTTTGGTTTGCAGTACACCAAGTTCTGCGTACTGACGCAAGCAATTATATATCGCAGTGAAAACATAAAAATTTTAGGCAATGAGTGTCTGGAACCATAGAAGTGTCACAACTGTTTGAGCGCTACGAAACACTAATATTGCAAAAGCTCTTAGCATAGCGCGAGTTTTGTGGCACTTCGTTCTGGTTCCACACGAAATTACCGTCCGTGAATCGCTTCGCTTTTCATAATCTGAACACATCAAGCCATTAAGCGATTCATGGGAAAATTTTTCGTTGCAACGTGATATATAATTGCGACACCCCCACCCAAACGCAAAAGAACCGCCTCACGGCGGTTCTCTGCCGACAGCGCCAGAGCGCTGCCGATTTTAGGAAGTTTTTGTATGAAGGTTTATCAGAAAGTGAAGGTTACGTCAGTCCAGAAGCGATGGTCTTTAGTGCGATCAAGATCAGCAGCAATACCAGGAAGCTCTTTCATCAGCTTGGATTCGGTGTTATAGTATGCAACGTTAGCTACAATGTTTTTAGCAAGGGTGTAGTTAGCGCCAACGCCGAAGCCCTTGAAACCGGTCATGCCAAAGGTGTTAGCATCGGTGGTGTGTGCAACATAGGTTTGTGCGCCTTGGTCATAGTATTTAGCCCATGCGCCCCAGCTGCCTGCATCTTCAGCCTTAGCACCCTTATAGGACAGGCCGATAACGAAGCCGTCATCATCAAGATATTGATCAATAGCGCTGTTAATATCGATGTTACCAATATTATTAGATTTGTCAGCAGACAAATCACCCTTCAGATACATAGCGGACAGATTGAAATGACCGATATCATAGCTCATGCCTGCATGCCAGATGCCGTTGTCAATATCAGTTTTTTCTGCTGTTTCTGTTCCCATATCTTTGAATTTAGTATAACCGGCAGTAGCCTTCAAGCCCTTAGCCAACTCGCCTTCAAGAGCCAAGCCCCAATACTTACCGCCATTAGTAATATCACCAGTTGATAAAGTTTTTTCCTCTGGCATTCTCTGAATATGCATGTATGGTACAACAGTGATATCATCAGTTGCTTTGCCCACGAAGCCTTTTACCTTAACGTTATTGCCATAAGACAGCTCCAAGCCATCAGCACGTGTATCATAGATATTACCATCAGCAATTACCAGATTATAACGGCCTGCGCGTACTGCCATGCCACCCAGCTTACCGTCTACATAAGCGCGTTGGAAGCTTGTATTTTCATCACCAGTGTTATTATGCAGGTTCTGCACATTCTGCAGCATGCCGGTATATGTCCAGTCATCATTAATCATGCCGTTAATCCAGATGCGGGAACGGATATCTGCTGTATGGTTAGATTTATTGCCCCAAACTTCATAAGACTCAACATGATCCGGTTTTGCCATTGCGCCGTCTTGATCAACATAACGGAAGCGCAGTTCACCGGTAACTTTTACATTGTCAGCTTTTTTCTCCAGGTTAGCTACGCGCACACCCAAGTTATCCAGCTCGTCAGCAAATTCTGCTGCCAGTCTTTCTACGCTAGCGCCTTTAGCCATTGCTTTAGCAACGATTTGTGCCATTTCATAACGAGTCATCAGCTTGTCGCCACCGAAGGTGCCGTCGCCATAGCCATCGATTACGCCTGCAGCTGCCAGCTTGTTGATGCTGTCATATGCCCAGTGGCCGGCAGGAACGTCGCTGAACGGGTTAGCAGCGTAAGCAGAAGCGGTTACACCAAGAGCCATTGCCATTGCGAGTACTAAAGATTTTTTCATGATAAATTCCTCCTCTTTAAGTAAAGTATTTTTTTACCATGCGGAGGCTTGCGCTGCCTGTTGCCAAAATTTGCCTTGTTTCATTTTAGCTTCTGCAGTACCTGCTCCGTTTGGTAAAGACGGAAAAGCAAGAAGGATTAATTGTTTTTCCTTTGCTTCTGGCTGTAGTATAAAGAATTTTTAGTAATTTGTCCCTACCCGAAATGGCAAATTCGGGTAGGATGAGGGGAAATTTTGGGGATTTTTTTGGGGAATCGTAGAAAAAATTTTAGTTTTAGTGCTTATTTTAACTTAAGTGAGCATATGAAACTTTGGGAAGAAAAACGAGGCTCTCCTCGGGGAGAGCTGGCGGCCGCCAGGGCGACTGAAAGGGGGACTGCAGTTTGTAGGCTTACGTTTGAATTTAGATTGAAGAAAATTCGCACACAGAGATTATTTGCTTGCAACCGTTATGCTTACGAATAGCATTATTTTCAGCATATCCCCTCTCCGCCCCGACAAGCTCGGCACCTCTCCCCAAGGAGAGGCTATCTTCATTATATCATCTCTGAAATAATATTACAGCGAAAATAAAGCAGATTGGCCCTATCATCTCACCAAGCCAAGACGAGCGAGAAGGGTTGCAGATGCGAAGGGAAGTTGACGGCGGCGTACTTCTAGTACGTCGAGGAAACTTTCCACAGCAGATACGCCCTTATCACTCGTCTTTAAACACTACATTCTACGCGGGTACACATAATCAGCTTGTAAACCCAGAGGTATATCCATAAACCAGAAAGCATACAGCATAATAGTCAAAGTAACCAGCAACGTAATAGTGTACGGCGGCATCAGGGAGCTCAGCGTACCGATACCGGCGCTCTTCACGTACTTCTGGCAGTAAAAGTGCTTGCGTCAAAAAGTCAAATGTATACAGTATTAATATTTTACTATATACAATCTCGGCAAAATCTGTGCTATAATAAACAAAGCAGTTACATCTGCCCCAAACAAAAATATAACAGCAAGGAGTTTTTTTCATGATACTTTCTCAACGTATTCAAAGCCTGACAGCATCTCCTATCAGAAAGCTGTCCCCGTATGCTGACGCAGCCAAGGCTGCAGGCAAAAAGGTTTATCATCTGAACATCGGCCAGCCTGACATTGCCACTCCGGCACAATTCATGGACAGCGTGCGTGAATTCCAGGCACCGGTAATCGCCTACAGCAATTCCAAGGGCGAAATGTTCCTCTTAAAGGCTGTACAGAAATATTATGCAGAAAAAGGCATGGATTATGCTATTGAAGATATTTTCGTTACTAACGGCGGCAGCGAAGCCCTGATTTTCGCAGTTATGGCTCTGTGCGACCCCGGCGACGAAATCATGGTTTTCGAACCCTTCTACGCTAACTACACCACCTTCTGCAAGGAGTTCGGCGCTAAAATCAACGCTGTTCCTACCAGCGTTGAAAACGGTTACCACCTGCCCAGCGAAGAAGAAATCGAAAAACACATCACTCCGAAAACCAAAGCAATTCTGCTCACCAACCCCGGCAATCCTACCGGCGTAGTTTATACCGAAGCAGAGCAGGATATGATTTCCCGCATCGTGCGCAAGCATAACCTGGCTTTAATCGCTGACGAAGTATACCGTGAATTCGTTTATGACGGTGCATATCGCAGCTTCGGCACCATGCCCGAGCTGGACGACAACCTGATCATCATCGATTCCGTTTCCAAGCGCTACAGCGCCTGCGGTGCGCGTATCGGCTGTATCATCAGCAAAAACAAGGAGCTCAGCAAGCAGGTTATCAAATGCTGCCAGGCTCGCCTGTGCAGCCCGATTCTGGAGCAGGTCGGTGCAGCAGCTCTGTACACCACTCCGGCAAGCTATTTGGAAGAGGTTAACAAGGAATACAAAAAACGCCGTGACACCATCGTTTCAGCTTTGAAGAAGCTCCCCGGCGTAAAGGCTTCCGATCCGAAGGGCGCTTTCTACATCATGGTTAACATGCCTGTTGACGATGCAGAAAAATTTGCTATCTGGACTCTGGAAAACTTCGCTATCGACGGCGAAACCGTTATGTTTGCTCCTGGCAACGGCTTCTACAACACCCCCGGCAGCGGCATCAACGAAGCACGCCTTGCTTATGTATTAAAGAGCGAGGATTTGGAGCGTGCTATCTACATTCTGGGTGAAGCACTCAAAGCATATCCCGGCCGTGTAGAAAAATAAGCTCACAAAAAGTTTAAAGCTTACAAAAAATTAGACCTCCTGAAAATTCAGGAGGTCATTTTTTATTTGCTCTGCAATGCTTCCGCCAGCAGCTTTTCATCAGCAATAGCCTGCGACAGCACCTGCTGCGTGTCCTCGCCCAGGCGTGGCGCACGCTTTTGCAGCGCCGCCGGCGTTTCGCTCAGCTTCATGGCAAAGCCCAGCTGCCGGTAGCTGCCAAGCTCTGCATCCTCTACGTTCAGCACCATCTCGTTGGCTTTGGTCTGCTGTGCGTCCACCGCCTCGGCAAAATCCAGCACCGGCGTTACGCAGGTATCCTTGCCTGCAAGCAGCTGCTCCCATTCGGGCAGCGTGTGTTTGGCAAATTCCAACGTCAGCTGCTGCTTTAAGTAATCGTGGTTAGCATCATCATCTATCAGGTCCGTCATATCGGGGCGCTGCAGCACAGCGCACAGGTTGCTCCAGAACTTCTTCTCCAGGCAACCTACAGCAAGGTAGCGTCCTTCCTGCGTCGCATAAATATTGTAGTTGGCGTTGGCACCCGTCAGCCAGTTGTTGCCGCGCTCCGCCACAAAACCGCTGCCGAAGTACAGGCTGGCAGCACCGGGCATCAGCGTCATCGCCACGTTATACAGCGAAATATCTATTTCCTGCCCCTCGCCCGTCATCTGTGCATGGCGCAGTGCAATCATAATGCTCATGCCCGCCGCCATCGACGCATTCATATCCGCCATCAGCACACCCGGAATCGCCGGCTTGCCCTGCGCCTCACCGCTCATAGCGGTAATGCCTGCCAGGCTCACGTAACCGATATCATGGTCGGCCTGCTTGGCCAGCGGTCCCTTTTTGCCGTAGCCTGTCAGCGAGCAGTAGATAATTCGCGGATTCACCGCCTTCGCCGCCGCATAGTCAATGCCCAGCTTCGTCAGCACACCCGGGCGATAGCTTTCCACCACCACGTCGGCGGTTTTCACCAGCTCCAGAAACGCCCGGCGTCCCGCATCTGATTTCAAGTTAAGCACTACGCTCTTTTTATTGCGGTTCAGCTGCAGATGCCAGTAACCGAAATCCTTTAAAAACGGCGGAAAGCTGCGGGCATAATCGCCCCGTCCCGGTTCTTCGATTTTGATAACCTCTGCGCCGAAATCGGCCAGCAGCATTGTACAATACGGTCCCGGCAGCAGCCGTGACAAATCAAGCACACGAATACCCTCTAAAGCCTGCACAATAACGCCCCCTTAACAGCAGCATATTTTTAGACTGAGTTTTTATACTACCTGGAAGATATAGAATTTGAGATAATTTGTTTCCGGCACCTGCCACAGAATCGGATGGTCCGGAGATTGCTGGCGCGCTTCAATCTGACGCAGAGAAACATTAGCGTCATGCGCAGCGTCCTGCAGCATCTTCACGAACAGCTCCTCCTTCATGAAGTGCGAGCAGGAGCAGGTTGCCAGATAACCGCCGCGCGGCAGCAGCTTCATCGCCTTCAGGTTGATTTCCTTGTAGCCGCGAATCGCATTCTTCACCGTGCTGCCGGATTTGGTGAACGCTGGCGGGTCCAGAATAATAAAGTCATATTCATGGGAATGCTTGTTGAACAAATCGCTCAGCAAATCAAAAACATTCGCCTGCAGGCCGTGCATAACATCGGAGCAATCGTTAATCGCAGCGTTATGCTCTGCCATCTGCACTGCCTCCGCACTGATATCAACCGCGGTAACGCTGGCAGCGCCGCCCTTGGCAGCATTCAGCGCAAAAGAGCCGGTGTGGGTGAAGCAGTCCAGCACATGCTTGCCCTTGGCAATCTTGGCAATCGCCTGACGGTTATACTTCTGGTCGAGGAAGAAGCCTGTCTTCTGGCCGTTTTCTACATCAACCGTATATTCGATGCCGTTTTCGACAATCTCGGTAGTCACAGCGCCGGGTTCGGGGCACAAATCGGTAGCAAACCAGTGCTTGCCCTCCTCCATGCCCTCCAGCAGGCGAATTCTTACGTCGTTGCGCTCATAAAGACCGCGGATTTCCTGTCCCATCTCACCCAAAATTTTAATCAGCAGCTCAAACAGCATCTGCTTGCGCATTTCAATACCCAGGGACAGGGTTTGCGTTACCAGCAAATCATTGTAGCGGTCTACGGTCAGGCCGGGGAACATATCCGCTTCGCCGAAAATCAGGCGGCAGCAGTTAAAATCACGCTCGCCCATAACCGTCAGGCGGTAATCCAGCGCATAGCGCAGGCGGCGCTCCCAAAAGGCTTCGTCAAACTTGTCGTTAGTATTGGTGGAAATAATGCGCACACGGATTTTGGAATGGTCATTCACAAAACCGGTGCCCAAATATTTGCCCTTGGACGTTACTACATCCACCAGATCACCATTGGCATACTCGCCTTCAATTTTAGTTACCTCTTCACCGAACACCCAGGGATGACCGCCGCGTGCGGCACGCTCTCCCTTCGGGGTTACGAAAAATTTTGCATATTTACGCATATTCTACCTCACAATTTTAAGATTAGTTTTTCTTTAAGTATAGCATATTTTGCAGGCGGATGCGTCAAAAAAATAAAAAGCAGGCCCACGGCCTTACCATCAGGTAAAGCCACAAGCCTGCAAGCCATCTACAGCTTTTCCGCCACAACCCTGCATCTTTTCTTGCAGAAGGCTATGCCGTAAAGCAAAACTTTTTCTCTGCCATTATTATGCAGATACTCTGCGTAACGTTTTTCGCGAATCTGCGCCAACGCCTTCACACAGCTCTTCTCCATAGCCGTCATCGTCTGCGCATACTTCAGCTCTACGATTACGCCATCATCCAAATCATCTGTTTCAACAATAATATCCGCAAAGCCCTCGCCTGCTTCCACATTAGAGCGCACCAGCCAGTCTGCCTTTCCTGCTAGCAAACCTACCAAAAGCATGTGATAGGAATTTTCTCTTTCCGCATCCCTGCCCTTGGCATCAAAAACGCTGATGGAGTTGCTGAGCGTCCTGTTCAAAAACAGCTCTACCGCCTCGCTGTCACCCATGGCGAAAGCCTGCCAAAAACTCTGCAGCTGCTCAGTGTCGGCAAAAACCTTCTTTTTAAACCATTCCTGAATCTGCAGCTTGTACACCTCGCGAATCTCCTGATTGGGAATCACCAGCTTATACGCACCGTTCTCTGCCACGCCCTTCTGCGTAAGATAACCGGTGGTAAAAAGCACGCTCCAAAGATTATCTATGCTGCTGTCTATTTCATCATAGGTCAGCTCCAAGCGGATATGCTTTTCTATAGCCTCGCCTGCAACCAGACGCTCCAGTTCATCACGCGTCGATTTATCAGCCATCTCTATAAAGAGCTTCACCAAAGCATTGCCACTGGTATTTATCCAATAAGCCTGCGGTTTGGCCGACGGATTGCTGCGCAGCATATCCACATGATTAATGACATCCCACGGACAATAAACATCAGCATCACCAAAGCGGTAGCCGTCATACCACGCCTTGGTTTCATCAAGATGGTCTGCCAGATTATAAGCCGCCAAAAGCTGCTCCACCTCAGCATCCGTAAAGCCAAACTGTTCATCAAAGCGGTTATCGGTAATCGAAAGCACCTTAAAATTATTCAGGCCGGTAAAAATGCTTTCTTTAGAAACACGCAGGCAGCCCGTTAACACAGCAAACTGCAGAAACTCGTTAGTTTTTAAGGCCTGCCCGAGCATACCGCGGATAAGTGACACCATTTCCTTATAATAGCCATTCTGAAAGGCCTTATCCAAAGGCACATCGTACTCATCAAGCAGAATAATCGTTTTTTGTCCGTAATGCTTAGATAAAAGCTTCGATAAAAGCTGCAAGGCAGAAACAAGGACTTCATCTGCCAACGCATAACGTCCCTCGCGCACCGCCGTCAATCCGCAATATAAGCTTCGCTCATTTTCCATCAGCTTATCGCTCTGCGCTAAAAAAGCAAAGCGCTCCGCTTCTCCGGCAATCAGCTCTGCCAAACGATACTGCGCATCGGCAAAGGTAAGTCCCTCTACATTCTTAAAGGAAAGAAAAATTACCGGATATTTTCCCTGATACTCCTCGCACAGCTTCTTGTTTTTTGCAATCTGCAGGCCGTCAAACAACGAAGCATCTGCTCCTATCTCAAAGAAATAACGCAGCATACTCATATTCAGCGTCTTGCCGAAGCGCCGCGGTCTTGTAAACAAATTAACCTTGCCCCAGCCGTCCAGCAGCTGTTCAATGAATTTTGTTTTATCAACATAATAAAAGCCCGCCTGACGAATTTCCGCAAAATTTTCTATTCCCACAGGCAGTTTTAAAGCTTCCGTCATATGCTAAGCTCCCCCTTTCCGCAGCAGTAAATCGTTCTACACGCATCCCGTCTTTTTTATAATTGTATCATTATTACACCTGCATCGGCAACAAAATTTTGCTATATAAAAAAGCTGTCGCATTTTGACATGCGACAGCAAGTTTTCTTTGCTTAGAACGCTGCAACAACAGCGCCTTTGTATTTATCCTCGATGAACTTCTTAACCTCGGGAGAACGCAGAGCATTCATCAGCTTCTGAATTTCCGGACGGTTTTCGTCACCCTTGCGGACAGCAACGATGTTAGCATACGGAGATTCCTTCGGCTCGGTGAACAGGGAATCCTTAACCGGGTTCAGCTTAGCTTCCATAGCGAAGTTGGAGTTGATAACGGACAAATCGGTATCATCCATAGAACGCGGCAGCAGAGCAGCTTCAATTTCCACAATCTTCAGCTTCTTGTCGTTGCCAACGATATCGCCTACGGTAGCCTTAACGCCAACGCCATCCTTCAGCTTCAGCAGCTTAGCGCTTTGCAGCAGAGCCAGCGCACGGCCGCCGTTGGACGGGTCGTTCGGAATAGCGATTTTAGCGCCTTCGGGAATATCATTCAGAGATTTGATTTTCTTGGAATAAATGCCCATCGGCTCGATATGTACCTTGCCTGCGGATACAAGATTCATCTTGCGCTCGGAAACAAAGGTATCCAGATAAGGCTCATGCTGGAAGAAGTTGGCATCCAGCTCCTTATCGTTCAAAGCCAGGTTCGGTTTAACATAATCGCTGAATTCGATAATCTGCAGGTCTACGCCCTCTTTAGCCAGGGTGCCTTTGATCTGGTTGAGGATTTCAGCGTGCGGTACAGCGGTAGCGCCAACCTTCAAGGTAACCTTTTTGTCGGCACCGTTGTCTGCCTTTTTGTCTCCACCGCCACAGCCTGCAGCAACAACTGCAAGGCTCACTAATGCCAGTAATGCAACTAATAATTTTTTCATCTTTTTTACATCCTTTCTTTATCCAACACGTCTTGCAAAACATCCGCCTAAGAAAAAAACTCCTTCTGAGGAAGGAGCCGGTCTTCCTCTCATCTTTCAAGATTACACTTGCAGGATGTAGCACCATAACATTTGTCTGGTTGCCGGGCATCATCGGGCCTGTTCCCTCCGCCACTCTTGATAAGAGCGTGTTATTAAGATGTGAGTAATAATATATTATCCTAGTGTCTTTGTCAACATTAATCGCAAAAAAAATTAAGGGCAGAAAATCCTGCCCTTAATCTGTTAACAATGTTACTCTTTTTTATACTTAGCAATACCAACTTTATAGAAGTCATTACCCTCGCTGTCGATGCAGACGATTGCCGGGAAATCCTTAACCTCGTATCTGCGGATAGCCTCCGGTCCCAGATCCTCGTAAGCAATCATGGTTTCGCTCTTGATGGATTGGGTGATTACAGCAGCAGCACCGCCTACAGCAACGAAATAAACAGCGCCATGCTTCGCGCAGGCATCAATAACCTCCTGACTGCGCAGGCCCTTGCCGATCATGCCGCGCATGCCCTGCTCGATCATGGTCGGGGTGTATTTATCCATACGGCCGCTGGTGGTGGGGCCGGCACTGCCAACAACCTCGCCCGGTTTGGCAGGAGTAGGACCAACGTAATAAATAACATTATTGGTCAGGTCCAAAGGCAGCTTTTCGCCGCGCTCCAGCGCTTCATACAAACGCTTGTGAGCAGCGTCGCGTGCAGTGTAGATATAACCGCTGATGCGTACAACGTCGCCTGCATGCAGGTCTTTGACAGTTTCTTCGGTCAGCGGAGCATTGATATATTTGATTACAGCTTCTTCACTCATCTTCAGTCGCCTCCTTTAAATTTCTGCTTCAGCCTTGCGTGCCTGGTGGCAGTTCAGGTTTACAGCGCAGGGCATACCACCGATATGGGTATGGGTAAATTCAACATTTACAGCCAGAGCGGTAGTGCTGCCGCCTAAGCCGGAAGGACCGACGCCGGTTTTGTTTACCAGCTCCAGCAGCTCGTCCTCCAGTGCCGCATAGCGCTCATCCTTATTGTGCTCGCCTACGGTACGGGTCAGCGCGTATTTAGCCAGAATAGCGGCACGCTCCATGTTGCCGCCGATGCCTACGCCGACGGTAATCGGCGGGCAGGGGTTCGGGCCTGCAGCACGCACGGTATCAACAACAAATTTTTTGATGCCTTCAACACCATCTGCCGGCTTCAGCATCTTCAAAGCGCCCATGTTTTCGCTGCCGCAGCCTTTGGGGCAAACGATAATTTTAACCTTTTCACCGGGAACAATCTTGGTGTGGATGATTGCCGGAGTATTATCACCGGAATTTTTACGATCAAATACCGGGTCGCCTACAGAGGATTTACGCAGATAGCCTTCAGTGTAGCCCTTTGCTACGCCTGCATGAATGGCAGTATACAAATCGCCGTCAACGAAATGCACTTCCTGGCCGATTTCCAGAAATACAACGGTCAGACCGGTATCCTGACACAGAGGAACAGCTTTTTTCTTAGCCAGCTCGAAGTTCTCAATCAAGGTAGCAAGGATTTCCCTGCCCAAAGGAGATTCTTCTTCAACAGCGGCATTTCTGATTTTGTCCATCATCTCCTGCGGGAGATAGTAGCAGGAATCCATGCACAGCTTGGCAATAACATCAGTGACTTCACTAACCTTTATTTCTCTCATGTTTTCATCCTCCTAAGCTCACATTGTCATTGTGAGAATAATATTTGTATACTGCGGCTTAACGGCCGATGCGTTTAGCAGTATTGGCTCTTACAACCTCAGGATCTACAATTTTGCGTGCCAGGCCCTTTTCAATAGCAACCTTAGCTACAGCGGCAGCAACCGCAGGAGCAACACGCGGGTCAAAAGCGTCAGGTACTACATAGTCCTCACGCAGGTCTTTTTCGTCAATCAGGTCGGCAATAGCATAAACAGCGGCAACCTTCATCTCCTCGGTGATAGCGCGTGCGCGTACATCAATAGCACCGCGGAATACGCCCGGGAATACGGTTACGTTGTTAACCTGGTTCGGTCTGTCGCTGCGGCCTGTGCCCGCAACTGCAACGCCTGCTTCCTTGGCAGCATCATAGCTGGTTTCCGGAACAGGGTTAGCCAGAGCAAAAACAATAGCCTTCTCAGCCATGCTCTGCATAATTTCTTTGGTGAATACGTTCGGAGCGGAAGCACCGATCATAACGTCCGCACCCTTGGCAACATCAGCAAGAGTACCCTGCTTATGTTCTTTATTGGTTACGGTAGCCAAGTAGCTCTGGATGCGGTCCAGCTTAGCGTCAATGCCTTCATACAGAGCGCCGAAGCGGTCAACCATGATTACATTCTGTGCGCCCATGTTTACCAGCAGACGGCCGATAGCACTGCCGGCAGCACCGCAGCCGTTGACAACGAATTTAGCGGTAGCAATGTCTTTTTTAACAAAGCGCAGTGCGCCCAGTACAGCAGACAGGCAGGCAATAGCGGTACCATGCTGGTCATCGTGGAATACAGGAATATCGCAGATTTCCTTCAGCTTATCTTCGATATCATAGCATTTGGGAGAGGAAATATCCTCCAGGTTTACGCCTGCATAGTTAGGCTGCAGCAGCTTAACGGTGCGGATGAATTCGTCCGGATCCTTGGTATCGAGGCAAACAGGCACAGCGTCAACATCACCGAAGGTTTTGAACAGTGCAGCCTTGCCTTCCATTACCGGCATAGCAGCTTCGGGGCCGATATCGCCCAAGCCGAGTACACGGGTACCGTCGGTAATAATAGCAACCATGTTGCCGCGGCAGGTATATTCGAAGGAGAGGTTTTTGTCCTCTTTGATATCCTTACAGGGTTCAGCTACACCCGGGGTATAGGCAATAGCCAGATCATGACGGGTTGCAATAGGCACCTTGCTTACTACAGCAATTTTGCCGTTATTGTCCATATGTAATTTAAGAGCTTCTTCACGCAGAGTCATTGTCATCTTTTTTTCCTCCCAAGATTTCCCGACGTAAGCTGTCTAAAAAATCATTAGCTCCGTCCGATAAATAGTATACACTTATTGTATATTAAACTACCCTGTTTTGCAAGATGTTTTCTGTGTAAACTACATCATTTCGAGGAATTGTCAAAAGATTTTTGCTTACTGCGCAAAATTTTCTTAGCCAAAGACTCAGACCTTGAAGAATTCTACCTGCGGCGTCTGCCCCGCCTGCAGTGTAAGCACCGCAAAGCAAGGCTCTGAGCCGCCGCGGGGGCGGGACGGACTGCCGGGGTTCACCAGTAGCGTTTCCGCATAATACTCGGCCATCGGCACATGCGTATGACCGAACACCACGATATCCTGCCCCAGCTGCTTGGCCCAATAGCCCAAATCAGCCTGCACATTTCTTTCTATATATCTGTGTCCGTGCGTCAGCCAGATTTTGTAGCCTTCTATTTCCAGGTACTCGTCAAATTTGCTGCCGTCATCCAATAAATCACAGTTGCCGCGCACACGCACTGTTTTGATGCCTGTCGCATCATGCAGGCGGTTGGCGTCGGCCGCATAATCGCCAGTATGCAGCCACAGCTCGATAGGCGGTGTCTGCTGCAGAATGCGGCGAATCGCCTGCGCACTGCCGTGCGTATCACCCGTAATGCCTATTCTCATTTCTTTTTGCTCCAGATAGCAACCAGCTTACGGATTGCCTTACCGCGATGGCTGATTTTGTTTTTCTCCTGCATGGTAGCCTCTGCCATACCCTTGTGCAGCTCGGTGGACCAGAACAGCGGGTCGTAGCCGAAGCCGTTTTCGCCCAGAGGCTCATGCAGCAGCATACCGTCGCAGATGCCGTCTACCTCGTTCAGCACCTTGCCGTCGGGTTGTGCTACGCACAGCGCACAGCGGAAGCGGCAGGTACGCTTAACCTGAAACTTCATGTTGTGCAGCAGCAGGTTGTTGTTGTCCTCGTCGCTAGCCTTTTCACCGGCATAGCGCGCACTGCGCACACCGGGAGCACCGTCCAGCGCCAGCACCTCCAAGCCGGAGTCATCGGCAATACAGGGCTTGCCCAGCTTCTTTGCATAATAGGTAGCCTTTTGGCGGGCATTGGCAGCAAAGGTACGGCCTGTTTCCGCCGGCGCTTCCACTGCGTCAAAATCTGCCAGATATTTAATTTCAATCGGCAAATCCTTCATTAAAACCTTAAACTCTTCCACCTTGCCCTGATTATGGGTAGCTACAACCAATTCATTAATCATTATTTAACCTCGATTCTCAGCTTAGGACGCATATTTATTTTGCAGCGTCCTAATGCTTATTATTTATAGATTTTCTACTGTACCTGTAGCAATATCCTGCACCAGCACATACTGCCAGCGGCCGCGCTTCTTTTCTGCCAGCGCTGCATCGTAGGCCTTTTGCCGGCAATGCGGACAGATTTCGCGCGTCAGGCAGGTAATGAAAGCGCTCTGGTCGCCAAAGCGCGTCCCTTCGGCCGCCGTCTGCAGGGTAAAATAACCGCGGCAGGCCTTGCGTTCGCAATAATGCACGCTTTCCACCTGCTCCTCGCGGATACCCTCCTCATCGTAGTAGATATGCTTGCTGCGCTGCCAGGTATTGCCGCATTTCGCCAGCAATTCCTTGCTCGCGCGTTCACGATTGAAGTACAAATCGCCGACCTCGGCAATAAGCTGGTCTACGCGCTTGTTGCAGCGCTCATCCTGCGGGCGCAGTCCGCGCAGATCAGGCTCCACCACCTTGCTGTAATCCATGCCTGCCATCGCCAGAATAATACCGGTGTTGACATAAGGCAGGGCGCTTTCAATCGAATAACCGCCCTCCAGCACCGCAATATCAGCCTGCAGCTTATCCGCCAGACGCGCATAGCCCTGTGCCGTCACCTGCATGGAAGCCAACGGGTCGCTGAAATGGTTATCCTGTCCGGCGCTGTTGATAATCAGCTCCGGCTGAAAGTCCTCCAGAATATGCGTGATTAAGCCGTCATACAGACGGTGCAGTCCTTCGTCGCCTGTTCCCGGCAGCAATGGTAGATTAATATTCATGCCCCAGGCCGCAGGACTGCCTGCTTCATTAGGAAAGCCTGTGCCCGGATACAAGGTGCGCCCGTCCTGATGGAAGGAGATATACAGTGTATCGGGATCATGGTAGAACACATCCTGCGAGCCATCGCCGTGATGCACGTCGGTATCCACAACAGCAATCCTGCGGATATTATACCTGCTACGTAAATATTCTACCATTATTGCTTCAATATTAATAGTACAAAAACCACGGATTCCGTGTACTACACGCATAGCGTGGTGTCCCGGCGGACGCACGAGTGCAAAGGCACGCTGTACCTCCCGCTGCATTACGGCATCGGCCGCCGCCAGACAGCCTCCCGCAGAGGTCAGGTGTGCCGGCGTAATCAGGCGTGCAATCGACGGCACGCCTACATGCGCACGCTGCAGATCCTCGATTTCAGCAAGACGCGGGCGATATTCCTTAATCTCCTCGCAATCGAACAGGCCCTCCTCCTCCAGCTGGTCGCGCGTATATAATAAGCGCTCCTGCCGTTCGGGGTGACCGGGGCTGATCATCCAGTCAAACGCAGGGAAAAATACTAATCCCAAGGTATTCTTTGCCATCAGAAGCTCACCTCCCTGCCGCTAACCTTATAGAGAATTCCCGGCTTCAGCTGCATGCGCAGGCTGTAGATATCTCCGGTTTCGTAATAGCCGTGTACTGTATGAAAATGCTCGTAGCTGATAAGCTCCGTTTCCTGGTCGGGCAGCTGCCACTGCGCCGTCTGCTCCCGCAGCCAGCTTGCGAGCAGCTCCTCTGCCGCCTGCTTGCTGAAGCGTCGCGGCAAGGCTTCGCGTTTTCCGCCCTCAGGAATAATGTAATAGCCGTCGGTAGTGTCCGCTCTGAGTCCTGCGCTCAGCGTAGGCCTTGCCACCGCTGCACCGATAGCGTTCGCCACCATCGCTCCGGCAGGAATATCCACCGGCAACGCCATAGATTCGCCCAGCGCCCTGATTAAACCGGGTGCGCCGCCGCCGACGCCAATCAGCTGCTGCGGAATAAATTCCGTGCCCTTGATAACATCGTTAACCGTATATACGGGCTGCTTGGCCCATTCGTCCAGCATTTCCCGAATCGTTGTTTTAATCTGCTCAACAGCGGCAGCCACAATCTTGCGTGCTTCCGTCTGCGGCTCGCCGCCCAAAGCGGCAATCGCCGCCTGCGCCCGCTCCACATCACCGAAATGCACATAACCCGCCGTAATCAGCGCATCGCTCAGTGTCGCTATGCTGCCGCCGACTGCAGCAGCGGGACCTTCGCGCTCGGGGCCGACAACATAACCGTTTTCCGTCTTATGCAGCCTGCTGTCGCCGCCGATGCCGATGCTGCGCATATGAAAGGCGCGCACTGCCGTAGGATAACCGGCCACCGTCGCACCCTTGCGGGCCATCAGCGGCAGGCCGTTCTCCCAGAAGGCAATGTCGGTAGTAGTGCCTCCCACATCCAGCGAGATGCTGTTCACTTGGGGAGCACACAGCGCCTCTATGCCCAGTACGGAAGCAGCAGGACCGGTAAACACAGCCTCCACCGGCTGCTGCAAGGCTGCCTCTAGCGGCAGCGTCCCGCCGTCCGCCTTCAGAATATGCACCGGAGCGCTGATGTCGCGCTCTGCCAAAGCACGCTCGATGCGTCTGCAGAAGCGCGTGAAAAGCTCATACACCTGCGCGGAAAAATACGCAGAATTGCAGCGGCGCACAAAGTTCAGCTCACCGCTCAGCTCGCTGCCCAAGAACACCTTGCTGTAGCCGCATTTTTTCAGCTCATGCTCCGCCTGATATTCCAGCTGCGGATTACGCACGGAAAACTTGCCGCTCACAGCGCATACGCCGCTGCCCTTGCGCCGCAGCAGCTCCTGATGCCTGCTCCATTCGATATTAGCCGTAATCTTGCCACGATGATCCACATAACCCGACAGATAATACGGTGTTACCGGCAGATGTCCCTTGACGTTCATGCCCGGTCCGGCGATAATTGCCAAAAATGCCGGCGGCAGGCTGCCCTCGGTCAATGCGTTGGTCACAATAGTGCTGGATATTACCACACGCTCCAGCTCCTGCGCCATTCCCGGCTGCAGCACCGCATCCAGCGCTGCCAGCACGCACTGCAGCACATCGTCATGCGTTGTCGCGCGCTTGGCCTGCGCCACCACCTCGCCCTGCCGCAGCACCACGGCATCCGTAAAGGTTCCGCCTACATCAATACCTAACAGCATTGCTTCATCCCTCCTTCGTTTAAACCAGAGTGTCAATGCGTATTCTTTTAATCTATACTATATTTACTTTCACCAAGCTAATAACGGACAGTCTATATTAATTATATTATATCATGTTGCCAAACTCCGTGCGAAGAAAATTCCTTTCTATAATTATATGCAACACACCCGCAAGCGTTTGCGGGCAGAAAAAAAGACGTAAGCTTCGTTGCTTACGCCTTGTAATTATTTTTGGCATCCGGGTGGGGTAATCCTGCAGACATTTTATATTTCTGATAATGTCCTGCAGCTGCGATTGCCGGATGTAAATTGCCGCCGCTTTAATTTAACTAGGCTCTCAAAAGAGCATCATAGTAAACCAGGCTGGCAGCACCGCATAAAGATAAAATGACAGTACTCAAAATAATTAGATATTTTTTCTCCATTTTAATTCTCCTCTACACACAAAACCCATCTCTGTGTGTGAGGCTATTATAAAATAGGCTCTGCCCATAGTCAAGTTAAATGTTATAACGATTTGTTATATTTAATATTCCTGCCCGGCCTATATCAAATTCGCCGTTACTGCAGCCTGCGAGAGCATTTATTTCTCTTTAGCTTGCTAAAAACAGAATAATAGCTTATACTATATACTATTATTGTATAAGTAAGGGAGTCGATATGTATTATGGAACGTGAGAGCTTTTCTTCACGCCTGGGATTTATCCTGATTTCTGCCGGCTGTGCCATTGGTTTAGGCAACGTCTGGCGCTTTCCTTTCGTCACAGGCCAGTATGGCGGTGCATCCTTTGTGCTCATCTACCTGTGCTTTCTGCTGCTGTTGGGCCTGCCCATCATGGTAGCGGAATTCGCTGTCGGCCGCGCCAGCAGACGCAGTCCGGCCAAATCCTTCGACACATTGGAGCCGAAGGGAACTAAATGGCATCTGTTCAAATATGTAACTATTGCCGGCAACATCATCCTCATGATGTTCTACACCACCGTCAGCGGCTGGATGCTGTATTTCCTCTATAAAATGGCTGTCGGTGACCTTTCCGGTCTGGACGCTCAGGGTATCAAAGGTGTTTTCGGTGCTCTGCTGCAGGACCCGGCAACTATGGCCGGTAACATGGCAATCATTATCATGCTCTGCTTCGGCGTCTGCTACATGGGCGTTCGCAACGGCGTTGAACGCATCACCAAGGTTATGATGGCCTTCCTCATCGTGCTGATGGTTGTGCTTGCAGTCAACTCCATGCTGCTTCCGGGCAGTGAAGCCGGCCTCAAGTATTACCTCTACCCCGACTTCGACAAAATTGCCGAGCATGGTGTACGCGAGGTAATCTTCGCTGCTATGGGCCAGGCCTTCTTCACCCTGAGCATCGGCATGGGCTCTCTGTCCATCTTCGGCAGCTACATCGGCAAGGAGCAGAAGCTCACCAACGAGGCTCTGTGGATTATGTTCCTCGATACCTTCGTAGCAATTGTTGCCGGTCTGATTATCTTCCCGGCATGCTTCAGCTTCGGTATCCAGCCGGATGCAGGTCCGAACCTGCTCTTCATCACCCTGCCCAACGTATTCAACGCTATGAACGGCGGACGTATCTGGGGCACTCTCTTCTTCCTCTTCATGCTCTTTGCGGCAATGTCCACTGTTATTGCTGTATTCGAAATGATTATTTCCAGCATCTGCGAGCTGACCGGCGGTGACCGCCGTCGCCTCATCCCCTTTGCTGTTATCGGCATGATTCTGCTGTCCCTGCCCTGCGTTTTCGGCTTCAATATTTGGAGCGGCTTTGAGCCTCTGGGCAAAGGCACCTGCGTGCTGGATCTGGAAGACTTCCTCGTCAGCAACAATATCCTGCCACTGGGCAGCCTCATCTTCCTGGCCTTCTGCACTACGCGCTACGGCTGGGGCTGGAACAAATTCATTGAAGAGGTTGATACCGGTAAGGGCATCGGCTTCCCGAAATGGATGCGCTTTTATGCAACCTACATCCTGCCGCTGATTGTCCTGTACATCTTCTTCAACGGCTATTACGCCATGTTCTTCAAATAAGATAAGTAAAAACAAAACGAGCAAGATAGTAGTTTTTCGCTACTGTCTTGCTCATTTTTTATGCGCTTGGCGCGTTATTTTTAATTACAGCTTGCTTTGCAGCTCCTCCAGCTTAGCCTGCTGCACAGCCAGCACCTTGTCACCGATAGCGAACTGCTTCTCATTTTCGGAGAAAGCAGGGCCGCCGTAGGATTTACGTGCTTCTACGCAATGCTCGGGCTTCAGAGCTACCAGCAAATCGCTCTCAAAGAGTTCGGAGAACTGCTTGTATTCCTCCAGAGAAATCTCCGGCAGGAATTTACCCTGATGAATTGCATAAGCAACACATTTGCCGACAACCTCATGTGCCTGACGGAAGGGCAGTCCCTTGCGTACCAGATAGTCTGCCAGGTCGGTGGCATTGGAGAAATCCTTGCTCACTGCCTGCGCCATCTTGTCCACATTAACCGTCATCGTCAGAATCATATCACGATAAACAGCCAGCGTGAATTTAACGGTGTCGATAGCGTCGAAGAAGCCTTCCTTATCCTCCTGCAGGTCCTTATTATAGGTCAGCGGCAGGCCTTTAGCCGTAGTCAGCATAGCCATCAGATGACCATACACACGGCCGGTTTTACCGCGCACCAGCTCGGAAATATCAGGGTTCTTCTTCTGTGGCATCATGGAAGAGCCGGTGGCAAAAGCATCGTCCAGCTCCACAAAGCCGAATTCGGTGCTGCTCCAGAGGCAGATTTCCTCGCTCAGACGGCTCATGTGCATCATGAGGGTGGAAGCAAAGGAAAGGAATTCAATGATATAGTCACGGTCGCTTACTGCGTCCATGCTGTTCGGATAAACTGTGCCGAAGTTCAGCTCCTCCGCAACCATAAAGCGGTCGATGGGGAACGTGGTACCTGCAATCGCACCGGCACCCAGCGGCATCATGTCCGCGCCTTCCCAAACGCCCAGCAGGCGGCGGAAGTCACGCTGCAGCATATTGAAATATGCCAGCATATGATGAGCAAAGGTAATCGGCTGCGCACGCTGCAGATGGGTATAACCCGGCATCAGAGTTTTTTCGTGCTTTTTGGCAACTGTTAAGAGAGCTTCCTCAAATTTAAGCAAAAGCTCGGCAATTTCGGCAACCTCACGCTTCATATACATATGCATATCGAGTGCAACCTGGTCGTTACGGCTGCGTGCGGTATGCAGACGGGCGCCGGCGCTGCCGATACGTTCGGTCAGACGCGCTTCCACATTCATATGAATGTCCTCCAGCGCAACGTCAAAATGGAAGTTGCCTGCTTCAATATCAGCCAGGATGTCTTTCAGACCGGCAATGATTTTCTCCCCGTCCTCTGCCGGAATGATACCGCATTTAGCCAGCATACCGGCATGAGCAATGCTACCGCGGATATCCTCGTGATATAAGCGTTTGTCAAAATCAATGGACGCATTAAATGCGTCCACCAATTCGTTCGTATTCTTACTGAAACGACCGCCCCAAAGCTTAGCCATTATTTCAGGTTGCCTTTCTTCATCAGCGCTCTTACTTTCAGCGGCAGGCCGAAAAGGTTGATGAAGCCGGTAGCATCTGCCTGGTTGTAAACTTCGTCTTCGCCGAAGGTTACATATTCCTGGCTGTACAGGGAGTACGGGGATTTAACGCCTGCACTGTAGATGTTGCCTTTATAAAGTTTCATGCGAACAGTACCGGTAACGGTTTTTTGAGTTTCGTTAACGAAAGCATCCAGAGCCTCACGCAGCGGGCTGAACCACATGCCATCGTAAACCAGCTCGGAATAACGGATGGAAACCTGTTGCTTGAAGGATTGGGTTGCACGGTCCAGGCAAAGGTTTTCCAGATCGTTGTGGCCGTAGTAGATGATAGCGCCGGCAGGGTTTTCATAAACGCCACGGGATTTCATGCCAACCAGACGGTCTTCAACCATATCGGTAATACCAACAGCGTTGCGAATACCGATTTCGTTCAGTTTTGCAACGAGCTTAGCCGGGCTGAGTTTTTCGCCGTTAACGCTTACAGGTACGCCTTCAACGTATTCCAGTTCAACATATTCCGGTTTATCGGGAGCTTTTTCAGGAATATTGGTAACGATGAACAGTTCATCTTTCGGTGCATTCCACGGATCCTCCAGATCGCTGCCTTCATGGGACAGGTGCCACATGTTGCGGTCCATGGAATAGTCATGGTCATGAGATACAGGGATAGGAATGTTGTGTGCTGCAGCATAGTCGATTTCCTGGTCACGGCTGCGCAGTTCCCACTCACGCCACGGAGCGATGATTGCCAGCTGCGGAGCCAGAGCCTTTACGGACAGTTCAAAACGAACCTGGTCGTTGCCTTTGCCGGTAGCACCATGAGCAATAGCATCAGCACCTTCTTTTTCAGCGATTTCAACTAATTTTTTAGCAATCAGCGGACGAGCGAAGGAAGTACCCAGCAGGTATTTCTTTTCGTATACAGCGCCGGCCTTAACGGTGGGCCATACATAGTCGCTGATGAATTCTTCTTTCAGGTCCATGATGTAGCATTTGCTTGCACCGGTTTTCAGTGCTTTGTCATGAACGGGTTCCAGTTCGTCGCCTTGGCCAAGGTCAGCGCAGGCAGCGATAACTTCGCAGTTGTTGTAATGCTCTTTCAGCCAGGGGATGATTACGGATGTATCAAGGCCACCGGAGTAAGCCAGAACTACTTTCTTAATATCTTCTTTTTTCATTATAATAGCCTCCCATTTCTGTATAATGCTATGCATTAGTGAATAAACTTACAAACTTCTTGTATTATATACCCTTTTTATGCATAAATCAAGTATTTAAGCGCATGTATACAATACTTTTTGTGTACTAGATGTAACAAAAAACCTAAAATATAGCTTGTTTCAGAAAATTTTGTCTGTATACAAGAACGGCTAAGCATATAAACTATACGCTCAGCCGTTATATTTATACATTCAAGACCTGATTTAGAGTACTTCGTCGCTCATCAGCAGCGCCATAATAGCCTTTTGTACGTGCAGTCTGTTCTCTGCCTGGTCAAATACAACAGATTGCGGTCCTTCCAGCACTTCCTCGGTAATTTCTTCACCGCGGTGTGCGGGCAGGCAGTGCAGAACGATTGCTTCCGGACGTGCTTCGTTCAGCAGCGCCTGGTTAATCTGATAATTATGCAGTGCTTTGAAACGAACCTCACGCTCCGCTTCCTCGCCCATGCTGGTCCATACATCGGTATAGAGCACATCGGCGCCCTTAGCAGCCTTGAAGAGATCCTCCTCTACGGTAATGCTGCAGCCGGTCTGCGCAGCGTCCTCCTGCGCCAGACGCAGGATTTCCGGATCCGGCTGATAGCCCTTCGGGCTGGCGCAGATCATGTTCATGCCAACCTTGGCGCAGGCAAACATCAGAGAATGTGCCATGTTGTTGCCGTCGCCTACATAAACCAGCTTACGGCCTTTGAGCACCTTCATCTTCTCCTGAATAGTGAAGATATCGGTCAGAGCCTGACAAGGATGCAGCAAATCGGTCAGGCCGTTGATAACAGGAACGCTTGCATATTTAGCCAGCTCAATAACGGAATCATGGGAGAAGGTACGGATCATAATACCGTCAACAAAACGGGAAAGTACACGCGCGGTATCGCGAATCGGTTCGCCGCGGCCTATCTGGGAAGCGGAATCGCTCAGATAAATCGGATGGCCGCCCAACTGCCAGAAGCCTACCTCAAAAGAGGTTCTGGTACGTGTAGAAGCCTTAGAGAACAGCATAGCCAAAGTTTTGCCCTTTAAATATTGGTGAGGCTCACCGGCCTTTTGCTTACGTTTCAATTTTTTCGCTACATCAAGAATTGTTGCGACCTCGCCTACGCTAAGGTCATGAATAGAAATCAGGTCTTTGTCTTTTAAACTCATTTTTTATCCCCTCTCGTTTTTTAACAGGCCGCCAGCGCCTTATCCAGCGCAGCAACCACAATATCAATTTCTTCCTTGCTGATAATCAGCGGCGGTACAATGCGGATAACATTGCCTGCAGTGCAGTTCACAATAACATTGTTCGCCAAACAGCTTTCCACAATCGGCTTGCCCTCGCCGGCAACCTCCATGCCAAGCATCAGGCCGCAGCCGCGGACATCGGTAACCTTGTCAGGATATTTTTCCTGCAGCTTACGCAGCTCATTCTTAAAGTATTCGCCCTTCTCCGCAACCTTGTCTACCAAGCCTTCGGACTTGATAGTCGTCAGCGTTGCGTACACAGCGGCGCAGGCCAGCGGGTTACCGCCGAAGGTGCCGCCGTGGTCGCCCGGCTTAAACACATGCGCCAAGCGCTCCGGCACAGCAAAGCCTGCAACCGGGAAGCCGCCGCCGATGCCCTTGGCGAAGGTCAGGATATCAGGCTTCACGCCGCTGTGCATATAAGCGAACCATTTGCCGGTACGCGCAACACCGGTCTGCACCTCGTCAAAAATCAGCAGCGCATCATGCTTATCGCACAGCGCACGCACCTGCTGCAGATATTCGTCAGACGGTACATGTACGCCGCCCTCACCCTGGATAGGCTCCAGCAGAACAGCGCAGACATCATCATCCATCTGAGCCTCCAGCGCCTTGATATCGCCGTAGGGTACAAGCACATGTCCGGGGCTCAGCGGGCCGTAGCCGACATGATAATAATCATGACCAGTAGCAGCCAGCGTATCAAAGGTACGTCCGTGGAAGGATTCGTCCGCAGAAATAATTTTATATTTCGTAGGTGCTTTGCTCACGCCATACTTGCGCGCCAGCTTCATAGCACCCTCATTACCCTCTGCGCCACAGTTGGCAAAGAAAATGCGGTCCATGCCGGTAGCCTCGGCCACCATACGCAAGGCCTTAGCCTGAATCTCGGTATAATACAGGTTGGAGCAATGCATCAGCTTGCTTGCCTGCTCGCTGATAGCCTTCACCAGCACCGGATGATTGTAACCAAGGCTGTTGACAGCAATTCCGGCAAAGGCATCTACATACTCATTGCCCTCGTTGTCCCACACACGGCAGCCCTGACCAAGCTCCATAACCATAGGATATCTGCCGAATACAGGCAGATAATATTTTTCTGTTTCTTCTATAATTGTTTTTTTATCCATTGTCAAGAATATCTCCCCCTCATACAAGCCCCTGCTGTCAGATTTCCTTAACTACCTCGGTACCAACGCCCTTGTCGCTGAAAAGCTCCATCAGAATAGAATGCTCGGCACGGCCGTCAATAATATGTGTTTTCTTGGCACCGCCGCTAAGAGCCTTAATGCAGGAGCGAACCTTAGGAATCATACCGCCGTCAATGCTGCCCTTAAGAATAAGCTCATGAGCCTTTTCAAAGCTCAGAGTGGAAATGAAGCTGCTTTCATCCGGATATGCAGAATAAATACCGCGGACATCAGTCAGCACCAGCAGCTTTTCTGCCTTCAGCGCACCGGCAATTTCACCGGCAGCAACATCTGCGTTAATGTTATAGGTTTCACCCTCGTCACCGACGCCAGTCGGAGCGATTACAGGAATATAACCGCCGTCCAGCAGGCAGTTAATCAAATCGGTGTTGACCTCCTTAACGCTGCCGACAAAACCGATATCTACCAGGTTAACCTCACCGTTTTCATAAACATCAGCCAGATATTTTTTAGCCTTCAGCAGATTAGCATCCTTGCCGTTGAGACCGACAGCCTTACCGCCCAAAGCGTTCAGACGGCCGACAAGGTCAGTGTTCATTTTGCCTACAAGCGCCATTTCGGCAATAGCTGCGGATTCTGCATCGGTTACGCGCAGACCGCCGACAAATTCGCTCTTTTTACCGGCCTGCTCCAGCTGACGGCTGATTTCCGGACCGCCGCCGTGAACAACTACCGGACGCATGCCGGCATATTGCAGAAACAGGATATCCTGCAGTACCTTGTTTTTCAAATCATCGTTAAGCATAGCGTTGCCGCCATATTTTACAACAATGGTTTTATCTTTAAAATTGCTGAGATACGGCAATGCTTCCATTAAGGTATGTACTTGTTGTTCGTTCATTAACATAGGTGATGTCCTCCCTCATTTTTTTATATTTGTTTTACGTTTATATTTATTACTTCTGCTTCTCTCCAAAGATGCCTTCGCTCAAGTATGGTATTCACCGTTGATCTTCACATACTCATAACTGAAATCGCAAGTCCAAACGGTTGCGCTTTCCTCACCGGCACCCAGGTCGATGCTCATGGAAATATCATGCTCAGCCATGGTCGGCGCCAGCTTTTCGGCAGGCACGTTGCAGTTCATGCCGTTTTCCACCAGACGGATACCGCCGATAGAAAGATTTACCTTATCTGCCTCCATGGCAGCGCCGCTGTAGCCTGCAGCGCAGACAATGCGTCCCCAGTTCGGGTCCTCACCGAAGAAGGCTGTTTTTACCAGCGGCGATTTGGCAATCGCCATCGCTGCGGTTTTGGCATCCTCCCAGGTTGCGGCGCCAGTAACATTTACCTCCAGGAATTTGGTAGCGCCCTCGCCATCATGCGCAATCATTTTGGCAAGGTCGGTAGCACAGGCCACCAGCGCTTCAAAGAAGGCCGGATAATCCGGATGCTCCTCCGAAAGAATGATTTCGTTTTCGGCAAGACCGTTGGCAAGCACAATCATGCTGTCGTTGGTACTGGTATCGCCATCGACAACAACCATGTTGAAGGATTTGTCGGCAGCCTTTTTCACCGCGCGCTTCAGCACATCGGGAGCAACGGCAACATCGGTAGTAATGAAGGTCAGCATAGTTGCCATATTCGGATGAATCATGCCCGCACCCTTGGCAATACCGGCAAAGGTTACCTTCTTGCCGCCGATTTCCGTTTCATAGGCAGCGTGCTTGATAAAGGTATCCGTAGTCTGAATCGCCATAGCGCAGCTTTCGCCCTCGCATTCGTCCAAGCTGTCGACAGCATCGGCAATGCCGGTCAGCAGCTTGTCCATCGGCAGGAACTGGCCGATAACACCGGTGGAGCAGACAAAAACTGCTTCCGGCGCAATGCCTAAAAGCTCTGCCGTATGCGCCTGCATTTTCTTGGCATCCGCCAGGCCCTGCTCGCCCGTGCAGGCGTTGGCACAGCCGCTGTTTACGGCAATAGCCTGCGCATAACCGTGCTTGTTGACCTCGCGGCTCACGAGCACAGGAGCAGCGCACATTTTATTTTGTGTAAATACCGCACCGCAGGCAGCAGGCACGGTACTGAAAATTACAGCTACATCATGATTGCCGCTGGCTTTGATACCGGCCTTGACGCCGGCAGCAAGGAAGCCCTGCGGTGCAGTCACCCAGCCTTCGATTTTCTTCATGAGATTCCCCTCTTTCCTTGATGCTTACATCTTTTCTTCTACGGCGGCATCACCGCTAAGCACCTTTTTATAGTATAATAGTTATAACAAGCTTAAGGAACAAGCGGCAGCTGACGCAGACCGGCAGCTTCATCAATGCCAAACATCACATTCATGTTCTGCACTGCCTGTCCCGCAGCACCCTTAACCAGATTATCAATACAATTCATTACAATAATGCGGCCTGTACGCTTATCTGTCTGCCAGCCAAGGTCCACATAGTTGGAGCCGCGAATATTCTTCAATTCCGGGCAAACTCCCTTACCGCGCAGGCGGATGAAAAATTCATCGCCGTACATTGCCTGATAGGCCTCCTCAATCTGAGCATCCGTTACGCCCTGCTTCAGCTGTGCGTAGCAGGTTGCATAAATACCGCGGTCCACAGGCAGCAGATGCGGTGTAAACTGAATCACTACATCCTCACCGGCAAACTCGCTGTAAATCTGCTCGATTTCCGGCGTGTGGCGATGCGAAGCAACACCGTAGGCCTTAAAGCTTTCGTTGACGCTGCAGTAAAGACTGCCTGCCTTCAGGCTGCGGCCAGCACCGGTCGTACCGCTTTTGGCATCAATCACAATGCCCTTAGTTTCAATCAGCTTATATTTTAAAAGCGGCACCAGCGCCAGAATGCTGCAGGTTGTGTAACAGCCGGGATTTGCCACCAGCTGCGCCCCGCGCATCTTGTCACGGAAAAGCTCGGTCAGACCGTAGACAGCCTGTGCCTCCGGGTCCTCATGCTTCACCTTGTACCACTGTTCAAACACATGGTAATCCTTAAATCTATAATCGCCGCCGAGGTCAATAATCTTGGTCTTGCTGCCTCGCAGCTGCTTACCTATCTTCATAGCATGGCCATGAGGCAAAGCAATAAAAATCACATCACTTGCTGCAGCAATAGCATCCAGCTCCTGCATAGACTGCAGATTCTTTTCAATGCGTCCTGACAAATGCGGATACATAGAAGCAATCGCCTCTCCCGTACTGCTTTCAGAGGTAATCACGGCAATTTCCGCTTCCGGATGTCCGTCCAGAAGTCGCAGAAGCTCAACTCCTGCATAGCCTGTTGCACCGATAACACTTGCTTTCATATCCATCCTCCTTTGTACTCGATAATTATACAACCAAATTGTATATTTTTGCAAGCACTTTGTGAATTTTTTTGTAAAAATTAAGGGACAATAATCCATTTTACAATCTTATTTTACTACCTAAAAGGTAAATATACCAGTATTTTTTGCCAAATTCACACTTTATTGTTACAATAGACGTGAAAGCTATACACGTCACTGTTTAAAATATATCAAAATTACTAACGAGGTGTATCTTATGTTTAAAATTATTATCATGGCATTGCTTATTTTTATAGGCATGGTGGGTTATGACAACATTACGGATAAGGCTCAGCCTACCACCCCCGTACATCAGGAACAGCAGAAGGTCAGCAAGCACGAAAAATCCGCAGCTATGGCGCTTTTCACCAGCCTGCTGCCTCCCAAGGAGGAATGGCCCTCGCCCGTACATAAATTCTATCTGGCCTTTAATATGGATGAGGTTATCGATCCTGTCCGCCAAAACCCGAACTGGACAAGTCTTGATGCCATGTCGCGCGATATTCCGCAGGCCCTGATTGCTATCGAGGACCACGCTTTTTATAATCACGGCGCTATTGCCGTAGAAGGCATTCTGCGCGCCGCACTGGCCAACATCAACGCCGGCGAGGTAGTGCAGGGCGGCAGCACGCTGACACAGCAGTTTGTCAAAAATGTTTTTCTGTCGCACGAGCAAAGCATGGAGCGTAAAATTGAAGAGGCCGTGCTCTCGCTCATGCTGGAGGATAATTACAGTAAGGACGAAATTTTGGAGCTTTATCTGAACACCACCTACTTCGGCGCAGGCAGCACCGGCATTAAACAAGCCAGCAGAACCTACTTCGGCAAGGCACCTTCGGCGCTGACTTTGGCCGAGGCCGCCGTAATTGCTTCGCTTCCCTACGCGCCCACCAGCCTCAATCCGCTGGAAAACCCCGAGGGCTGCAAAAAACGCCAGCTGCTGGTGCTGGCCGCTATGCATAAATATGGTATGATTAATCAGGGACAGCTGGCAGAAGCCAAGGCTGAAAAAATCCACCTCACCAACGGCACCGTTATGTAAAGCTGTAACAAAATCTACATTGTATATTTTTTTATTAAAGTTTATCGGTAAAACCCCTGTTTTACTTGACCGCTTCATGCTTCATATATATAATTAAAGCTTAAGCAAAATCACTCAAAGAAGGTCAAATCATGGAAACTACAACATTAGATAAGCTTCCCTTAGGTCAGGAGGCTATCATCGCTAAGGTCGGCGGCGAAGGCAGCATTCTGCGTCGCCGTCTGCTTGATATGGGGCTCACGCCCCGCACCCGCGTTATGGTACGCAAGCGCGCACCGCTCGGCGACCCGCTGGAAATCTCTCTGCGCGGCTACGAGCTGACGCTGCGTGCGGAGGAGGCCGCAAAAATCACTGTAACGCCGGAGGTGAGCAAAGCATGAAGCTGCATTTCGCCCTCGTCGGCAACCAGAACTGCGGCAAAAGCACGCTGTTCAACTATCTCACCGGCAGTAACCAGCACGTCGGCAACTTTCCCGGCGTAACCGTCCAGAAAAAGGAAGGTACGATTCTCGCCGTGCCTGACGCAGGCGTTATCGACCTGCCCGGCATTTACTCGCTTTCTCCCTATACCTCGGAAGAAATTGTTACGCGTGACCTGCTGTTATACAATAAGCCGGACGCAATTATCAACGTCATTGACGCAACTAATATCGAACGCAGCCTGTATCTTTCGCTGCAGCTCATTGAACTGAATATCCCGATGGTCATCGCCCTCAACATGATGGACGAGCTCACAGGCAGCGGCGGCAGCATTGACATCAAGGCGATGGAAGATTCGCTGACCGTGCCTGTTGTCCCCATCACCGCCAACTCCGGCGAGGGCGTAGGCGAGCTTTTGCGCCGCGCCGTAGAGGTAGCGCAAAACCAGCAGCTGCCACAACGCCTTGATTTCTGCAGCGGTCCTGTACATACCGCTATTCACAGTATCGCCCACTTAATCGAAACTAAAGCACGCCGCCAGAACCTGCCGCTGCGCTTTACCGCCACCAAGCTTATCGAAGGTGACAGCGATTTCGCCAAGGCGCTGCAGCTTTCGGAAAACGAATGTGATATCATCGGCCACTTCGTTACCGAAATGGAGCAAAACCTCAAAACGGATAAGGAAGCGGCGCTGGCAGATATGCGCTATGCCTATATCGAGGACCTCTGCGCGCAGACCGTGCAGAAGCCCAAGCATACGGAAGCACAGCTGCGCTCCGTCAAAATCGACCATTATCTGACGCATAAATTCTATGCTATCCCTATTTTCGTGCTTATCATGGGCCTTGTATTCTGGCTCACCTTTGACGTTATCGGCGCCTTTCTCAGCGACATCCTCAGCGATGTTATCGATGCTGTAACAGCTTCGGTTGATAACACGCTCACCGTGCTGGATATTGCTCCGCCGATGCATTCGCTGATTATCGACGGCATCTTCTCCGGTGTCGGTGCCGTGCTTTCCTTCCTGCCGACCATCGTTACGCTATTCTTCTTCCTTTCGATGCTGGAGGACAGCGGTTACATGGCGCGTGTCGCCTTCGTTATGGATAAGATGCTGCGTAAAATCGGCCTCTCCGGTTCCTCCTTCGTTCCGATGATTATCGGCTTCGGCTGCAGCGTGCCGGCAATTATGGCCTCACGCACCCTCGCCAGTGAGCGTGACCGCAAAATGACCATCATGCTCACACCGTTCATGAGCTGCAGCGCCAAGCTCCCCATCTACGGTATGTTCATTGCCGCCTTCTTTCCGCACAGCGGCGGCTTGGTCATGCTTTCGCTCTACCTCACCGGTATCTGCGTTGCTGTTATCTCCGGCTTTTTGCTCAACAGCCTGGTGTTCCGCGGCAAGCCTGTTCCCTTCGTCATGGAGCTGCCTGCCTACCGTCTGCCGACGGCGCGCAACATCATCATGCATATGTGGGAAAAGGCCAAGGATTTTCTGCATAAGGCCTTTACGGTTATCTTCCTCGTCAGCATCATCGTCTGGTTCCTGCAAAACTTTGATGCGCGCTTTTACATGGTAGACGCTTCCGACAGCATTATCGCCTCCATCGGCAAGCTGGCAGCGCCTATTTTTGCGCCGCTCGGCTTCGGCAGCTGGCAGGCAACAACCTCGCTCATCTGCGGCATTACCGCTAAAGAGGTTGTTATCAGTACGCTTTCCGTGCTTGCAGTCGGCAGCGGCGGTGCCCCTGATTTGGCAAGCCTCTTTTCGCCACTCACAGCCTACACCTTCCTGGTGTTCTGCCTGCTCTATCCGCCCTGCGTCGCAGCGCTGGCTACCATCCGCCGCGAGCTGAACTCGGATACCAGCACGCTCTGCCTTATGGGCTATGAGCTTGTTGTGGCCTGGTGCGTAGCGTTTATCGTAAGACAAATCGGCTTAATGCTTGGCTTCGCCTAAAAAATTGCATAAGAAAACAGCCCAAAACTCATGCTTTGAGAATTGGGCTGTTATTTTTTTGCCTATTTTGCTGCGTTCAGCTGCTTTATCCGTTCATACGCCTGCTGCCAGCTCGTCAGCGACAGCTGCCACAGCTCGCTATACGCCCGCACTGCAACCTGCAGCGAACTTGCATGCAACGCGCACAGTCCCCGCACTCCTGCATAAGGATAGTACGGAATGCACGCCTGCGCCTCCTCGGGCGTCTGCAAAAACGCCTGCACCAGCGCCAAATGCCCCTGCTGCAGGCACCACAGCCAGCGGGCAAACTCCGCCAGCGTTTCCTTTACCACGGCAGCCTGCGCCGCCTCCGTCTGCCGGCCGTACCAATAGCGCTGCGCCTGCTTGTACTCCGCACTCTGCACCGCTGCGCCGGCAGCGCCAAAGTGCGCCAGCACCGCCTGATAATGCAGCAGATGCACACGCTCATGCACCAGCACGGAATCATAATAGGCTGCATAATCCCAGCCATGCTCAGCACATTCCTGCCTGATAGCATTCACATAAAGCGTAATGCCTTTGCCCGCAGCAAACTCGCCATGCAGCAAGCGTTTGAACTTTAACTGCTGCAGCTTTTTGCTCCACTCGGCATATTGCTTAGCCAGCCTTGGCAATGCAGTGATATCATACTCCGCCTGCAATGCTTCCGCACGCTTTAATAATTGCCTGCCCTCGCGCTGTACGGCAACCGTGTCATAGCGCCCGTACTGCCTGTAAAGCAGCACGTCGGACTCCGCATACGCTGTTGGCAGGCCAAGCTGTTCGGGAGCAGTGACGATATTTTCTAAGATAATTTCTAACATTCTTTTTGAATAAACAAGCACTTTGCAGTTTCTCGGGCCATCTCTGCGCTTAAATTATAATACCATGGCAATGGTCAATCTCGTGCTGGATAATCTGCGCCGTAAAGCCACTGAAGCTCTGCTTGCACTTTTTAAACTGCATGTCCTGATAGGTTACCGTAATTTTTTCGTAGCGCACTACAGCACGCTCGCCCTCCAGCGACAGGCAGCCTTCTTCCGTCATATACTTGCCGGAGCGCTTGATAATCTCCGGGTTCAGCATCGCAATATTCGTGGGGCCGATATTTACGGCGATAACGCATTTAGACACGCCGATCATGTTTGCTGCCAGGCCCACGCAACGGTCCGCATGAGCTGCAAGCGTATCTAATAAATCCTGCGCTACTGCAATATCCATAAAGGTTGCAGGCTGCGATTTTTGTGCCAAAAAGGCTTCGTCTCTAATTATTGGTTTTTCCATGGTGTACCTCCGTTGGGTTTCTGCTTAACGCCAAGTTCGTCATCAAAAAGACTTTCACATAAGACTATAAGCAATCATCCTTCAAAATAATCATAAATCTTTGCTTCTACCGGCGTTTTCATTTCGTAAAACATTTGCACAATAGAAAGCTTTTCGCCCTTATTGCCGGTAATCGTGGTACCGATGCTCTGCTTATGCAGCATTTCGCCCATAAAATAAAACTCTGAGCCCTCAGCATCACTCTTTTTGATAAACAGGAGCTTCAGTGTTTCCGGCTGCTCAATCGCCACAACCTCCGGCGAATCAATATTAACTCTGCTGCGCGTCTGCCAATTAAATATTGTCGGACTGGCAAATCTGTCATCATATTTAGTGCTTTCGCTAATGTTTTCGTCCTTTTTATAGGTTACAAATATCGGACAGGTATTATATTTTACCCTATAGCCATAAACAACAGCGCTTTCATCCTTCGCCCAGTTCAATATACGGCAGACATCCTTACGCGTATACGAACCATACAGCTTGAAGCCATGATAAAATTTTGCTGGCTTATAATCAGACAAAAAGCGTTTTTCCGCATAGGCCAAAGCATCATTAACATAGCCGTAAAATTCTTTATTTGCAAGCATACTGCTAAATTTTTCACTTAAGCAAATGCTGTCTGCATTCGCATTCACCAACGGCATATTACCATATTTTTGGGCATCCGCAGTTTTAAAAAATTGCATACTCAATACATTCACTACGCTGGCAACAGTTGCTGCCGAGGTAGTAAGCTGGTATTTATCCTGCATATATTGCATAAATGCAGACACATCAATTTTGGCATGCTGCATTAAACAGCGCAGCAACACAACCTCTTCCAAACGTCTGCCATTAGCAAGCTCCAAGCAGATAAACTCCAACAGCTTGCACTGAGAGGCATTTAACGTGCTTTCGTAAGGATCTGCATACTGTCTGAAGTTGTAATAGGACTTCTTCTTTTGGATAAACAGATATGGATCCTTGTCACCCAAAGCCAGAAAATCCAGCATCATCGGTGCATGACCAAGCTTAGATTTAACTAACTGATAGGATTCCTTTAGCTGACGCAGCTCCAGAAAATTATTTTTATTTAAGGATTCAAAAATGCGCTCACGAACTACATCGGTAAAATAAACCGTTGATGCCCCCGGTAAAAAGTTATTATGCACAATGCGACGCAGCTTTTCCTTGCTGCAGCTGCGGTCGCCATACAAGGCTATCGGCAGCATGTAATTATTTTCATAGTTACCGATAAAATCAATAACCTCCAGATAGCGCTTTGCCTTGCTCTTACGCAGACCACGGCCAAGCTGCTGCACAAAGACAATGGCAGACTGCGTAGGACGCAGCATGATAATCTGATTTACAGAAGGAATATCTACGCCTTCATTCAAAACATCAACCGAGAAAAGATAATCGAGCTTATCTACGCCCTCCTCGTCGCTTTCAAGACGCTTGATAAGCCTTGCGCGCTCTTCCTCACTGGTAGCACCAGCCAAAAAGGCTGCTTTTTTGCCATGCTTATTAAACGCCTCTGACAAGGCTTTCGCTTCTTCTATCCTGCTGCAAAAGACTATGCCCTTGACACGCCCTTGGTCACAGCCATAAAAATCTGCATAATACAGGATATTTTTGACACGTTCTTCACTCGTCAGGCGCACAAAATCGGCATTATCATCTAAAAGCTCGCCATCTACAACAATTTCGCTTACGCCGTGATAATGAAACGGCACCAGCATATTTTCAGCCAAGGCCTGATTTAAACGGATTTCGTAAGCAATATTATGGTCAAAGGTTTTAAAAATATCGCAGTCATCGGAGCGCTCCGGCGTTGCCGTCATACCCAGTAAAAACTTAGGCTTAAAATAGCTCAGCACCTTTTGGTAGCTTTTGGCTCCGGCATGATGCGCTTCGTCGATAATAATATAGTCAAAAGCATCCGGCGCAAAGGCATGCAGGTTTTCATCCTTCACCAAGGTCTGTACGGTAGCAAACACATAATCCCTGTCGATTTCTCTGTGACCGCTGGTAAACAAACCGGTCGTGATATGCTCATCAATAATCTGTTCAAAGCTCTCCTTGGATTTACGCGCAATCAGCCCACGATGCACGATAAACAGGCAGCGTTTAGGTTGCGCTGCCCGCACATCAAAGGCCGAAAGATACGTTTTACCAGTACCAGTAGCAGAAATCAGCAAAGCGCGATTTTTGCCCTCTGCCCTAAGCGCTGCAATATTTTGCAAGGCTGCTGCCTGCATTTTATTAGGATTGATTTTATACAGCTTATGTATTTTGGTATAAGCACGTTGTCGTTGGTTGCGCGCTTCACCATAAATGCGCTCATAAGCAGCAATCCATTCCTCAGTAACAGGCGTAGCATCATCCCACGCCTGATTAAGCTCCTCCTGCATCTGCCTGATTAAAGCGCCATCCTTCATGGAAGAAAGCTGCACATTCCACTCGCGGTTAACCGTCAGCGCACTTTGCGTCAAATTACTGCTGCCAACAATCATAGTGTAATTTTCATCTTTAGCAGAGGTTGCGTGTGTATGGAACAGGTAACCCTTGGCATGAAAATTATAATCAGAGGTGATTATCTTCAATTCCAGATTGGGAAACTGCAGTAATCTGCGCAGCGCTCGCGGTTCCGTAAAGTTTTGGTATTGCGAGGCCAAAATTTTTCCCTTAATATGCTTATTCTCCAATTCCTTCAGCGTATCAATTAAGCAGGCAATACCGCTGTTAGTTACAAACGCCACAGAAAAGAAAAATTCATCACAATGCTCCAGCTCAAAGAGCAGGTTTTCCAATACCTTTACCTGCTCCTGCTGATTATTGGTCAATATCTTCGGCAAAAAGCGTTCGTCAGTTTCAATATTAAAATCAATAAAGCCCGCCTCAAGATACAAGGCAAGTTCACTGCTGTTCACGATTATTCAATCTCCTCTTGCTGCAGACGCTCTACAATCGGCATATCTGCTGCCGCCCAATCCAGACTGCTTAATTCTGCCGGTGCCAGCCATTTTGCTGCCACATGCTCCTTCATAACGAACTTGGGCTGTGCCAGCTTGCACACATAGGCATGCATGGTAATAGCAAAATCAGGATAGGTGTGCTCCACCGTCATCAGATACGCATCCTCGGGAATGCTGATATCCATGTCCATTTCCTCGCGCAGCTCGCGTTCCAGCGCAGTATGACGCTCTTCGCCGGCCTCTACCTTACCGCCGGGAAACTCAAATTTATAGCTTACATAATCAAATTTGCCTTTATTACGCTGCATGCACAAAATCTTGCCGTCATGCTCAATTACTGCTGCCACTACCTCATAATGCTTCATCATTACAACCTCCGCTTCTTCTTTCTATTCCCTATTCTACCCCACATCTTCTCCTTAGGCAACCTCCTACCGCTCCGTCATCACATCAAAGCTCTTGCCGTCCGTTGTCACCGTCAGCGTACCGTGATCGTGCGTCGTTAGCACCTTCGCTCCAAGATGCGTTAAGCTGCCCACCACGTTCTTGTTCGGATGTTTATAAATCGAAAAATCACCGCAGCTGATGAGCGCGTATTTAGGCTTAACCTTGCTGACAAACGGCCAATAGGATGATGTCTTGCTGCCGTGATGCCCCACCTTAAGCACGTCCGCCTGCAGCGCAGTGCCGTATTTTTGCTGCAGTGCATCCTCCACCGGCGCCTCCGCATCACCCGTCAGCAGCATCTTAAAGCTGCCGTAATGCAGCATCAGCACCAGGCTGGTGTTATTCATATTCTTCAGGTCCTTTTTGCTGAGGAAGTCTCCCGGCGCCAGCACCTCGATATAATAATTTTTATCAATCTTAATCGTATCCCCAGCCTTCAGCGCCTGTCCGTTATACCTGCCAGCGCGCAAATCACTGTTCAACGCCACGGACGCTTTATAGCCGTTGTTCACATAACCGCTGTCATAAATATTGCTGACACCGTATTTACCGCGCACATACATGATATTGCCCATGTGGTCACGGTGATGGTGCGTCACGAAAACCGTCTTGATTTTGCTGACGCCGGCCTTGTCGAGCGCCTTAATCAGCGCCTGCCTGCCGCCGCTGTCGCCTACCTTATCCTTAACGTCGTTGCCCACGTCAATCATAATATTGCGCTTGCCGTCCTGCAGTAAAATCGCATCCGCCTGCCCCACATCCAGCACGCTGATACGCAGTCTGCCCTGCGCTGTGCCTGTGTCCTGCTTTTGCTGCATGCTCTGCGGCAGGTTGTTTTTTACCGCCGCACGCACACTTTCGGCGTTTGGCTGATAAAGACCGCTGTACGCTGCCAGCGCCACGATAAAGGCTATAATAATCTGAAAAACAAACTTTAATTTACGCATGTGTATCTTACTTCCCTCTTTTTTACTCAATTAATAAGTTTTTTACTAATACATTTATTATATCACGCACATAAAAAAGCGTACATACTTGCAAGTCGTATGTACGCTTCTTTCTTAATCTGTCAGTTTAAAGTGTATAAAATTTTTTCTTTAACCTCCGGCACGAACGCTCAACCGCAACAAGCAATGCTCCCGCAGGTGCCACGCAGTTCGGATTCTGCGGCAGGCTTTTATTTGCGCAGCCATTTACTTTGCTGTGCCTTTTTGTTTAATGCATCCAAGGCCTTGGTATATACATTAAGCATTTCCTTTTTGCCCTTTGTTTGCTGCAATGCTGTTTCACCGCCCATATCAAGGCACACTTTGCCGTCTTTATCAATTATATAATGTGCCGCTACAGTATATTCCGTACCATTGTTGTTAAAAAGATATAAATACATGGCACTTACAGCATTCTGCAGCGATTCATCCTCGCGCAGTGACTTTAAAAATTCAGCGTCTGTGAACTGCTCCTCCGCAAACACAGCCAGATACAGTTGTCCGCTTTTGCTCAGGCTCTGCACCGAATCAACATCCACATAAAGTGTACCGACATCGGTTTCGCCTGCCTTCTGCAGGTTCTGGCAGTTGCCTACGGCAGCAATACTCAATAATATCAGCATTATCAAAAGCTTAATGTAACGCATTTTTTGCACCTCGCATAATCAACAGTTTTATTATATCTATTATATAACAAAAAGAGGGCAAAGTCACCCTTGCCCTCTTGATGATTAGTGGATTTTAAATTAATTCTTTAAAATTAATTATTTACCGGTGCGAGCAGCCAGCATTTCTGCATGTCTCTTTTGTTGAGCAGCTACGCGAGCGTCTTTAGCAGCTTTTTTTGCAGCTTCTGCTTTAGCCAGTTTTGCTTTTGCAGCTTTTTCAGCTTCAGCTTGACGCAGTTCTTCCGGAGATTTACGGCCGAATCTCCAGGTTGCACCAACGCCGCCCATGAATTCGTCGCCAGCGGTGGATACGTTGAAGCTCAGCATGAAGTCGCGGTTAGGATAGTGGAATGCACCCAGAGCCAGACCGGTCTTGTCGCGGTATTGGCCAACGCCTACAGCGATTTCGGTCGGAGCTTCCGGATCGTAACCCATGGTGTGCAGGTTTGCGATAGCAGCAGCCATAGCGCCAACTTTTTCTACGTTAGCATCCAGTTTGTCGATTCTGCCATCCAGACGGGAAACTTCGCCGTCAAATTTAGCTTCGATGCGTTTGTCTTCATTAGCACGGTTGGTTGCTTCGTTTTCGATTTGACCTTTGTTGATAGTGATCTGATCTTGCAGTTTTTGGTCTGCATGGTCACGATCTTTTTTCTCTTGAGCGATTGCAGCTTTGTTAGACTCAATTGCTGCAGTGTTTTCTGCTACAGTGGTCTTGTCAGCTTTTTGATTGATTGCGGTTTGCAAACGATTATCTGCATCTACTCTGTCAATAGTTTCTTGATTAAGGTCTGTTCTCAGTGCATTGTCAGCATCTTTGCGAGCATCGGTTTCAGCATCGATTTTAGCGTTCAATTTCTTGTCTTCATTAGCACGGTTGGTTGCTTCGTTTTCGATTTGACCTTTGTTAATAGTGATCTGATCTTGCAGTTTTTGGTCTGCATGGTCACGATCTTTTTTCTCTT
>OFMH01000003.1_pt1 | contig 154508 bp, 140 predicted proteins | sample 1541761 | NCBI WGS metagenome assembly OFMH01 (sample SAMN04209249, study PRJEB22552) | human gut metagenome | biome: gut; material: feces | host: Homo sapiens | place: USA: Oklahoma
GGGCCGTGTCTCAGTCCCAATGTGGCCGTTCATCCTCTCAGACCGGCTACTGATCGTCGCCTTGGTGGGCCGTTACCCCTCCAACTAGCTAATCAGACGCAAGCCCCTCCTCCAGCGAAAGCCCGAAGGCCTCCCTTTCTTCATTCCGTCATGCGGCGGAAAGAACGTATTCGGTATTAGCAGCCGTTTCCAGCTGTTGTCCCCATCTGAAGGGCAGGTTGCTTACGCGTTACTCACCCGTTTGCCACTAGAATTAATAAGAAGCAAGCTTCTCATCTCTTCTCGTTCGACTTGCATGTGTTAAGCACGCCGCCAGCGTTCGTCCTGAGCCAGGATCAAACTCTCCATGATAGTATGGAAGAGCTTACTAGCTCAACTTATTGTTTTTGGTGTCCGGCTTACACCGGACGTTTGAATTGATTCGGTTATTTTCTTACGAAAATGACCTGCACTCCCGAGTAAAACTCGGTATAAACAAATCTAAAGATTCATTTACTGGCGTTCATTCAGTTCATTGTTCAGTTTTCAAAGGTCATCTGCCGTCGTAGTGACGACTTGTTTATCTTACCAAACTCCGAGGAGCTTGTCAAGCACGTTTTTGAAAGAACTTTCAAAAAACTTCGCTTGCGGCTGTTGTCTCAGCCGGGCCGTTCGGGGCTTCCCCCTGACAGCTTGTTTAGTATACTACTCAAAGGATACCTTGTCAAGCAAAAAATCAGGGGTCTCGTAAAGTTTTCCTTCAAAGGCGTGGCCTTTTATAGTATAATTATGTGGAGTTATATTTTATATTTCCGCTTATATAAAGGAACAGGAGTTGTTACGTATGAACAAAAAGTATTTAGTTATGGCGGTAGCTACGGCTGCAGCTGCCACCTTACTCGCCGGATGTGGTTCTTCAACAGACAATCAGAGTGGTGCTGCCGATGAGCAGAAAACCCTCGTCGTCGGAATGGAACCGACTTTCCCGCCTTTTGAATTCACGGACAACGGCAAGTATGTCGGCTTCGATATCGATTTAGCCAACGCCATCGGTGAAAAGACGGGCATGCAGGTTGAAGTCAAGAGCCTCGGCTTCGACGCCCTTATCCCGGCCCTTCGCAGTGGCCAGATCGATATGATTGCTTCCGGCATGGATGCTACGCCGGAACGGCAGAAACAAGTTTCCTTTACAGAACCGTACTTCCAGGACGGCTATTCTGTCGTCGTCCGCAAGGATAACGACACCATTCACGGTTTTGATGACCTCAAAGGCCGTACCGTCGGCACTCAGGTCGGCACCAAGGGCGTAGACCTCGGAACCGAAGCCGGCGCAACGGTCAAGCAGTACGATGCCAACAGCCAGGGCTGGATGGAACTGCAGAGCAACACTTGTGACGCCGTCATCATCAACACGTCGGTCGCTCTCTACTACTTGAAAGAAGGCGGCGACAAAGATCTTAAGATCGTCGGCGACTCCAAGAAAACCGATGCCGGTATTGCCATGGCTGTCGGTAAGGATAAAACGGCCCTCCTCGAAAAGGTCAACAAGGCGTTGGCTGACCTTAAAGCCGACGGAACCTATGCCAACCTCTACAAAAAATGGTTCGGCGTCGACCCTCAGATGTAATCCATGTATAAGACATATATCTTCGACTTCGATTATACTTTGGCCAACTCGGAAAAGGGCATCGTCATGTGCTTCCAGCTCCTCTTTGACGCGGAAGGCTATCGAGGCATTCCCGAAGATGCCATTCGCCGCACGATCGGCATGACGATGTATGATGCCATGGCAAGTCTTACCGGCGAAACGGATTCAGACCGCATCTATGACCTGATCAAAGAATATAAGGTCCGCTTCTCCGACAAGTATATGACGGCCAATACCCATCTCTATCCGGAAACGCTTCCGACGCTGAAAGCCCTTAAGGAAAGAGGTAGCCGCTGCTGCATCGTATCGACCAAGACCCGTTCGCGGATCAATGAAACGCTCACAAAATACGCCATGGAATCACTCATCGACCTCGTCGTCGGCATGGAAGACGTCGACAATGCCAAGCCCGCCCCTGACGGCATCAACCGAGTCTGCGACCATTTCGGCCTGGATAAAAAAGACGTCCTCTATATTGGCGACAATACCATCGATGCCAAGGCAGCTCAAAATGCCGGCGTCGCCTTTGCCGCCGTAACGACAGGGACGACGACGGAAAGTGAATTCGTCTCCCTTCCCCACGAAGCGATCATGAAAGACCTTAGTGACATCCTTTCTATTCCCTAATTGGAGGAACTTACTATGATGAAGAAAAAAGTTATGACCTTGGCAGCGGCCTCGATAGCCGCCCTGACCTTACTCTCCGGCTGCGGTTCCAATGGCAGTACGGATCAAGCCGCCGGCGGCTCCAAGGGCGACAAAACCCTCATCGTCGGGACCGAGCCGACCTTCCCGCCTTTTGAATTTACGGAAAATGACAAGGACGTCGGCTTCGACATCGATTTAGCTCAGGCCATCTGCGACAAATTGGGCTACAAGATGGAAGTCAAGAACCTCGGCTTCGATGCCCTTATCCCGGCCTTGAAGAGCGGCCAGATCGACATCATCGCCGCCGGCATGGATGCGACGGAAGAACGGAAGAAACAGATTAACTTCACCGACGTCTACTATCAGGGCGGCTACACCATCGTCGTCCCCGTAGGCAATACGGACATTACGGGATATGATTCCATCGCCGGCAAGACCGTCGGCGCCCAGGTCGGATCCAAAGCTGCCGACTACGCCCGTGAACACGGTGCCAACGTCAAGGAGTTCGACACCAATACTCAGGGTTGGATGGAACTTGAAGCCGGCACCTGCGATGCCGTCTCCATCGACCAGGCCGTCGCCCAATACTATCTCCAGCAGGGCGGAAAGGACAAGCTCAAACTCGTCGGCGCTCCGATCACCTCTCGCGGCGTAGCCATGGGGATCAGCAAAGACAAACAGGAACTGACCGATCAAGTCAACCAGGCCTTGAAAGAACTCAAAGCCGACGGCACGTACGACAAGATCTATCAGAAATGGTTTGGCACAGCACCGAATAAATAAAGCTTAAAGGCTTTTTGCATTCGAACGGTGTCGACCGTCAACAACATAAGAAAACAGCCATCCATCTGGATGGCTGTTTTCTTATGCTTACTTTTTCTTTTGCTCCTGTAGTTTTGCCATGCGGTCCTTCAGAGACGTAAATGGCGTCTGATTGTCAGACTGGAGTTCTTCAGGCTGGATGGTCGTATCGCGACGAGCCGCTTTCCGTCTGGCTTTGGCTTCGGCAGCCCGCCGTTCTTCCGCTTCACGCGAGCTCTGTACGGCTTCGCGAAGAGGCTGCAGCTTACTGTCGGGCACGACTAAGAATCGAACCGGCAAGTTGGCTGCACCGGGCGGCATGATATGGATGGTCATATCCGTCCCGGCCGGAAAGGTGTCGACATATTCCATAGCATAAGGGTCGTTAAGCCCCATGGAATGGCGATTGCGCGGCAATTCAACGATCTTTTTATCTTCCCCCACCTTGGGGTCGCTGTAAATCAGTTCGGCTACACCGGCATATTCACCGCCTTGGGGATTAAAATAGAGATGTACGTCTCCCGTCCCCTGGGTCCGCAGATGGATGGTGTAGTCAAGGCCATAGTTTCCCGTATCTTCCGACGACCGATTATCCATGACGTCCTTTCCTTGAAGGAAGCGGTCCATGACGCCGTCGGCTAAGAGGATGTACCCGATGCCGCTGTCCGTAGAGTAAGGCGTAAGGGTACTCATAAAGCGGTCCTTGCCGTGGAAGGTTCCCCGCAGTTTGACGGAATCACTGGGCAGATATCGGAGCTGGCGAACAAAGGCCATCGGATCTGCTTTCGTCGGTAAAATCATGGACGATAAAATCATCGGTTCCGGAAGGCTGACATTGATAATGCCCGAAAAAAGCTGATCCGGCCGAACGACGACTTCATTGAGCCGTTCCCCGACCAAGGCGTAGTCGTGAGGCTTTACCGTCACCTTGTTGACGGTCATATTGCCTTCATAATACAGGGTCGACAGCTCTTTGCCGACCTGATAATAGTCGGTACTGGGACGCGTGTACTGATAGCCTTGAAGAATGGCATCGATCGGATAGTCATGGGGGTTATAGAGCATGGCTACGATTTTTCGATCTGTCGACTGCTGATTGACGTGATAAAAGTAAAGACGCACGTCGCCACTGACCATATCCCCATAGAGGATACCGTCACTTTCGGCGTATTCCGGACTGTCGGAAAGGAGGAGCGTCCCCGTATCGATGGGCGGCGTCATGGAAATAGACTTCATAGGCTGGACGACGACACGGCTCATAACATCGGGATCGTCAACTCCCGGCAGTCCTGCCGCCAAGGAGGTTCCAAGGGGTATAAAGGCCGTCAAAAGACCGGCAATATAGGTACATAGTTTCTTAATGTTCATCATGTTGTTGACCTTCTATCTGTTTTGCTATATCGGCAATTTTTTTGAAACGGTGCGTTAAGCCGGATTTTGTCAGTCCCGACTGGGCCGCCAATTCACTCATCGAAGCCTCGGGGTTGGCCATGCGCAGTTCCGCGGCCTCGCGGAGCTTAGCCGACATGCGCTGATAGAGGCCCGACTCCTGAATCCGGGTAATGGCCCTGCGCTGGCGAAAAGCGGCATCGACAGTTTTCTGAAGGTTGGCCGTTTCACAGTTGACGACGCGATTGACGTTGTTGCGCATTTCCTTTACGACGCGAACCTCTTCAAAGGTTAAATACGCTTGAGAGGCCCCGATATACTGCAGAAAGTGGGACACGCCGTTGCCTTCCTTTATATAGACCAAATAATCGCCCTTGCGGTCGGTAATCTTGGCAGGCAGGCGGAAGCGGCGCATGATTTTAAGCAGTTTTTCCGCAAAGGCTGCATTGCCTGTCACTAATTCCAAATGGTAGTCCCTTTTAGGCTGATTAACGGAACCTCCACCCATAAAGGCCCCCCGCAAAAAAGCCCGCTGACACTCCGTCTTGCGCAAGTCGATGGCAGAAAACTCCGCATCCGTCGGGAAGAGGGACAGGTCGCGCAAAATCGCCGTACTTTCCGGTGACGGCGACACGCGCAGGATATAATAATTTTTCTTTCGCAAGCGCAGTCCCTGACGGACCCGCACTTCAGGACGGACGGTAAAGGCCTCCATCCACATCTTGAGCACCTTTCGGGCGACGGCATTGTTCGACGTACTGAATTCGATGCCAATCATCCCGTGAGAGCCGAGAATAAGTGAGCCGCCCATACAAAGGAGGGCTGCCAGCTCAGCAAAGCGGCAGGCAGGGTTCTCCGGTTTGTAATGGGCAATCTCATTTTTCACTTCTTCCGCAAAAGACAATGGCTGCCGCCTCCTAACGGTGGGTAAGGGTATAACGCTTAAGATAATAGTGAAGCAATTCCGGTGACAAATCAGTCCGCAAGGCATTGATCAGGTCAAAGAGGACATTGGCCAGTTTCTTCGTATCGTGAGTGGCACTGTTTTCCTTATTGATAAGGTCTGACAGGATCAAGGTAGCACCGGTTTCGCCGATTTCTTTTTTATCGATCATGACCGGATGGGAGCCGTGAGCCACGTAGCGCTGCAGCACAGCCGGTTCGACGTCGCCGTTATTAGCGATGACGAAGTCGATAATCTTGTCGCCGGCCTGTTTATTGATGGCTTTGACATGGTCGGAGACGGTATAGTCATCCGTTTCCCCCTTCTGGGTCATGACGTTGCAAATATAAATTTTAGGGGCCTTGCTGTCCCGAATAGCCCCAATGATGTCAGGAACGCACAAATTCGGCATGATGCTCGTATAGAGGCTCCCCGGCCCGAGGACGATGGCATCGGCGCCTTTGATGGCGTCGACGGCCGACTTGATGGCCTTCGGGTGTTCCGGCGTCGTAAAGACACTTTTGATACGGCCGTGAGCATGGGGAATCTGCGACTCGCCTTCGACGATACGGCCGTCGGTCATCTTGGCATTGAGGCGGATTTTTTCGGCTGACGAAGGGATGACCTTGCCGCGGACGCGCAGGATCTTGCTCGTCGCATCCATGGCCTCTTCGACATCGCCGAGGACTTCGATAAGCGCTGCAATGAACAGGTTGCCGAAACTATGTCCCGTCAGGTCCCCGGAACCGCCGAAGCGATGGGCAAAGAGCTGTTCCATGAGCCCTTCTTTATCAGCCATGGCAACCAGGCAGTTGCGCAGATCACCGGGAGCAATGATATCCAAATCTTCGCGGATTCGTCCGGTCGAACCGCCGTCATCGGCAACGGTGACGACAGCCGTCAGATTATAAGTCTTCGACTTGAGGCCGCGCAGCATGACCGACAAACCGGTGCCGCCGCCGATGACGACGACTTTCGGCCCTTTTGAAAGCTGGAACTTGGAAAAAATCAAATCGCTGAAATTCCCCGATTCACCGGGCATGACGACACCGATCATGGTCCGTATCAGCCGCCGCGTCGCCCAGCCCATGATGGCCATGCCGACGATGATGACCAAGATACCCAAACTGGCCAGAATCGTGTAATTATAATGTCCCGTCATTTCATAGAGCAGCCGGAAGGCCCACTCTTCTACTTCACCTAACCACTGATAGTTAAAAGTCAGGATGATGCCGAAGCTGGAGAACATCATGCCCAGCCCGAAAAGAAAGAGCCAGCGCTTGATATGCAGTCCCGGATGGAGCCATTTCATAAAACGCATGACAGTACCTCCTACGCTTCGCCTTCGTACCCCGGCGCATCTTCTTCAACGTCGTTTTTCTGAATATCGCGGTGTTCGATGGATACATCGACGCCGTTGTCCCGCAAGTGCTTGTACATGGCTTCGGCCATGCAGACGCTGCGGTGCATACCGCCGGTGCAGCCGACGGCAATGACCAGCTGACTCTTGCCTTCCCGTTCATAATTCGGAAGGAGGAAGTCGATCATATCAAACCATTTTTCTTTATACACCTGGGTAATGGGAAAACTTTCGACGTAGTCCCGCACGCAGGGCACACGGCCCGACTTATGGCGAAAATCATCGATATAATAAGGATTCGGCAGGAAGCGGACGTCTTCGACGATATCGGCATCGATGGGCATGCCGTGCTTGAATCCGAAGGATACGACGGTAACGGTCATGCTCTTTTTGCTGTCTGTAATGGCATAGCGCTTGACCAGAATTTCCTTCAGCTGTTTAGGCTGCAGGTTCGACGTATCGATGATAAAGTCGGCTTTCCTCCGCAAAGATGCCAAGCGATTCCGTTCTTCGGCAATGCCCTGGCTGATGCGTCCGTGAGGCGCTAAGGGATGGACCCGGCGCGTTTCCTTATAGCGGCGGACCAAGGCCTGGTCAGACGCCTCGATAAAGACGATTTCATAAGAAATACCTTCTTCTTTCAAATCTTTCAGGTCTTTCAGGCACTGACTCATGGCATCAAAAAATTCACCGCCGCGAATATCGGCAATGAGGGCGACGTGACGAACTCGTTCGCCGCCTTTAATGCATAATTCCGCAAACTTAGGGATTAATACCGGCGGGATGTTGTCGATACAAAAATAACCGATATCCTCTAAGACTTGAACGGCATGGGTCTTGCCGGCACCGGACATGCCGGTGACGATAATCAAATGAAAATGGTCCATAAGAACCTCCTGTTTACAATACAAATTTCTCGACAGCGGCAGCGACACCGTCTTCATCATGAGACAAGGTGACGTAGTCGGCGGCATCCTTGACTTCCTGTGCCGCATTGGCCATAGCGACAGAAAAACCGGCCGCTCTCAGCATGTCCAAATCGTTTTGGGAATCGCCGATAGCCATGATATTTTTGATATCAATGCCATAATATTCTCCCAGGCGTCGGATGCCATTTCCCTTATCGACGCCAAGGGGCATGATTTCTAAAAAGGTCAAATCTGAAAAAAGGACATTGAACCGGCCCGGGAAGGTCTTTTCAATGAGGGCCTTACGGCCTAGGAGATCTTCATGTTCGCCTCGGCTGAGCAGCTTGTTGCAGTCTCCCTGTACCCGATAAAAGTCATCACCGCAGATGACAGCCTTGGCCTTGGTGATTCGTTCATAGTCACGAATCCACGGTTCATCGAGTTCAACCCGCAGCACGTCGTCAATATAGGTCTGCATCTGCCAGCACTGTTCTCGTGCCAAATAGACCAATTCTTGAGCATCCTGCCGAGAAATCGTCTGCTGAAAGAGAATCTTCTTCGATTCCAGCGTTTCAACCAGACCGCCGGCAAAGAGCAGCATCGGGCTGTCACCCAAAGCCAGCCGTTCGCCATAAGCCTTGGCCGTCTGATACATGCGGCCCGTTGCAATAGCGACGATGACGCCTTTCTGACGTGCTTTTTGGAGCGTCTCAACAGTGTGGTCCGAAACGGTTCCGTCACTTCGCAGCAACGTTCCGTCGAGGTCAATCGTAATCATCTTGATGGTTTCCATTATTGATTCGCTCCCTTCCAATCAAACGCCACGCCTTTTGGCATTTCATCGGCTTTTTGGGGCGTATCCGTAAGATACTGCAGGTCATCGGCATAGCTTTTAGCCAGTCTGTCAATGGACTGCTGCTGCTGTTCCGTAGCCTTACTGCGGTTCTTCATGGCAACGGCAATCATAGCCGTCACTTCATAGCGCGTCAAGTTATAAGAACGGTCAAACCGTTCCATGGGAGCCCCGGTCAGTCCGGCTTCAGACAAGGCGTAGACAGCCTTGTATTCCCAAGAACTCCTGTCAACACTGTCAAATTGGTTGGGCGCATACGGATTATATGCACCGGCCGGGCTCACAACCCCCAGAAAGAGGCAGGCTGCCAGCAAAAGGAAAATTTTCTTCATCGTCGTTCCTCCCATAAATAAATATACTCCCCGCCGGGTCTAACATATGTCATACCTGAAAGAGAGCATATTCACGAATACGTATTATTTGGCTTTGTCGGCATCTTTACTGCCCTGTTTCCGCCCCTGATCGGGACGTGCCTGCTGAGCCGACTTTTCGTTGACCGAAACAGCCGGAGCCGCATCAACCTGGCTTAAGACGTCGGCCGTCTTTTCTTCTCCATCGGCGGCCATGTCATCGAGCAGCCGCAGCTGACTGGTCAGTATAGCCCGGCATTTTGCGCGATAGGCTCCCGTTTGAGCTTTGAGCTTTTCCCATTCCTGCTGTGAATTTTGCAGGCTCATCATCGTTTCGTCAAGCATCTTCTGCTTTTTGCTTTCTGCTTCCTGCAAAATCAGTTCTGCTTCCTTACGGGCCGAAACCTTGACATTTTCAGCAGTCTGTTGAGCCAGCATGAGTGTGCTGTTCATGGTAGCTTCCATTTTTTCGTACTGCGTCAGCTTGTCCTGAAGGCTGTCACAGCGTTCTTTCAGTTCGCAGTATTCCCGGTATACTTTTTCGTAGTCACCGGCAATATTGTTCATGAAAGCATCGACATCTTCCTCGCTGTAGCCGCGAAAACCGCGTTTAAATTCCTTATTATGAATATCCATTGGTGTAAGCATGGTATCTCCTCCGTACAAAGGGAATTACATATAGCGCTTCAACAGAACGCCGGTTCTGCCTTTTCGTGACGTTCCGGTAATTTCGGCCAGCTCCATCCGCCCTTTGCCGCGGAGAGAAATGACATCACCTTGACGAACTTCCTGGCTGGGGCCCTTGGCAGGCTGCCAATTGACCTGTACCCGTTCACCTTTAATGGCATCGGCCGCTTTGGTGCGGGAAATACCGAATCCCGATGAAACGATGGCATCCAGGCGAAGCGAGGCCACAGTCGTCTTGATTTCTTTCACTTTTTCCTGACGCGGCGTAATGTCGCTCAGGGGTATTTCTTCAATCGCCACGTTTACCATCGCGATTTTCGTAAAGTTCTGCTGTAAATACGGGACGAGCTGCGTTTCCGCCAACAAGACGGCGCCGGCATCCTGCATGATGATATCGCCAAAGCGTCCCCGGTCGATGCCGAGGCCCATGAGCGAACCCAGGACGTCGCGGTGGCCTAAGAGGCGGTAGCGGTCATCCCAGCTCAGTTTACAAGCCGTAATGCCAAAATCGACAGGACCGTCATAGTCAACGCCGACAAAGGCCAATTTAACCCGTTCAGCCCCTTCGTAGCCGCCGGAAGTACGCAGTACCAAAGACGGCACATGGGCCTGAATGGTCTCGCCGATCTGGACGGCGCCGGGCGATACGAATTCACTGACGGCATACGGACGTCCCTTAGCCGCACTGTCTGCCAAATCGATAAGACGGGCAGCTAACTCCCCATTATCAGTTCCCTGATAATAGCGGATAATTCTATCTCTATTCTTCAAAACAATCCCTCAATCATTAACGAAGCGGTGTATTGCCGCCGTTGTTGTCATTATTTGTACCGCCGACATTCCACGTGAGAGGCGGTGCATTAAAATCGCTGTAGTCATCGCGCTTGCCATGGTCTACGGTAACATTGCTGGGCACACAGAGGAAGATTTCCTTGCCTACCTTCTGAATATTGCCGTCGATGGCATAGGTAGCCCCGCTGACGAAGTCAACGACGCGTTTAGCAACGTCTTCCGGCGTCGCTTCAAAATTGATGACAACGGGCTTGCGGTCGCGGATATAATCGGCAATGCTCTGCGAGTCATCAAAGGTTTCCGGTTCAACGATGACCATGCGCAGCGGTTTTGCCGGAGTCGGCGTATAGTTGACACTGGTACGGCTCGGTGCTACGGCAGGAGTGCGGCGCGGTACGCGTTCTTCTTCATATTCCAATTCATCTTCATATTCATCCGTTTCAAATTCGTCGTCTTCGTTGACATTGCCTACGCCGCTTACGACATTTACTAATCTATCCCACATGTTCTTTTTCTTCATAGTAAATACTCCTCCTTAGTAATTACGTGCCCCAAAGATTGCCGTACCGACGCGGACGACATTGGCGCCTTCTTCAATCGCTATTTCAAAATCATGGGTCATCCCCATGGACAGATACCGGATCTGGCCTTCTGGGAACTTCGGCTTCATATCTTCATATAAAGCGCGGGCAATGCGGAACACGGGCCGCACGTCTTCGACGTTTTCGTAGTTCGGGGCCATGCACATCAGCCCCCGGACACAGACGTGATCCAATCCCTTTGCCAATTCACAAATCGCAGGAAAATCTTCAACTTCCATACCAAATTTACTTTCTTCGCGGGCTACATTGACCTGCAAGAGGATGTCCTGCACCTTTTCAATTTTACCGGCTTCCTTATTCACAGCTTTCAGCAAGTGCTCCGAATCGATGGAGTGGATAAGATGGAAGTGTTCTACGGCATGTTTCGCCTTATTGGTCTGTAAATGTCCGATTAAATGCCAGGTCAATCCGTTGTCCGGAAATGCTTCCAGTTTTTGAATCGCTTCCTGGACTCGATTTTCACCGACATCAGTAACACCGCACCGGGCGGCCTCTTCCATCATCTCTACCGGATGATTTTTCGTCACTGCAACCAGCGTAATTTTGTCAGTTCTGCCGACACGGGCAGCTGCATCAGCAATTTTCTTGTGTACTGCCTCAAGATTTTCCTTAATCAAGCCTATCCCTCCGTCGTGCATGCAATTATATGTATTTATAAAACATTACACTTCTTTTATTATATATAGTTAGCCCTATAAAAGCTAGTCATATTTAAAAATTTATTCATCTGCTTTTACAAAATAACAAAGGCCCCCATGCGTCCCGTATGGCCGCCGTCACGGCGATAGGAGAAGAATTTCTCCTCTTCCCTGAAGACACAGCTGGTCGTCGTCTCGATATGTTCCGGAATCAGGCCGGCATCGGTCAGGAGAAGGTGATTGGCCTGCCACAAATCGACAACCCAGGCCCCGTTCTGTTTACCGGTGCACTCGCCGTAAGCCGGCCCTAACTGCTGAAAGGTCATAGCCGTATCCTCACTGACTTCAAAATGGGCCTTCGATATAGACGGGCCGATATAAGCCAGCAGATCTTTTGGCTTCGAACCATAGGCCAGCTCCATCGCTAATACGGTCTTAGACGCCAGCCTTTTTGCCGTTCCCCGCCAACCGTCATGGATGACGGCACAGGCCCTTTTTACCGGATCAAACACGATGACCGGCACACAGTCGGCAATGCACATCATGAGGGGTACGCCGGGAATATTGGTCATCAGGGCGTCCGTGTGAGGAAAGGCATCGGCATAGCTTCCGGCGCCGCGGCCAATTTCACTCGGGCCGACAGCGACGATATGGTCCTCATGAGTCTGCTTAGCCGTCGTAAGGCGCTGCAGATCACAGCCCAAAAGCGTACAGAGACGTCGCCGGTTCTCAAGGACGTTCTGGGCACGGTCATCGACGTGAAGGCCCAGGTTCAGTGACCGAAAGGGATCTTCACTGACGCCGCCGCTGCGTCCGGTCACGCCATGACAGACGCCGACATCTTTTAACAACGTGCTTTCTTCCCAACAAATCCCGTTTTCATGTTCTACCCACTTGGTCATTTCAGCCTCCACAAATATGGCAGCGGCGGCAGCCCTCAAAGCAAGGCAGGGTGTAATCACCGGCTTCGGCCTTCTTTAACTCGTCGGTCAGATAGGTCGGCACCAAACCGGGATCCAAGGTATCCCAAGGTAAGACCGCATCGAGGGGCCGCTGGTCATATAAAAATCCGTCGATATCAAAATGAAGCTCTTTAGCTGCCCGCTTCCAGCCTTTGACGCCGCCGTATTCACAGGCTTTGGCCAAAAGGTCCCCGACACGGCGGTCTCCCCGGGACAGGACGCCCTGGATGTAAGCCGACCGCAAGGGCTCGATGAGCAGCTCGATCTGTTTATCTTTTAAGGCCTTCTTTAAAAAGGCCAGCCGTTTCTCAACGACCTTCTTATCGGTCATGGCCATCCACTGAAACGGCGTGAGCGGCTTAGGAATAAAGGGATTGATACTGAGAGTAATGCGGCTCGTATTGCCGATGGCCTTCATATGCTCTTGAACGCGGCGGGTCATGGCAGCGATGCCTTCAATATCGGCATCTTCTTCCATGGGCAGGCCGACCATGATATACATGCGCACATGACGAATTCCCGCTTCCGTCGCAAGGTCGATGGATTGCAGCAGATGTTCTTCCGTAATCCCCTTATTGATGATATCCCGCATCCGTTTACTGCCCGCTTCCGGTGCCAGGGTAATCGTCTTTTGCCCGCTCTCAGCCAACCCCTTTACGATGGCCGGCGTAATCGAATCAGCCCTGAGGGAGGCACAGGAAAAGCCGAGGCCCTGTTCACGAATAAAGGTGACTAATTCATCGATATAAGGATAATCTGAAATAGCTGCCCCCATGAGGCCGATTTTCTTCCCCAATTTCTTACCGCGCAGGACCGCCGATTTGACGTATTCCAAGGGTCGGACGCGAGGCCGCCGGTAACAGTAGCCGGCCATGCAAAAACGACAGTGACGACCGCAGCCCCGGGCGATTTCAATGAGATACATAGCACCGAATTCCGTATTCGGCGTGGCAATGACCGTTTCTCCCGGCTGAGTCAGTTCGCGCCACTGCCGTTCTACCTTCGCCGGAATCCCTTCTTCCGGGACGATTCGCAGAAGATGGCCGTCATCATCGTACTCATGTCGGTAGAGAGACGGCACATAGATACCCGGCACGTGCTGCGCCAAATAGCGCAGGAGATCGTGCCGCCCGAGTCCCTGGTCCTTGGCCTCACGGTAGGCATCGAGGAAGGCATGGATAAAGCCTTCACCTTCACCGACCATGACGACGTCGACAAAAGGCGACAGCGGCTCGGGATTAAAGAAGGCAACGGGCCCTCCCATGACGACCAGCGTGTCGTCGTCGCCGCGGTCGGCGGCTAAAACAGGAATCCGCCCCATTTTCAAAATGGCCGGTACGTTGAAATAATCCATCTCGAAACTGACGGACAGGCCGAGGATTTCAAAGTCCGAAAGCGGGCGCCTGTTCTCTAAAGAGACCAGCGGTTCACCGGTCTTCTCAAAGACTTTCATCAATTCTTTATCCGGCAGGAATGCTCGCTCACAGAGCCAGTCCTCACGGCTGTTTACTTCGCGGTAAATAATCTGCATCCCCAGATTGCTCATGGCAACGTCATACGTATTGGGATAACAAATAGCCATAGCCCGCCGCGTCCCAAACGGATAGATAACGGCACCGGTTTCCTGACTCATGAGTTCATCCAGTGCCTTCTCTACTTGCCAGCTCATCGACATTCCCCCTTTATACGGCAAAAGCTCCCCGGCTAAGGGAGCTTTCCGTGCAAATCCTTCAAGATCCACCAAGTCGCCTGAAGAGACGGCTCTCGTCTTAGGTATCCTATATTGTATCACAGATTGCTTCAACGGGCCAGCAGCCCGTAAAAACAGAGCGACGGAAAAGAAAATCCGCTCCCAGTCGGTTGCCCTTGAAGGGACATCATGCTATCTTATAAAAGGCAATACCGTCAATTGAATCCATTTCATTGCATTTATAAAAGGAGTATCTCATGGAAAAAATCATCTTCATCGCCCTCGGCGGTGGCATCGGTTCCGCCCTGCGCTACGGAATCACACAGCTGACAGTTCGCTGCGGAGCCGTCAGCCTTCCTTACGGCACGATTCTGGCTAACACCATCGGGTCTTTTTGCATCGGCCTCCTCTTCGTATTCTTTACTCAAATGTCCACTCTGCCGCCGACAGTCAAACTCTTCTTCGTTACCGGTATCTTAGGCGGCTTTACGACATTTTCCACGTACAACATGGAGCTGCTGACCCTGGTCCGCACAGGCGACATCTTATCAGCAGCCGCCTATTTTTCATTCAACGTCATCGGCGGCTTTCTCTGCTGCTGGCTCGGGTTTGCCGTCGGCAACGCCTTTTGGCAATAAGGTTTTAATGCTGGGCCGGTGCGCTGATTTTCTCAGACAGGCCTTCCGTCGAAATAGACTTTTTGGATGCCAGGCTGATGCCGCAGAAAGTAAGGCTGCAGACGATCCATTCGGCATAGATGACATGGGGCAGAACGCGAACGGCCGGAACGAGCATCCAGGCGGCGAGGACGATAATCGAGACCATGATCGTATAGAAGGCGGCCTGTCGCGAGCAGTAGGCCGGCGCATACATGGTCATGAGTACGATGACCGCAAAGGCCGTCATAAGCGACAAGCCCGCCATGAGCGTTGAAATGATGCCGCTGATCGTGAGGGCAAAGCCCAGCGTCAAAAGGCCTAACAGGAGTACCGAAATGCGGGTGACAGCCATGTATTTCTTATCCGACATCCGGGGATCGATGAACTGCTTATGAATATCGTGAGAATAAAGGGTCGCTGCCGACAAGAGTAAGTTGCAGGCCGTACTGACGTCAGCTGCCCACAAAGAAGCTAAGGTAATCCCGGCAATCCAGGGATTGAGCGACATGATAAGCTGCGGCAAAGCCGTCGTCGGCGAAATAGAGGGATACATTTCCGAGGCAATGACGCCGAGCAGCGCTGCGATGAAGCCGACGGGAAGCATGACCAATCCGCCGATGATGAATCCTCTGCGAGCCGTCTGTACATCTTTGGCGCCAAGAGAAATCTGAATGATAGCCTGGAGGGAAATATTGACCGTAATCAAGACGACGATCCAGGTAACAATCGTCATCGGGCCGACACCGCTGAAGAAATCCATCGTCGTCACCGACGGCGCCTGAATGGCAACGATGTCGATGCCGCCGGCCATGGCTACGATGAGAAAGGCGGCTACGGTAATACCGATGTACTGCAGGGTCACGTTGAGGATATTGGACTGGCTGGCTGACCACATGCCGCCGATCAGGGTAATTCCGATGAAGACGACAGCACTGGTGAACATGCCCGTCACCGGCGTGAAGATATCCGGCATGAGGGCTGCCAGGACGGCCCCTCCGGCAACGTACTGGAGGCTCATGACGACGAGCTGTACCAAGACCTGGCAGGCGATGCCGGCGACCATGCTGCGGCGGTCATAATACCGTTCGAGAAGTTCCGGCACGGTCGTAATATTGAGGCGGCGGTACTTCTTGGCAACGGTCAGTCCCATGACGATGGCGCCGATGCCCCAAGCCGCCGTGTACCAGCCGGCAGACAGGCCGACTTTATAAGCCTGCTCGGCAACGCCGATCGTCGAGGCCCCGCCGACGGCCAAGCCGACGATGGATACCATGATAAGGGGCGTCGTCAATCTGCGGCCAGCCAATACATAAGCTTCGGCCGATGCCGCAGCCTTGCGCTTCACATACCAACTGATGCCGAAGAGTACGCCGATATAGGCTAAAATAATGACAATTTGAATTCCTGTTGTTCCCATAATAAAAACTCCTCTCTTCTTAATTTCCCGAAAAAAAATCGCCCCTAAAAAGGGACGACGAAGTCGCGGTACCACCCAATTTATCGATAGAATAAAAAAAGGGTGGCACCCAGGGACGGAAAATCCGCGGTACCACCCTATTTATCTTGAATCGATCAACTCATGGCCGTATAACGGCAGCCGCCCCGGTACAGCCTACTAATGTTCAGCCGTACAGTTCAGGAATGAACTTCACGCCTCGTCCCCTGTATCCTCACACCACCCGGATACTCTCTGAAAAGTTTAAAGGCCCTACTTTTTTCCGTCACAACTGTTATCAGGAAATTAATTGTTGAACTAGATTATACAGGAAAATAAATGAAAGTCAAGAAAATCTTTCCCTAAAAATCGACTAAATTGGCGTAAAACGTCGTACTAATCAGGCAGTACCTTCGATCGTAAAATCAAAACCAGTTCTGTATTTTTATGCGACTTATAATGATAGCGGAATAATTTCCCGATCAGAGGCAGGTCTGCTAAAAGAGGCACTTTTCGAAAATGTTCAATATCTTCACGGCGAATGAGGCCGCCGATAACCAAGGGCTCCCCTTCCTGCAGCCGTACCGTCGTCCGGGCCTGACGAGTCGCAATCCGGTAAGCCTTCAGCTCGGGCACAAATACCGGCGTACTGACTTCAGCAAAGAGGTCGGCCGTCACCGAGTTATCGGGATGGACCTGCGGCGTATAGGTCAATTTGATTCCCGCCTCTTCATAGGCCGTACTGATGGACCTGTCCTGGCCGGAAAGGTGCTCAGTCTGAACGGGAATCTTATCGCCAATGAGGATGTGCGCTTCTCTGCCGTTGCTGGCGACGATATGGGGCCGGGCTAAAATCTCAGCCTTGCCCCGTTCCTCTAAAGCATGAATCGTCCCGGACAAGGAAAAAATACTGTGGTCGGCACCGCCTTCTACGGTCGACCAGTTGTATTCGATGCCGGTTTGTTTCAGCAGGCTGTCCTCAATAGAGGCAATTTCGACAGACACGTCAACCTGCCGCGGCGGCACATCGAGGCGTTTGACCAGGGCCTGTACCGCCGCCTGTGTCTGCATGGACCCGCCGACAACGACGGTATTTGTATCACCATGACAGCGTACATCGGCTTCGGGAACGGCAGCTTCGACGGCTTTCTTCACCGCTTCCGGATCGGCATACCGGAGCTGCCACGTATGAAAGGTTTTTACATTCTTCCCGGTACGCGGTCCGGTTATCGTTCGTATCGGGCCGGAGGCATCGTAAAAAAGGCCTTTGCTGTCGGAAATCGCCCGCAGCGCATCTTCGATACTGATATCATGCAGGGTCATAGAAAGGGTCCCTTCTACACTGTCATCGACGATAAGATTAATATGGCCGGATCGTGCCAGACCTTCGAGAACCGTCCGAACAGGGACATCCCTCACCTGGATATCGATTGCGGAGGCCTGAAAAGGCAGGAAACAACAGACGGCCGCCGCCCAGGCTTTGGTATAAAAATTCATGACACTTCCTTTCTCCCCATCACAAACGAATTTCCCAAAGTTTTCCGTCCCGTATGAGTCCTACAGCCTGTCGGTTAATATAGGCAACGTACCAGCCCTGCCAGGTTTCTCCGGCAGAGCAGGCAGCCGATTTCCCCTGCCACTGCAAAATGACCAGGCTCTCCTGACCTTGATGAATAAACCCGCCAACGGTGGGCAAGGTCCATTGCGGCTGAAGGACTTTTCTTTCCTTCACGGGCGGTACTGTCGGCGAAACGGATTGTCCCCCTATTTGTTCTGCGGCAGCAGTCTTCTTCGGCAAACTGCCGCCAAATAAGTCGGGCAAGGGCTTATACTGTATCGCAGGCCGCACGTCGTAGACAAGGCGAGCCTCTGACTCCTCTTCCGGCGTATCAAAAACGGGATGCTTCCCAGCTTGCTGCTGAGAGGCATCCCGTTTTATGTTTACTTGTCCCTGGGGCTCTTCCCACAAAAACCAAACAGCGCCAAGGCAGACAAGTATCCCCACATAGGGAAGCCATGTCTTGCGACGTTGAACGATACCGTTCCTTGCTTTTTGCAGGAGCGATAAACCCCTATTTTTTATCGCCATACCCCTGCGGATGATGCTGATGCCAGTTCCAGGCATCAGCAATAATCTGTTCTACCTTACTGTGCGTCGGCTGCCAGCCTGTAAAGCGGCGGATTTTTTCAGATCCTGCAATGAGAACTGCCGGATCTCCGGCACGACGCGGTGCTTCTTCGACCTTAAAATCCCGGCCCGTAACTTTTTTAGCGGCTTCAATCATTTCCCGGACACTGAAGCCGTTCTGAGAACCGAGATTAAAGTACTGCGACTCGCCGCCTTCGGACAGGTAGCGAAGAACCCGCACGTGAGCATCTGCCAGATCGGTGACGTGGATGTAGTCACGGATGCAGGTCCCGTCGGAAGTCGGATAGTCGGTACCAAAAATTTTAATACTGTCACGCTGTCCCAAAGCCGTCTGCAAAATCAAAGGAATGAGGTGCGTTTCGGGCGTATGATCTTCCCCGATAGCTCCGCCTCCATCCGCTCCGGCAGCATTGAAGTAGCGCAGGGCCACATAGTGCAGACCGTAAGCTCGGCTGAACTGAGCCAGCATCATTTCGATCATGAGTTTGGTCTGGCCGTAGACATTGGTCGGCTGGTACGGCATATCTTCCGTAATCGGCGTCTGTTCCGGCTCGCCATAGACGGCGGCCGTCGACGAGAATACGAAGTATTTGACCTTCGCCTGGCGAACGGCTTCAAGCAAACTATAGGACCCGACGACATTATTATCGTAATAAATGGTCGGATTGTCCATCGATTCGCCAACCTGACTGTGAGCCGCAAAATGCATGACAGCATCGATATTCATATCTTCGAGAATCCGGCGAACGGCATCGATATCGTGGATATCGACGACGTAAAAGGGAATCTCTTCCGGAACGGCTGCGCGATGGCCGCGGGACAAGTTGTCAATGACGACGACCTTATGGCCTTCTGCCAGCAGCGCCTTGACCGTGTGGCTGCCGATATATCCCGCACCGCCCGTAACTAATACATTCATAGATTAACCTTCCTGTAATTTTTTCAGGCGGCCGCCGAGGAATTTCTTATAAACTTCGACGCCGGGCTGATTGAAAGCATCGACATTAGCAAATTCGCCTTCATAGGCAATGGACAGGCAGAGCATGAACATCAATTCCCCCAAGTGATACGGTGTCATGGCCGGCATGATATAGTTGGCACTGGGACGGCCGTCACCGGCAAGGGCTTCGGCGTTGGAACTGCGGGCCGCTTCCAAAATCTGGCTGAGGGGCAGACCGCTGAAGGCAGCCAACTTCGGATATTCATCGTAAAGGTGAGGAACCGTAACGTCATCAGGCCAGTTTTCGATGGAGACGAACTGGACGACTTTATCCTTCGGGCCTTCCTGATGTTCCTGGGTCTGGGCGTGCATATCCGTCGTACCGACAGCAACGATCGGCGTACGGCCATAGTTGACGACATTGCCCTGTTTGTCGAGGCGTTTGCCGAGGGATTCCGCCAGGAGCTGAATGTACCATTCCGACAAGGATTTCAAGGTGTCGGCATAGGGCATGAGAACTTCCAGATTGCGGCCGTGATTCTTGCCGGCAAGGAATTTAAGGACACTGTTGAGGAGAGCCGGATTTTTCCAAATATCCGGATCCTGGCAGGCATGATCCATGTCACGAGCGCCGTCGAGGAACTGACGAATGCTGAAGCCCGTTAAAGCGCCGACGATGAGGCCGACTTCGGAAAAGACGCTGAAGCGGCCGCCGATGCCATCGGGAACGTAGAAAATAGGCCAGCCCGATTTTTTAGCCAGGCCGTGGAGCAATGTTTCTTTATCGCCGCCGTCGTGAGGATCGGTAACAGCTACCGTTTCAAGGGAAATACCGGCGTCGCTCATAGCCTGTTTCAGTACCATGTAGTTCGACATCGGTTCGATTGTCGAACCCGATTTAGAAATGACGACGGCCATGACCGTGTAATTCGGCTTCTTCTGGCTGTCATTTTTCAAAAACTGGATGAGGCCGGACATTTTATGAGAGTCGACGTTGTTGCCGGCAAAGAAGGCTTTCGGGTAGCCGTTGCGTTCTTCCGTGCTCTTCATATTCCAAAATTCACCGCACTGGACGTCAAACAGTACCTTGCCGCCCAAGTAGGAACCGCCAATCCCCAGGAATACGACGGCATCGACGCGATTGCGCGTCGTCCGTGCCAATTCTTCAAGGGCAAAAATGCGTTCCGGACTGTTGATATTGCCATCTTCGATGTACGGGAGCTGCGTAAAAAGAACGGCTTCCGGTTCCCCGTCTTTGGAGAGATGGCCCGGCATCGTACCGTTTTTACGCATGTTCATTACAGCTTCATGGGCTTTGGTATAGACCGGTGCAAAGTCTTTGACCTCAGCTTCTGTGACGGCCTGAGGGCCGTAAAGATTGGTTACATCAAAAGTAAATCCTGAACGCAATTTTAATTGTGTCATGTTAGGTCACTACCTTTCGATAGAATAATGTCTTATTCACGTATGAAATCATTATAGCACAGATTGGGTATACTATGCCACCTGCGGGGCACTGAATGCCCCATGTAAAAGAAAAGCCCCGATAGGGGCTTTTTTTGCGGCAGGGCCTGTAAGGCGAGCAGTTCTAAAAATCAGAACCGCAGCATGGACTGGAGGAAGCTTTGCGTCCGTTCGTTCTGCGGATGTTCAAAGACGTCTTCCGGTTTGCCTTGTTCCTGAATAATGCCGTCCGCCATAAAAATGACCCGATCGGCAACTTCTTTCGCAAAGGCCATTTCGTGAGTTACGATGACCATGGTCATGTTTTCGTCAGCCAGCTGCTGTATCGTGCGCAGGACTTCACCGGTCAACTCCGGATCAAGGGCGCTGGTCGGTTCATCAAACAGCATGATGTCCGGATCCATAGCCAGAGACCGGGCAATGGCCACGCGCTGCTGCTGGCCGCCGGAAAGGCGTGACGGATAGGTATCTCTTTTTTCCCACAAGCCTACTTTTTTAAGCAGTTCTTCTGCATGGGGCATGATTTCCTCGGTTTTCATCTTCTTGACGACACGGGGCGCTTCCAAGATGTTGTCCAACACAGTCATATGAGGGAACAGGTTGAAATGCTGGAAACACATGCCCATGCGGCGGCAGATAGCCCGAACATCCGCAGCCGGTGCGTAAACGGCGCGCTGGCTTCCGGCAGGCGTGCTGGCCATGGTCTTGCCGTCGACGACGATAGAACCGCTGTTGATGGTTTCCAATTGGCAAAGACATCGCAAAAAGGTACTCTTACCGCTCCCCGACGGGCCGATGATGGAAACGACTTCCCCCGTTTCGACGTGGAGGGAGACGTCTTTTAATACTTCCAAACTCCCGAAACTCTTTCGGATATGGTCCATTTCAATAAAACTCATAACAAGACGTCCTCCTTATTCATCATAGACGGCGTAGCGTTTTTCCAGGTAACCGAAAATTTTGGTCAGGATAAACGTAAAGAACAGATAGAATACAGCAGCCACCAAGAAGGCTGTCGTATCGAAGTCGCGCTGAACGATAGACCGCGTAATGCGCAGGATGTCGTTCATGGCCAAGATGTAAACGAGAGACGTATCTTTAAGCAGGTTAATCGTTTCATTGGATACCGGCGGCAGAACCCGTTTTACGACCTGAGGCAGGATGATGCGGCGCATGGTCTGAATATAGGTCATCCCCAACACCTTAGCCCCTTCATACTGACCGCGGTCGATGGACTGGATGCCGCCGCGGAAAATTTCGGCAAAGTAGGCCGCATAGTTAAAGACGAAGGCGATGATTGCCGCCGGAAAAGCCGGCAGGGTAAAGCCGTCGATGATAAAGGGCAGGCCGTAGTAGATGAACAAAATCTGCAGCATCAACGGCGTACCGCGCATGACATAGATGTAAGCATACATGAGTTTGCGCAGGACGGCAATTTTAGAAATACGGGCCACGGCCATGACGATGCCCAAGGGCAGACTCAAGACGATGGTAATGATAAAAATTTGTAGTGTAATTTTCAAGCCTGCAGCGACGGCAGGCACAATCTGAATTAAATAATCCATGCTGGCTCCTTTTCAGGCACGGCGATTCACACAGGCAGTGTGCAACACGGAAAAACAACCTCTCCGTCCATGCCGGGGACCTCTCCAAGGCGTGGAGCTGTCGGCGTCATCTGACCGAAAGGTTGTTTTCTCGTACATCTTTCCCGATTACCGTACTTTTATGGTAATATCTTCGTTAAACCACTTCTGGGACAACTTAGTCATTGTACCATCTTCACTCATCTGTTTCAAGACATCATTGAGTTTATCCCGCAGCAGATTATCATCTTTACGCAGGCCGACGCCGAATTGTTCGTCACCCATTTTGTCGTCAATGACTTTGAACTGGCCCGGCTTCTTGGTCATGTAATAGCGGCCTACGACACTGTCGACGAGAACACCGTCGATACGGCCGATTTCAAGGTCCATGAAGGCGTTGACGAAGTCGCCGTATTTATTGACTTTAGATAAGGATTTCTGGAAGTCCATGTTCTTTTCCAAGGCATCGATAGAGCTGCTGCCTTCCTGGGTTCCCAAAACCTTGCCGGCCAGGCCTTCCCGATTGGTAATCGGTGAATCAGCCCGGACTACGAGGAGCTGCTGGTTGTGCATATAGGGCTTGGAAAAAGCGATCTGCTGAGACCGTTCGTCCGTAATGGTCAGGCCGTTCCACAACAGGTCGACTTGCTTGCTCTTAAGAGCCGCTTCTTTGCTGTCCCAATCAATGGGCTTAAATTCGACAGGGACGCCGAGGCGTTTAGAAGCTTCCTGAGCCAGGTCGATATCGAAGCCGACGAGATTTCCGCCTTCATCGCGGAAGCCCATGGGCGGGAAGTTGTCATCGAGGCCGATGACGATTTTATCCGGCAGTTTCTGTTCTGCCTGGCTGCTGGTATCACTGCCGCAGCCGACGAGCAATGCAGCCGCTGCTGCCGTCAAAGCACCGGCAGCCAATATTTTTTTCCAATTCATGTAAATTCCTCCTTACAAGGTAACATAACGGTTAAAGGCTGTCAGAAACTCCCTTCCCGGTCCTCAATCCGAACCCTCAGAGTTTCCCTACTTTCATCAAAGGCGGTCATCATATACAGGAAAAGACCGCATCCTGATGTATAAGACATATTTTACTTTATTTCGTTAAAAAGATAAAGGGTTTTTGCAATGAAAAATCAGCATGTTTCCATGCTGATTGATGCATATCTTGAATAAAGCGCTCCGTTACGCTTCATCACCCTTGTCCTGCCTGTCCTTAATGGTGTCGATAATCTGCTGTTTGCTCCGCTTCGACAGGAATTGGAGCCGGACAGGGAGTACGACGAGCCCACCTTCTTCAGCCTGCCCCAATTGGATTTCCTGCCACGTATCACCGATGACAAAGATATCCTTATAAGGCAAAAATACCAGGCTTCGATCAGAGTGAAACTGGTCGTCATAAAATTCGTGAAGGGAGCGGAACTGGCGGCGGACGATAATTCCCTTTTCCGCCACATAGCACATGGCGTCGTTCTGCCGATGGATGCGCCACAGACAGAATGCCAGGACGGCCCAGTTGTCGAGATGCTCGACGAGGTGGGTTTCACCCATCATGAGCCAGAAAAAGTAAATGGCCACTAGGAGAAACAAGACTTTCATAAATCCGGAAAACCATTTTGAATTTTCATATACAGCCGTAATGGGGCCGCAGTGAAACTGTTTTTCTAAGTCCGTGTGTTCCATGGCCAAGCCTCCTTCAACGACGATCGGCGGCGAAGCTATTTACGCAGTTTTTTACTGGTCTTGGGGGCCGTTTTGATGACCACATTGCGGCCGTCTTTCACGACTTCCAGAGAAATGTCACCGACTCCGTCTTTAAAATAGGCCATCTTGATATCGAGGAGGATGGACCCCACTTTTTCCTGAAGGTCATCGGTAAAGAACTGGCGGCGAAAATCACCGGCCGTCTGTTTTCCTGACGGTTTGCGGACAGATTGACGGCGAGGACTTGCATCATCGTCTTCCCAGCCCGTCGTTTCAAAGGTAGCTTCTTCCTGCACACCTTTAAACATATCTTCAATTGAACGATTCTTAGGAATCTTATGTTTTGCCAAGGCCAATCACCTATTCCTTTTCCATTTTATCGGACTTTTCCGACGCTTCATGCATACTGTTTAAGGTGATGCTGTTGAAGTCTTCCGGAGTCTGATAGGTAGCAATTTTCTTAAAGCCTACGCCCAAGCGGCCGCGATAAGCAGCGATGACTTTATCGCTGCGGTTCATTTCAGCGATATAGATTTCCTGACCGTCAAGGCCGATGAGCCGGAAATCACCGCTCGGCGAAATTTCACGCCAGCTGCTGGTAGCCCCATCGAGCATGTAGACGACACCCGTCTTGAGGTTGTCATAGAAGAAGGTATCCGAGTCATAGAATACGGCGATGCGGCCGATATTTTCAGCCTGGACGTGGATACGCCGCGTATCGTAGTTGGCGTCGGTCCGGTAAATGCGGTAACGGTCTTCGCCGACTTGAAGCTTCATGTAGACGACGTTCGTTGCCGTCGAATAGGCGACGTCGACAATTTTACTGTCTGCCGGTGCATCTTCAATAGGCGTATCTAATTCTCGATCGGGATAAATCGGATTGTACTGGGCGATATAGACACCGTATTCCCCGGTCTCATTGTCGCGGCCATAGGTCGCAAAGATAGCCAGGTTACGGTCCGGGAGCCATTCAAAGAAAGATACATTGCGGCCGTGAAGATTGATGCGCTGGGGATCGTTCTTTTTCCCGGCCTCATAGATGGTGACCTTATCGTCGAGGATGGTCGCCATGAAACGCTTGTCATAGGAATAGAAGCTGCGGCCATTCGTTTCCGTGCCGTCGCCCATAGCTTCCTGTTGAGTCGTACCGCCGATTTGAAAATCCGACGTCGGCGCAAACAAGACTTGATCTAGATAAATATAAATGCCGGCTTGGACGGCAATACCGGCCACAAAGACGGCGATAAACTTTCGTATTCTCATAGCCTGCCCTCCTACTTGACGACGAACGCCGTCGGAATCATGCGTTCACCCAAGAGGTCCGCCGGTTTGTTGATAACTTTGCCATTATAATATAAGGTCGAGCTGGATCCGCCGTCGAGGTTGGCTGCAATGACGGCCCCTTCTTCATACAGGATGTTCTGCAGGTCACGCAGGGTCGCTCCGACAGAATAGCCGGGCTGACGGCCGTCGATGACCAGCAGCAGTACTGTGCCGTCTTTACGCTGGCCGATGGCCGTACGCGGTCCGACGCCCCAGCCGCCGTCGCCGTGGGTAATCATCTTTTCACCATTGACGATGAGGGCCGGTCCGAAGGAAATGCCTTCGACGACGTCCTTTTCTCTCAGTTCAGCCTTAGAATAGTTGCCGACAATGAGGTTGCCGCCGGAGGTAAAGCCGACGAATTCATTCGTTTCATCATCGGAAGAGTTCTGACCGAGAAGGTATTTCCCGTCATGAATGATGAAGCCGTAAGGCTGACGGCCCGTACCGGTCCCGTTGGCATCATAAAAGCCGCCGGCATTAATAGCTGCTACGGCACCGACGCGTTCGGCAATGCCGCTCGTCGTATCGCCCTTTTCATCCATATTGGCTGCCGTTGCGACCTGCAGGCGATGGGGGTCGGGAACTTCCAGCAAGAAGCCCTTAAATCGGCTGGAATCGATATTTTTCAGGGTAAGCGTCGAGTCCGTGCGGGCCTTGAAATTAAACAGCTCCTGCTTCGGCGTCGAACTGATACCGCCTAAGATTTCATCGATTTCTTCCTGCGTAAAAAGCCACGTGATGTACTGCGGATGGCGGCTTTTCAAGATGGCGCCCACAACGGTGCGCTTCAAATTGTCGAAGGGTCCGAAGAGGACGACAAAGGGCGATGTCAGGGAGAAAAAAATGGCGATAAAGATAAAAAACTTACCGATTTCTTTTACGTGTTTCCTCATATGTAACCTCGAAAAAATAAAGTTAACGTTCTTCGTAGTGCGGTGTCGTGACGCGCTGCTTAAAGTTTTCTATATCGACAGCATTGCCGATCCAAATTCGCTTGACGGCGTACAGATTATCCCCGTATTTAGCCCAGCCCGGATCCATGGTCACGGCCAGTTTGATGCCGGCGGCCTTGAGGACGTCACCGGCTTCCCGGGTATATCCGCCATAGGGATAACAGAAGTATTCATTGGTAATGCCGAGCTGCTCTTTCAACTCGGCCTGACTCTTTTTAATTTCGTCCGCAAAGGTACTCCCCGACATCTCCGTCGCCCGCTCATGGCGATAGCTGTGGGAAGCGATGGTAAGGCCGGAAGCCTGCATTTCCTTTACCTGCTGCCAATTGATGCGCGTCCCCTGGTCGGTATCATAGGTCGGTACGAAGACCGTCCCGGCAAAGCCGTATTCTTTTAATATCGGCATGACGATGCGGTACGTATCGGGATAGCCGTCATCAAAGGTGAGGACGACCGGGCGGACCGGTACGGGCTTGCCGTTGGCTACATAGTCGTACAGCTGATCCATGGTCAGGGGATGAAAATCGTTATCTTTCAAGAATTTCATCTGTTCCCGGAAATGAGACTCTAACAGAACGGCGTCATTATCCGGAACGTCGCCTATCATATGGTACATCAGAACAGGAATCCCCTGTTCCGGTACGGCCATGGCAACTTCCCGGGGAGGAACCTGCTCCGCCCCGGGCGTGTCAGCCGTTTTATTTTCCAGCGCGCAGCCTGCCAGTATGAGACAGCTCAACAGAGCCATACAGGCCAATTTCCAGATGCGCAAATCGTACAGCCCCTCTCGAGATTATTCGCCGTCCCGCAGGGTAACTACGGGCAGTTCATCATAGTGACCGGCCATGAAAAGCCGGATATAGCGTTCGGCATCGTCGCGGACATCGCGCACCGCTTCGACGGAATGGAAGCTGACGCTCGGCGTCAATAAAAATTCCGGCCGGGCAATCATTTTCAGCAGCATCGGACTCGGATGTTCTGTCGACAGGGCATCGAGGGCGGCACTGCGGATATGGCCGTCATCGACGGCGTGGTACAGGGCCGCTTCATCAACCAGACCGCCGCGGCAGCAGTTGACGAACATCGCCCCTTCCTTCATTTCTTCGAATTGTTCATCCTGAAAAATATAGCGTGTCGATTCGTTCAGCGGCATGTGCAGTGATACGACGTCGCTAGTCTGAAGAAGTTTATCAAAATCGACGGGACGGACGCTGCTTTCCATCATGAACTTTTCACTGACGAAAGGATCGTAAGCCTGGATTTTGCATCCGAAGGCCTGCAATCTCGAAGCAACGGCACGGCCTACATGGCCGAACCCGACGAGACCGATGAGATTTTTGCTGACCCGGTGAAGCGGCCAGGAGACGGACCCGAATTCCCAACGGTTGTTGGTCCGAATATCGCTTTGATATTCCGGAAGTTGACGAATCAAGGCCAAGATCATCGCGCAGGCATGATCGGCAATGTCGTCGACACAATAGGAAGTATTATTGATGACCATGACGCCCTTTTCATGAGCCGCCTTTATGTCGACGTTATCAGACCGGGTCGATAAGACGACAATGAGTTTCAAGTCATCGAGTTCCTCAAGGAGTGAAGCCGTAATCGGTTCGGCATGGCAGATGATGACATCCGTATCATGCAGCCTGTCGGCTAATTCATCTTCATCTCCCGGAGGACAATATTCAACGCGCGCTACATCGCGCAGTCTCTCTCCAAAATCATCTTCATCCTGACGTCCTGTCAAAACACTTATGTGATACATTATCACAGCCCCTTTTCTATAAACAAAATCATTTAGACATAAAGATACATCTAATTATATACCATGTAATCGTCAATTATCAAGTATCCCTGCCGACCTTGACGGAGTTGTCAAAACTTTGCTATAATATTTTCGTTGTGGAAAGGTGTCCGAGTGGTTTAAGGAGCTAGTCTTGAAAACTAGTGATGCGGCAACGCACCGTGGGTTCGAATCCCACCCTTTCCGCCAATCACAAAAGCAGGTCCCTAAAGGGACCTGCTTTTTTTATATACCTATATACCTTATCCGCATGCCAGGCAGATCTTTTCCAGCCTTACTTGCGGTGGAAAAAGTGCGGCGAATCTCCCCACTGACCGAAACCGATCGTATCGCCGACGGAGGCGACGCGGGCACTGATACAGTTTTTACATTGGTCCGGTACTTCATCGACGCAGGGCTTGTTGTCGTACAAGAGGTACTGCGGCCGGAATTTGGGAACCGTAACGATGGGCATGAGAACGTTTGCCCCGGCCTTTAAGCCCAGTTCACGGCCTAAGGGATGCAGGGCCTGCAGGGCTGTCGTCGCGGCGATATTGACGTCAGGCAAAAAGAGGCGGGTAACGGCAATCATTTTGAGACCCATTTCCAGTCGCTTCTGCTGCTCTTCCTTGCTGTCCATGCCGCTGGCAAGGACGGCTTTTCCAATCGGCGTATTATGGTGAACGACGTAGGGTCCCATACCGATCATGTCGATATCCATGTCGCGGTAGAGGAGGATGTCGTCTGCCAAATCGCCGACGGTCTGACCGGGCAGACCGATCATGTCCCCTGTTCCGACTTGGTAGCCGATGCGGCGCAGGCTTTCAAGGCAAGCCTTGCGGACCTGCCACTTATGGTGGCCGTCATCAGGATGAAGGGTCGCGTAGAGGGCGGGATTGCTGGTCTCGATGCGCAGCAGGTAGCGGTGAGCGCCGGCTTCAAACCAGCGGCGATAGGTCTCTTCCGTCTGCTCGCCGACGCAGAGGGTCAGCCCCAGCTTACCGCTGCTCAAGGCCTTGATATCGTGAATCAAGCCTTCGACGTAATCGATAAAGGCTTCGTCCTGCCGTTCACCGGACTGGATGGTCAAGGAGCCGTATTGATTTTCATAGGCCCAGCGTGCCATATCGAGGATGTCTTCCCGCGGCGTATCGAAGCGTTCCACTTCGTCGTTGCTCTTGCGGATGCCGCAGTATTTACAATCCTTAATGCAGTAATTGGAAAACTCGACGAGTCCCCGATAGTAGACGACGCGGCCGACGTTTTCCGCTTTGACGGCATAGGCCGCATCATACAATTCCTGCAGCTCGTCGGGATCAGTCAGACTCAGCAGGGCGATTAAATCATCGCGGGTTTTCGGTGGTTTAATCTTCATAACAATATCTCCTTCCAGGGCCGCCAAAAGCAGCCCTTACAGACCAATGGGAAGATACTTTTTTTATTCTTCGTTGGCCCAATGGATTTTTTCAAAGAATAGGAAGACGCAGCTCATGATCATGGCGACGACCGTTGCCAGGCCCATACCCTTGAGCTGGACCGGTCCGAGGACAACGGTAGCACCGCTGAGACCGGAAATCATGGTGACTGCCGTTAAAATAAGGTTCTTCGAACGAGTATAATCGACTTTCTTTTCAACCAGCATTCGCAGGCCTGATGCGGCAATGAAGCCGAACAAGAGGATGCAGACGCCGCCCATGACCGGAGTCGGAATGGCATGGATGAGAGCCGCTATCTTGCCGATGAAAGAAAAGAGGATGGCAAAGATGGCAGCGCCGCCGATGACCCAGGTGCTGTATACGCCGGTAATGGCCATGACGCCCATATTTTCACCGTACGTCGTATTCGGCGTCGAACCGACGAGGCCCGAAAGGACGTTGGATACGCCGTCGGCGAAGAGCGAGCGGTGAAGGCCCGGATCAGCAATAAGATCGCGGCCGACGATATCACTGGTAACGAAGAGATGGCCCAAGTGTTCAGCCAGGACGACGAACAAGGCCGGCATAATCATCATGATGGCACTGAAGTTAAATTCCGGCTTGTAGAAGGTCGGCAGGGCAAACCAGGGCATTTCCTGTACGTGGGTCAAGTCGACGACCCCCATGAAGAAGGACAGGATATAACCGGCAATGACACCGATGAGGATAGGAATGATACCGATAAATCCGCGGCCGAGGACAGTCGTCAAAATGGTGACGATAAGGGTAAAGGTCGAGATGATCATGGCCGTTTCATTGGACATGCCCTGGACTTCGCCCATATAGCCTGACATGTTCATAGCTAAGGGTGCCAGTTCCAAGCCGATGATGGCGACGATGGAGCCCATGGCAGCCGGAGGGAACAGGACGTCAATCCACTTCGTCCCTACTCGGTCGACAACAGCTGCCAGAACGATAAAGGACAGGCCGAAGACGATGAAGCCCCCTTGGGCATCGCCATAGGTCATGCCCGGTGCAGCCGTAACCGCCAGGACCGGAGAAATAAAAGCAAAGCTGGAGCCGAGATAGGCCGGCAGCCGCCATTTACAAATAGTCAGGTACAACAAGGTGCCGACGCCGTTCATAAAAAGAGCCGTCGCCGGATCGACATGAAGCAGGAACGGTACCAATACCGTCGAACCGAACATGGCAAATAAATGCTGCAGGCTCAAAGGAATGGTCGGCAGTAAGGGAAGCCGTTCTTCTACGTGTATAACCCTATGTTGTTGCATGCAATCTCCTCCCATTAAAGACAGATATTCTTATAAAAACAGGTTTTACTGGGAGCCGCCCGTCAGAACGGCTCCTGTTCGGGCTCATTCTGCCCTGCTTCGGCTTCACAAAAATTATCATAACTGATGCGCAGTAAAAAGGTAGCCGAAATGATATTTAAAATAAGCGAAGAGCCGCCATAACTGATAAAGGGCAGCGGTACGCCGACGACGGGGACAACGCCCGTAACCATAGCCATATTGATAAGGCCCTGTCCGCAGAGAGAAAAGGTAATCCCCAAAGCCAGGAAGGTGCCAAACCGGTCGCGGCAGCGGACAGCCGTCTTTACACCGACGGACAAGAGGCTGCAGAACAAAAACAATACGACAACGCCCCCGATAAGGCCCCATTCCTGAGCGATGACGGCAAAGGCAAAGTCGGTATGGGCTTCCGGAAGGTAATTGAACTTACTGATCCCGGTCCCCATGCCTTGACCAAAGACACCGCCCGAGCCGACGGCAATATAGCTTTGGACCGTCTGGTAGCCGCTGCTCTGACTATAGGGCCAGGGATCCCACCAAGTAACGATTCGCATCATCTGGTAGGAGTGGGCAAAAAGATAGACGAAGAGGGCAATAATGGCGACAAGAGCAAGTCCAAAAGCAATGCGCTGCTTCGTCGAAAATTTAGTGTGAATCACCGTAAGTTCGCAGCAAAAAAACATCATAAGGACGGGAAGAAAGATAACGATAGCCGTCCCGGCATCGGGCTGCAGTAAGACCAAGAAGGCAAAAAAGAGGGTCGGAAAAAAAGCAAACAGGCCGTAGCGATGCAAAAAAAGCCTAAACAGCCGCTTCCCAAAAGGAATTTTTCGTTCCAACTTATCGATGGGAAAGATGTTCCGCAAATGAAGAGACATCAATTCCTTATTGCCATGGCGCTCTAAATAAAAAGCAATGGCTGCGGCCATCGTTACGATAGCTGCCAACTTGGCAAATTCCGACGGCTGAAAAGAGACGGCTCCGAAACCCAGCCAGCGCCGGGCGCCGTTTACGGTAATGCCGACGAATTTAACAGCAATGAGGCAAAGGATATTAAACAGCGCGAACTTACTGCACCAGCGGCGGATAAACTGATATCCCCTGCCCCAAAGGATCCGGGCAGCGACAAGACCGGCGCCTAAAAACATCAGCTGCTTGCCTAAATACCCGGACAGGGATGCCCCTTCGTCGAGGACAAAGGTCGAGCTGAGGATATTTTCCAAGCCGATGACAATCAAGAGGGATATGGAGGCCAGCATCCAAAGGAGATTACTCCTCCGGGCCTTCGTTTCGGCATTCATCTGTTTCGACAACATGAGCTATCACTTCCTGTGGGCGTGTGGCAACACAATGAAAAATAGGCTGTCCTTTGGCACTGAATTTAGCCTCATATTCGGTCATCGCTTCATTCAATACCGAACTGTTATGCAAATCATAGGTCACTTCCGACAAGGGCCATCCGCAGGCTTTAAATTCTTCCAGCGTAAAATCGAAAAGACCGGCATTGTCGGACTTAAAGTAAATCTTGCCGCCTTCCTTTAAGAGGCGGGCATAGCGGTCGAGAAAGCTGCGGTAGGTCAGACGTCGTTTGGCATGGCGTTTTTTAGGCCAGGGGTCGCAGAAATTGATGAAGAAGCGGTCGACTTCTCCGGGCTCAAAAATATCCTCCAAACGAGCGACATCAAAGCGCAGGAGCTGCACATTATTGACTTCGGCATCAGCGCACTTCTTACCGGCATAATAGAGAACGCCGGCCTGGATTTCAATGCCGATGAAGTTGACATCGCGGTGAAGCTGAGCCAATTGGGAAATGAAGTTTCCCTTGCCGGTCCCAAGTTCTACCCACAGCGGCGCTTCCGGGGAGTCAAAGAGCGTATGCCACTTCCCCTTATAGATTTGACAATCGTCGAGGTGGAGAAAATCACTGTACTCCTTGATAGCCTCGTCAATCCACGGTTTTCTTCGTAAACGCATGTATCCTCCTCGATTCATAAATGGATTCATCGTACAAGAACCCTTCAGACCTGCTGCACAAGCCGGAAGGGTTCTTTAACAAACTGTATGATACTTTTTTTATTATAAAAAATGTCAGCCATCGTGTCAACTGAAAAAAGCCGGCCCCTTTCCGTTAAAAAAGGGTCCAGCCTTCAACATTTTCAATTCCAAGGCCCGGCCGTTCCGAGAGGACGAGCCGGTCCCCATCATAGGTAATGCCGCCGTGAATCGGGTCTGCCGCCATGAGGTCGGCTGCATCCAAATCATTTTTCGTAATGACTGCCGTCCCGGCCGACAAGGCCGCTGCCGCCGTGATGCCAATTTTGCATTCCAGCATGCAGCCCATCATGCATTCGACACCGGCAGCGTCCGCCATGGCCGCAATGTTAGCCGCCGGTCCGAGGCCGCCGGCCTTCATGAGCTTTATATTCAGCAAGTCGCAGGCCCGCATGGTCAAGAGGCGAAATACATCGCTCGTACTGAAGGCCGATTCGTCAGCCATGATCAGCGTATCGACATGATCTGTTACCTGCTTCAGGCCTTCAAAATCTGATGCCCGTACCGGTTGTTCGACGAGCTCAATGGCAAGGTTCGCGTCTTCCATTTTCCGGATAAGGCGGATGGCTTCCTTGGGCTTCCAGCCCTGATTGGCATCGAGGCGGATGGCGATATCCGGCCCGACAGCTTGTCGAATGGCGGCGACGCGCTGGAAGTCAACGGCACTGTCGATGCCGACTTTCAGCTTCAAATGATGGTACCCGTCCTGAACGGCTTTTACCGCATCGGCTGCCATGACGTCCGGAGGATTGACGCTGATCGTAAGGTCCGAGGCGATGCGCTGACGGCGGCCGCCAAAAAAGCGATGGAGGGGCAGGCCGTAGTGCTGGCCGAAGAGATCGTGAACGGCGATGTCGAGGGCCGCCTTGGCCGACGTATTGTGAACCATAGCCGTTTGAATCGTCTCTAAAATGATTTCGCGGTCGTCAATGTCCATGCCGATCAGTTTCGGCCCGATGACGTTTTGTACAGCAGCTGCTACCGATTGGTGACTGTCGCCGGTAATGACGACCGTTGCCGGCGCATTGCCGTAGCCGACGTGACCGTCATCGGTGTGAACTTTTACGACTAAGTCTTCAGCCACATCGACGCGGCGCAGGGCCGTAATGAAAGGTGTTTTTAAGGGGATGGCAATTTTCCCGACTTCAATTTCTGTAATCTTCATACATAAGTCCTATACTAAAATATCTAAAATATCCTCAACAGCCGTGACGACATGGGAAACCCGTTCCTGTTCAAACATAGCTCTGGCATCGGCTCCGTCGATACCGGTCAAAGTCCCTATCATGACGGCACCCAAGGCTTTGGCACACCACACATCGGCCAGGGAGTCGCCGACGACATAGTACGTACCTTCTTTAAAGTCTTTCATGCGGCTCACATAGTCGCCGTAGTGAGCCTTATCTTTCCCAAAGGCCCCCAAACAATAAACGAAAGGATTCGGCTTATCGAGGGACAGGTGCAGCATGCCTTCAGCTTCTTCGACGTCACTGTAGGTTGCCACGTAGTGTTCATCAAATTCTGCCAGCCAGCCATACGTACGGAAGGGGATTTCCATTTCTGCCCGCGACCGCCCCGTCGCGATAGCGATGTCGTAGCCCCGGCGTTTGAGCTCGCGAAACATCGAGCGGATGCCGTCGACCGTACCCAAGGGCTCTTCCCGCGTGAGAAAGCCCGTCTTTCCCGGCGCATAAGGCTTTTTCCCATAAGTCTGCTCATAGAGATCATCGCCGAAGTACCAGTCCTGGAAGGCTTCAAAAGCCAACTCCCATAAGGGCGAATGAAGGGGCGTCCACTGCCTCGTCCCCTCGCCCAGCGACGCAGCAACGGCTTCCGTCAGATACGAAAAGACATCGTCCTTACCGGCCTCATCCGGTACGGCTTCAGCCAGACGCTCATAGACGTCATCGGCAGTCGGCAGGTCATACTCCTGTAATAACGCTCCCAGCTGCCGGATCTCGTCATGACTATCTAAGGTGATATCGGCGATACGGCGATCTCCCTTATAAGACTCTAAAAGGATCCACAAGGTGACGACCAAATGGGCGTGAACCATGTCCCAGTTGCTGTTGACGCCGTGTTTCTTGAGCCACAGTAAGATGACATCGTCCTTCCAAAACCGCCGGCGAAGGCTGTCAATGGCGTCATCACTGAGATCGGCCGTAATCGATTCATGGCCTAAATTCATGTACCGATCACTTCCGTACCATTCCCAAAGGACCAGGGCCGATACGTCAAAATATCTTTTTTCACTGAGTAAGACGCCGTCGACGTCAAAAATTACTTTTTTCATAAGACTCCTTTTTCTTAAAACGTCTTATCTAAATGGCCGACGGTCTTCTTATTCCCCTTGACATGAGACCGTTCTTCCAATACTTTCATGACGTCGTTGACCGTAACCCCTGTATCTTCCCACAAGACAGCCAGGTGATACAGTAAGTCAGCCGACTCCTTGCAGACTTCGAGTCGAAGGTCGGCAGCTTTTTCGGAGTCATCATCAGAAACGGGATCGGCGTTCTTGGCCGCAATGATGACTTCGGCCGACTCTTCGCCGATTTTCTTGCAAATTTTATCAATACCCGTCTGCAGCAAGTAGGACGTGTAGGATTTTTCCGTCGGATGAACCCGTTTATCACTGATTTCCTGACTGAGATCGGACAAGATGGACAGGCTTCCGGTATAGCTTTTTTCCCATTCCGTCATAGCGCGGAAGAAACACGATTTATGGCCTGTATGGCAGGCGGCGCCGATTTGATCGACAGTCAATAAAATCGTGTCGGCATCGCAGTCGACGGCAATGGAGCGGACGCGCTGAAAATGGCCCGACGTTTCGCCCTTGTGCCACAGTTCATTTCGGCTGCGGCTGTAATACCAGGCATCACCGATTTCAACGGTGCGCCGCAGGGCTTCTTCATTCATATAAGCTACCATCAGGATTTTCCCGCTGCAGCCTTCCTGGACGACGGCCGGGACCAGTCCCCGACTGTCAAATTTTATATCTTTCATCGATACACTATCCATTTATACTTCTGCCCCTCTCATGGGAATTCCCTGTTCCTGTAAATAGACCTTTAAATCGGGAATGTCGATTTGGCCAAAGTGAAATACCGAAGCTGCCAAGGCGGCATCGACGCCGGTATCGAAGACGTCCTTGAAATCCTGCATCGTACCGGCCCCGCCGGAGGCAATGATCGGCACGGGAAGTTCCGCTGCCAGGCGGCGGTTCAATTCCAAGTCAAAGCCGGCCTTTTCCCCGTCGGCATCCATGGAATTCATGCAGATTTCGCCGGCCCCTAAGGCGACGCCCTGCTTAGCCCAGGCCATGGCGTCGATGCCCGTATTCTTGCGGCCCCCTTCGACGTATACCTGCCAGCTGCCATGACTGTCGCGCTTGGCGTCGATAGATAGGACGACGCACTGGCTGCCGAAGCGCTGGGCGGCTTCACGAATCAACTCCGGACGCAGGACAGCTGCCGAGTTGACTGACACTTTATCGGCCCCGGCCCGCAGTACCTGGTGGAAATCGTCGATACTTCTGATACCGCCGCCGATTGTAAAGGGTATGGTTATCGTTTCGGCCACGGCGCGGACGACGTCGAGAAAAATCTGGCGCTTTTCATGGGTCGCCGTAATATCGTAAAAAACGAGTTCGTCGGCCAGCTGGTCGGAATAGAATTTCCCCAAACTGACCGGATCGTCGACATCCTGCAGGTGTTTAAACTGACGGCCCTTGACGACGCGGCCGTTGCGGACGTCGAGGCAGGGCACAATTCGTTTTGCCAACATCTTACATCCCCCCTAAACTGCGGATTTCAGCCATGGTAATCTTCCCCTCGTACAGCGCTTTTCCGGTAATAGCTCCGTAGATGCCCATGGACTGCAGCTTCTTCAAATCATCGATACTGCTCATGCCGCCGGAAGCGATGAGGCGGATGTAAGGCAGCTGCTGGAGCTGGCCGAGCATGGTAAAATTCGGGCCCGTCAGCATGCCGTCACGGCTGATATCGGTATAAATCAGGGTGTTGATACCGAGGTCCAGCATGGACTGAGCAAAAGGCAGAACGCGTTTATCGCTGCCGTCGACCCAGCCGCGAGTAGCGACGACGTCTTCCTTAGCATCGATGGATACGGCCAAAGAAGAGCCGTACTTTTTAGCCATGGCGGCCATAAAATCCGGATCTTCTACAGCCTTAGAGCCTATGATGACCCGGTTGACACCGGCCTCTAAATAAGTTTCAATCGCTTCTTCACTACGGATGCCTCCGCCGACTTCGACAGGAATATCGACGGCTTCACAAATTTCGCCGATAAGCGCGGCGTTGGCAAGACTCCCGGAAAAAGCACCGTCCAGATCGACGACGTGGAGAAAGAGAGCGCCTTCATCAGCCCACTTTACGGCGGCTTCAACGGGATTGTCAAAATAGGTCGTACTGTCGTCCTTTACGCCTTGGCGCAGGCGGACGGCACGGCCGTTTTGGATATCAATAGCGGGAAATACAATCATGGTCTCATCCTTCCTGCGTAACGTAATCGATGACATTTTTAAGGAGCTGTTCGCCTACACGGCCGCTCTTTTCCGGATGGAACTGGAATCCCAGAACGTTGTCCAGGCCGCAGATGGCCGGCACCGATTCGCCGTAGTCCGCCGTGGCAATGACATCGGGCGTCGTCGCCGGTGACTTATGATAAGAATGGACGAAATAGACGTAAGGTTCCTTTGGAAGGTCCTTCTTAAGCCAGTGGTCCTGTTGAAACTCCAAGGCATTCCAGCCCATGTGAGGGATCTTCAGCTTAGTGTGGAAGGGTACGACATCACCGGGCAGAAAACCTAAGCAGGGATGTGTTCCGTCTTCAAAGCTCTTTTCAAAGAGGAGCTGCATCCCCAGGCAGACGCCCATAAAGAACTTCCCGGCCTTCACTTGTTCCTGAAGGAGGGGGATGAGGTCGAATTTTTCCAAATTTCCCATGGCATCGCGGACGGCACCGACGCCGGGGAGTTCGATGAGGTCGGCATCGCGGATGACAGCCGCATCGCGGGTAATGGAAGCTTCGATGCCGAGGCGCTTCCAGGCATTATATACATTGGCCAGATTTCCGACTTCATAGTCAATAACGGCAATCTTCATTACAACACCCCCTTTGTCGATAAGACACTGTTTTCATCGCCGTCAATGCGGACGGCTTCCTTCAAGGCGTGGCCCAAGGCTTTAAAGACCGACTCGACGATGTGATGGGCGTTTTCGCCGTATAAGTTGGTCACGTGAAGGTTCATGCGGCCGTGAACGGAGAGGGCGTAGAGAAATTCCCGGAGCATTTCCGTTTCAAAGGCGCCGATTCGTTCTACCTTCAGCTTCACATCGTAGACGAGGTACGGCCGGCCGCTGAGGTCGATGACGACCCGCGTCAAAGCTTCATCCATAGGGCAGTAGAACATGCCGTAACGGTGAATTCCCTTCTTGTCACCCAAAGCCTTGGTCAAAACATCGCCAAAGACGATGGCCAAATCTTCCAGGACATGATGCGTGTCGACATCGAGATCGCCGTGGACGTGAAGGGTAATATCCATGCCGCTGTGGCAGGCCAAAAGGTTCATCATGTGGTCGAAAAAGCCGATGCCCGTCGACCCGCCAAAAGTTCCGGACCCGTCGACATTGAGAGATACGGCAATCTGCGTTTCCGCCGTTTCCCGTTCAACTTGAGCGCTACGCATCGTTCTTCACCCCTTCCTTCAGAACAGCGACGACCTTTTTGACGACGTCTTCCGTCGTAATGGTAATCCGCAGGCAGTTTTTAAGGTTGCCGGCCTTATAAGAGCGGACGGAAATGTCGGCATCGCGAAGAGCCTTATCCATAGCCGGCCCGTCAGGGACACGGATTAAGACGAAGTTGGTTGCACTGGGATAAACCGTAATTTCCGGTACATCCGCCAACGATTTGCAGAAAACATCGCGGGCCGCCAGGGTCGGCGGCACATTATGGGCCAAGATTTCATCGGCATATTCCAAGGCTGCCAAAGCCGCATTTTGAGACAAGACATTCAGATTATAGACCAGCTTTGTGAGGCTCAAAGCATCGATGACGGCTTTTTGCGCGACGCCGTAACCGACGCGGCAGCCCGCCAAACCGAAGGCCTTGGACAAGGTACGGATGACGATGAGGTTGTCGTATTGGGAAAGCTTGGTGATGATGCTGGGCACTCCGGAAAACTCCAAGTAGGCTTCATCGACGACGACAGGATTTTCCGAGGCCTGAAGAACGGCTTCCACGTAGGGCAGGGGCAGCAGTTCGCCCGTGGGGTTGTTCGGATTGCATAGGACGGTCACCTTGGGCTGCAGTTCCTTCACTTTTGCAAGGAACCCGTCGCAGTCGCGGCGATAGCCGTCGAGGTCGGATACGGTAACGATCTCAGCCCCGAGAACTTCGGCATCGAGGCCGTAAATATCGAAAGTCGGCGTATGGGTGAGCAGGATATCGCCGGGATTGAGGAAGGTGTTCATAATCAGGCTGATGATTTCATCGCCGCCGTTGCCGACCAGGATTTCATCAGGCCCGCAGCCGGCGTATTTGGCCAGAGCCCCCCGCAGTTCATTGGCAAATGGATCCGGATAGTGATAAGACGGCGTCTTTTCCATGCGGGCCATAAAGGCTGCCTTTACTTTTGGAAAATCAAAGACATTGTAGGGACTTTCATTAGCATCAATGACGATTTTTTCATTTATTTCCGGAGCCGCATAGGGCTTAAAAGATTGGATGGTCCGGCGAAGCCACTTATTATTCATCGATTCTCCTCCTTACAGCCAGGCCGTGCGCCTGTAATCCTTCGACATTGGCAAAGCGGATGACCTTATCGGCGACGGCTTCAAAGGCTTCCTTATTATAAGACAAGAGACTGCTTCGCTTGACGAAATCATAGACGCCGAGAGGCGATGAAAAGGCAGCCGTCCCCATAGTCGGCAGGGTATGGTTGGGTCCTGCAAAGTAATCGCCCAAGGGTTCCGTCGTGTAGGGACCGATGAAGACAGCCCCGGCGTTGACGATTTTCTCAGCGTAGGCTTCGGCATCGCTAAAGGCGATTTCCAAATGTTCCGGTGCAATGAGATTCATGATGTCGACGGCCTGATCCTTATTCTTGACGATGAAGAATTTAGCGTATTTTTCAATCGATTCCGAAGCGATATCTTTTCGCGGCAGTTCTTCTAACTGGCGTGCGATTTCGCGTTCCACTGCACTGGCAAAAGAGGCACTGGGCGTGACCAAAAATACGGCAGCCCGACGGTCGTGTTCAGCTTGGGCCAAGAGATCGGCAGCAATCCAAACCGGGTTGGCATCGTGGTCGGCCAGAACGCCAACTTCACTGGGGCCGGCAATCATGTCGATGCCGACAGTGCCGAAGACCAGCCGTTTGGCCATGGCCACATAGGCGTTTCCCGGGCCGACGATTTTAAAGACCGGATCGATGGATTCCGTTCCGTAAGCAGCGGCAGCAATGCCCTGGGCCCCGCCGACTTTGTAGATTTCCGTCGCACCGGCAACGTGGGCCGCTGCCAGGATATAAGGATTGACCGAACCGTCTTTAGCAGGAGGCGTAAAGACAGCAATCGACGGGACGCCGGCAACGTGAGCCGGAATCGTATCCATGAGGACCGTCGACGGATAGGCCGCCGTGCCGCCGGGCACATAGACGCCGACGCGCTGGATGGGCGTAAACTTAGCACCCAGGCGGACGCCGGGACGGAAGGTATCAAACCAGGTCTTTTCTACCTGTCGTTCGTGATACGCCCGGATATTGGCCGCCCCTTCTTCGAGGATACTCATAAATTCGGGCCCGACGGCCGCGACGGCTTTCTCTATCTCTTCCGGAGATACCAGAAAGTCTTCGATGTCGACGCCATCAAATTGTTTTGTATAAGCACGAACAGCGGCGTCGCCGCCCTGTTCGATATCGGCTAAAATTTTTTCTACAGCCTTGCGGATATCTTCACTTTCTGCCTGATCGCGCCGGGTAATGCGGCGAATATCGCGCAAGGTCAGCCCCTTATCGGGTACATCTATCCATTCCACGTTGATTCCCCCCTACTTATGCCTTCATGCTGTGCTGACGGATGACTTCCATGAGCAGCTGAATGTCACGGTACTTCATTTTAAACGAAACGGGATTGCATATCATGCGGGCACTGAAATCCATGAAGTAATTCAGGACTTCCAGGCCATTGGCTTTTAACGTATTTCCCGTTTCCACGATGTCGACGATGACGTCGGACAGGCCGACGATCGGTGCTAATTCGACAGAACCGTTGAGCTTGATGATGTCCACGCTGTGATGATTGGCTTCAAAGTAATTTCGTGCAATGCGCGGATACTTGGTGCCAATGGTGATGCGCTTGCTCATGTCGACCTTTTTCCCGGCAATACCGGCGACAGCCATGCGGCAGCAGCCGATGCCGAGGTCCATGACTTCATAGACGTCCGCTCCCGGTGCTTCTTCAAGAAGGACGTCTTTCCCAACAATGCCGACGTCGGCGGCCCCTCGTTCAACATAGACCGCCACATCGGGGGACTTGACCAAGGTTACCTTGAGCTGGCCCTTGGCATCTTCAAAAATGAGTCGGCGGCTTTCTTCGGAATACGTCGGAAATTCATAGCCGCTGTCGGCCAGATATTTCATGACTGCTTTATGAATGCGGCCCTTAGCCAGGGCAATGTGAATGGCCATCTTTACAACCTCCCCATCAATGTTTCCAAGTCATCTGCCGTCAGGCACTTGCCGTCCTTATAATACGAACCGTTGCGGTATATGGCATGAATACTGTAATCAGCACTGTCGATAAAGGAAGAATCGGGATAGGCCGCCACGCGGAATCCCCGACTGCGCCAGTTCATGAGATCCCTAATCAACGGCTGATCGCTGGTCGTATAGGAAACAGCTAACTGAAAGGACGGCTCCGTATCTTCGAGGAGGCCGGCATCGCTCATATATTCATACAAGAGGTTGATGTTCATGCCGAAGCCGCAGGCCGGACGATCGACGCCGAAGCGGCCCGACAGGCGGTCGTAGCGCCCGCCGTCGATGATATCGTACAAGGCACCGTCAACATAAACTTTAAAAACCGTATCCGTATAATACCCCAAGGGGCTGGCAAAGCCGAAGTCGAGCTGAACCTTATCGGCATAGCCGGCATAGAGGATGTAGTCGTAAACGGCTTCCAATCGGGACAAGGCGTTCAGCATGCCGCTGTTAATCGAATAGTCTCGGGCCTTGCTGAGGGTCTGGGCATAGGAGCCGAACAGGACCGGCAGGGCTTCTAAGGCCTGACGGGCTTCCGGTGAAAGGGACAGGGTTTCGATATAAGACTTACAGGCGACGAGGTTTCGTTCGGCCATATATCGCTTCAGCGTTTCCTTCTGCTCTGCCGAAATGGGAAGTCCTTCGAACAAGGCCTTGGTGTAAGCCGCCGTACCGATGTCGATGCGGATGTTTTCAACGCCGACGGCCTTTAAGATTTCAGCTGCCGTGACGATGACTTCGCCGTCGCATTCCGGACTGGAATCGCCTAAAATTTCAATGCCGCCCTGCAAAAAATCCTTACCATACGTCGACCGGCCGTAATATTCGCGAAAGACCGTGCTGACGTAGCCGAATTTAATGAGCTGGTTAGCCCGGGGAAATTCACGGGCCGCCGTTTCAACGACCGGCAAGGTTACATCAGGGCGCAGGACGAGAACCCGGCCGTCGGTATCGATGGTCTTGACCATTTGCTGGCGGAGTTGGGGAAAGAAGTCCCGGTATACATCGTAATCTTCGAAACTCGGCGTTTCAATAATCTTACAGCCGTGGTTCATGATGACGGAAATGATTTTTCCCTGGATTCGGTCATAATTGCGCATTTCATCGTGGTGGAGCATCTTCACTCCATCCAAGGTATTGTAGTTCATCCTATGACCATCCTTTCTTTAGTGCTTTATCTTAGTAAAGTGTTAAAATATTAACTGTTGATTATTGTACCACAAAGTTCCAAAAATAAAAATACCTTTTTCTAATTTTTTACGCTTTTTCTGTATCTTCACCATTCGACCGGAGCCGCTTCTTGACGGCTTTTTCAAACTTCGGTCTGGGGATCATGACCCGGTGGCCGCAGCCCGTGCAGCGGATAACGAAATCGACGCCGATGCGCAGTACTTCCCATTCGTTGCAGCCACAGGGATGGGCCTTCTTCATCTGCACCACATCACCTACATAGTAACGAACAAAATCAGCCATTAAAATTCCTCCTCTATATGGAAAGCTAAATAATGCATATATATCATTATATAGTCTGAACCACGGCATATCAAGTCGCCGGACCGCAAAAGAGCGGCGGCAATTGACCGTCCCCAGCGGCTGTGTTAAGATAAGGGATAATTACAGAAACGAGGAGGGATTTTTTTGACGTCATCGACGAACCAGCAAACCCTGCACCGATTATATCGACTCTGTTATGCTGTCGGCTCTGTCCTGACCTTGTGCATGGTCGCCCTTTTGGGCTGGATAGCCGTCTGTATCGCCTTAGAAAAAGAACCGCTGGCATCGATTGCCTTTTTACCGGATATGCCAACCTACGGTGTCTTCATCCTCATCGCCGTCACAGCTGCTGTCACCATTGCAGTCTGGCAGTACGGCGCGTCATTTCACCAGCGCTATGAAGAATCGGTAAGAAAGGAAGGGCCTCTAGACCAAAAACATGAGAAAGAATGAATTTATGGATCTCCTGCGGTATTATTTCCGCAAGAGTGATAAAAATGACTTAAAAGGAATCATCGAAGACTGTGAAGAGCAGTTCCGCCTCGGTGCCAGCCAAGGAAAATCGGAAGAAGAAATCTGCTGTAAACTCGGTCATCCTAAAAATATCTACCGCTATTACATCGGCGAACCCATCGTCCCGGAAGACAACCCGCGCCTGCCGGGAGATGACTATGACGACTCGTACCAAGACTATGACGACTTCGGTCCCGGTACAGCATCATCTCGCTATTATCCGCCGGAAGAACGGGACGACTACCGCCAGCCCCGACGCCCCCAGCCGTCTTACGAACCCCGGCCGTCACGGCGTCGGTCCTACGAAGTCCCCGATGGGGAAACAGGGCGGGATTTTAATTGGAATGACGGAGCCAACAACACGGCCAAGGCCGTTGCCAGTCCCTTTTTAGACATTCTCGGCACCTTATTCGGCATCGCCGCCAGCTTCTTGTACGTCGGCCTCACCCTGGTCATCCTGGCCTCCATTGCCATTTCCTTCATTCCCGCCTATGCCTATTCGGACCTTTTGCCCCTTCCCACCATTTCCGTCATGACCCGTATTCTTACGGTATTGACCGTTCTCTTTGCCGCCTTAACGGCCAGCTATGCCGGCCAGGCCTGCCATTCAGCAGCCCGCGGAAGGAGGTCTTAACCTATGGCACGCGTTATCATCTGCCTCTTCCTGACCCTGGCCTTTGCCTTCGGCAGCTACACGTCCTTCATGAGCAGCGACTATCCGGCCTTGAAGCGCTGGATGACTTATTATAAGGAATATAAAGAACTCCAAGGCGCTTTAGATAAGGGCGACGCCAGCAAGGCCGAAATGCTCGACAAATTGCGGACCATGTATCCTGAAAAAGCTGCCGAAATCGAAAGTCAATTTAAAGCCAAGTACGGCAATTTAAAAGATTCGGCCGAAACAGTCGGCACAGACCTCCAGAGCGAATGGGATTCCAAACTAAGTGACGACAGCGATAACCGCAGCAGACGGGAGGAAGCTTCCGATTCCGAAAAGTCATCCGATCGCCCTTCCCGTAGTAAAGAACAGCGGCAGGATGCGGACCGTCAAGAGACCAAGTCCCGGGCTGAAACCTCCGATGTTCACGACAATAATCGCGCTTCAAACGAAAAAAATCAGTGATTCGGCCTATTCCTTTTTATCAACAAAGAATCGCTCTTCGTTGACAGTAAAATCAAAAGGTGTTACAATAATAGCAACCCAGAGGGGTGCTTGAAATACAACGTCCCAATGAATTGATTACAAATAAGGAGGAATTGAGTTATGGAATTAAAAGGTTCAAAAACAGAAAAAAACTTACAGGCTGCATTTTCCGGTGAATCCCAGGCACGCAATAAGTACACCTATTATGCCAGCGTAGCTAAAAAAGCAGGCTACGAACAGATTAAAGCATTCTTTGAAGAAACGGCCAACAACGAAAAAGAACATGCTAAAATCTGGTTCAAACTTCTCCATGGCGGCGAAATGCCCAACGACGTAGACGCATTGAAAGATGCTGCTGCCGGCGAACATTACGAATGGACGGAAATGTATCCGACCTTCGCTAAAGAAGCTCGCGAAGAAGGCTTCGACAAGATTGCTTTCTTGTTCGAAAAAGTCGCTCAAATCGAAAAACATCACGAAGAACGTTATTTAGCGCTCCTCAACAACATCGAAACGAAACAGGTATTCAAACGCTCCGAAAAGAAGACTTGGATATGCCGCAACTGCGGTTTCATCGTAGAAGCCGACGAAGCTCCGAAGATCTGTCCGGTCTGCGCTCATCCGCAATCCTTCTTTGAAATCCAAGCTACGAACTACTAAGCAATACGAAGGGAGCCCTCTTACGAGGGCTCCCTTTTTTTATTACTGCACAAATAGCAGTACGTTATTCTTCTACGCGAAAACGATAGCCGTTTCCCCAAACCGTTTCAATCGCCGTAAACGGCGGTTCTACTTCATTCAACTTATCCCGCAGGCGATTGACATGAACCGTAACCGTCGCCAATTCACCTAAGGCATCGAGATGCCAGATCATTTCAAAGAGATACTTCTTAGAAAATACCTGGTTGGGATGGCGTGCCAAAAATAACAGCAAATTGAATTCCTTCCCCGTCAGGGTAATTTCCCGGCTTCCTCTAAATACCTGATGGCGTTTGACGAAGATGCGCAGGTCGCCGATTTGGATATCGGGCTTGCTGTCGTCATTATCCGTAAGTCGGCTGCCTAAGAGGCGTTCATGGATGTCGATATGGGCCTTTAAGCGAGCGATCATTTCCGACGGATTAAAGGGTTTTACGATATAATCATCGGCACCCAGGCTGAGGCCTTTTATCTTATCCTCCAAGGCGTCGCAGGCCGTAATGAAAAGGATGGGAACGTTGCTGAGGGCCCGCAGTTTTCGGCACAGGGTAAAACCGTCGGTATCGGAAAGGGTAACGTCGAGGATGACCGCCTCGATATCGCCTCCGTCAAAAAGCTTCATCCCTTCTTTTCCTGTCATGGCGACGGCCACGTCGAAACCGTTCGTCTCCAAAAAATCACGCTCAATCGCAGCGATCATTCGGTCTTGATCAATAATTAATACACGCGCCATAACAATCCCCCCCTCAGAAACGCTTACATCCGCCTAGTTCCCAGTCTGCAGGCGACGGAATCCATAATCCAAAATAGCCGGTGCATCGGTCCAGCGATTATCATCATTATACAGGACCAACACCAAGGTATGACCGTCTCTCGTAGCCGATGCGACCAAGCAGTCGCCGGCAGCGTTGGTAAAGCCCGTCTTGATGCCGTTGGCCCCTTGATAGCCGCTGGTCAGGAAATGATTGGTCGTCGTGACCCGTTTCGGCGCCCGGCCGTCCAAATAATGAACGTCATAGGCCTTGAGGCCGACGATGTACCGGAATTCCGGAAAATTCTTCATACCATAGGCTGCCATTTTGGCCATGTCGAGAGCCGTCGTATAATGGTGGGCTGCCGTCAGTCCGTTGGGATTGACGAAATTAGTATGAGCTGCCCCCATTTTAACAGCTTCGGCATTCATCTTTTCGGAATAGCCTTCGACAGAGCCGCCCAAGGTCTGAGCGACGGCGACGGCAGCATCATTGCCGGAAACGACCATCATGCCCCGCAGGGCTTCACGGATAGAAATAGGATCTCCCGGTGCAATTCCCAGACTGGAAGGCTCCGTATTGGCGGCTTCCCAAGAAATCTGCAGCGGCTGATCGAGTTTATCTTTGTACTGATCCAATGCCGTAATCAAGGTAACGATTTTCGTCGTACTGGCCGGATGGACCCACTTCGTCGGGTTGACTTGATATAATACTTTTCCCGTATCGATATCAATCATACACGCCGATTCGGCAATCGTCGGCGGCATATCGGCCTGGGCCGTCACCGTCATGGAACCAATCATAAAGCCAATTGCAATAACCGTAGTCAACATAATTCGTTTTAAAATTGAAAACATCAAATGCGCCCTTTCTTCTCTAAACATCAATAGATAAACAGGTACCATCGGACCCTAAACTATTAATAATATTATATTTTTTATAAAATAATCTGTCAATAAAAAGGGACTGCCCCATAAGGACTTGTTTTCCCATGGAGCCCCTTATTCAGCTGACAGCGAAGCCGTCTCCCCCCAAACTTATGCCTGGGGCTTCACCGCCGTTTGAAAGACTTCTTCACCGATAGTTTTTATCCAGAATCCGATGAGATTTCCGTACGTTTCCCGGTTGGCATCGGCCTCAGCAGCTTTTATGAGATAGGTCATAAATTGGCTGGCCCAGGCATAGCCGAAGCGCTCGAACTGCGCCTGACCATCCCCGGAAATCTGATTGAGAATCGGCATGAAGATGTCTTTGGTCACATCTTTCAGTTTCTCTGTAATGGGATAGACATAGGCCATTCCTTTTTCATCTTTGCGCATGAAAATGAGGGCTAAGCGTTCCGGATCATGGTCATCATCGGCGTAGTCGATATGGTAGGCATCTAAAGGAAGCCGTTCCTTATCGTCCTTGCTGAGGAGCTGATAGGCACCATATTTAATGATTTCATACAGACGGTCATCGTAAGCGCCCTCGCATTCGATGATCTTTTCCCGCCATTCGCCCCAAGTCAGGGCAGCCCGGCAGGTGTATTCTGCAAAAGAGGTTGTCCCTAAGGCCTGATGCACCTCATCCAAGGTGATTTTTTCATCAGGAGACGGGATGTGCCATATCAACATTTTTTTACTGCGATCGATATAGAGGCACTTGCTTTCAATATGAATCTTGCTTTGGCACTGCGGACAGGTATAGAAAAATAAATTTTCATCAAAAAGGACCCTGTCCTTTAAGGATGCGTCACCGGCGTCGATGACATCCCAGGTATGGAATAGTCCGGACGCACTGCACGCCGGGCACTGGACGGAAGCGTCCATTTCATGAGTTCCTATGGTCGCTGCCATGGGCTACTCCCCTTTCTCTTGATTTTTCTGAATACAGAGCCCGTATCTTCGAAGCGGTCTGCTCGATATCGGCCAGGCTCGGTCGTTCCCATTGCAAAAAAGGCTGAATCAGGCTGTCTACAATTTTGACCTTCCCGGAAAGGGCGATGGGATCCGGCGTTCCTTCGCGGCTCTGCAGCAAGGCCAGGGCCGTCGAGACCTTCGATGCCAAATCGCCTCTTTCATCGGAAGAAGCTTCGCTCAGCTCCTGAAGCCAGTAGAACACGGCCGATTTCGTATAGGCCGCCTGTTCTTCGGAATCGGCACAGACGATATCCAGACGATCAAAGCCCTCGCCTTCCGTAAGCAACAAGGGAACGACAGCTGCCGCTGCCCGCTGAAGAGGATAGCCTTTATCAGCCGAACTCAGCGGTGCCAGTGCCAGCTCCTTCAGCCCCTTTTCCCGGGCCAGGCTCAAGGCCTCGCGGCAGGCCGACAGGAGGGATTCTTCTTCTTCCCGCTTGCCGCCGGCCCAGTAAGGCCCTACGGCATGAATGACGAAAGATGCCTTTAACTGGAATCCCCGGGTCATGACGGCATGGCCGACGTGGCACATGCCGATATGGCGGCAGGACGCCGAAAAGGAGAGGCCTCCTTTTTGATGAAGCTCACGACTGACGGGACTTGTCGGCAACAGGGTTGAACTGGCAGAATAGATGATTCCGTCGGTATTCCATTCCGATATATCACCGTTTAATACCCTAAACTGCATGGCAGTCACACCCTTTCACAATGGATAGCTCCATTATACCATTACTTTACAAAGGTATTAATAGCCTTCTTGAGATTTTCTACGGCCCCTTGGTCTTGTTCGCGAATGGCATCGACGATGCAGTGGTCGATATGATCCTTTAAGATGACCCGGCTGACGCCGGCAATGGCCGAATGGACAGCCGCCAGCTGAACCAGGACATCGCTGCAGTCCCGGTCTTCTTCGACCATGCGCTTAATGGCTTCGATATGGCCCGTAATCCGCGATAAGCGGTTGATGACCCGCTTCGTTTCTGCATGGTGATGATGGTGGGCCTGACCGTGAGCCGGCTCTGCCGTCAGAGGCGCGTCGTCTTCATAGACAAAATCATCGGCTTCGGCACCTTTTACGACTTTGATGAAATAAAACTGATCCGTATCCAGGGCTGCGACGACGGAAAAGCCGGCGCTGATCAATTTTTCTTCTAGGATATCCACCGGCGGCAGGATGGGAGCGCCACCGTGAATGGCGTTGACGGCCCTGCGGGACATATCGTGCATGATGACCAGCATGCCGCCGGGAACGATGGCGTCGTAAAGGCGGCGAATGACTTCGCGGCTGTGACCGGCAATATGAGGATAGAAATTAAGGCAGCAGACGGCATCGTAGCCCTTAGCCTCAAAATGATATTTAAGAACGTCGCCTGTCGTAAAGACGACGTTTGGCAGAGACGAAAACTTCTCTTTAGCCACGTCGATCATCTGCTGAGAATAATCAAAGGCCTCTACCAATCCACCGCTGCCGACGGCTTCGGCCAAATAGGGCAGCAGCACGCCGGTCCCGCAGCCGGCATCAAGGACATTCGAGCCCGATTGCAGGGCCATGAGTCTTAAAAACTCCGATAAGACGGCCTTGCTCTCTTTCCGGTCCCGATCCCAGTGTTTGGCATAGTTTTCAAAAAAAACGTGTTCCTTATCCATCGCGTATTTCCTCCCGTCGGAGTGGATTCATGCCTAAAAAAAACGGTCCTGCCGCATAGCGGTAGGACCGTTCAGGTGGTGCGGTTGGGGGGACTTGAACCCCCATGAACTTTCGTTCACTACCCCCTCAAAGTAGCGCGTCTGCCATTCCGCCACAACCGCATATAAAATTAAAAAAAAAGAATATGGCGACCCCGATCAGATTTGAACTGACGATCTTCGCCGTGACAGGGCGACATGTTAAACCGCTACACCACGGGGCCGTTTGCCATTGTATCGGCACGTAGTGCCTCAACGATAATTATTCTATCATGGCCGTCCAGATTTTGCAAGTAATTTTTTTATCTTTTTTACTGACCCTTGGTTTCCTCTTTTCAAGATTCTGACAATACTGCCTTACAGACCTGCCTCACCTTTAACTTTACCAGGGACTCTGTTAAAATAAAATCATCAATACATAGCAGTATGTGATACGGCTATCCATCATTTATACAAAGGAAGTACCTCCCATGACACTGCAGCAGCTTTATTATATTGTCGAATTATCGAAACACAATTCCATCTCGGCCGCCGCCGAAGCTCTTTTTATCGCCCAGCCCAGCCTGAGTACGACCATCAAGGACCTCGAAAAAGAGTTCCACATCACCATTCTCGAGCGGAACCGCCACGGCATCACTTTTACGCCGGAAGGGCTGGAATTTCTCAATTACGCCAATCATATCATCGAGCAGACGACCAACCTGCGGGAGCATTTCACGCCACAGCAGCCAAGCCGTAATAAGCTGCGCCTGTCCATTTCGTCGCAGCACTATATGTTTGCCGTCGACGCATTTACGGACTACCTGCAGACCCTCGCCAAAAAGCCGCAGTATTCCATTACCTTCCGCGAAGGCCGCACGTCTCAGGTCATCCAGGACGTCGTCACTCAACGCAGTCAAATCGGCATCATCTTCATCTCCAAGATGACGCAAAAATTCATGACCCGTACGCTCCGCAAGAACCGGCTGAAATTCACAGAACTCTTCTCGTATCCGCCGTCGGTCTTCATTCAATCGGGCCATCCCTTGGCAAAATACCCGTCACTTACTATCGACCAACTCCGTCCCTATCCTTATATTCAATATACCCAGGAAGAGGATTCGTACCAATTTTCCGAAGAAGTCGTCATTCCCGACATCAAACCGGAGAAGGAAATCAATATTACCGACCGCTCGACCTTATTCAGCATCATCGCCGCCACTGACGCCTATACCATTGGTACGGGCATCTTATTCCGAGACCGAAAAAAATGGCCCATCACCGCCATTCCTCTGGACAACCCCTTAGATATCATGCGCGTCGGCTGGATCAAGCTTCAGGAAATCCCCCTGCCCCTGGCAGCCCGAACCTATATCGAACAGCTCGAAAAAAATCTGGTCCACAGTCACGTCATGGCCGCCGGAGAGCCGGCAAAACAGGCCCCGGAAATCATCGCCCAAAGCCTGTTCACCAAGAACCACCCCCGATGATATGAAGCAAAAAAAGAGCTCTTCCCAAGACGCCTTGGGGAGAGCTCTTTCAGATTCATCGTTCAGCTGCTACACAGCCGGTGCATTTCCCGAAGAATCTGCAACCTGGCTCTGCGGCTTTTTGGCTTCGTAATTCCAGGGATCCCTCCGGATAAAACCGTCTGAGAAGGGAATGAAAATAGAAATGATGGCTGAAATGCCGAGGAGATAAATAAACCAGCAGTATGGCAGGACTTCCAAGGGCGATACCCTGCCGTTGGTGAAGCCGGCCATGATCAGCATCTGAGCCCCATAGGGAACGAGGCCTTGGAAAATCGTCGAGAAGGTGCTCAAGAGGGCCGCACTGCGGCGAGGGTCGACATGGAACTTGTAGCAGATACGGCGGGCTACTTCCCCATTGATGATGATTGCGACAGTATTATTAGCCGTCGCAATATCGGTGATGGATACCAAGGCAGAAATGCCCAGTTCAGCCGAATTCTTCCCTTTAATGAAGCGCTGCACCGTCGCCAAGAGATAGGCAATGCCGCCGGCCTTATTAACCATAGCCGCCAGTCCCCCGGTCAGCATGGAGAGGAAGAAGATATCGGTCATGCCCAAGAACCCTTGATAAATGGCCTGAGCAAAAGAAAGGGCCGTAAAATCACCGTAAAAGAGGCCGATGGCCCCGGCCAGGATCGTACCGCCGGCGAGGACAGCGAAGACATTGGCCCCGGCAACAGCCGTGATCAAAACGACGATATAAGGCAGGACTTTAATCAGGTTAAAGGGGTGATCGCCGGCACTGACAGCCGTTTCAGAACCGCCGAAGAAAATCAGCAGGATAACCGTCAAGACGGCCGGCACCAAGGTCAGCCAAAAGTTGAGGCGGAATTTATCCTTCATGGCACAGCCCTGAGTCCGCGTCGAAGCGATGGTCGTATCGGAAATGATGGACAGGTTGTCACCGAGCATGATACCGCCCATGACGCAGCCGATCATCAGCGGCAGAGGGATGCCGGCTCTTTCAGCGACGGCTACGGCAATAGGCCCGATAGCGGCCGCACTGCCGACGGAGGTTCCCGTCGCCGTGGCGATGAAGCTGGCAATGACGAAGACACCGGCTGCCAGGTATTCCGGCGGGATGTACGTCAGGCCCAGGTTAACCGTCGAATCGATGCCGCCCATGGCCTTGCACGTCGCGGCAAAGCCGCCGGCCATGAGGTAAATGATGCACATGATGATGATGTTTGAATCGCCGCAGCCCTTGACGAAGGTTTCAAATTTCTCATCAAAGCTGCTGTTCCGGATAAGGATGAATGCCGTAATCGCACCGATAGCCGCTGCCAGCGGAGCCGGGAACTGATAGAACGCCATTTCCATGCCGCTCATATCGAGAATAATGCCGCTGCCCAAATAGACGGCAATGAATACGACAAAAGGAATCAAAGCCAGGCCGTTTGGCTTTATAGGGTGATCTTTAAAATATTTTTCTTCGGTAATAGCCTGTTCCACCTTCTTTTCGAGGCCTTCATTTTCTTTCATAGGTCGTCTCCTTTCACTATTCAGCATATCGTTTTGCCGGCCTTATAAAACCTGCAGCAGCACCGTATCACAAGTTTTCAGGCTGACGGACAGCCCTTCGCCAAGGACTGACAAGATCTTACGCACGAACCATTTTGTTTTAACCGTCCTTTCTTAAAGGATTATTCCCGGCGTAAGGGCCCCTCTCACGATCTTTTCTTTATTGTACATCATATTCATTTCCTTGTATAATATCTATTCGCTTAACGTTTATATAGTTAAATACTATTTCAGCCATAAAAACAATCTATAATACAGCTTCAAGCTGTAATAAATACACCAAAGGCGTCCCGCAGTCATTTCGGGACGCCTCAGCATGCTTACCTTATGAAAAAGGAAATTTTTTATTTGACTAAATCGAGGGCCTGCTTGAGATCGGCAATGATGTCTTCCGGATCTTCAAGACCGACGGAGAGGCGAACCAGACCTTCGCTGATGCCGGCAGCCTTTAATTCATCCGGCGTATATGTCGAGTGGGTCATGGAAGCAGCGTGTTCGATCAGCGTTTCCGCATCGCCGAGGGATACGGCCAGGCTGCACAGTTTAACGTTGTTCATGACGACGGCCCCTTCTTCCTTGCCGCCCTTCAGTTCAAAAGAAATCATGCCGCCGGGAAGGCTCATCTGCTTTTTAGCCAATTCGTACTGCGGGAAGCTCTTGAGTCCCGGGTAAGCCACACTCTTTACCGCCGGATGGGATTCGAGGAATTCGGCGACCTTCATGGCATTGGCCGAGTGTTTTTCCATGCGCAGTGCCAGTGTTTTCATGCCGCGGGAGATGAGGAAGGCATCAAAGGGACTGAGGACGGCACCGGTCATATCTTTGAGGCCGAAAAGGCGGACATTGGTGATGTAGTCCAGTTTGCCTACGACGAAGCCGGCAATGACGTCACCGTGGCCGTTCAAATATTTTGTAGCCGAGTGGACGACGACGTCGGCACCGAGATCTAAAGGCTTCTGGATGTACGGCGAGCAGAAGGTGTTGTCGACGACGACCGTAATGTCACCCATTTCATGGGCGATTTTGCTGATACCTTCAATATCGGAAATCTTCAGCGTCGGGTTAGCCGGTGTTTCCAAATAGACGACGCGCGTATTCGGTTTGATTGCTTTTTTGACGGCTTCAAGATCGGTAATGTCGACGAAGGATACTTCTACGCCGTAACGGGTCATGCCGTGGTTCAGCAGGGCAAAGGTGCAGCCATAAAGGGTATCGCCGGCCACGACGTGATCGCCGGCACTGAGCAGGGTCCACAAAGCCGACGAGATGGCGCCCATGCCCGAACCCATAGAGCAGCAGGCTTCGCCGCCTTCTAACATGGCGACTTTTTCTTCAACCTGGGTATTCGACGGATTTCCCAGACGGGAATAGATATAACCCGGTTCCTGCAGAGCAAAGCGGTTGCCGCCCTGTTCAGCCGAGTCAAAAATGAAGGTAGACGTTTGATAAATCGGATTGGTCAGGGCTCCGAATTCATTTTTCATAGCACCGGCATGGATGGCCTGTGTTGCAAAACCCATTTTCTTCAGCATTTCTTTTTCCATTATGACTGCCTCCTTTAAGGTATATCCAAGTACAACTATTATGACTGTTTCCATTGGCAAACAGTTTTTCATCAAATCTTTGCAATTCCGATTTTTATGCCATTATGTCTCTTTACAATCAGTGTACCATAGGCCGGTCAGCCTGTATAATACGTATCTGTCGAGGGATTTTCATAGTTTACAGCTATGCACGAAAAGAGAAATTTCAGTCCATTTTTCATCGAGAAAAACTTGCAGTGTCCTCTATGTTATTCTGTGTATTTGATGTATAATATAGGCAATACGCTTTATTTACATTGTTTACATCATTTTTACACAGAGATAGAGAGGGTAGATCAATCCATGTACCTCGCAATGAACGCACTCAAAAAATGGCGGCACAGACTGCTGCGACTGTTTCTCGTCTTTGCCATCATCTATATTGCCTGCTTTCAATGGCAATTTATCGTATCCCTTGGCATGGGACCTGACAATATCGAAGACATGACCTTTGGTCTGCTTCCGGGCGTTACGGCTGTCGTCTTGTCCCTGGCTTTTTACTGGCGCCACCTGTCGGTACAGAACGTCCTCCCGCCGGCCCTCATCGGCCTCGGCTGGATCGTCACCGGGCCCTATCTCAGTTATGTCTCACTGATAAACACCAATACGGTCTATTTAAACAATATTTACGACATCTATGTCGGCCTCTATTTCTTCGCTATCTTCTTCTGCCTGAATATGCTCATCAAGCAGTACGTACCGCGAAAATTAGGGTCCCTCATCATGACCGTCGTCCAGCTCTTCGGGGTCTTCCTCATCCTCCTCCAGTGGGCTTACTACGCCTTGTACCACTCGTCGATCACAACGTCGGGGGCTCTGCTCATCTTTCAGACCGGACCAGCCGAAACCCTGGAGTACTTCCAATCCTTAGGCGTTACTAAAGTCGTGACCATCGCCGTCAGTCTGCTCGCCCTTCTCGGCGCCTTGTTCTTGTTGAACTACCGTCAGGACGTCCTGCCGCGGACGGAAACGTACCGCAAATTGATTCCGATTCTGTCGGTACTCTTCATCATCGCCCCGTCCATCGTCGCCTTAGGTGAAGAAATCCTGCCGGAATCGTTCCCGGTCAGAACCTTTTTAGACACCCACGATTATATGCAGCGCTCGGCCTTATACGCCGAAAACCACGACTCCAAATACGACGGCCTGCAAGCCATCCAGCTCCATCCGGCAGACTACCCCAATACGGTCGTCGTCGTCATCGGCGAGTCGGAAACGCGGACCTTGATGAATGCCTATAATCCCGACCACGTTCCCAATACGCCGTGGCTGACGGCTATGAAAGCCAACCCGGATTTCACCTTGTTCACTAACGCCTACAGCAGCGTGTGGTACACCGTGCCGGTTCTCGAACACGCTTTGACAGAATCGAATTTTTACAACAACAAGCCTTTCAACGAATCGATTTCCATCATCGATATGGCCAAAAAGGCCGGCTATAAGACGTACTGGTTCAGCAACCAGGGCTCGGTAGGCGTCGCCGATACGCCCATTACCTTAGTCGCCAACACAGCCGACGTTTCAGAATGGGTCGACCGCGATTTGAAGGAATCGACGCAGGACGGCGCCCTCTTACAGTTCCTCAAGCGGGTCAATCCGAAGGAAAAGAACTTCGTCGTCCTCCATCTCATGGGCAGCCACATCGAATACCGCAACCGCTACCCCAAGGAATTCCAAAAATTTGACGACGGCCATTTGAACCGCGCAGCCGACTTCGACAACACCGTCCTCTACACGGACTGGGTCCTGTCCCAGATTTTCGACTACGCCCGGGAAAACCTCAACCTCGACGCCATGGTCTATTTCTCGGATCACGGCAGCGATCCTGACGTAGCCCGCCAGCCGGACAGCGCCAGCTTCAAGGTCCTGCGCATCCCCATGTTCGTCTACCTTTCCGAAGGCTACCAACAGCGCAACCCCGAAGTCGTATCTGCCGTCAAGGCCAATAAAGACAAGTTCTTCACCAACGACCTGGAATACGAATTTATCTGCGGCATCCTCAATATGGAATCGCCCAATTACGACCCGACCATGTCCATCGCATCGTCCAAGTGGAAGATGGAAAGAAAGGATCTGCGTACCCGTTTCGGTCAGACGAGCCTCTTAGAAGACACAGAATTTTAACCAAAAGGACTATCTCCGGATAGTCCTTTTTTGATGTCTCAAACAGACCTCAGGCTATGAGGTCCGGTCTGATTGGGGTATAATAGAGTTAACTCCATTATCCGTTACGCAAAGGAGGTAATTGTGATGGAACACGTCTGTGCAGCAGCCGGATTCTTTCCTCATCCGCCCATCATGCTGCCCGAAATAGGCGGACCGGAATTGTCAAAAATGACGGCCACTATCGAAGCCGTCGAAGCGGCCGCTGCTCTGGTAGTCAACCAAAAGCCGGACACGCTGGTTATCCTGTCTCCCCATAATCTAGTCTTTCCCGACGGTGCCGCCATTCTCGCCGCGCCGCGTCTCTACGGCAACTTAGGAGCCTTTGGCTATCCCGAACTTGCTATGGACGTCCGTACCGACATGGATCTTGTTGAGGAAATCGTCAACAGGGCCTGCCAACAGACCGATATCTACCGTCTGGACGCCGCTTGGAGCGACCGCTTCGGCCATCCCCTCACCGTCGACCAGGGTACCTTCGTCCCCTTATATTACCTTCGTAAAGCCGGCTTTGCCGGGCCGGTCGTCATTATGGCGCCCCGCTTCGACGACTGCGACAGCATGACCCTCTTAGGCGACATCGTCGTCAAAGCCGCAGCAGCCCTTGGCCGGCGCATTGCCGTCATCGCCTCAGGCGATCTGTCTCACCGACTCCTTCCGGGCTCGCCCAACGGCTATACTCCGAACGGAGCCGTCTTCGACAAGCTGGTCATGGAAGCCCTGCTGAGACAAAACTTAGACGGCCTTAGGGAGCTGAGCCGCAGCTTCATCGATGAAATCGCCACCTGCGGCCTGCCATCGGTCTATTTCTTATTCGGCGTTCTGCGCCACTTCCGGCCGGTCATGCCGGTATATGCCTATGAAGCCCCCTTTGGCGTCGGCTACGGCGTAGCCCTCTACCTCCCTGAAGGGCAGGAAGATCAGGTCGAAAAAAGGGCTCCTTCTGATATCCGCGTCCGCCTGGCCCGGGAAAGCATTACCTACTATCTCCAGCATCACGCCTTGATGGCCGTCCCCAAAGACCTGCCAGACGACCTCCAGGATCCGGCCGGGACCTTCGTTTCTCTCCACAAGGGAAGCCGCCTGCGCGGCTGCATCGGCACCTTCCTGCCCATGCATCTGAATACAGCCAGTGAAATCATCCATAACGCCGTCTCGGCAGCGACCCGGGATCCGCGATTCTCGCCGGTCAGCTTAGACGAAATGAAAGACATCGATATTTCCGTCGACGTCCTGGGAGAGCCGGAAGCCATCGCCTCGCCAAGCGAGCTCAATCCCAAGAAGTACGGCGTCATCGTCATGAGCCATGCCCGTACGGGCCTTCTCCTGCCTGACCTCGAAGGCATCGATACAGCAGAGCAGCAGATCAGCATCGCCAAGGAAAAAGCCGGCATCCCGCCGCAAATACAGCCTGACCTCTACCGCTTCACCGTCAGCCGCTATAAGTAGGTGCGCCTTATGGAAGCATCCTTCTACCAAAAAGATACCAAGGGGCGAGCCGTCTGCGGCCTCTGTCCCCATCACTGCCGCATCGAACAAGGCCGCTGCGGCCGCTGTCAAACGAGGTATTACGACGGTGCGGCCCTTCAGATCTTGAACTACGGGAAAATCACGGCCATGGCCTTAGATCCCATCGAAAAGAAGCCCCTCTATTACTTTCATAGCGGCTCAGCCATCTTGTCCCTCGGCTCCTGGGGCTGCAACTTCACCTGCCCATTCTGCCAAAACTGGGAGATTTCCCAGCAGCCGGCACCGTCCCGGGACCTGACGCCGGAAGAAGCAGCCGCCCTTGCCGAAAGATACATTCCCCAGGGAAACATCGGCCTGGCCTATACGTATAACGAGCCTACCTTAAGCTATGAATTCATCATACAGACGGCACAACTGATTAAGAAGAAAGGCCTTTTTAACGTCATGGTCAGCAACGGCTATATCGAAAAAGAGCCCCTCGAAGCACTTCTCCCCTATGTCGACGCCTGGAACATCGACCTCAAAGGCTTTTCCGAAGAGTTCTACCGCTCCCAGTGCGGTGCCTCCCTGCAGCCGGTCTTAGACACGATCACCGCTGCCGCTGCCGTCAGCCACGTCGAGGTGACGACCTTGATCATTCCCGGCAAAAACGACGATCCGGAACAGATGGACCGAGAAGCCCGGTGGCTGTCTGCCATCGATGAAACGATTCCCCTCCATCTCACCCGCTACTTTCCCCGTTACCGGGATACGACGCCCATGACGCCTGTCGCAGCCTTGCAGGAGTTGGCGGCCGTTGCCAATCAGCATCTCCGCCGGGTTCATATCGGAAACGTATGACGGCTGCCACGACATTATGCTGAATTGTTTTAACTTTAACCTTGCACGCCTCATTTATCATGATATAATAAGTTACAACTTGATATTAATTTTAAAAAAGAAGTGGTGATAGGCAATGGCATTAAAAGAATTTGTTTTCAGTATCGGTGAAACGACACAAACGGTTAAGCTCCCGGAAGAACATATATCCGACGTCATGGAAGGAAAGCACGTCCCGGCCGTCGACGTAAAACAAGCGACGATCGACTGCATGCGTCATCCCATCGGCAGCGCTCCCCTTGCAGAACGGGTCCGGCCCGGCGACAAGGTCTGCCTGGTCGTCGCTGACATTACGCGTACCTGGAATAAATCCAACCAGTTCCTGGTCTACATCGTCGATGAATTGAATCTGGCCGGTATTCCCGACGACGACATCTACATCGTCTTTTCCCAGGGCTCCCATCGGGCTCAGACGCCGGAAGAAGACGTGGCCGTCTGCGGCCAGGAAGTCATCGACCGCATCAAGACCTATCAGCACGACTGCATGGATCCGACCCTCGTCGACTGCGGCACGACCAAGCTCGGCACGCCGCTGAAGCTGAATAAACACGTCGTCGACGCCGACAAGGTCATCATCGTCGACGGCATTACGACCCATCTCTTTGCCGGTTTTGGCGGCGGCCGCAAACTGATTCTGCCCGGCGTTTCCGGCTTTGAAACGATTCAGCGCAACCACTGCCATGCCCTGGCAGACGAATTCGGCCACGGCGTCAATCCCAAGACTCGGGCCCTCATGATTGAAGACAATCCTTTAAATGACGACATGATTGAAGCCTGCAGCAAGGTAAATCCCTGTTTCCTCGTCCACTCCATCATCAACGCCGACGGCGAAATCTGCCGCATGGTCGGCGGCGACTGGTATGAAGCCTGGCGGGCCGGCACGGAAGCCGTCCTCGATATACAGCGCGTTCCCATGAAGCAGAAAGCCGACGTCGTCTTCGCCTGCGCCGGCGGCTACCCCAGCGACGTCAGCCTCTATCAGGGCAGTAAATGCTACGATCCGGCCGAAATGGCCGTCAAAGAAGGGGGCATCGTCATCGCCATCATGGAAGCCCGGGATATCAAGGAACCGGCTATCTACCTCGACAGTTTTAAATACGATACGATGGAAGAGATGGAAACGGCCCTCAGAGCCCACTTCACCATCCCCTTCTTCGTCGCCTTTAACTTGTTCTGCCTGGCTCATAAGAACACAGTCATCTTGGTCACACTGCCCCGCAACTTCGACGACATCCGCCGGACAGGCCAGATTCCGGCAGCTACCGTGGAAGAAGCTTGGGCCCTGGCTCAAAAGAAACTGAAAGAACAGGGCAAGGAAGACTACACGATCAATGTCATGCCTCACTGCACAAAAATCGTCCCCATCTTACAGGCATAGTCCCTGCAAATCCATTCGTTTTGGATATGTTCATTCTTACATGAATTCCAAAATAACATAATATACTTACGTTTACATCATGACAAACATGAAATTCTATGCTATAATATAGCCAAGAAATGCGAAGGGAATCGAAAGCAAGTCCGATCCTTTCAACTGCATTAGAAAGGGGTGAGTCCAGTGGAAATAGAGAAAGTCGAACATGCCGCTGGCGGTAAGGGGTTCATCTTGAAGAGACAGCTTCTGAGCGCCACCGAACTGCGAGGAGATGTTGGTATGTTCGCAGAAATCACCTTGAAACCTGGATGTTCCTTGGGTTATCATGCTCACACTGACAACGCAGAAGCATATTATATCCTTTCCGGTGAGGGACAATATGACGACAACGGAGTAATCCGGACCGTTAAACGAGGAGACGTTACATACACATCAGACGGTAAGGGTCATGGCTTAGAAAATACAAGCGATTCAGACTTGGTTTTCATTGCGTTGATCATGAACAACTAAATAATGTCTATAGGATCAACACGAGTTCGTCGATGAACATAACGAATTAACTTATCTTGATTTAAAGTGCTTCGAACTTTTCGAATGGGTGTGATGTTTTTCAAATAGGTTAGTCTTACGTATCTACGTGCAGCGAACGATGACTGTTTTAACATTTTGAGTTTTAGCGAAAGCAGAATCAAAAACTAAATGAATATGAATCCTATAACGTGAGGATCGGTATACATATGTCGCTTGTGTGCCGATCCTTTTACGTGTCTTTTTTACATGGTGAATGTCTCTTTCATTGACAGAACGCCTGCCCTCTTCTATAATATACTGAAACGGTAGTTTTTTTTATTGCCGTCCATATTTCTCAAAGGGGGAAGATACTCATGTCAAATGAATCACGAGACGGAGTACAAGAACAGGCCCGGGAAGCGATTCGCGGCAGCCGCAATCGCCATCAGGGCCGTCAATTCATCTTATGGATCGGGGCTCTCGTCCTCGGTGCCATCTTAGGCTGGCTTGGTATTCCGGTATTGAACCAATTATTCGATTTTATCGCAACGGTTTTCACGCGCTTATTCCAATTCATCGCTATACCGACCATCGCCTTAGCCGTCATTACGACTTTATCAGCACTGGGTGCTAAAAAAGAAACGGGGCGCATCTTTGCCCACGCCGTCACCTACACCCTGCTGACGACGATTTGTGCTGCCGCTATCGGCCTTGCACTCTACGTCTGGATTGCTCCGGGCAATCTGCCTATGGAAATGATCAATTCCGGTGTTTCCAGCGTTCCGCAGAAGCTGGAATCGGTCACTTACTACGACCATTTCCTTTCGGTTATCCCGAATAATATACTCCAGCCCTTCTTATCGGGCAACGTCCTTTCGGTCATGCTCATCGCAGCAGCTGTAGGCCTCGCCTTAGCCTTCATGCCAAAGACCGAAAACCGGGCCGTCCTGCTCAAAGGCCTCTTGGGTCTGCAGGAAGTCCTGTTCGCCTTGATCCGAGCCCTGCTCTGGATCCTGCCGCTCGGCATCCTGGCCTTTTCAGCCCAGCTGTCGGCACAGATTGAAGCCGGCATCATCGTCAGCGCTTTAGGTAAATATACCTTGGTCATCCTCGGCGGCAACCTCATCCAGTTCTTTATCGTCCTGCCGATTTTCTTGGTCGTCCGCGGCTTGAATCCGATTCATGTCTTCCGCAAAATGGCTCCGGCTATTGCCGTCGCCTTGTTCACCAAGAGCTCTGCCGGCACGCTGCCTGTCACCTTGGCATCGGCCGAACAGCGTCTCAACGTCCATCCGCAAGTTTCCCGCTTCGTCCTGCCGATCTGCACGACGATTAACATGAACGGCTGCGCGGCCTTCATCTTGGTCACGTCCCTGTTCCTCATGCAAAACGGCGGTACGGAACTGACCTTCGGTACGATGATCGCCTGGCTCTTCATCGCCGTCCTGGCTGCCATCGGCAACGCCGGTGTCCCCATGGGCTGCTACTTCCTGACCTTGTCCCTCATGTCCAGCATCGGTGCTCCTATCGGCATCATGGGCATCATCCTGCCAATCTACACCATCATCGACATGGTCGAAACGGCGGAAAATGTTTGGTCTGACGCAGCCGTCTGCGCCATGACTGACCATGACCTGGCTCATACCCTCGACGCCAACGCCAAAGAAAGCGTCGTCGCCGGTCATTAAGATTTCTATACCAATATTACGAAATACCTAAAAAGGGAGGCTGACCTGATAGCTTTAGCTATCGGGCCAGTCTCCCTTTTAACGTATGAACGTGTCAGAAACGTCCGAAAGGATTCCTCTTATCGGAACAAGCCGCCGGAGATGACGAGTTTTTGAATTTCGTTGGTGCCTTCGTAAATCTGAGTAATCTTAGCATCGCGCATCATGCGTTCGACGTGATATTCTTTCATGTAGCCGTTGCCGCCCAACATCTGGACGCATTCCGTCGTCACTTTCATGGCAACGTCGGTGCAGGTCAGTTTGGCAACAGCCGCTTCCGTCGTGTACGGTTTGCCAGCTTCTTTGAGGCAGGCTGCTTTATAAAGGACCAGTCGTGCCTTTTCAATATCAGCATAGAGTTCAGCCATCTTGAAGGCCAAGTACTGCTGTTTATACAGCGGTTTGCCGAACTGTTCCCGTTTCTTCAGGTAGTCGATGGCAATGTCAAAGGCCCCTTCTGCCAGGCCCAGTGCCTGAGCGCCAACGCCGATACGGCCGCCGTCAAGGGTCTTCATAGCCAGTTTAAAGCCTTCGCCCGGTTTGGCAATCATCCGGTCTGCCGAAACGCGAACGTTCGATAAGACCATTTCCGAAACCTGAGCAGAGCGGATGCCCATCTTGTTTTCCAGTTTGCCGACGTGGAAGCCTTCCATGCCCTTTTCCAAGACGAAGGCGCACATGCCTTTGATGCCGATAGCCGGATCGGTCAGGGCATAGACGACGGTGTAGTCGGCAATAGGACCGTTGGTATTAAAGATCTTGGTGCCGTTTAAGATGTAGTCGTCACCATCTTTAGTAGCAATCGTCTGCTGACCGGCGGCGTCAGAGCCGGCCGTTGCTTCCGTCAGCCCGAAGGAGCCAATGGCCTGGCCCGATGCGATAGGTGCTAAAAAGCGTTTTTTCTGTTCATCCGTTGCCGACGAATACATGACGCTGCCGCCGTAGAGGGACGTATTGACCGAGAAGCCGATGCCGAAGGAAGAGTCTACTTTGGAGACTTCTTCGACAGCCAGGATGTACGGGAGGTAGCCGACGTCGCTGCCGCCGAATTCTGTCGGATAGCAGAGGCCGAACATGCCCATCTTGCCAAATTCTTTAAAGGCTTCGAGGGGAAATTCCGAAGCTTCATCGCGTTCTACAACGCCCGGCAGTAACCGTTTGGCCGTAAAATCGCGTACCTGATCGACAATTTGCTGCTGTTGTTTCGTGAGTTCAAAATCCATTATCGTCACTCCTTTGGTTGAAATGAAAATATCCATATAGCGTTTTTAAACCTTAGTTATATAAATATTTCGTTACAAGAAATATCTTGCCTACATATTATCATGGCAAAACTAGAAAGTCAACGAAGTGTCAAATTTATCATAGATAAATTATTTGTAATGCTAATTTGTAATGAATAACCGTTCTTTATAAAGAAAGATCTGAACTACAGCTGAAAACTGTCATTCAGATCTTTATGTAAAATCCTATATTTCCTAATTATGAACAGCTGCGCATGACAGCTTCCTTCATCCCTTTGACGTAATCATAGATGGGTTGTCCGGCATCGTCTCCGTATTTAGCAATGAGTTTTACGATGGCACTGCCGACGATGACCCCATCGGCGTCGCGGCCAATAGTCTCAGCCTGTTCGGTCGTATTAATGCCGAAGCCGACGGCACAGGGTACGTCGGTAACGGCTTTGGCCGTATCGATGATATCCTTGAGGTCAGTCTTGATTTCCGTACGCGTCCCGGTAACCCCCAGGGACGATACGATGTACAAGAAGCCTTCCCCGGCCTTGGCAATGGTCCGAATCCGGTCTTTTGACGTCGGCGCAATCATGGAAATGATATCGATGCCGTGAGCCTTTGCCGCAGCAGCACATTCATCCCGTTCCTCAAAGGGCATGTCGGGAATGATGATGCCGTCGAGCCCCGCTTCTTCACAGCGGGTGAAGAATTTGTCGGCCCCGTAATGGAAGACAGGATTAAGGTAAGTCAGGAAAACCAAGGGAATATCGGTCTCTTTCCGGACCCGCTTGACAAGGTCAAAGACGTCGTCAATGCGCGTTCCCTGCTGCAGAGCCCGTAAATCCGCTTCCTGAATGACGATGCCTTCGGCAATAGGATCGGAAAAAGGAATCCCGATTTCAATCAAATCAGCACCGGCTTTTTCCATGGTCATAATGTATTCATAGGTCTTTTCCATCGACGGATCACCGGCCGTCAAGAATCCGATAAAGGCTTTTCCCTTTTTAAAGGCCTGGCCGATCTTACTCATGTAAATCCCTCCCCTTATATCTTGCAATCGCTGCGACGTCTTTATCACCGCGGCCGGATAAGCAGACGATGATGCTGTCGTCAGGACTCATCGTCGGTGCCAGCTGCATGGCTTCATAGACGGCATGGGCGCTTTCAATGGCGCAGATGATACCTTCCGTTCGGGCCAAATATTCAAAGGCTTCTACGGCTTCGTCGTCTTTGACCGGAACGTACTGAGCCCGGCCCGTTTCATTTAAGTAGGCGTGTTCCGGCCCGATGCCGGGATAGTCGAGGCCGGCAGAAATCGAATAGACTTCGTCGATCTGACCGTCTTCATTCTGGCAGAAGATAGATTTCATGCCGTGGAAGATGCCGACTTCCCCCTTGGCAATCGTCGCCGCATGAAGCTTGGTGTCGATGCCCTTGCCAGCAGCTTCGCAGCCGATGAGGCGGACGTCCTTATCGTCAATGAAGTTATAGAACATGCCCATGGCATTGCTGCCGCCGCCGACGCAGGCCAAAACGGCTGCCGGAAGTTTTCCTTCCTTGTCGAGAATCTGCTGCCGTGCCTCCTTGCTGATAACGGCCTGGAAGTCGCGCACCATCATCGGGAAAGGATGAGGCCCCATGGTCGAGCCGATGACGTAATGCGTATCGTCGACGCGGCTGACCCATTCGCGCATGGCTTCGTTGACGGCATCTTTTAGGACTCGGGACCCGGAGGTAACGGCGTGTACCTTAGCGCCCAACAGTTCCATGCGGTAGACGTTCAAAGCCTGGCGAATCGTATCTTCTTCCCCCATGAAGACCTCACATTCAAGGCCTAAGAAAGCGGCTGCTGTCGCCGTTGCAACGCCGTGCTGACCGGCACCGGTTTCAGCAATGACCCGGGTCTTGCCCATCTTTTTCGCCAACAGGCACTGCCCCAGAGCATTGTTGATTTTATGCGCCCCCGTATGGTTCAAATCTTCGCGCTTCAAATAAACCTTAGCGCCGCCCAAATCCCGGGTCATCCGTTCGGCATAATAAAGCAGGGACGGCCGGTTGGCATAATTATCGAGGAGCTCCTTTAATTCTGCCTGAAAGGCCGGGTCGTTTTTATAATGATCATAGGCTTTTTCCAACCGCTGGATTTCATTCATCAGCGTTTCCGGAATATATTGGCCGCCAAAGGCGCCGAATCTTCCTGTACTCATCTGTTTACCTCCTGTAAGCACCTAATCGTGTCATAAATAATGTCATCTTGTCTCTATCTTTAACCCCATCGGTCTCTATGCCGCTGCTGACGTCGAGGGCATAGGGCTGAAGGGCTGCTGCTTGCGCTGCATTCTGCGGCGTAAGGCCGCCTGCCAAAAAGTAAGGCCTGTCGATGTGCCTTAACAAGGACCAATCAAAGGCCTTTCCCGTACCACCGGCCCCTTGATCGAGGAGAATATAGTCGGCACGGCTGGCCAAGGCTTTCTGAACATCGTCTTCATTGGCAATGGAAAAGGCCTTGATGACGGGAACCTTCAGATCCTGCCTTAGGTGCTGAACGCGCTCCTCTTCTTCTCGGCCGTGAAGCTGAATGACCTGGATGACGCCGGCTTTTACTAAGGCCGCCATATGGGAAAACTCATCATCGACAAAGACGCCGACGGCCGGAATGGCCGGATCCAACGCCTTTCGAAGGGCTGCCGCCAGATCATCTGAGACGCGGCGCTTCGTACCGGCAAAGACAAAGCCGACGTAGTCGGGATGGAGTTCATTGGCCCAGGCGATATCGCAAGGCCGCTTGAGGCCGCAGAACTTTACCTTAACCACGAGTTCCGACAGCCAATTCCGCCAGAGCCGCCTTTTTATCGGGACTGCGCATCAGCGTTTCGCCAATGAGGACGGCGTCTGCACCATGGTCATAGAGACTTTGCGTATGCTCCCGGGTCTTGATACCGCTTTCGGCAACGAAGAGGATGTCATCCGGCACCAGCGTCCGCAGGCGGAAGCTCGTATCAAGGGACACGGTAAAGTCCTTCAAGTTCCGGTTGTTGACGCCGATGACCCGGGCGCCGGCCTTAATAGCTCGGAGTACTTCCGTTTCATCGTGTGCTTCGACCAAGGCCGAAAGGCCTAAAGAATCGGCAAGTTCAAAGAATCGCTTCAAGTGCTCATCATCGAGGACGGCACAGATTAAAAGGACGGCAGCGGCTCCGATGGCCCGGGCTTCATAAATCTGATATTCATCGATAATGAAGTCCTTGCGCAGTACCGGCGTCTTGACGGCAGCAGCGATGTCAGCTAAATACTGCGGGCTTCCTAAGAAGTAATCCCGTTCAGTCAATACGGAAATCGCTGCCGCACCGGCCTGTTCATATTCTTTGGCAATGGCCACATAGGGAAAATCAGGCGCAATCAAGCCCTTTGAAGGCGACGCTTTCTTGACTTCGCAAATGAAGGACAGGCCTTGCCGGCTCAGGTTTCGTTCAAAAGGAAAGTTCTCTTTTTTCGGGACTGCCAGGGCCCGTTCCTTCATCTCCGATAAGGAAACCTTCGCCTTATCTTCGACGAGCCTTTTTGCGGCAGCTGCCGTTAAATCATCGAGTATCATAATAAGTCCACCTTCTTATTCGTTGCTGACGGCAATGCAGCGGTTCAGTGTTTCCATGGCCTTGCCGCTGTCGATGAGATCGGCGGCCATCTTGATACCGTCGCCGATGGAATCGGCCTTGCCGGCAATGAAGAAGGCTGCACCGGCATTCAAGAGGACGGCGTTTCGCTTCGGCCCCTGAATCTTCCCGGTCAGGATGCCCCGCGTGATGTCAGCATTTTCTTCCGGCGTACCGCCGACGAGGTCTTCTTTCGTCCCCGGTACCATGCCGAAATCTTCCGGCCGCAGGACCGACGTCCGATAATAACCGTCGCGGAGCTCGCAAATCGTCGTCGGTCCGTTCGGCGAAATTTCATCGAGTTTTTCCTGACCGTAGGCGACGAGACCTCGTTTGACCCCCAGGGTCGAGAGAACTTTTGCCAAGGGCTCAACCAGGTATTCGTCGTAGACGCCGAGGAGGATCATGGTCGGCTTTGCCGGGCTGGTCAAGGGCCCGAGGATGTTGAATACGGTCCGGAAACCAAGTTCTTTTCGGATGGGTCCGATATATTTCATAGCTGCGTGATACTTCTGAGCAAAGAGGAAGCAGAAATTCGTTTCTTCCAGCATCTTCAGAGCCAGCTGCGGGTCCTGTTCAATATTGAGTCCCAGCGTTTCCAGGCAGTCTGCCGTGCCGCAGAGGGACGAGGCAGCCCGATTGCCGTGCTTGGCCACTTTTACGCCGGCCGAAGCGATGACCATAGCCGACGTCGTGGAAATGTTAAAAGAATGAGCGCCGTCTCCGCCGGTGCCGACGACTTCCAACACATCCATGCCGGGATGGGGAACGGGAGTTGCCATGGAGCGCATGGCTTCGGCACAGCCTGAAATTTCATCGATCGTTTCGGCTTTAGTGCTCTTCGTAGAAAGGGCTGCCAAGAAAGCGGCATTCTGAGTCGGCGTCGTCTTGCCGTTCATGATTTCCAGCATGACCGTCTTGGCTTCATCATAGGTTAAATCCCCTTTATTTACAATCTTAATAATCGCATCTTTAATCATCGTCGTTACCTCCCTGTGAACACTTTCTATTATAATTTCAAGAAATTTTCGACCATCATCGGTCCCGTCGGCGTCAATATCGATTCCGGATGGAACTGCAGGCCGTAGATAGGATACTGTTTATGAGCGACGGCCATGATTTCGCCGTCTTCCGTCCGGGCCAGGACGCGGAGCGCTTCAGGCAAGGTCTCCGGATCCATGGCCAGCGAATGGTAGCGGCCGACGTCGACCGTTTCAGGAAGCCCGGTAAAGAGGGGGCTTTCACGGTCAATGGAAGCGACGGACTGCTTGCCGTGCATCAGTTCCTTGGCGTAGGAAATGGTACCGCCGTAGACTTCACAAATGGCCTGATGTCCCAGGCAGACGCCGAGAATGGGAACCTTCCCTTCAAAATAGCGAATGGCTTGTTCGCAAACACCGGCTTCCGACGGCCGCCCCGGCCCCGGAGAAATGATCAGGTGGTCCGGTTTTAAGGCTTCAATGCCTTCGACCGTCAGTTCATCGTTGCGGATGACCGTAATATCCGGATTGAGCCGGCCGACGAGCTGGTAGAGATTATAAGAAAAGCTGTCGTAATTATCGATGAGTACTATCATTTGTCGATCCCTCCATTGGCCTCTTTCAAGGCGATGACGACGGCCTTGGCTTTATTCAGGCATTCCTGGTGTTCCTGTTCGGGCACGCTGTCGGCGACAATTCCGGCACCGGAGCAGGCATAGACGTGATTACCTTTCTTATAAGCCAGGCGAATGCCGATGCAGCAGTCCATATTGCCGGTAAAATCGATGTAGCCGACGGCACCGCCGTAAACACCGCGCTTATGGCCTTCCAATTCGTCGATGATTTCGCAGGCCCGGATCTTCGGGGCCCCGGACAAGGTGCCGGCCGGCAGGGCTGCGGCAATGGCATCGACTGCCGTTTTGTCGGAGCGGATCGTACTGTGAACCGTCGAGCCGATGTGCATGATATGAGAAAATCGCAGGACGTTCAGGTACCGTTCAACGTGGACGCTGCCAAATTCACTGATACGGCCCAAGTCGTTTCGCCCTAAGTCGACGAGCATATTGTGTTCGGCCAGCTCCTTGGTGTTGTGCAGGAGTTCGTCTTCCAGCTGATTGTCTTCTTCCTCGGTCTTCCCCCGAGGCCGCGAACCTGCCAAGGGAAAGGTGAAGAGGTCCCGCCCTTCGAGGCGGATCAGCGTTTCCGGCGAGGAACCGGCAAGTTCGATATCGTCGCCGGAGAAGAAGAACATATACGGCGACGGGTTGATAGTCCGCAGGACGCGGTACGTATCGAGGAGGCTGCCTTCGGCTTCGGCGCAGAGTCTATTGGCTAAGACGACTTGGAAGATGTCCCCTTCGCGGATATAATTTTTACCCTTTTCTACCATTTGGCAGTATTCCTGCTCATTAAAGAGAGGTTTGAATTCACTCTTTAACTGAAGGGGCTGGTCCGGTGCCTTCTCACCGTGGCGGATCAGGTCTTCCATGCGCTGTAATTCTAAGAGGGCCCGATTGTAATTTTCCTCTGCCCCGTCGAGTCTGACGTTGACGATGAGGTAAATCTGCTGCTTCAAATTATCGAAGACGATGACCTTATCGAAGAGCATGAGGTCGAAATCGTTAAAGCCATCGTCGTCGACGGCATTTAATGTCAGCGACGGTTCGGCGTATTTAATGAAATCATACGAGAAGTATCCGACCAAGCCGCCGGTAAAGGGAGGCAGGTTTTCAAGGCGCGGTGCTTTATTGTCGGCCAGGACCTGCGAAATGAGCTGTTCCGGATGGTCCGTATGAATCTGAACTTCGGCGCCGGTCTTGATCGTCACCGTCCCGTCTTTGCAGAACAGGCCCATCTGGGGATCATAGCCGATAAAGGTATATCGTCCCCAACGCTGGGAGTCTTCCATACTTTCCAAGATATAACAGTGGGAGCTGATATGCTTGACGATGCGAAGGACCTCAATCGGCGTACGGCTGTCGGCATACATGCTGACCCCGACAGGAACGACCTTATATTGACCCTGGTAGGCTTTTACCTGTTCTAAGCTGAGCGTTTCCATACAAACCCTCCTAAAAAAAATAATCCGTCCATGACAATACGATTTGTCAAGGACGGATTCTAGTTCCGCGGTGCCACCTTGTTTTAGGGGTTGAACCCTACTCTCGACGGAATACCAACATATTCCCGGTAACTGACGTATACCCACACGTCGCAGGATACTCAGCCTTACGGCTTTTCACTGCGCCCTCAGCGGTCCATTTAACGAGCTGCGTCGGCCGGCTCTCAGCCCCCCGGCTCTCTGTACGTGCACGTCATCGTTTTTACTTCCGCCTCAATGGTTTCATGGACGATGTTCAATTGATGTTTGTATGATACACCGCATTATTTAAACTGTCAAGGTAGTTATTATATAATTTTTAAGATAATCGTTTTACTTGCTTTTAAGCACTGACTTTTGTTGAGAAAGTTCCGCCTTACATCATGGCGATGATCGGCGAGATGATCAAGAGGATACCGGCGAAGACGATGAGTACCAGCGAAATTCCCTTATATTTGTGAAGGGCATTGACTTTGTAAACCAAGTACGCCGGGATAAGGCAGGCGATGATACCGAAGATCGGGCCGAGGAGAGTCAGGAGCTTCAAGACCGGTGCATTGAGGACGATAGCGCCCCAGGCAACGGCAACGGCGAAGATGAGGATGCCCCAGCTGACCATTTTCTTATTGATCTTGTCTTCCGGCATGAAGCGCTGGAGAAGGTTCATGGCGATACCCTGGCAGGCTTCACGGAAGCCGAGGAATACGCTGAAGAAGGCGGTCATGACGGCGAAGACGTTGAGTACGAGACTGAAGATCTTAACAGCGCTGCCGTCAAAACCTCTGGCAACGATGGCCAGGGCGGAGATGTTCTGGGAATAAGCGAGAACGGCTTGGTCGTGACCGAGAGCCAGGTTAAAGGACATAGCGTACGAGAAAATCGTAATGAACAGAACCGAGAAGGCGATTTTCATAGCCCGCATGGCTTTGTAGCGAGCGACGTGAATCGACTTGTTATGCGAACGGTAGGAAATGACCATCGGGCTGATGCTGGGGATGAACAGGATCGAGGTCAGCGTGACCGGCAGCATGGCAATCGTGTTTTTAACGAGGTAGCCTAAGTCAGGGAAAACGCCGATATTGGCGATGTTCCAGTGCTGGATCATGATACCGCCTAAGCAGATGACGACTAACAACTTGGTCAGAACCATGAGCGTCGAAATCCGGAACAAGAGCTGTTCGCCGCGGGAAGCAAGAACGACCATGGCACAGATGATGGCCAGTCCGTAAAAGGGATTGTCGGACAGGAGCGTATCGGTGACGCCGAAGGAATACAGGAAGGATGCACTGTCATTGGTCAGTGCCGTCGAATACATGAAAACACAGATAAGAATACTCAGGAAGTAGAGGATGCCCAGCAGGAAGCCCCAGTTTTTACCGAGGTAGCCGCTGATGACGCTGGGATAGTCTTCGCATCGCGGGGAATCGGCCAGTGTATTAATAAACAATCGCTGCAAGAGATAAATGGCCGGATAAGCGATGATAGCGGAGAATAAGTAAACCCATACGCCGACTAAGCCGACCTGGACGGGCAAGAACACGATACCGGCACCGATAGCCATGCCGATACTCATAATAATCCAGCCCCAGTCCGTACTGTCGAACTTGACGGCTGCTTTCCATTGTGCATCTGTCATTCCCGCTTGGCGGGCCAGTGCTGCTGATGAATTCATATCAATGACCTCCTATGGTGAATAGATTGAATGGATAATGTCCCCTCGACACTTACATTTTATCCCCTGCTGCGAATCTCCTTTCTCAACTTCGGTATATATACATTTTACCTATGTCGGTTTTTATCATTTTTCTAAAAACCGTAAATTTTAATGTACACGTCGGGGTTTTACCTTTTACTTAAACGTTCTATTCTATAGGTAGAGTATATCATGAAAGGTATTGGCTGTAAAATATTCATTGTGCAATTTGCATTCATAGTATTTATCTATGGAATAGTTAGTTATTCCTTACTTTTTGGCTGATAAAAAGTAGAGAATCGCTGCTTTTAAATTGAATCATTATCGCTTCAGGCAAATTTTCACATACATTTGTCTTTTTCAAAAAGCCAAATTTGGTTACTTTTTCTTTATAAATTAAAATTTTAAGGTGCTGGTTTCCTTCTTCATTTTTGCTGTTTTCACCCTAAAATTTTTATTTTAAAAGATTCTTTACTGTGTCAAAAAATCATAACTTTCCCAACTTTACTTATTTTGATACAATAAAGCTAACAAGGGCGTCTCTATAGGTACGGTTTATATTTGAGGTGGTTTTACTATGACTTTACAACAATTACGGTATATCCTCGAGTTATCTAAGCACAATTCTATTTCCGCCGCCGCCCAAGCTCTGAACATCGCCCAGCCCAGTCTCAGTGCGGCTATCAAGGACTTGGAAACAGAATTTGCCATGACCTTGGTCAAGCGAAACCGTCACGGCATCACCTTCACATCAGCCGGTTTAGAGTTCTTGCACTATGCCGACCACATCTTGACTCATGCCGACGAAATGCATGACCATTTTCATCCTGAAGTCGGCCAGGAAGCACCGCACATCCTGACCATTTCATCCCAGCATTACCCCTTTGCCGACGAGGCTTTCATCCATGCCCTGCAGCGCATCTCTCCGTCATCGGCCTATACTTTCACCCTGCGTGAAGGCCGGACCTCGCAGGTCATCCACGATGTCGTCACTCGCGAAAGTCAGCTCGGTATCCTCTTTTTATCCCACATGAACGAAAACTTCCTGCAGGACTTGTTCCAAAAAAACAAGCTGGAGTTTACGTCCCTCTGTATGTTTACGCCCTGTATCTACGTCCGACTCGATCATCCCCTGGCCGAGCATAAAAGCATCGCTCCCGGTAAACTCAAAGATTACCCCTGCGTCCGCTTCGAACAAGGCCACGACCGCTCTCAGTTTTCCGAAGAGCTCCTGTTGTCGGATCCGTCATGCCGGCAAAGCATCTACGTCACCGACCGCTCGACCTTGTTCAGCGTCATCCGTGCCACCGACGCCTACACTATCGGCACGGGTCACGTAGCACCGGCCATCATCGGCCGCCACATCACGGCTATTCCCATCGCCAATCCCTTGGATACGATGACCGTCGGCTGGATAAAAATAAAAGAGGAAGCCCTGCCTCCGGAAGCCCTCCTGTACGTCGATATCTTGTCAGGACTCCTTACCGGACGGGAGTAATACCTTACGACAGCAAAAGACGCCGAGAGCACGAAAATACTTCGTGCTCTCGGCGTCTTTTTTCTCCTCATCGGAAGAAACAGGCATTGAACAGCCGTATAAAATGATTCTGCCCGTCACAAAGCTGCTGCCCATGGCCCTTGAGGTCTCAACGTCATGATGTCATCATCTGATCCGAAAGAACTCCTCCCGTTCCCTTCCTTCAATGAGCTCAAAAAGCGATACCAGACTGAATTTACGGCTTCATATAAAGAGAATATCGCTGCTTCCGTCAAAAACTCCTTAAGGCGCCTTCCGCGACGATTAGAAGGCCCATTTCAGCCGTATAACGTCTGATAAAGGATGTTCCCTGCCCATAATCAAAAAGGACGTTACGAGGCGATACAGGGCCTCCTGTGTGATTTTCAAGGGCATCGTGCCTTTGGACGCTCATAGCCAAGGCTGCCGCAAAGAAGACTTACCGCGGTCAACAAATGATGGCACTGCAGAAACTTAAAACCTTTCATCGGCCGAATCAAAGACCGTACTACAGAACGACAGCCCCTGCTAAAAGAAAAAAAATGACTGCAATAGATACCTATCGCAGTCATTTTTTCATGAGGCCGTCCTCCCGGGACAGCCCCGCCTAACATTTTAATTCTTATTTGTCGTACGCTTTTTCTAAGCGGACATAGCCTTCATAACGATCCTTAGCGTCTTCTTCGGTCTTTTCAAAGAGAGCTTCGGCGATTTCCGGGAAGGTACGCTGCAAGGACGAGAAGCGAGTTTCGCCCATGAGGAATTCACGGAAGTTATCTTTCGGCGGTTTGGAATCGAGGATGAACGGATTCTTACCCTGTTTCTTCAATTCCGGATTGTAGCGCCAGAGATGCCAGTAACCTGCATCGACGGCACGTTTTTCTTCGAGCTGGCTCTGACCCTGACCGATCTTGAGGCCGTGGTTGATGCACGGTGCATAACCGATGATGAGGGACGGGCCATCATATTCTTCAGCTTCTTTAAGAGCCTTCATGAACTGGTTCTTATCGGCGCCCATAGCGACCTGTGCAACATAGATGTAGCCGTACTGAGCCTGCATCATGCCGAGGTCTTTCTTACGGGTCTTCTTACCAGCTGCAGCGAACTGAGCAACAGCAGCCGTCGGCGTAGCTTTAGAAGCCTGGCCGCCCGTATTGGAGTAAACTTCAGTATCGAAGACCAGGACGTTGATATCTTCACCCTGAGCCAGGACGTGGTCCAAGCCGCCGTAACCGATATCGTAAGCCCAGCCGTCGCCGCCGAAGATCCACTGGCTCCGTTTTACGAGGAACTGTTTCATATCGTAAACCTGTTCCAATTCAGGTTTGCCGTCTTTTTCAGCTTCGAGGAGAGCGATGACCTTGTCGGAACGTTCGCGAGTACCTTCACTCTTAGCCATGTTTTCTTTCCAGTCTTTCAGTGCAGCCTGCAGTTCGGGACTTGCAACTTCCATAGCAGCATCGACGTACTGTGCCAGGAGTTTCCGTTCCGTCTTTTCAGCCAACATCATGCCAAAGCCATATTCAGCGTTATCTTCGAAGAGGGATGTCGACCAAGCCGGGCCATGACCCTGTTCGTTCTTGGTATAGCCGCAGTCCGGTGCACTGCCGCCCCAAACGCTGGAGCAGCCATGAGCATTGGCAATGATCATGCGGTCGCCATAGAGCTGGGTAATGACTTTACAATACGGGGTTTCAGCACAGCCTGCGCAGGCGCCGGTGAATTCGAGCAAGGGCTGTTCGAACTGGCTGCCGATGACGGTGTTCTTATCCATCGGATTCGGTTTAATCGGCAGGTTGATGACGTAATCCCAGAGATCTGCTCTGTATTCTTCTTCGTCGAAGGGTTTCATCGTCAGAGCCTGTTTCGGGCAGACATGAGTACAGCTTCCGCAGCCGAGGCAGTCCATGACCGATACGATGATATTGTACTTGTATTCCGGTGCTGCTTTGATTTCCTTATCCTGATAGCCTTTCGGAGCGTTAGCAGCTTCTTCCGGCGTCATGAGGAAGGGACGGATAGCAGCGTGAGGACATACGAAGGAACACTGGTTACAGCCGATACATTTTTCAGCATCCCAGCTCGGTACGAACATGGCAACGCCGCGTTTTTCTTCAGCAGCCGTGCCGGTCGGCCAGCGGCCGTCTTCAAAGCCGTCATAAGCGCTGACCGGGAGATCGTCGCCTTCGAGGGCGTTGACAGGAATGGAGAAGTCACGGAAGAATTTCGTGTGTTTCGACATGTCGACCGGTTCGTCAACAGCATCAGCCCAAGCGGCCGGAACATTAACTTTGACGATAGCAGACAAGCCCTGGTCAATCGCTTCGTTGTTCATGTCAACGATGTTCTGACCTTTTTTGCCGTAAGATTCGACAACGGATTCTTTCAATTTAGAAATAGCTAAGTCAAGGGGAATGACGTCAGCCAGTTTAAAGAAGGCCGACTGCATAATCATGTTGATGCGGCCGCCAAGACCGATTTTCTGTGCAATGCCGACAGCGTCGATGATGTAGAACTGGACGTCGTTGCGGGCGATGGAGCGTTTTAATTTAGCCGGTAATTTTTCATCGAGTTCTTCCGGTTTCCATACGGTGTTCAGTAAGAAGGTACCGCCCTTCTTGATGCCCCGCAGGAGGTCGAAGCCGTGAGTATAGGACTGACGGTGGCAGGCGATGAAGTCTGCGTCATTGATGAGATACGGCATCTTAATCGGCGTATCGCCAAAGCGCAGGTGAGAAACAGTAACGCCGCCGGATTTTTTCGAGTCATAAGCAAAGTATGCCTGAGCGTACATATCGGTGTTGTCGCCGATAATCTTGATAGCGCTCTTATTAGCACCAACCGTACCGTCGGAACCGAAGCCCCAGAATTTGCAGGCTTTCAGGCCTTCGCCAGCCGTGTCAACGTTCTGGACGCGCGGCAGGGATTTGTGCGTAACGTCATCGATGATGCTCAAGGTGAAGTCATTCTTCGGTTCGAAGGATTTCAGGTTTTCAAAAGCAGCTACGACGTCGCCCGGTAAGAATTCTTTCGAAGCGATGCCATAACGGCCATGGTAAACTTTCGGAGCCACGTCAGCAGCAGCGAAGGAAGCAGCTACGCTGTGGTACAGAGGTTCGCCGTTGGCGCCGGTTTCCTTCGTGCGGTCCAAGACAGCAATTTTCTTAACCGTATCAGGAACAGCTGCCAAGAAGTGTTTTTCCGACCACGGACGGAACATGTGAACGTTGATACAGCCGACTTTTTCGCCTTGTTCGACGAGCAGTTTAACCGTTTCTTCAATGGTCTGTGCGCCGGAACCCATAGCGACGAGGACGAGTTCTGCATCAGGAGCGCCGACATAGTTGAACAGATGGTATTCACGGCCCGTGATTTCGCTGATTTTCTTCATGTAGCCTTCAGCAACTTCGGGAACACGGTCATAGAATTTGTTCAAAGATTCACGATGCTGCATGAAAACTTCAGCCGGTTCGCAGAAGGAGATAGCTTCCGGATTGTCCGGATTCATGCCGCGTTTACGGAATTCACGAACAGCGTCCATATCGAGGAGCGGACGGAGTTTTTCATAAGGAATAACTTCGATTTTCTGGATTTCGTGGGATGTACGGAAGCCATCAAAGAAGTTGATGATAGGAATACGACAGGTAATGGCCGTTGCATGAACGACAGCAGCCAAGTCCATGATTTCCTGGACACTGGATTCGCACATCATGCTGATGCCCGTGCCGCGCATAGCCATGGCATCGTCATGACCGGCAAAGATCGTGTAGCCGTTCGTTGCGACTGTACGGGAAGCGACGTGGAAGACGCCCGGCAGTAATTCGCTGGAAATCTTGAACATGTTGCTGAGCATGATCATCATGCCCTGAGAAGACGTGAAAGTCGTCGTAAGAGCGCCGGTATTCAAAGCACCGTGCATAGCACCGGCAGCACCTTTTTCAGACTGCATTTCCTGAACCTGAACAGTTGCACCAAACAGGTTTTTACGGCCATGAGCAGCCCATTCATCTACGTGTTCAGCCATCGGCGATGACGGCGTAATCGGGAAGATGGATGCCAGTTCCGTAAAGGCATAGGCAATATGGGCGGCAGCCTCGTTGCCATCCATTGTCTTAAAAACTTTCTGTGTCATAATACTGTTCCCCTTTCTGTAAAACATCGTAACTTGAAAGAATCCGTGTACACTTGGAGTCATCCCATTACATTGCAAGGACAAAATAATCACTATAAGCTATGTAGCTATGGTATTGAATAGATGACTATTTGTTATCCTCATTGTACTATTTATAAAAATTTTACGCAAGACCTTTCCAGTAAAACGTTCATCTTATGCCGATTCTGTCTAAACGCATACATATTTATGTAGTCGCCGCATGACCGTTTCAAGGAGCAAAGGTTCATCATGACGAACATTACATTTTATAAAGAAAAGATTCCGTAAAGGTTCTGAAAAGCAAGAGCGCCTTAATTTTGTGAAAGTTTTCCCATCAAAGGTCAATTAAGCAAAAAAAAAGAGCCCCTGCATTACAACACAAAGTGTAATACAGGGGTTCTGTTATGGTATTAGGAGAGAGCCTTTTCGATAATAGGATCTAATTCTTCCGGAGTCGTGCTCGGTTCAAAGCGCTGAACCTGGCTGCCGTCACGGCTGACGAGGAATTTCGTGAAATTCCATTTAATGCCGTTGCCTTCGGCGTTGTCCGGATAGTGTTCAGCTACGACCTGCTGAATCAGGCGGCCGCTGTCTTTATCCGTTTCATAGCCCTTGAAGGGAGCAGCTTCGGTGAGATACTTGTAAAGGGGATCGGCATTTTCACCGCGAACGTCGATCTTCGCAAACAGCGGGAAGGTAACGCCGTGGTTCAGGCGGCAGAAATCTTCGATGTGTTTGTTGTCTTCCGGATCCTGTTCCAAGAACTGGTTGCACGGGAAGCCGAGGATGACCAAGCCTTTGTCTTTATATTTTTTATAAAGAGCTTCAAGGCCGTCGTACTGCGGTGTAAATCCGCATTTGCTGGCCGTATTGACGATGAGCAGTAATTTTCCTTCGTACTGGCTCAAAGCAACGTCGCCGCCGCGGATATCTTTAACGGTAAAATCAAATACTTTCATGATTGTTCCTCCTGTTTCTCTCTTAGACGTCGTGAATTACGCAGCCACCAAATTCCGGTGAACACATAGCGCTGTCAAGGGCCGGAGCTTCTTTAACGGAGAAAGTTTCCTTCCACAGGCCGTGGAGGTTGCAGTATGCATAAACTTCGCCGTTGTCGCCGGTTTCAAAGTGAGCCTTCGGTTCTTCACCCGGTTTGAGATAACGGATATCTACGCCCTTATCATCGACCAGGGCAATCCATTCAATATAATGTTTTTCTTCCATCGGATGAATGACAGAACCAACCTGAACTTCCAGATGGTTGTCGATCTTCTGAATACAGGGTACGTGTTTTTCCTGGGCGGCATCAACAGAACCAGCTACGAGATGAGTCAATTTCTGGCCTGCATAAATTACTTCTTCCGGTGCCTGTGCGCCGACGACGACCAAAACTTTACCATCTGCATCATTGCGGTAAAATTCAACATGCTTCATATCAATTCCTCCTCCAGAGGGTTTTGTCCCTCCATCAAAAATAAAAATAAGCTGTCTAATTTAAGTAAATTATAAGCATTTGCTTCTTAATTAATACTTTTTCTTATGTGCTTATTATAGGTCAAATTGTCATATTTGTCAATAACGGAGAATTATTATTCTTTATATTCGTAATTAAAAGAAGACTGTCCACAGTTCCATTTTTTACGATTTTATACAGTATTTACAGGCTTTTCCAGTCTTTTCGTAAAAGACTGGCCGAAACAGCTTAACATTTTATGTTTTATTTCCCTCCCCGTCTAAGCAATTGCCAGGGAATAATTCCGGCCTCTCTATCCCAAAAAGGATGCCAGTCCGTACAGAAACCGGACTTCCTTAAGAAATCGCCTGCAGGGCTGCCGAAAAAGCATTCAAAAAAAGCCACAGCGCAGATACGTGTCGCTGTGGCTTAGCTATGACAAAAAACTTATAATCCGTCAACGAGATGACTCGTATCCCTACCGGTTACGGCATCGTAACGGCGGCAGCCATTTTCTTCCGTAACCCGGAGAAGGCCTCTGTCGACGAGGTATTCGATATGAGACAGGGTTTCCCCTAAGGCAAACCACTTCTGCGTCGGCGGAAAATCACGCCAGGGTTTGCCGCGCATAGACCAGGTCATATGGGGTGCAATCTCATAGGCCGTACTATGAGGATACTCCGCGGCCAGGCGAAGGACTTCTCGGAGGCGTCGGTCGTGGTGAGCCAGAAGTTCATCGATACGGCTGACGATCGACGCATCGCCCTCCCGATGAGCCGGCAAAGCTTGGCTGACCGGCAGGTTCTTCACCTTCTTCAGGCTTTCCAAATACCGCTGCAGGGCCTTTTTCATATGGTACCAAACCTGGATATTCGGCGTAATGTCAAACAAGATGTGATCGCTCGTAAAGAATATCTTTTCTTTGGGCATATAGAGGCAGCACAGGCCCGGCGTATGGCCCGGCGTATGAATGACCCGGAGCTCACAGCCCGCCAGATGCAGAACGTCGCCGTCATCGACAGGCGTAATCGGAAAATGAGGATCCGGTGAAAAGGTCCGAGCCTGATTGGAAAATTGGCTCTTGATTTCTTCCGGCGGCATCCCTTCGCGCATAAAATTATCTTCTGCTGCCTTCCACGTCGAACCGTCTTCTGAATCGACGAGATACTGATAGTCCACGGGATGCATGTAAATCGGGCAGCCCGCTTTGGCAAAAAAGCCGACAAGTCCTGTGTGGTCCGCATGGAGATGGGTCAAAAACAGGGCCGTATGCTGCAGATCTACGCCGAGTTCCGAGAGTCCCCGGCAGAGGGCTTCTCGGCACTCCGGACGGTTAAAGCCCGTATCGATGACCAGATTATCCGACTCTCCCTTAATGACGTAGGCATTCAGATATTGAAGGGGATTATCGGGCAGGACGACGCGGATTCGGTATATATCGGGAGATTGGTGCAACTTCTCAATCATAGGGTCCTCCTAAAGGATAAACTAGAAAGAGACTGCCGCATAGACGGCAGCCTCTTGTACTCATTGTTTCTTTTTCCGCGGGTTATAGCGGTTCATGCCCTTATCGACACCGAGGCGCAGGCAGCCTTCGATAGCCGTCGCAGCGTCTTCAATGCCCTGACGGTACTTTTCCCGAAGTTCTTCCGGAAAGGGCGTCAAGACGTGGTCGATGACATCGTGATGAGGGAGCGGCCGGCCGATGCCGACGCGGAAGCGGATAAAATCCGTGCAGCCGTTGGCAAATAAGCTCTTGATGCCGTTGTGTCCGCCGTCACTGCCATTTTTGCGGATGCGCAGGCGGCCGACGGCCAGATCCATGTCGTCATAAGCGACGTAGACGTCAGGCTGGTCTACCTTATACCAGCGCATGAGCGGGCCCACAGCCCGGCCGCTGTCATTCATGAAGGTCTGGGGTTTGACTAAGATGATCTTTTCATCGTCAACGGTCACCTGAGCAACGAGGGCATCCATCCGCTCCTGCCAGGACGGGACTTCCCAGCGCTTGGCCAGTTCATCGATGACATCGAATCCCGTATTATGTTTTGATTCTTCATATTGGCGGCCCGGATTGCCCAGGCCTACGATCATATGCACGGTGCAGTTTCCTTATTTATCGAAAAGACGGCTGACAGAGACGTCATGGAAGATGCGCATGATAGCTTCGCCCAAGAGGGGTGCTACGGAAAGGACTTTGATCTTGTCGCTCTGTTTTTCCGGCGGCAAGGGAATGGTATTGGTAATGATCAATTCGGAGATAACCGATTTCTGGATCCGTTCGACAGCCGGGTCGGTGAGGACGGCATGGGCGCAGGCAGCAAAGACACGGGAAGCCCCCATTTCTTTCAAAGCCTTGGCACCGCCGCACAAGGAACCTGCCGTATCGACGATGTCGTCGACGAGGATACAAGTCTTGCCTTTGATGTCGCCAATGATATTCATGACTTCAGCAACGCCCGGGCGGGGACGGCGTTTTTCGATGATGGCGATAGGTGCACTGACCCGGTCGGCCAGGTCACGGGCACGAGTTACACCGCCGAGGTCCGGCGATACGACGACGAGGTCGCCCAAATCAGTTTCTTCTTTTTTCTGGTTAATATACCGAGCGATGATGGAAGCCGAGCCGAGGTGATCCACAGGAATATCAAAGAAGCCCTGAATCTGACCGGCATGAAGGTCCATCGTGACGACACGGGTAATGCCTGCCCGCGTCATTAAATCAGCGACTAACTTGGACGTAATCGGTTCACGGCCGCGGGTCTTGCGGTCCTGACGAGCATAACCATAGTACGGAACAACGGCGGTGATATGTTTTGCCGAAGCGCGTTTCAAGGCGTCTGCCATGATCAGCAGTTCCATCAGTGTATCGTTAGCCGGCTGGCACGTCGGCTGAATGACGAATACATCCTTACCACGGACGCTTTCGTCGATCATGACCTGAATTTCGCCGTTATTGAACTTGCCAACAAAGGCCTTGCCTAATTCTAAACCAAGGTACTCAACAATTTCTTTGGCCAATTCCGGATTGGCATTCCCCGTAAAAATCTTCAGCTTTTTCCCGTCTTCGTAACTCATAGTGAGCCTCCCTGTATGAATATTATGATATATATGATTCGATATAAAAACCGATAAGCGCTTGGATGGAGAAAGTTTTATTTCTTATAGGTATCGTCTTTAACCCAGCCTTCGATATTGCGCTGCCGCGCGCGGGCAACGGATAAGGATTTCGCCGGTACGTCTTTGGTAATCGTAGACCCGGCGCCGACATAGGCGTAATCTCCGACCGCGACCGGTGCGACGAGGTTGCTGTTGCAGCCGACAAAAGCGTGGTCGCCAATCGTCGTGCGGTGCTTGATTTTGCCGTCATAATTGACGGTAATCGTCCCGCAGCCGATATTGACATGCTGACCGACATCACTGTCGCCGATATAGCTGAGGTGCGGCAGTTTCGTGCCGTCACCGATGGTCGAGTTTTTGACTTCCATATAATTTCCGACTTTTACGTCATTGCCGATAACCGTATTGGGGCGGAAATGGACGAAGGGCCCGACTTCACAGCCGTTTTTGATCTGGCAGTCGTGGGCATACATGAACTGGACATGGTCATTATCGCCCATCTGCACATTGGTCATGCGGACGTAGGGACCGATGTGGCAGTCTTCGCCAATGACCGTATTTCCTTCGAGAACGGTACCGGGATAAAGGACGGTATCGCGGCCAATCGTGACCGTCGTATCGACATAGGTATTGTTAGGATCAATGATAGAGACGCCGTCGGCCATGAGCTGGTCCAATTTGCGGCGGCGCATAATCTGTTCAGCTTCTGCCATTTGCTGACGGGAGTTGACACCCAGCGTTTCATCATAAGACGGAGCTGCAAAGGCGCTGACAACGCGGCCCGACGATACGAGCATGCCGATAATATCGGTCAAGTAATACTCGCCCTGAGCATTGTCATTAGTGACGTTGTGCAGCATATCCCACAAAAGGGGCATATCAAAGCAGTAAATGCCGGCGTTTACTTCGTCGACAGCGAGTTCTTCCGGCGTGCCGTCTTTTTGTTCAACAATTTTGACGACCTGCCCTTTATCATCGCGGATAACGCGGCCGTAGCCCGTCGGATTCGGCATATGCGCCGTCAATACGGTAGCTGCAGCACCGCTCTTTTCATGGCAGTCGACGAGAGCCTTAAAGATTTCTGTCGTTACCAAAGGCGTGTCGCCGCAGGTAACCAAGAGCGTACCGGAAGCGTCCTTTAACAGCGGTTCTCCCTGCAGTACAGCATGACCGGTACCGAGCTGTTCCTTCTGGACGACCGTTTCAGCCTGGTCGCCGAGGTAGTCCCGGACCTGTTCTCCGCCAAAACCGACAACAACAATTTGGCGCGTCGTTCCGGCTGCTTTAACAGCCCGGAGCACCTGTTCCACCATCGGAACGCCGCCGACTTTATGCAAAACCTTGGGGAATTTCGATTTCATTCGAGTCCCCTTGCCGGCTGCGAGGATAAGTGCAATAGTATTTTTCATTCAGCAATAGCCTCCCTGAATTCCATAACTATATAAATCCTTTTAAGGATACCACAAAACGGGGCGAAAAAAAAGGCTGTTGCACAACTTACTGTGCAACAGCCCCGTTTTAGCTACATGATACCCTAGCATCGACTTGAGATTAACCTAATACATAAACGACGACGTCTTGACGGCCGAAGTTGAGGGCTTCACTAGTTGAATCCATAGCCAAATCAATACGGTCACCTACAATAGCACCGCCTGTATCAGCTGCGACGGCATAGCCGTAACCTTCAATGTAAAGCTGAGTGCCGAGGGGAATAACCGACGGGTCAACGGCTACCATACCGCGCTGGAGATACTGGCCGGTTGCGGTATAACCGCTGCCGCCGCCATCCTGAGCCGTATAAGCCGTTGCTTCCATAACCAAACGCCGCTGATGACCTTCCGTGGCCGATGCAGCTTCTTCCGGAACCGGACGGCCGCTGGCTTCAGAGAGCGCTTCCATCGTCTGCGAGCCGACGATTCCGTCGGCAGACAGACCATGGTCTGTCTGGAATTGTACGACAGCCTGCTGCGTCTGAGCACCAAAATCACCATCTGCACTACCGGACAAGTAGCCCGCATCTTGAAGCATATATTGAACGCTCTGTACGACAGAGCCTTTCATTCCCATTTGTACACTTGCACAAGCCAAAGACGAAAATGCAAATACAAAGATCATTGTCACTAAGATTAACATACGATGTTTCAAAATACGATTTCGCAAAAAACCACCTCTTCGAATGAATACAATCTCAAGTACGTTCTGAATTATAGCAGACTCACTACCATAAGTCAAAAAAATGGATACTTACACGCACTTTATAAGGTATTTATTCTCTGTTCTGATTGCTCTCAAAACATCATATATGCCTTTATACTCAAGTATGACAGATATTTTTTAGCACCTAGTCTTATTTTTTTATAATTATTATACAATTTTACATATCTTCGTCCTCAGTCTTCTCCACAATATTTCTTATAGATTCGGCTCCTTCAATAGAGTCGCTTAGGACGTACAAATAGTCTCCTGCGCGAAGACAGGTCTCATCATCGGGAATGATGTCCTCACTGCCGCGCTTTACGTCAACGATGACGGTATGAGAGGGCCAGGCAATGCGCCCGATATATTTGCCGTCAGCCAAACTTCCACTGACGACGGTCAATTCCAAGAGGTTTCGCCGTTCGCTCGACGATAAGGCAGGCTTATTCTTGGCCAGGCTGCGCCGGAGGAGTACTTCATAAATCGGTTCGCCCCGAAAGAGCTGCACTACGACAAGAGCAACCAAAGAAGCCGTGCACAGGGCCAGCAAGTGTTCATAAGAACCGGTCATTTCCATGATCAGGATCGTTCCCGTAACCGGCGACTGAACGGAGGCCGCAAAAAAAGCAGCCATAGAAATGACGACGATATTCGACAGATAATACGATGAAATAAGACCTGCCTGGACAAAGGCAATGCCGACGATACCGCCGGTCAGGGCTCCTAAGACCAACATGGGCAGGAAGAAGCCGCCGGGAACGCCGCATCCATAACTGATCAGAGTAAACAGGAACTTTCCGATCAAAAGGAGGGCAAAGAGCTGCAGCGACAAGGGCAGGGTGTACAAAGAATTGACCAAATCGTTGCCGCCGCCGAGGACGTCGGGGAAAACATACCCTAAAATCCCGGCCACGCATAAGGCAAAGGCGATGGGCATGAAGCGATTTCGAAAAATAGGCAGTTCATAAAAATAATGAATATTAAGCAATCCCTTATTGAAAATTACCCCGGCAATTCCGACAACGATTCCCAAGATAACGGCCAACCACATGTAGCGAAGAGGAAAGTGCGGCAAGATGCCGAAATGGAATATCGGCTCCCGTCCAAAGAGGTATCGGCTGACCATGGTCGCCATCAAAGCCGCTGCCATAGCCGGTGCCAGGACGACGCCGGAGAAGTTGCGGTGAAGCTCTTCCAGGGCAAACATGACCCCTGCCAGGGGGGCATTAAAGGCGGCTGCCAAACCGGCACTGGCACCGGCCGTAATGAGGTACCGTTCTTCCATTCGCGTCCGTCCTAAAGTCCGGCTCAGCCCTTGAGCCGTAACGGCGCCGATCTGAATAGACGGTCCTTCGCGGCCTAAGGACAAGCCCAGTCCGATACCGACGATACCGCCGACCAGTTTAACCCAAAGGACGCGCAGCCAGCGCAGCCGCATGACCCCCAAAATGACGCCTTTAATCTGAGGAATCCCGCTGCCTCCTGCCTGTGGTTCATAGATGCCAAGACGCCATAGCAGCAGAGCCGCTGCCAACAGCAGGGCAAACCATGCAGCATTAACCGCAAGATCGCCCCCACTTAAAACATGGGCATAAAACCACTGGCGCCATAGGGTTCCCGTTTCCAACCCCCACCGAAAAAAGCTGATAACCGTTCCCGATAACAATCCGACTAAAATGCCTTCAAAAAAAAGCTGCAGCCGGAACCGCGGCCAATGATTCAAGACATGCAGTACCGCTTCCAGCCGTGTATCACCATGCATCATTCTCTCATTCCTTTCTTATCTGCTGTAAAAATTATACCACAGGCCCCGGTTATTTCGTATAATAAGGATATATATAATATAAATATATAGTCCTTTCGAAACAGAATGAGCCAAAAAGTCCGACGACGACGGCAGGATTTCAGGCTTTATTATAGAATTATATACATAATATAGAAATGCGGAAGGAGGAGCGGCTTATGAACGACAGCTACAGACCGACATTCAATATTCACGAAGCAGTACGCAGAACTTTGCCTTATATGATGGAAATGAGAGAATATTTCCATGCCCACCCGGAATTGAGCGAAAAAGAATTCGATACATGCAAGACCATTTTCCAAGAATTATCCCTGATGGGTATTGAAGACGTGCGGATCATCGCAGGAACAGGGGTAACGGGCCTGATACACGGAGCCCTGCCCGGACCGGTCGTCCTCTTACGAGCCGACATCGACGCCCTGCCTTTGACAGAAAACTACGACTGCCCTTATTCATCTCTCGTAGACGGCGTCATGCACGCCTGCGGTCACGACGGCCACGCAGCCAATTTGCTGGGCGTCGCTAAAATACTCAATAAACATAAGGACTGCCTGCGCGGCACCATACGCCTGGCCTTCCAACCGGCCGAAGAGGGCAACGGCGGCGCCGCCCGCATGATCGACGCCGGCATCCTCAACCTGCCGCCTGTCGACTACGCCCTGGGACTTCACGTCGCCGGCAGCCTGCCCAAAGGCTACGTCGGTATCGGCCGCGGTGAAATCGCATCTTCCTGCGACGATTTTACCATCACCCTCCACGGGCGAGGCGGCCACGGCTCTCAGCCGTCAGCCTGCATCAGCCCTATCCAGATGGGCGTCGATATCATCCAGTCCATTCAAAATTTCGTCTACAACCGCTATGCTGACGGCGACGGCATCGTCCTGACCTTCGGCCAGTTCCAGGCCGGCCATAACCCGAATGTCATTCCCGAAACGGCGGTTTTGAAGGGAACCCTGCGAACGTATCACGAAGAAAAACGGCGCATCATCCTCGATGCCTTAGAACGAATTTTAAAAAATGTGACTACGACCTACGGCGGTTTTTTCGACCTGGATATCGTCCCCTTTTCACCGGTCTGCACCAATGACGACGGCGTGACCGACAAAGTCGTCCAAATCCTGCAGAATCACTGCGCTGACCGGGTCAACTTAGTTTCATTGAAGCGCGGATCCGGATCGGAAGACTTCGCCTATTTCAGCGAAGCCGTGCCCAGCGCCTTTTATTACGTCGGCGTTTACGGCGATACGCCGGTCATCGGCCACTCTCCGGACTTCCACTGGGACAGCAATGCCTTGAAATATATGTGCGAAACCCTGCTGCACATCGTCTATTACTTCGAAAGTTATTGAGGCAACTTCCATTGTATAATCAAATATCCATAGTATAATGGGGATATCTATCATAATAAGGAGTGATATGCCTCATGGTTTTCTGGTTCATCATTGAACATACGATGCTTCCCATCTTCTTTCTCGTCCTCTTAGGCTTTTTCCTCGATAAGAAATTCCACCTCGACGTAAAGACCTTGTCGAAGCTGATGTTCTATTTGGTCATCCCCAGTTTCCTGTTTACCAATATCTATACGACCCAGTTTCCTGAAACGAGCATCAATATTATCGCCGCCATCGCCATCTTCATGGTCATCTGTTTCGTCATGGCCAATATCGTCGGCAAGGTCCGCCACTATGACGCAGCCATGTTGGAATCATGCCGCAACGCCTTCATGTTCAACAATACGGGCAATCTCGGCGTAGCCTTGATCATCCTCGTCTTTTCTCACGACCCTTTCGTCGTAAACGGACAGACGCCGTATCTTGCCGAAGCCATGGTAGTGCAAATCATCATCTTCATGATCCAGAGCGTCGCCCTCAATACCCTCGGCCTCTATCAGGCCGGCCGCGGTAAATTAGCGGCCAGGGACACGCTGGCCGTCATGCTGCGCATGCCTTTGCCGTACGTACTAATCGCAGCCCTCATCGTTCGCAATATCGGCTGGGATGCAGAAAACTTCTTCTTATGGCCCATCATGGACATGGCCAGCAAGTCCCTGCTGCCCTTGGCCATGGTCAGTATCGGCGCCCAGTTGTCACAGACCAAAATCCACTGGCTCGATAAGGACGTCTGGATTGTGAGCATCTTAAAAATGACGGCCCTGCCCTTAATCGGCCTGGCTATGATTTACGCCGCCAACGCCTTTCATCCCGGCACGTTTACGGCGGTCAGCGCGACAGTATTCCTCATTTATTGTGCCATCCCCACGGCCGTAAATACGGCCTTGTTCGCCATCGAATTCGGCAATAATCCGGACTATGCCACACAGATTGTCATGAATACGACAGCCCTCAGCGCCATATCGCTGACATTTTATATTTTCTTAGGCCACATCTTATTCGTCTGATTCTGATTATCTTTATGATTTCCTCGTTTTACGTAATATTATAAGGTATGTAAAATAAATTCAGAATAAATTATTGACATCTTATCGTTTTACTTATATAATAATCTCATCAACAGAATAGAAGCCGGCAATGAAGCCCAAGTCGATAGTCACCTATCCCTTGGGCTTTTCATATTCTGAGGATAATCACAATAGGACAATAGACAACGATGTCTTTTTCGGATAGCAACAACCGGGAAAGGCATCTTTTTTATGGGTCAGGAGGCTAAGAATATGAAAAAATTATGGTCCCGCATCTGGGTGCTGCTGCCTTGTCTGGTTACGGCAGCGCCGCGCGTCTTTGCAGCTTCGCCGGGAACGATTGATCCGGGCGATACGGCCTGGGTCCTCATCAGTGCCGCTCTCGTCTTTCTCATGACACCGGGTCTGGGCTTCTTTTACGGCGGCATGGTCCGCAATAAAAACGTACTGGCTACGATCATGCAAAGTTTCTTCATCGTCGCTATGATTTCCGTCGAATGGATTCTCATCGGCTATGCCATGACCTTCGGTACCGACATTAACGGCTTCATCGGATCTCTTGATAAAATAGGCCTCTCCGGCGTCGGCATGGCCGTCCTCGAAAACGGAACGATTCCGGAATTAGCATTCGTCGCCTTTCAGTGCATGTTTGCCGTCATCACGCCGGCCCTTATTACCGGTGCTTTTGCCGAACGCATGAAGTTCCACGCCTTCGTCGTCTTCATCCTGCTCTGGGCCCTCTTCATTTATAATCCCATGGCCCATTGGGTCTGGGGCGGCGGCTTCCTGGCAAAACTCGGTGCCCTGGACTTCGCCGGCGGTCTGGTCATCCACATCTTATCCGGCGTATCCGGCCTCACCCTCTGCGTTCTCTTAGGCCGCCGCTACGGCTACGGGAAGAGTCCTATGGTCCCTCATAACCTCCCCATGACCGTCCTTGGCGCCGCCCTTCTCTGGTTCGGCTGGTTCGGCTTTAATGCCGGCAGTGCCCTCGGGGCCAATGAATTGGCAGCCAGCGCTTTCATCGCCTCTCAGGCCGCAGCCGCCGCCGCTACCGTCGCCTGGGTCGCCATCGAATGGATGGTTCAGGGCAAGCCGACCATCCTCGGCGCCGCTTCCGGCTGCATCGCAGGCCTCGTCGCCATCACGCCGGCAGCAGGCTTCGTCGCTCCTCTTCCGGCCCTCATTATCGGCGCTGTCGGCGGCGTCATCTGCTACGTCGCTGTCGCCGTCGTCAAGACCAAACTCGGCTATGACGATTCCCTCGACGCCTTCGGGATTCACGGCATCGGTGGTACCTGGGGTTCTATCGCAACGGGCCTCTGGGCTACGACCGACGTCAATCCTGCCGGTGCTGACGGCTTATTCTACGGCAGCAGCCATTTACTAACGGCACAGCTCATTTCTACGGCCGTCGCCTATATTCTGGCAATTGCCGGCACCTTTATCATCTTTAAAGTCATCAGCCTGTTCATGACGGTCCGTGCCGATAAAGAAGAAGAAATCGCCGGCCTCGATATTGGAGAACACGGCGAACAGGGCTACAATTACGCCATCACCTCCGGCAGTCCCTTTGGCGACGCGTCGTCCCCGTCCTTAGAAAATACGTCCTTAGGCCATGCCGCCGTCGTAAACCGAGCCGGTATAAACAGCCACACGATATAGAGGTGATACAGATGGAAGAACATACCCTTACCAAAATAGAAATCATTACGCGTCCGAGCAAGTTGGAAGAACTGAAAGAATCACTGAACAACATCGGCGTCATGGGCATGACCGTCAGTCAGGTCTTTGGCTGCGGCCTTCAAAAAGGCTACGTCGAAGTGTACCGCGGCCAGCGATACAACATCAATCTCCTGCCGGGCATCAAGGTAGAGACCGTCGTCTGTGAAGTCCCCGTCGACAAGGTCGTCGAAGTCGCCGAAAAAGTCTGCAAAACAGGGAAGCCCGGCGACGGCAAGATTTTCATTTATCCCCTGGCCGACGCCGTCCGCATCCGCACCGGCGAACGAGGCCCCGTGGCCATTATGGATGAAAAATAATATTGAATCTAAAAAGGCTGGTGTACGAATAGGTTATTTCGTACACCAGCCTTTTTGAGTACAATGAATCCATCAATTCCTTAATCTAAGGTTAATTCAAGAAACCAATAACCAATACGTATCAATAAATGCGAAATAAATAATAGTATCTATTCCTATTCTTAGTTACAATAAATATATTCTTCACTACCATGATACTATCAGTATATGTGAATATCCGAACAAGCCGAAAGGAAGATGATATATGACACACTCAAGTCCTAAGAAAACAAAGAAGCGCTGGTTTATGCTGTTTCTCTTATTTATCCTCACGGCCATCAATTACCTGGATCGGACCAACATGGCCGTCGCTGCCTCGAGCATGAGCGACGAGCTCGGTTTCAGTGCTGCTACCATGGGCCTCTTATTTTCGGCCTTTTCCTGGTCGTACGGACTGATGCAGATTCCCGGAGGCTGGTTCATCGAACGCTTCGGCTCACGCATCGTCTATACGGCATCGTTATTCTTATGGTCCCTGTTCACCATGTTCATGGGCCTGGGAAAATCCTTTGTCTCTCTCTTTGGCATTCGCATGGCCATCGGCGCAGCCGAAGCGCCGGCCTTCCCGACAAACAGCCGCGTCGTCGCCGCCTGGTTCCCGTCACATGAACGGGCAACGGCAACGTCTATCTATACGGCCGGCGAATTCATCGGCCTGGCTTTTCTGACGCCCGTTCTGTTTTGGATTTTAGAAACCTACGGCTGGCGGGAAATTTTCTATATCACAGGTTTTATCGGCATCGTCGCCAGCCTCTTTTGGTTCTTCCTCTACCGCGACCCCGGTGCCAATTCCGGCGCTAACGAAGCCGAACTGGCCTACATCCGAGAAGGGGGCGGCTTAGGCAGCCAGGCAACAGAAAAGCAAAAAATTACCTGGTCCCAAATCGCAGAATTATTTAAGCACCGCCAGCTCTTAGGCATTTACTTAGGCCAGTTCGCCAACACGAGTACCATGTTCTTCTTCCTGACCTGGTTTCCGACATACCTGGTCATGTCTAAGAACCTGCCCTTATTAAAAGCCGGCATTTACGCTATCATTCCTTACATCGGCGCCCTTATCGGCGTCCTCCTCGGAGGCTATTGGTCTGACTCGATGCTGCGCCGCGGCAGTTCCCTTTCGAAAGCACGAAAATTGCCGATTATCTGCGGTCTCCTCTGTTCGATGACCATTATGACGGCCAACTACTTTGATTCCCTCAATGCCATCATCGCCGTCATGGCCATTGCCTTCTTAGGTCAGGGCATGGCCGCCATCGTCTGGAGTACTGTCGGCGATGTAGCCCCTGCCCATTCCGTGGGCCTTGCCGGCGGCGTGTTCAACTTCATCGGTAATCTGGCCGGCATCATTACGCCCATCGTCATCGGATTCATCGTCCAAGCTACGGGCTCTTTTGTAGGCGCCATGATTTTCGTCGGCTGCGTCGCCGCCCTCGGCGTTTTCTCATTTATCTTCATCGTCGGTGACCTCCACCGCATTGAAGAATAGGTTATAATGCCCCTCGCTGCCAACGAGATAAGAGATAGTTTCGGAATCGTTCTACGACGGGCAGCACCTGCGATTGACGCAGAAGAGCCAAGAATAGGTAGCGCCGTTCAAAGGAATCGGCAATGGGTATTCGATCGAGATTATAGTATTGCAAGGTATAAAAATCAGGCAAAATCGCAACGCCATAGCCGGCCGCTACAAAGCCGGCCATGGCGTTGTCTTCTTCTACATGACAGGCAATTTTCAGCTGCACCTGAGCTTGCTCCAGCAGTTTATTGATCATCTCGTTTAAACCGCTGCTCTTATCAAAGGCAATGATGGGGTAGGGCTCGAGCTCTTTTAAGGATACGGAGCCGCGGTTGCTCAGTGGATGGCCTTTAGGGACCGCTACGACCAGTTCTTCCTCGGCAACGGGGTAAAAAAGAACGTCCGGTTCATTTTCAACCGAAGAGCAGAGGGCTGCATCGATTTTTTCTTCTTTCAACTCTTTAATCAGCGCCGCTGTCGTCCCCTGATGAAAATCAAAGGTTATGCCGTCATTGCCTTCAGCTGCCTGAAACTGGGTAATCATCTCCGGCACCAAAGTATAGCCCATGGTGTAAATAAAGCCCAGCGTAATCTTTCCTTGATCGGGACGCGTATAGGCCTTCATCAAATCGACGCCGCGCTCCAATTCCTGAAGAGAACGTTTCACATAAGGCAAGAAAAGATGGCCGTACTTATTTAAATAAATATTTCTCCCCCGTTTTTCAAAGAGCTGGATTCCCAGCTCTTTTTCCATTTCCCGAACAGCTCGATTGAGGCTGGGCTCAGTAATGAACAAGGCTTCTGCAGCCTTTCGATAATGTTCGGTTTCAGCCAATTTTAAAAAGTATTGAAGTTGCTTTAAGTTCATAATAGACTCCTTACGTATGCCTTTTTCTCAACAAAAGTGGCAAAAGCAGATGAATCAATAGGTCTATGTTTATTATTCCAATCTCGTTTTCTATCAATATAGGCCGATTGTTTTTAAGCCAAATTATTTGTCTCCAGTTATATTTATTTTATAAAAACCGCATGGTTATGCTAAAAAATCGTCATTCCCAGAAATATTGTTTTTGTGCTGACATCCTTTTCTCTACATATCCCGTCTTTATTATATCATTTTCAATAGTTTTTTTGAATTATTTTGCCGTATTTTAAGAAATTGTGTTATCAGTATTTTGTCCGTATAATAGGGACGTATCAAAAATATAGTTCTATGTTTCACATAGATTTTAGTCCTATATAGAAGGAGGGTCTCTCTTTATGAGCCAGCAGTATCCACATATTTTTGAACCCTTCACGGTCAAGCGGACTACCTTCCGCAACCGCGTCATCATGCCCCCGATGGGTTCTAACCTTGCAACCTTCACGGGCGAAGTATCGGAAGAAATGAAGAATTACTACGGTCTTCGCGCCCGCGGCGGCACCGCCTTGATTACCGTCGAAAACGCCTGTATCGATTATCCCTTGGCAACCAACGGGACGAAACAGCTGCGTATCGACAAGAAGCAATTCATCCCCGGTCTTTATGAACTGACCGAACGGATTCACAAATACGGTGCCTTGGCATCGATCCAGCTCAATCACGCCGGTGCTTCGGCATACCCGGAACGGCTGAACGGGCTTCAATCCGTGTCGTCCTCGTCGGTTCCCTCTAAAGAAGGCAATCCGGCACCACGTCCTCTCGATAAATGTGAAATTCTCAACATTGTCCAGAAATATGCCATTGCCGCTCAGCACGCTATCCAGGCCGGCTTCGACATGGTAGAAATCCACGGCGGCCATTCATACTTGCTGGACCAGTTCTTATCTCCTCTGTATAATAAACGTACCGATGAATTCGGCGGCTCCTATGAAAACCGTGCCCGTTTTGCTCGCCTCGTCGTCGAAGCGGTCCGCAAGGCCGTAGGCCCTTGGGTTCCCATTTCCTTCCGTATTTCGGCAGATGAATTCATCGAAGGCGGCAACACCTTGGAAGATACGTTGAAGCTCCTCGAATACATCGAACCGGAAGTCGATATCATCAACGTATCGGCTGCCGTCAACGACTCCATCCAGTACCAGATCGATAAATGCGACATGCCCGATGCTTGGCGTGTCTACCTGGCGGAAGCCGTTAAAAAGAAATTCAACAAACCGGTCGTCGCTTCCGGCAACATCCGTCATCCGCAAATCGCCGACCAGGTCATTGCCGAAGGCAAGACCGACTTTATCGCCATCGGCCGCGGTCTCATCGCCGATCCCGACTGGGTCCGCAAAGCACAGTTTGGCCGTACGGACTGTATCCGCCAGTGTATTTCCTGCAACATCGGCTGTGCCGATCACCGAATCTCGAAATCCCAGCCCATTCGCTGCACCATCAACCCCGACGTTACCGGCGGCGATCAGTATAAGAAACAGAAGGTCACCCGCGACATCCACGTCGTCGTCATCGGCGGCGGCACATCGGGCTTAGAAGCAGCCTGCACGGCAGCTGAAGTCGGCTGTCGGGTCACCCTTCTCGAACGAGAAGATAAATTGGGTGGATTGACCCGCAAGATTGCCTTGTTCCCGGAAAAGAGCCGTATCGAAGATTTCCCGGCCTACCTCGAACACCGTGCAGCTAAACTGCCTAATCTGACGATTCGCCTGAATACGACGGCAACCAAGGAACTCTTGGCTGAATTAAAGCCGGATATCCTCTATTCCGCAACGGGTTCTCGCCCCATGCTGCCGCCTATTGAAGGCCTTCGCGAATTGACCGATGCTGAAGGTTCCAACATCCGCTCCATCTACGGTTTCATGGACAACATTCCTTACTACGAAGCCAATGCGGAAGGCAAAAAGGTCGTCATCATCGGCTGCGGTGCCGTCGGCCTCGACGTCATGGAATTCTTCACCCTTCGTAAAGCTGAAGTCACGATGATTGAAATGATGCCGTCCTTCGGGAAAGATGCCGATATCGTTTCGAAATCGACGTTTAAAGAACTCTTAGAAAAGCATCCCGTCGACATGCACCTCAGCACGGCTTTGCAGAAGGTTTGCCCGGACAAGTTCATTGCCTCCCACAACGGTGAATCTGCCGAGTATCCTTTCGATTACGGTTTCATTTGCATGGGCCTCGTTCCGGACATCCCGGCGGACAATCCCTTTGAAACCTATGCCAAAGAACAAGGAATTCCCTTCTGCAACTTTGGCAACAGCCGCAAGACAGGTCAGATTATCCACGGCACAGAACTCGGCCGCGACATCGTCGCTACGATCGATATGATCGGTGGTTTTGATGACTAAATGAGCAGAAAAACAGGATACTGCCGCTGTTTCAAGTGACAGTATCCTGCTGCTTATCTTTTTATACAACTACATGTGAAAATTAACACATGTGTTTTAAATAACTTATTCTATTATCTATTAACCAATAGGAGGATTTTTATCATGGGTAAAATTGCAGTTACAGAACGAGTTACAGGTCATACGGAATTAATCGGTCTCATCGCTTATCCGATCCGTCACAGCATGTCGCCGACGATGCATAACGAAGCCTTCAAGAAATTGGGCCTCGATTACGTCTATGTCTGCTTTGAAGTCGACAACTCGACGCTGGAAGAAACGGTCAAAGGCCTTCGTGCCATGAAAGTCCGCGGCTGGAACGTTTCCATGCCTAACAAAGGACCGATCACGCAGTACCTCGACAAATTGTCGCCGGCCTCCCAGATTATCGGCGCCTGCAATACCGTCGTCAACGATAACGGCGTATTGACCGGCACCATTACCGACGGCGTCGGCGCCATGCAGGCTCTCAAAGACGAAGGCGTTGAATACGTCGGCAAAAAAATGGTCGTCATCGGTGCCGGCGGTGCCGCAACGGCAATCCAGGTTCAGGCAGCCCTCGACGGCGTACGCGAACTGACGATTTTCAACCTTGACGATGAATTCTATGCCCGCGGTGAAGAAACGGTCAAGAAACTCCGTGAACGGACGGACTGCATCGTCAATATCTACCACCTCGAAGACCACGCTAAATTGAAAGAAGAATTAGACAGTGCCGATATCCTCATCGACAGCTCGTCGTGCGGCATGAAACCCCTTGAAGACGTCGTTTCCCTTCCGGATAAATCCTATCTCCGCCCGGATTTAGTCGTCATGGATACGGTCTATGCTCCGCGCCAGACGAAGTTGATGAAATGGTGCGACGAAGTCGGCTGCAAAAACTTCAATGGCCTCGGCATGATGCTCTATCAGGGTGCTGCAGCCTTCAAACTTTGGACCGGCAAAGAAATGCCCGTAGACTTCATTAAGGACGTTCTTTTCTAATTATCACCCAAAGGAGAAAACTATCCATGGAACAGACACATTCCTATCGCCCCTTATGCCTTAGCCTGTATCTGAACTACTTTGTACACGGCATTGGCGTTATCGTACTCGCCCAAAACATGGATGCCCTGGCAGCTCGCTGGGGCAGCATTGCCGACGTCGCCTGGGTTATTTCCATGCTTGGCATCGGCCGCCTCATCGTCTTATTCGTATCGGGCAAATTATCGGACAAATACGGCCGCAAGCCCTTCGTCCTCCTCGGCATGGTCACCTATGCCGCCTTCTTCGTCGGCATCCTGCTCAGTCCGACGTCGGCCGTCGCCTGCGTCTTCGGTATTCTAGCCGGGATTGCCAACTCCTTCCTCGATGCCGGGACTTATCCGGCCCTCATCGAGTCTTATCCGGAAAGCGCCAGCACGGTTACGGTTCTCTTGAAAGCCTTCATTTCGGCTGGTCAGTTCCTCTTGCCTTTATTTATCGGCATCTTGGTTTCGATGCAGGCTTGGTACGGCTGGTCCTTCATCGTCGCCGCCGTCATCTTGGCTCTTAACATTCCGGTCATGATGAAACTCAGCTTCCCTTCCATGAATCCGGTAAAAGAAGCTCAAGAAGAAGGCAAGGATACGGCAGCTGCGTCCTGGATTCCTAAATCCAAATGGTATCTCGAAGGCATTTGCTTCGTTCTCTACGGCTATATCTCGCAGGCTACGTTCTACCTCATCAGCCAGTGGCTTACCAAATACGGTGCTGCTGTCGCTCAGATGTCGGACATGGCTGCTCGCTCGCTCATGAGTTACTATTCTATCGGCTCCCTGGCCTGCGTCTTCTTTACGGCTATCATCACCAAGAAAGGGATTCGTCCGATTACCCTGCTCGTCGCCTATACCTTCATTTCCACCCTTTCCATCAGCGGCCTCTACTTCATGCCTTCGAGCACCTTAGCTCCGATTCTCTCGTTCATCGTCGGCTTCTCCGCTGCCGGCGGCGTCATGCAGCTCGGTTTGGTCATGATGACGGAAATGTTCCCCAAAGGAAAAGGCACGATGACCGGTATCTTCTATACCACAGGCTCTATCGCTTCCTTCACAATTCCTGTCATTACCGGCTATATGGCTGACAGCGGAATCAACAGCATCATGGGCCTCGATGCCGCCATCGCTCTGGCAGGCTTCATCATTGCCTGCATCATCTACGTACGCTACAATAGTGTCATGAAAGAAAAAGCTACTGCATAGGAGGATTTAAACATGGTTAAAATTGGCAATGTCAACCTCGATAACGGAATGCCTAAGATTTGCGTTCCCATCGTCGGCCACTCTGTCGACGAACTCGTTCAAGAATGCCGTTATCTCCAAGATAAAATTTACGATGTCGTCGAACTGCGCATCGACTTCTTAAAAGACGTTACGTCTCTCGAAGCTGTCGGTGAAGCCTTAGCAGCTGTCCGCCAAGAACTTCCCAACGGCGCCATCCTGTTCACCTTCCGCACCAAAGAAGAGGGCGGCGAAACAGCCGTTCCCGAAGCATACTACTTCGACCTCATCAACTACGCCATTGAAAGCGGCAAAGTCGATGCCGTCGACATCGAATACTTCCGCAGCCGCGAAAGCATTGAAAAGACCTTAGCTGCAGCTAAAAAACATGCTGTCACAGTTGTCATGAGCAATCATGACTTCGACAAGACGCCGTCTTTCGATGAAATCACCGACCGTTTAACAGGCATGAAGAAACTCGGCGCTGACGTCGCAAAATTGGCTTGCATGCCAAAGTCTGCAAAAGACGTTCTGACCCTGCTTTCGGCAACGGAAGCTGTAAAATCGCAGTATCCGGATGAACCGATCATTACCATGTCCATGGGTAAACTCGGTGCCATCAGCCGCATCAGCGGTGAAATCTTCGGTTCTGCTCTGACCTTCGGCTCTGCAAAAAAAGCATCTGCTCCGGGTCAACTTGAAGTCACCATGCTCCAGCAAATCCTGCGTGCCCTTCACTAATAAGCACACCTTAAGCCAATAAATTTTCCAACAAAAAACAGATGTCCCCATGAATCATGATTCATGGGGACATCTGTTTTTCTTCGGTCTATTTAATATCGTCAATAATAGCTGAAAAGGCGTCCAACACTTCTTCAATGGTCTTATCATTGAGGACTCGGTAATCGGCGGCATTGCGATAGAGGGCAATGCGTTCATCATAGAGGTCGTATACTTTCTGTTTTCCGTCCTTTAAGAGGGGCCGCGTCGAGACGTCGACATCACTGACGATATCATCGGGTGAGCGGTCGAGAAAGAAGACGATGCCCGTCTGTTTAAAGATTTCGATATTTTCCGAGCGCTTGACGACGCCGCCGCCGCAGGCGACGACCGTGCCTTCTTTAGCCGCTAAAGCCTTGCTGGCCCGTACTTCGGCATCGCGGAAGCAGTCTTCGCTGACGGCAAAGAGTTCGGGAATCGATTTTCCTTCTTGGGCTACGATGACGTCATCGGCATCATAGAAATCCCGCCCCATTCTTTTGGCTAAGGCCTGTCCGAAGGTTGTCTTGCCGCTGCCGGGCATGCCGATGATGATGATGTTCTTTTTATTTTTCATAATAGTGTTCCATCTCCCTTGCAATTTGTTCAATGACTGACGAAGATATATCCTGATCCATCCAAATTTCTTCAGAACCGATGGCCTGGGCGACGAGCATGTACATCCCGTTTAAGGTCTTGGCACCGTGCCGTTTGGCAGCCTGCAAAATGCAGGTGTCTTTAGGATTGTAAACGATGTCGACGACGGCTGGAAAGCGGGCAATGGCCTCTTCCGATATGGGACAGCCGTCGATATTGGGAAACATGCCGACAGGCGTGCAGTTTACCAGAACATCGCCCCTGCAGGATCGTTCAAAGGCAGGGTAATCAATCGTTTCGACACCGATCCGTTTCGTAAATTCATCGAATTCCGTTTTCGAGTGCGGATTTCGAGATACGACGACGATAGATTTGGCCTGATTGTCAAAGAGGTACTGGATGATAGCCCGGGCCCCGCCGCCGGAGCCGAGGACGACGCAGTCCTTATTTTTTACCGTAATGCCGGCATGAACCAAGGATCGGCCGAATCCGCAGTAATCCGTATTGTATCCGAAGGTGCCGTGATCGGTAAAGTGAATCGTATTGACGGCGCCGATGATGCGGGCTTCACGAGAAATATCCGTCAAATACGGCATGACGTCGAGTTTATACGGGATGGTGACGTTAGCTCCCGTATAGCCTTCTCGGCGAAGGCGCTTCAGTTCATTAGAAATGTCGCTGCGGTCCATTTCCAAGATGCCGTAACGAGCTCGGCCCTGGACTTGTAAGATGCGGAACAGTTTGTCGTGGATTGCCGGAGAAGCGGTGTGACCCAGCTTGCCTCCAATAACGCCTAACTTCATCTATATCCCTCCTCGGTCGGATACGTAATTGCCTAGAATTTTAAAGTAGTTGCAGTGTTCTGCCAGATTATGCAGTACTCGGTCCGTTGCCGGATCGCTGAGATTTCCCATGACATCGATATGGAAAAAGTATTCAAATGGCCGCCCTTTCAGGGGACGCGACTCTAAGTGCGTCATATTCATGCCGTTGTAGAAAAAGTAGCCCAAGACGTGGTACAAGGCGCCGGGGCGATGCTGCGTCGTCAGGACCAAGGTGATCTTATCGGCTGCCGGTACCTGTTCCCGATCAGCGGAAATGACGAAAAAGCGGGTGTAGTTCTGGGCGTTGTCGTTGATCGATTCAGCCAGTATGTCCAAGCCGTACAGCGAGGCTGCCTTGCGATTGGCAATGGCCCCGATATGGGAATCTTTCATATTCCGGACCTTTTCGGCGCTCTCAGACGTGCTGAAATAAGGGTGGAGCTGCCACTCCTGGTGGTATTTCAGATAGTCCCGGCACTGATTCAGGCCCTGAATATGGGAATAGACTTCACGAAGGTCGTCAAGCTTTGCCCCCGGCAGGCCGAGCAGGCAGTGATCGATCTTGACGTATTTCTCCCCGACGACGCAGCAGTCATAGCGGTGGATGAAATCATAGACATCCGTAATTCCGCCGGTCGAAGAATTTTCAATCGGCAAGACGCCGTATCGGACCTTCCGGGAAGCGACGGCTTGGATGACGTCTTCAAAATGAGGGAAGTACGCCGCCGCAAAATCCTGACCGTCGAAATAGAGCCCCATGGCTTCATCCGTATACGAACCGGGCCGGCCGAAACAGGCGATGCGCAGTCCTTTCGCTCCAGGATCCTCCATTACAGGCACCGTCCTTTCGTCGACAGCCAAACATCGAGGATGGCCCAAGCCGCTGCCGCTTCGACGACGGGGACGGCTCTTTGAACGATGCAGGGATCGTGGCGGCCTTTGATGACCAGTTGGCAATTTTCCTTCGTATCCGTATCAATCGTGTCCTGAGTCTGACTGATGGACGACGTCGGCTTGACAGCCAGACGGAATACGAGGGGCATGCCGTTGGTAATGCCGCCGTTGATGCCGCCATTGTGATTAGTCTTGGTCTTTACGACGCCCTGATCGTAATAGAAGGCATCGTTGGCCTGAGATCCCCGAAGGCCGGTCAAAGAAAAGCCGTCGCCGAATTCGATGCCCTTTACGGCAGGCACGGAGAACATCATGTGACTAAGGCAGCTTTCGACGGAGTCGAAAAAGGGATCGCCGAGTCCCGCCGGAAGGCCCGTGACCATGCATTCAATGACGCCGCCGACGGAATCGAGGTCGTTTTTAGCTGCGACGATCCGCTCTTCCATCTCAGCTGCCCGTTCCTTATCGAGGACAGGCAGCGTCTCTTTTTTTAAGGCCTGAAGGGTTTCTGTCGACTCACCGAGAGGAGAAAAGCCTTTATCCTCAACATCGGCCAAGCGCAGGATATGAGAGCCGATGACAACGCCCTGCCCGGCTAAAATTTGCGAAGCGACGGCACCGGCAAAGACCAAGGGAGCCGTCAGGCGGCCGGAAAAGTGGCCGCCGCCGCGGTAGTCGTTGAAGCCGCCATAGCGGATCTTACCGGAGTAATCGGCATGGCCGGGCCGCATGATATGGCGCAGCTGATCGTAGTCCCGCGAGTGCTGATCGCCGTTGCGGATCATGGCACACAAGGGCGTCCCCGTCGTATGGCCGTTAAAAAATCCGCTCTGAATTTCAAAGGCGTCTTTTTCCGACCGCGTCGTCGACAGCTTATTCTTTCCCGGTGCCCGCCTGGCCATTTCCTGACCGACGGCATCCCAGTCGATGGCCATACCGGCCGGCAGTCCGTCTAAGACGGCACCGATAGAAACACCGTGGGATTCCCCAAAAATCGTAAGGCCGATGGTCTGTCCAAAAGTATTCATCTTATCCTTCCTCCTTTTCAACGATGCCGCCTAAGGTCTCGAAATCCTGCCAGAAATCAGGATAGGATTTACGGACGCAGTCAGCGCCTTCAATCCGCAGGGGCCGGCTGCAGCGCTGAGATGCGACGGCCAGGGCCATGGCGATGCGGTGATCGTTCCAGCCGCTGACAGTCCCCCCCGTAAAGCCGTCGACGCCGTGAATGATGAGGCCTTCTGCTTCTTCTTCGACGTCGCCGCCGATTTTGTTGAGCTCCGTCGCCATGGCGTGCAGGCGGTCGCATTCTTTAAGGCGTACCCGGCCGGCGTGAATGATGCGGGTAATCCCTTTCGCACAAGAGGCCAGTACGGTCAGGACCGGCACCAAATCCGGGCAGTCCTGCACGTCGATGACCCGGCCGACGAGGTCCGACGGGCAGGCCGTCAGTTCCGTCTTGCCTTCAATTTGGCCGCCCATGCTGCGGATGAGGGACACGATGACTTCGTCGCCTTGGGAAGATTTTTGGCGAAGGCCCGTGCAGCAGACGGCCCGGCCTAAGGTCCCTGCTGAGAGCCAAAAGGCGGCCTGGGAGTAGTCTCCTTCGACGGTATACGTTCCCGGCTGATAGGACTGTCTGCCGGCAATGCGGTAAGAACCGTCCCATTCTTTGTCGATGACGATGCCGTGCTGGCGCAGGCAGTCGATGGTCATATCGACATAACTGGCTGACTCCAGGGGCGTCGTACTGCGAAGGTGTGAATCACCGTCCAAGAGGGGCAGGGTCATGAGCAGGCCCGAAAAGAACTGAGAACTCACGTCGCCTCTTAAGGCGTAGGTGCCGGCCGTAAGACGGCCTTCGACGGTCAGAGGCAGGGCCCCGCCTGTCGTCTCGTAGGCGATGTGCTTTTCATCAAAGAGCTGATAATACGGTGTCAGCGGTCTTTGGGCCAAGCGGCCTTTCCCAGAAAAAGTGCAGCGGCTGCCGCTCAATACGGCGACGGGAACGAGAAAGCGCAGGGTCGACCCCGATTCATTGGCATCGACGGCGATAGGACGGGGCTGTTTCTGTAAGCCCCCTCGTACGCGATAGGCTGCTCTTCCGGGATGCTCCGAGACGGCCGGCGTAATATCGGCCCCTAAGGCTTTCAAGATACGGCAAGTCGCCTCGATGTCCTGCGACAGGGAGATGTTGTCGACGAAGCTCTCGCCGTCTGCCAGGGCGGCACAGATGAGGTCGCGGTGACCGATGCTCTTGGAGGAAGGGGCTTCTACCGTCCCCTGCAGGGCCTGTGGTTTAATGGTTACATTCATGGAGCGACCTTCTTTCGGATGTATTTCGGCAATTCTTCTGCCTCGATGGGCAACAGGCGTCCCTTGCCGATTTCTTTTAAAATGATGAGGGTCATGTGATTGCCTCTCATCTTCTTATCATTACTGATATAGGGGATGAGGTCTTCTGCCGAGGCATCGACGTCGACAGGCAGGCCGTAGCGGGTAAGGAGTTTTCGCAGCCGCGCCGTCGTTCCTTCTTTCGTAAGGCCCAAGCTTTCGGTGACGCCGGTCAGCATCGCCATGCCGGCGGCAACCCCTTCGCCGTGGGTATAGCTGCCAAAGCCGTAACAGCCTTCGATGGCATGTCCGATGGTGTGGCCGAAGTTTAAAATCATCCGTTCCCCCATGTCGAGGACATCTCGTTCGACGAGGTCGGCTTTACTCTTACAGCAGCGTTCGATGATTTCTTCCCAGTGATTGAATATCCGTTCATCGTCGAGATTTTCCAAAAGTTCGAAGAGTTCCACATCACGGATACAGCCGTATTTAATGACTTCCCCCATGCCGTCGTGGATAAATCGCTTGGGCAGTGTCTGAAGCAGGATCGGGTCGATGAGAACGCCTTTGGGCTGATAAAAATTACCGGCCTGGTTCTTACCGCTCGGCAAGTCGATGCCGACTTTACCGCCGACGCTGCTGTCGACTTGGGATATGATGGTCGTCGGAATCTGAATAAAGGGGATACCCCGTAAAAAAGTAGCTGCGGCAAAACCGCCCAAATCCCCGACGACACCGCCGCCAAAGGCGATGACGTAGTCGCTGCGGGTAATGCCCGAATCGGACAGGGACTGATATAAAGAGAGAAGGGATTCTGCGCATTTATGTTCTTCTCCGGCCGGGAATACCAGGCGATGGACGCAAAAGCCGCTCCCTTCCAGGGCCGATTGAAGCCGCTGTCCATAAAGGGCATCGACGTTGGAATCGGTAATGACAGCTAAGGTCTTAGACTTCGTCAGGCTGCGGATATAGTCGCCGGCCCGGTCGAGCAAGCCATTTTCAATATGAATATCGTACGAATCTTTTCCTAATTCAACGTGAATGTGTTTCATAAACTAAGTCCCTTCTCCGCGTAGCGGCTTGCTGTAAAAATCGGGTCAGCCCTTCGGCATCTTCGGCTGAGAGCATCGTCGAAAAAGAAGTTAAGGCTTTACGGAAGCAGTCGATTTCATGTAAGAGGTTGTCCTTATTGGCTAAGAACAGGTTGGTCCACAAAGGTGCGTTGATGTCAGCTACGCGGGTACCGTCGCGAAAGCTGCCGGCCACGAAGTATTTGGTCATCGTATCCATCGATTCGCTGTTGACCAGAGCCGTCGCCAAGACGTGGGGCAGGCAGCTGGTATAGGCGATGAAGCGGTCGTGTTCTTCCGGCGATACGCGGACGACATGGGCACATCCCAGGGCCATAGCCATACTGGTAACGGCCAGGAGATGATTTTCTTTATTCTCCTTCGAAGGAACGAGAATATAATTGGCATTGTTGAAAATATCGGCACTGGCCATGGCATAGCCCCTGCCTTCCCGGCCGGCCATGGGATGACCGGAAATGAAGTCGACGCCTTCCGGCAAGAGGGCCGTAATGGCCGCTGCCGTATCGCCCTTGATGCCGGCAACGTCAGTGACGATCGTCCCGGGAGCAAAATGCCTTCTATTTTCAGCCAAAAAGCGAATCATGACCGAAGATGCCGTACAGAAAATAATCAACTTTGCCTTTTTCAAAGCCTCGCAGCCGAAGGTATATACCTCATCGACCATGCCTTCCCCCTTGGCCTGCTGAAGGGCTCGTTCGTCGGGATCGACAGCGATGATATGCTTTGTCCCGATGCGCCGCAGGCCGCGGGCGAAGGATCCTCCTATAAGCCCCAGGCCGATGATGGCCACGGTCTCATTCGTATTAAAACCACTAGCTTCCGTATCCATAAAACTTCCCTGCTTTCCTTATATTTCTCGTCCGACAATGGGCGCCAATTTACGAAGTGACTCCATGAGATCGGTAAACATGGCCGGTGTAATTGACTGGGCCCCGTCGCACAACGCCTTATCGGGATTATTGTGTACTTCGATCATCAACCCGTCGGCCCCGGCAGCTACAGCCGCTCTGGCTAAATCGGCGACCATCCAGCGTTTTCCCGTAGCATGGCTGGGATCGACAACGATGGGCAAATGACTTTGCCGCTTGACGGCAAGGACGGCGCTGAGATCGAGGGTATTGCGGGTGTAGGTTTCAAAAGTCCGAATCCCTCGTTCACAGAGGATGACGTTGCGGTTGCCTTCAGCCATGATGTATTCCGCCGACATGAGCCATTCTTCGATGGTCGCGCAGAGGCCTCTTTTTAATAAGACAGGCTTTCTCGTCTTGCCCACTTCTCGGAGGAGGTCGAAATTCTGCATGTTGCGGGCCCCGATTTGGATGATATCGACGCCGTCTTCGAGAAAGACCGGCAGCTTATCGGCCGACATGATTTCCGTAATGACCGGAAGTTTTGCCTTGCGGCCGGCATTGCGCAGCATATCGAGCCCCTTATTTCCGAGTCCTTGGAAGGAATATGGCGACGTCCGCGGTTTAAAAGCTCCGCCGCGAAGGACAGCCGCCCCGGATATTGCAACATCACAGGCTACGCCTTCAATCTGCTCCGGCGTCTCAATGGAGCAGGGGCCGGCAATGACGGCCAGTTTTTTACCACCGATAGAAACGCCGCTGCTACCGACAGGAATGACCGAATCCTGAGGATGAAAGGCACGGCTGGCTCGTTTATAAGGGACTTCGACACGCATGACTTTATCAACAAATTCATAGCTTTGCACCCGTTCGACATCGATGACGGCCGTGTTGCCGACAAGGCCCATGACGGTCTGGCGAGTACCTTTACTGATGTCAATCTGCATTCCTTTGGCTTTAAGTCTGTCAATCAATGGCTTTACTTCTTCTTTTGTCGCATTTGCTTTCAACACAATAATCATTGTCGTGTTTCCTCCCTGTCAAATAAAAAAAGCAGGCTCCCATGAGCCTGCTTCAAAAAGCCTTTATATCTCGCCTGTCCCTCGTTCCTTTATCCGGCTAAAGCCGACTTCAAGGGAACAGCTAGAAGTCTCCTCATGTCTACATCAGTCATATTGAATTCGTCGCACCAAAAATAGCCAGCGCTAAAATACAGGTAGCCCCAGCCAAAATAAGTAAAGACGTATTCAATTGCCTGACGTAAGCATGGCATGTTCATAATGATCTCCTCATTTAAAAATTCGTTGTCGTCATTGTATACCTCAACGAGATAGTTGTCAAGGCTAAAAAAACAAGGATTCTCTGTATAGATATGAGAATCCTTGTAGATAATCGTTTAACTAGCCGACATTTTACATACTTTATACACATACTTCGTATGCTTTTACCACGATGGCGGAATGGCCGTCGTGACGACACGGAAGGTGTAGCCCCTATCTTTCAGGAGCTTTATGATTCCCGGCAGAGCATCGACGGTTGCACCGTGCCCCGAGGCATCATGCATGAGAATGACCAGGTGGCGATGAAGATAAGGCCGCAGCTCAAGCTGCTGTCTGATATTCTCAACAGCCTTGCCGGCAGACTTTCCCGTGCCGTCGGCATCGCCCGTCAAGGCATTCCAACCGACTTCTATATAACCTAGATTTTCGATGGCCGGCCAGAAGGCATCGGTAAAATGCCCTTTTGTTCCGCCCGGTGCCCGTGAAATAATCGGCCGGACGCCGATGATATTATAAATCGCGTCTTCGGTATTCATCATTTCATCGACGTAGGCCGTCGGAGATTGGTATAATTTTTTATAATCATGGGTATACGAATGGAGGCCCATGCCATTACCGGACTGATAGATCTGCTTGACCACGTCGGGATAGCGGACGACGTTTTGTCCGGTCAGGAAAAAAGTAGCCTTGATATTTTCTTTTTTCAGGATTTCCAAAATCCGCGGCGTATTCTTATCATTCGGTCCGTCGTCGAAAGTCAGGTACACGACGTTGTCGCCGTAGTAGTAGTCCCGCGTCCCGCCATAGGTCGTCGGAAGGCCTTTTGCCTGGCGCTGGCGGGTCGTATATTTATCATAAACCGGTTTATCATTATCCACGGAGGGGAGAGAAAAATCATCGCCGACGAAGACGACATCGGGTTTAACCGGCAATATTTCTTTTACCGGCGGAACGTGCCCTTCTTCAGCGGCAGCGATGACTTCATCGCGGTCAATATTCAAGATAAAGCCCAAGGTAACAAGGGCTGCACATACAAGACATCCAAAAAATAATCTTCCTTTTTGTTTCATTCGTACTACATCCGTTTCTTTCTTACGTTATCATAATTAATATACTGCCGGATCGTGCAAGTTTCCCGATAGCCGTCAGCAAGGACACTGGCCGTGAGGTCAAAGTCTTCGAGATCGTCGAGAAGGGCTTCGGTCATGCGGTGCTGAACGGCATTATAACCCGTACAGAAAAGAATCCGTGTACAGCGCACGCCGCGGAACAGGCCGCGCGGATGCTGAATAAGTTTCGCCAGCATAGCCGGCGTAATGACGGCCCCGCAAGGGCGTCCCATGATAGCGGCTGCCGTTTCAACGCCTTCTATTTTTTCGCCGCTGATGACATTGCCTAACATCTGAAGATTGAGGACACCGATGACAGTGTCACAGTGATTGGGCAAGGGGATATCGTCGGCAAGCGGCGCTTTAAGCCATTTATCACGGCCGGCATCCCCTTCGATCAGGATGTACCAGGCCGGATGGCGCTGCTTGATTTCGTCGATGACCTTGGGCTCAAGACCAATATAGAAGTCATCATCATCAAGGCCGGCAAACCAAGCCGGCACATGGCCGGAAGCAATGCGTTCAGCACAAAAAGCCTCCCCTTTTTCTACATCTTCCGTGCAGATGACGTCAAAAGGTTCGACATTGTCGACGCGCATGCTGTCCATGGGGACGATACTGCTGACCATCATAGGCAGATGACCGCCGTGACCATAGGTCCCGAGACGTTCGAGGACCGTCGTCTTTCCGCCGGCGCCTACAATGGCCGTAATACCAGGCTGCAGCATACGCCGCCAACGATTATCATTAAACATGAAAGAACCCCCTTTTATTCCTAATTCGCAACATGACGGCTGTATCCCTTCCAAGCCGATTTAATAAGGCCGCGGACCATTTCAATCGTCAAGGTCCGCCGTTCTTCTTCAGAGCAGGTGCCGAAATTGCCAAAATCCAATTCTTCACTGGCTAAGTGGGCTACGTTTTCCTTAACGGCCATGCCCTTTTCCGTCAATTCATCACTGGCCGACCGGGCGATAGCCGCTGCCCCGGGGCGGCCGCCGACGACGATGCGCCACGCCTCATCCCGCAGGGATGCCGCTCCGACCAGATAAGGTTCATCCGACGGCAGCCGTCGATAAGCCTTATAAGCAGTATACACTTCTTCGCGGGCAATGGAAATACCCGTAACCAATTCCCCCATGGGAGGGCACTGCAAATAGTCTTCCAAACTCATCCGTCCCTTGTCCTGAATCAGGACATCGACGTGCAGCGACAAAAGGACGGGCAGGAGTACCGAAAAGGCCGCCTTCCCGGAAACGACTCCGCCAAGGGTACCATAGCGCTGGACATCCTTATCGGCAACGTCGCTGATAGCCCGGCTGACGGCGCCGCCGGCTAAAGCCTGGATGACCGATGAAATCTTAATCTGCCACAAGGGCGTCATGGCGCCGATGACGATTTCATCGCCTTGGTCTTTAATGTAGCTGAGCCCGGCCTTCGATAAATCAACAGCCAGGTCATAATGTTCTTTTCTATATTTCAATCCCTGCGTTCCCGCCAGGAAAACAGCGGACCCGGCCTGCCGATATGCTTCATAGGCAGCAGCCGGATTATCTGGAACGAAAGTCGTCGTACTGGTAATCACAATCGTCCGATCCACCTTTCTTTAAGGCCCTGTATCGTCGTCTTCAAGGGCGATATTCGGCCTGTCTTTGTTGAGCAGGAAAGAACCTCCGCACTCATCGAGAATGGCATCGACCAAACTGTCGATTCCGATATCGCTGCACAGATCCATTTCCTCTTTATATAAAAGGATAGGCATGAGGAGTTCCACTACCGTACCGTCAAGCATCTTCACGCCGCCCAATTGGCCTTCAAACTGAACGATGACCAAGCCGGACAATTCCGTATCCTCAGCAAAGGCCTCGTAGGTCCCCCGATTGGGCAGTAAAAAGCCGTAGCCCATCCACACGTCGTGAACATGAGGGAATCGGCCGAGCTCCATGAGCAGCCATATCGGCCAGGCATTTTTATCCTCCAGTGAAATGCGGCTCTCCCGCTGAAAAGGCCACTGAGCCGGCAAAATGAGGCACAATTCACTATACCCTTCTTTGCCCGTCGCAAAATCGCCAGACGGATAACGCATGGGCGACGCACTCATGCCCATGGTATGAAGGAGGTAAAATGGCTCTTCCACCGTCGGATACAATATTTCTACATCGACGGCCAGCGGAGTGCCGGCAGGATCGTGAAAAACTTGCCACTGACGGTGAGGAAAAAGGTTGTGGAAATACTGCTGGACAGCCAGTCCGTATTCATCATGGGTCCGTTTGATCCGCTTCGTATCGGTTAAAGAGAAAAAACGAGGCCGGCAGACTGTCTGTATCGGTAAGGTATTCATAGAATCTCCCCCCTTTGCGTTATACTCAATTTCATTATAACATAAATATTCCGTCTTTTGGCAATCAAAAAAGGGCCGGCGCAAATGCCAAGCCCCTTTTTCACGATGATGACGATACCCCGCTCAGAGCCGTCAGCCTCTTTGTCAGAGGAACTGTCTGCAAAGCGTATCGCCTGTTCAATTGACGGGATATATCATAACAACAAATATACAAATTGTCAACTCAGAGAGACACAATCTGCCTTGTAAAAGCCCGGTCGGTATAGTAAAATAGAAAGTAACGAACCGAACTATATTAACCGCAAAGGGATGACTTACATTGAAGGTACGCTGGGTAGAACTGAATCGTTTCGAAGCTGAATTGATCGTTGAATTTACCTGTCAGCCTAAGGATGCTCCCATTTCTGCCAGCCTATGCCGAATGATTTACCGCCGTCTCGAGGGACAGCCGACACTCGCACAAAACCGAGCAGATATAAGGGAAAAAGAGTAGCACAGGGAAGATTGGAAAGACTGCCGAAGGGCAGTCTTTTTTCATTTCTCCATCGCCTCTGTCAACGTACGGTCTCTACTCCTCCATGGCCTTTTCCAACCGCGCAGCGATGGCCTTCCCCGTATCCGTCCTGGCCAATCCTCCGTCGGACGTTTCCTTCAAGGCGACCGGCATGATGCGGCCGATTTCAGCCATGGCAGAAATGACTTCATCCGGCGGAATGACGCTCTGAATACCGGCCATGGCCATTTCAGCAGCTGCCAGTGCCTCTACGGCAAAGACGGCGTTTCGTTTGACGCAGGGGACTTCTACTAAGCCGGCAACGGGATCACAGGCCAGGCCTAAGGTATTTTTCAGGCACAGAGCGAAAGCCTGTAAGATCATATCGTTGCTGCCGCCTGCCATCGAGACGGCAGCAGCAGCAGCCATGGCCGCAGCCGTACCGCATTCGGCCTGACAGCCACCGACGGCTCCGGCAACGGTAGCATTATGGGAGACGACGGCACCGATTCCCGACGCCGTAAACAAGGCGTTTACCATGGCTTCACGGGACACCTCCAAGATTTCAGCCTCAGCCATCATGACAGCCGGGACAATGCCGCAGGAGCCGGCCGTCGGACAGGCGACGATTTTAAACATCTTGGCATTAGCTTCACTGACCGCCAAGGCATAGACAGCGGCTTTATGAGCCAGTGGTCCTAAAAGAGTCGGCATACTCGCAGCTAACTTGTGGGCATCGCCGCCGACGAGGCCGCTGACAGATTTCCCCGGATCACTCATGCCGGCGTCGATGGATTCTTGAAAGACATCGAGACGACTGTCCATCATGGCACGCACTTTTTCTTCTGAAACTTCCGATGACTCTACTTCATGACGAACGACGATGTCCGCTAAGGTCGTCCCTTCTTTTTCGGCCAGCGTCAGCAGGTCATGAAGGCTATTGTATTCATATTTATACATTTTATTCCTCCTAAATAGGCCGCAGGGTCACGACGCTTTCAATGGCCGTAATGTTTTCAATCATATGGACGATTTCCGGCGGCACGGCACTGTCCGTGCAGACAATCATGACGGCCGTGGCATTCTTGGCACTGCGAAAGACACGCATATTCGACACGTTAATGTGGCCGATGGCCAAGACCGTCGTCGCCTGGGCAATGATGCCGGGCTGGTCGCGGTGGACCGTAATCAGCGTATGTTCTTCTCCGTTTAAGGCGACTTCGGCTCTATTTATTTCACGGATTTCAATTTTACCTCCGCCAAGGGATACGCCGAGGACTTCGACCTGCCGTCCTGATGCACCGGTCATAGCGATGCGCACCGTATTGGGGTGATGGACTTCATCATCAGAGCGACGAAAATCGATGTCGAGGCCTGCTTCCTTCGCCAGACTGAAGGCCGTTCGCAGGCGGACATCGTCTGCCGAAAATCCCAGCAGGCCGGCGACGAGAGCCCGGTCCGTTCCATGGCCCTTATACGTTTTGGCAAAGGACCCGTAGACCGTAATGACGGCCTTTTTCGGCTCGTCTTTCAAAATTTCTCTGGCCATGAGGCCGATGCGGGCGGCCCCTGCCGTATGGGAGCTGGACGGTCCGATCATAACCGGTCCGACAACATCAAAAACACCCATGAAAAAACCTCCTTTTACATCATAATTTCACGTTGTAAATGAAAACTATAGATATAGGTTTCCCGGACGGGAATTCCTGTAATCTGCTCCACAGCCTGGCGGTATAAGGCCAGTTGGACGGCATACCGGTCCTTGAAGTCTTTGTCTTGTTCCAACCGGTCCGACTTATAGTCGACGAGGATCCAGCCGTCATCTTCACGGAATAAGCAGTCAATGACGCCTTGAATCAAAAAGCGTTCCCCCGGTTCAACATCGGGCAGCGGCGGGCCGGCCATCAAGACGGTAAAGGAATATTCCCGATGCAGGGCCGGTGATGCTGCCATGCGCCGCCCCAAGTCAGACCGCCAAAAAGACGCCAGGACCGGAACATATATCAACGATTCTTCTTCCGGGCTGAGTACGCCTTTTCGGACGAAGGCCATCAGCTCCCGGCGCAGGGATGATTCCGTATGATCGCCTGCCGGCGTAATATACTGCATCGCCTTGTGCAGTGCCGTACCGCGCTGAGCGCCGCTGACAACGTCCTCATCTTCTGACAGCCATGACGGCAGCTCATCGAAGGGGCTTTGCTCTCCCGACGCCGGCGGAAGGATGGCCTCCGGCAACAAGGCCAAGTCCTTCTCTTCGTCCAGCATATCGCTCTGCAGTTCATGATACTTGCGCTTTACTTCAGATACAGAGAATTTAGCTGCCGTTATGACGGCTTTAGGATAACCATAGCGCCAGGATAACTGTTTATCGAGCCATTCCGGCACGGTTGTATCGGTCATAGCTCCGCGGCGCAAATCGTCTAACCGGGGTTCGCCGGCCAAAACTTCCGGCGTCAGCCCTTCAACAGGCTCCGGTGCGACGATACGAAGCTGCCAGCGGTCGCTTTCCCAGGACGCACCGGGGCAGACCGCTTCAGCGTCGGCGCGGGATCCGAAATGAGCCAGCACCGTCGGCATGACCCAGTCAAAATAGGAAGTTCCCTGAGCCGGATCAAGGCCGTCAGCCCAGCGCTGCCAATGATTGGCAGCTTTAGAGTCATGGCCGATCAGGATCAATTTATCCCGAGCCCGGGTCATGGCTACATAGAGAATGCGTTCTTCTTCGGCCGTCCCTTCCCAGCGGAGTTTAGCTTCAATGCCGCTCCAAATGAGGGTCGGATAAAACATCCGCCAGTTCGGATCATACTGTTTGAGGCCGATGCCCAGCTCATTATGAAAGAGAATCGGTTCCTGCAGATCCTTGCGATTGAATTCTTTTCCCATATCAGCAACGATGACGACGGGGAATTCCAGCCCTTTGCTCTGATGAATGCTCATGATGCGGACGACGTCTTCTTTTTCACTGACCACCTTGGCCGGCGCCAGATCGAGGCCGTCTTCCATCATCTTGTCGATGAGCTGCAAGTAGCGGAAAAGGCCGCGGAACCCGGCATCTTCATACTGCTGTGCCCGGTCATAGAGGGCCTTCAAGTTGGCCTGGCGAACGTCACCGCCAGGCATAGCACCGACAAAGTCGACGTAAGCCGTATCGGAATAGAGCCGCTGAATCAGTTCGGCCACGCCTTGACGCCGGCTGTAGGTCCGCCAATCTTCAAACTGGACGATAAACTCTTCGATGTCTTCCCGCAAGGGATCATCCTCGTCCAGCGATGCCGAAAAATCAGGCAGGTTCTGCCACAGCGTCCCGTCGCCAATGAGGCGAAGTTCGGCTAAGGCCGTTTCATCGAGGCCGACCAAGGGCGAACGCAGCACGGCAGCCATGGGAAGGTCCTGTTCGGGATTGTCGATGCAGCGCAGAAGGGCCAGCATAACCTGCACTTCGACGGCGGCAAAATAGCCCCCTCGCTGCTCGGCATACGACGGGATTCCCCGTTCCTGCAAGGCTTGTATCAATTTATCGGCTTTATTTTTCATCGAACGGACAAGGATGACGATGTGGCGATAGGATAAAGGCTCCAAGGCACCGTCTTTTCGAGCTGCCATCTTTCCTTCTTCCAAAAGCTCACTGATGCGGGCTGCGACGAAGCGGGCCTCCTGTTCAAAAGCCGTCAGGCCCTCATTGTCGCCGGACGTATCGACTACATCGACTTCCGTAGGTCCGCCCAGCCACGACGGATCTTCAGGTGCTGTCCGACCGGCATAGAGCATTTCTCGCTCGCCATAATCCATGCCGGCAGCATCGACTGTCATGGCCCGGGCAAAGACGTCGTTTACCGTATCGAGGATGATCGGTGCGCTGCGGAAATTCCGCCCCAAATCGATGCAGCGCTGACCGGCATCGGCATCGCGGCTGAAGGTGCGGTATTTATTCATGAACAGCGTCGGATCGGCCAGGCGGAAGCGATAGATGCTCTGCTTGATATCGCCGACCATAAAGCGATTATCATCCGATGAAACGAGGCGGGCAATCAGCTCCTGTACGCCGTTCGTATCCTGATACTCATCGATGAGGACTTCTTCATACTGGCTGCGCAGCTCTTCTGCTGCAGCCGAACGCAGGGGATTGTCCGGCGTCGCTTCCGGGCTGAGGAGTATTTTTAAACAGAGGTGCTCGAGGTCACTGAAATCGAGCCAGCCTTTTTCCCGTTTGGCTTGAGAAAAAGCTTTGGCAAAATCTAAGGTCAAGGTGACCAAACCGTCCATGATGGGCTTCATAATCCGAATCCCGTCGAGCCATTCTTCAGACGTTGCCGAAAAATAGACGGGCTGCAGGGTTTTCGTAACGTCTTTCTTGACACTGTCGCGAAGATCTTTGCACTGTTCCCAAACAGCCTTATCTTCGTCAGATAAACCGCGCAGCGTCTTTAACCGGGAAAATTCAACGGCATTGATCCGAAGTCTGAGGCCTTCCCAGCGCTCTTCACCGGCCGCTTCTTTAAGCCCTTCCTGTTCCGAGGAAAATTGCTCACAGGCAGCCTCAAAAACATCTCGTTGACGAAGATGGTACAAGGCCCGTTCATAGATGGCGATGTCCTTTTTAAGGATTCGCCGCACAAAATCTTTGACCGGCTGTGCCCAAGGCAAATCGTCTATCGTCGTTTCAGGACCCGTTTCGTAGGCAAGCGCCGACGATTTCAGCCAGTGTTCCGGCCAGGCCAGGCTTCGGGCATAGGTATACATGCGGCTTACCGTATCCATCAGGACGTCATCGCCGCGGTCACTGCCGAACATATCCGCCAGAGGATACAGGACGGATGCCCTTTCTTCGTCTTCATAATAGGATAAAAAGACGTCGGCCAGCACTTGACGGCGCAGGAGGTTCAATTCTTCCTGACCGGCAATGGAAAAATTCGGATCCAGATCGATGGTATAGAAATATTTGCGGATGACGTACTGGCAGAAAGAATGAAGGGTCGAAATATGGGCCGACGGCAATAAGGCCAACTGCCGTTCAATTCGCGGATCCTTCGTCTCCGACAGGGCCTTCATCAGCGCCTGTCCGACGCGGTCCCGCATTTCAGCAGCCGCGGCATTGGTAAAGGTAACCACCAAGAGTTCCGTAATGTCGATGGGATAGGTCTTATCCAAGAGGCGGCGAATGATGCGCTCGACCAGGACGGCCGTCTTCCCCGATCCGGCAGCTGCCGATAGGAGCAAAGTCTGTTTTCGGCTGTCAATGGCAGCCTGCTGTTCATTAGTCCACGCCATGGTCGTCACCTCCTCTGTCAAAAATCGTCTTTATCATCTCAGCCGTATCTTCTTGACCGGCCGCATCATAGGCATTGCCGGCCATCGAAAGATCGAATCGGCAAACCGCCCGATACGGGCAGTACTGGCAGGGCGTCTGCTGCTTCAGCATGACCGGGTGAATCGAAATATCGCCGTCGCCGATACCGCCGGCCAAATCCTGAAGTTTCTGCGAAGCCCAAGCCAAAAGATGACTCCAGCCGGCTTCGTCGTAAACGCTCTTCGACTGGTCGCTTAAGGTACCGTCTTTCTTGAGCCGTAAATTTAAAAAGTCTGAAAAGCCCTGCATGGACCGATCCAACTGCTTCATGACGTCTCCGTCATCGAGATAAAATCCGGTCAGCTTCCCTTTAGCATCGTACTGCTTCTTTTTCTCGGCCTCGTCGATGCGGTACGACAGGGAGACTTTGTCATTGCGGACGTAGCAGTAGAGCACAGCTGCCGGGACGGCGCCGTCTCCGATATTGAGGAGGGCGACGAACATATAGGTCAGGAGCTGCAGTTCCAGGCCCATAAAAATCTGGCTGATATCGAGCTGCTTCCGCCCCGATTTATAGTCGATGACGACGACATAGGTCCGATCCTCCTGCCGCAGCATATCGATGCGGTCAATCTGTCCTGTAATGACGACATCAAGGCCGCTCTTCAAGGTAAAATGAAGGGCTTCCCAAGGACTGCCCGGCCGGCCGAAGGATTTTTCCAATCCTGTCATCCGGAATCCCGAAGCCGCACTGAAGGCACAGAGGTGACGGACCGTGCGGGTCAGGGTTTGAATGAGTCGTTCTTTAATCTGCGAAAAATAAGCATTCGACATGAGGATGTCATGCTGAACCTGCGGCGCCAATTCATCTGTCGCCTGTCGGCAAATAGCCGGAACGTCCTCATCGGGAATGTCCTGCCACTGCTTCTTTTCCCAAAGCAGTTTCTCACCGATGATGCGCAGTGCCCCATGAACCAGCATTCCTAGGTCCGGGGCGGCAAACTGATAGCGCCGTCGTTCCTCTAAATTGAGGCCATAACGGGAAAAATAGGCAAAGGGACAGTTGCGGTACTGCTCAAATTTAGTCACGGATCCACGCAGTGTTCCGTCCGGTGCAAACAGACGGCGCACCAATTTTTCCGACAGGGTAACCGGTAAATTCGTATGGAACAGCCCCTGTACGGAACGGACGGCCTGATGACGCCAGCCGTGCTGCCAGGCCCAGTCATAGAGAGCCCACCAGGTCCCATCTACGGTCTGGCCATCGAGAACGGGCCGAAGCTTGCCCGGCAGGTAATGAAGCCCTGCCGGCAGGGCCAATACAGGCTTTTCTTCTTGTGAGAAATCCATGGCATCATCCTGTCGAATGACATCTTCCACATAGCCCTTATCACAGAGCTGATGAATCCACGACGCTTTTTCCACGGCACTGCCGTCATCGTCGGCAACCATATAGGAAATGACGAAGCGCTCACCGGCTCGGGTCGCTGCCAGATAGAACAGGAACCGTTCCTGAAAGGAACGAAATCGGCTCCCCGGTCCGAGAACGATGCCGAGGTCCGCCAAGCTGCGCCGTTCTTTATCACTGAACAAGCCTTCTTCACTGCTGTGCTGCGGAAAAATCCCGTCGTTGACGCCGCATAAAAAGACGACAGCCGCCTGCATCGTGTAACCTCGTTCTACCGACGTAAGGGTTACGTGGTCCAAGGTAGGCGGAATGAGGCTGAATTTCAGCGTCGCCAAACCGCCTTCGATGATTTGGGAAAATTCGTCGATGTCGGTCACATCATCGCCGCAGAGGTCGACGATTTCGGAAAGAAATTCCATGATTCGCTTCCAAACCTGTTCGTGCTCTTTCCCGTCTTCAGTCCGTCCTGACGCTTCATCGTCTTCCTGCCATTGGCGAAGGGCTGAGGGAACGCCAAGGGTCCGAAGCCATTGATACAAAAGGGTACACCAATCTCGGAGACTATGCGTTTCCTGAGCATTCTCCCAGGCCGGTATCAAGATATCCCGCACAGACTGGCAAATGGTCTGGATTCGCTGGAGATGAACTTCTTCCCGTTCATCGATGATGGCCTGTCCTTCATGGCGGCGTCCATAGTTCCACTCCTTGCCGCTCAGCCAATGATAGCCCTGTATCCCGTAAGCCAGGCAGTAGTTTTCCAGGTCGTCGACATCGTGACGGCTGATGGGGAATAGGTCGCTTTTAAGCAGTCGGAACAAGGCTTCATGAGACCAGCGACTGCGAAAGACGCTGAGCAGCGCTGAAATGGCTTCAGCTGCCGGATGGCTGGTCATGGGCCGCCGATAGTCACTAAAGACGGGAATCCCGTAGCGGCGAAAAATCCGTTCGACCCGATTATGATACATATCGCTCGACCGGGCCAAGACGAGAAAATCCCGATATCTCCGACCTTTACGGCACTGGCGAACGATTTCTCGGGCGACACTTTCGATTTCTCCGTCTTTATCCTGACATTCCCAAACGGATAAGGCCGATACCGGCTGAGATTGGGCCGCCGGGACAGGCTGGAAGAAGTCATCCTGAAATGCCGTCAATGCCTTTTGCGGCCCTTCGGGGACGACGGCCGTTTCCAGGTGAGGAAAGAGACTCTGTAAATCGCGGTATACCTCATAAGCCCGGTGGAAGAGAGCCGTTTCCCGCCGCTGCTGCTGAAGATGCTCGGCATCGATAGTCAGGGTAATGGTCAGCTTATCAGTCACCGTCTCAATTTGCTGCAGAATGTCCATCTGCTGCGGTGTAAACCATTGAAACCCGTCGACCCATACGCGGGCGCCCTGCAAAAAGGCATACTTGTCGACAGATTTCGCCAACAGCGTCATCGTATCGTCGGCTGAACCGAAGTGGTCGCTCAAAAAAGTCTGATACATCTCATACAACAGGGCCATATCCTGCAGTTTATGGGACAATGTCGGGCTGGAAACGGTATCAGCCGCCTTGCGCAAGTCCTCTGAAGACACGCAAAAAGAGCGGCATTCCCCTAAAAATCTGCCGGCCGTATCGGCAAAATTAGGCTGCCGGGCAGCCGTCTGCAAGAGAGAAAAATCCTTTTCCCCTTTGTGGAGCAGGCGCTGCAAAATTACCTTCCGGGCCAATTCTGACAACGAAGCATGAGAAAGGCCCTGCTCTTGAAAGACGTTATAAGCCAAACGGGAAAAGCCGACTACCTCAGTCCCTAAAAAGCCCTTGCCCTTCGAATGTTCGGCCAAACGCCGTTCAGCGCCGTATGTCGCCTGGTCAGGAACCAGGAGCATGGCCTTGCCGCCGGCAGATTCCCAGGCCTGCAGCTCTCTAAAACAGTGGGACGACTTGCCGCTTTCGGCCTTGCCCAACAAAATGGTAACTGCCATAAAAGTGCCTCCTTACGCCAATCTGATCTATCCTTATTATACCCGATTTCCACTGGAAAAGAACAGATAAAGTATTTTTTCTGCCCACAGGGGAATCTAAAAAATAAAGGGACTGCCGCCACTGCGATAGTCCCTTATCGGTCAAACAAAAGCTATTCAATTAATGAAACGCAGCACAGGCGGTCTTTAAGAAGGGCAGCCGTTTGCCAAGGCCTGTCCGCAACGGTTGGATCCATTTGAGATCATAAGGTTCAAAGACGACCTTACGATAGGCTTCGATATCAAGGGGAGTCCCGTCCCAATCGGAATGGATGGCACCGTTCTGCTTGATCAGGATGTCGTAGAGGATGTCGTATTTCTTGCCGTCCTTTTCATCTCGCTCAATCACTGTGCTGTAGGGCAGGGTCTTATGATAAGTCAGTTCCATGCCCTGATAATCGAAATGGAAACCGCAGCGCATGCGGCAGCCGTCAAGGCCCGTATACTCTGCAACGTTTTTTAAGTCGTGAAGAATCTGATCATTTTCTTCTTCATATAAGTTTTCCGGCGTCGTTTCCGTATAGTCAAAACGGAACTGAATCGACGCACCGTCGATTTTGATAAAACGATCCAAATAGGGTTTTAGCTGGTCGACAGGATATTTCTTATACAATACGCAGTTGATTCGGAAAGGAACGGCCAAGCGCGTCAAGAGCTGATCATTCGATTCTTCTACATAGTGCTGCATATGGCGTGATACGTTGATGCACGTAATTTTATGCCGATTCCGCTGTGTAAAAGCGACGATATCGTCTTCCGTCTGCGATTCAAAGACCGGAAGCGTTGTATTAATATATACCTTATGTGTCACGGGAATGCAGTCCAGCATGCGCTGCAGCGATTCCATGTCAGCAAAGGGTTCCCCACCCGTAAAGACAAAATCACATGAAGGCGTGATGCTGTCCATCAAGCGAATACTCCGGCAGATAGCTTCTTCCGAAAAGCCGGTCATATCTTCATATTCAGCCTTATTGATACAAAAAGGACAATGGTTATGGCAATTGTAGGGCACAAAAATAGTAACCGTAGCGCCTCCATCGCGCGTTTTATATGGGTAGGCCACACGTGGCACTGTCGTTGCCGCCATACTGATTGTTGTTTGCATTCTTTTTCGCCTCGAATCATGGATAAGATCCCAAGCTGTTCCCACACTGCTGCAATTGAAAAGGAAAGATTTTTTCATTTCACAACAGACAATCTTGTGACCCGAATGTAGTATCCATGCCTATTGTACCATAAAAGTCCATTTCTGCAAATGCATGTGGTATATTCTCGTTTTGCATGATTTTTATACCAAACAATTCACATCGAAGACAATTTTCCATTTACAGCAACATACTGCCTGCCGTCAGTCCAAGGCCTGGCTGATTTCACCGGCCGTCTTGGTAACGGCTTCGATGACAGTCTCCCGATTGGCATCTGCCACCCGTTCAGCCGGACCGGACACGCTGATGGCCGCGACGATGCGGCCGCCGCGAAAGATAGGCGCAGCTACACAGGACATGCCGAGTTCGACTTCTTCCCGTTCAATGGCATAGCCACGGCTGCAAATCTCTTCGAGCTCCGGAATAAGATCCTTCCAGTCCGTAACCGTGTATTCCGTAAACTTTTTCAGGGCACAGCCTTCATAGGCCTGACGATATTCTGCGGAAAAAGCCAGTAAACACTTGCCCGATGCCGAACAGTAGGCCGGGCGCACGGCACCAATCGGCGGTGCCGTATCGATCGTCCGGGGAGATTTAATCTTTTCCAGGATAATGTGCTGCGGATAAGCGGCCCCATTATGGGCAAAGGTCGTAATGTGCACCCCTTCGTTGCATTGCAGGGACAGGGCCTTGGCATAGGGATAGGCTACTTTATGAAACTTATCTTTTTCACGAAACAGCATGCCCAGTGCGTAGGCCTGAAGTCCGAGCCAATACATCCCCGTTTCCTCATCCTTTTGGATAAATCCGCGGTGTTCCAGTGTCTCCAGCGTGCGGCTGACCGTACTTTTATGGAGTTCCATGACTTTACTGATGCGCGTTACGCTGAGGGGTCGCTCTTCTTTTAAAAAAAGCTGCAAAACGGCCAGTGCCCGGTCAATGGATTCAATCATACTCGCTCCCCCGATCCGGCGTCATGGCGACGCCCAGAATAATAATCTTAATTATATGGGATGGACCCATAATGTCAAGCCAAAAGTCGCAAAGGCTTCGTCCTGGCGACGGATCAGTGGCTGGCGGCCTCGCCTTTAATCAGTCCTGACCGGTTGTGATCGTAGAGACACTTCGACAATTTCCGAATCAGGTCGTCACATTCCAAATTGCAGCTCCAGCTCTTGGGAATGGCTTTATCACCAAAGATGGTCCCCATGATATTCCCGCAGATAGCCCCGCAGGTATCGCTGTCTCCATCCTGGTTGCAGGCCATGAGAACGGCTTCTTTCAGCGTTCCTGTCTTGAGCACGCAGTAGACGGACAAGGCCAGGGCCTCATCGGCTTTTTTCCCGAGACCGATTTTTTTCATGGACCGGACGGGGTTGCGGTCCGTAACGGCCTCATCGATGGACCGAAGAAGCAGCTTCAAAAGACGCGTTCCCTCAGCATCACGCTGCAGGAGGTGGAGCGCCCCGCCGAGGGCCGTACTGATGTCCTTTCCGGCTGCCAAGGACGCAATGATGGCGCTTATCGTCGCCGTCGACAAGAATGCCCGGGGATTGCCATGAGTCAGGCTGGCTGCCTGACAGCCGACGGCAAAGGCCTTTTCCGGATCGCCTTCATAAAAGAGTCCGATAGGAGCCGCCCGCATAACCGTACTGTTGCCGCCGCTGTGATTGAGCGTTTCCTCACGGGACAGTTTTTTCCCCGACGCCAGGGCCGTCAAGCAGGTTTTCCCCGGAGACCGGCGGGCAAAAAGAGCCTGTTCGCCCATCATGTCATAGTCAAAGGAAACTTCATGGGCTTGGCGATTCATCCACTTTTCCTGTTCCGGGCGAATAATGCGCTCGGTCTGCGTATAGTACCAGCGCATATAAGACCGGTACAGCCCCTCTGCCGGTTCCAGTCCGTCATGATCGGCCCACAGCATTCCGTCAGCCGTAAATAAGGAAAGCTGAGTATCATCCGAAATGATACTTTTATTGCCGTTCTTTGCCGACTTTAACACCGTGCGCAATCCATAAGGGCCGTACTTCTTATGAATCGTCTTTAAATCGTCTTTACCAATGACAAAGCCCAAGGCATCGCCGACGGCTCCGCCCAACATACAACCCATAAATCGATTCAATCCATCCATGCAGCTCACTGCTGCTAAAAACACAGAATACAGGAGAGCTTTTGTCCTATAACAAGATGTTCGCAACGAAGGCAGATGTATCCTCCATATGCAGTTGTTTCCCCCGAAGTGAAGAGATTTGCCAATCCTTACACGGACGCGGTCTTCCGATCTATGTCTGCAGAGGCAGCAGCAGTTGTCCCACCTTTCTCAATTTATAAAGTCACACGCAGCTCAAGGGCCTCTGCCTATGCTTGAACTTTGCTCCATATGGAATAAAAAAAGTTGCTCCGATGTTCCATATGCCGTGCCAATAACGCTGCCCTCTGTAGAGAGGACCCCGTCCATTACCCGTTCTACTCACAATCTTTACAACTTCATATAAATAGTATATAATTATAAATTTATACTTACATTATACAGGTTCTGAGAGAATTTTGCAAATAAAAAGGATGACCAACACAAAAATTTTGGTCATCCTTTTGTCTTTTATTGTAAAAAATTATTTACCGGCCATGGAGAGGTGATTCATTCCATCAAGACCATCGACGGCCTTCTTAATCGTCCCTGCCAATCCCTTCATCTTGCTTTCGGCAATGGAGCAAATGCCCAGGCGCACGCCTTCGGCTAAGGGAACGGCAAAAATAAGATCCTCTTGAAGAGCCTGACAAAGGGCCATCGATTGATCCGTCGGAACGGAAATGAAAAAACCGCCCTGATAAGGAACGTGCTGCAGACCGCAGCGTCTGGCTTCCTCAACGAAAATGGCTCCGCGGCGGTGAAGCTTATCGGCAAAAGCCAGGCGTTCGGCATCGAGGCGGGCTTTCAAATCCCGGTCACCGCGAATTTCCGTCAGCAGCGTCATGGCCGCCCGGTTGACATTGGACCAGGCCGTCCGGGCCGAATACTTTCCAAGGTCAGAAAATTCATCGATGACAGCCTTATCCGACGATAGGCCGATAAGGGCGCCGGCACGCTGACCATACAAAGTGTACCCTTTAGACATACTGAAGGCAAACATAGAAAAGATATGTGCCGGAAGATTTGAGAACTGCTTCATAAAGGAGCGCACCTTATTTTTTTCGCCGGCATAGGCGATGTAGGCAATATCGATGAGAAGGCTCAGGCGTTTCCCCTGCTTTTCATGGAAACGACAGACGTCGAGGACTTGGCTCCATTCTTCATCGGACAAGGCAAATCCCGTCGGGTTGTTGGCCGGTGTATTGAGGATGATGAGCAGCGAATCCTGGCGTTCCAAGATCTGCGATACAGCCTCTGAAAAAGCAGGGACATTAAAATGACCGTCTTTATCAATCATGGAAAAAGGTTCAAGGCGTCGACCGATTTCCTGACACAAGGCATCGTAAATATTCCAGCGCCAATTCGTTGTCAGAACCGTGTCACCGACTTCCGAATAGTTGGCAATGGCAATATGGATGGCCCCGGTACCGCCAGCCGTAGCCACAGCATCGGCATAGCCTTCCGGGCGGCAGTCTTCAAAGGCCTCTGCAATGGCCCCCTGACGGTAAGATTCTAAACCCAAAGGCGGTGCGTAAGTGATGAAATCACGCATCGGCAGCGCCCGGTAGAGCTCTTCAACGACGGGCAGACAGGCCAGCTGCTCATCATCACCGGCATAACAACCGATAGCGGCATTGACGACGCGCTCCGTTCCATACCGGCCTGCCGCTTCCCGCGCGGCGGCACTGGCGGAAAACACGACGTCACGCAAAACCTTTCCTTCTCTGCTTGCTGCTGCCATTATCGTCATATTAAAGTCCCCTCTCTATCTATCCATTACCCCTTCAGTCACGCCAAAGGTTCCGATGTTCTGCATTATAGCACCGGAGCCGTCATTTTTACATAGGAAAGGGCGCAAAATACTGTATACATAAGAGGTATATTGTATACAGTATTTTCAAGGCCGGGAAATTTCTTTTTTCTGGCCGTCATCGGCATAAAAAGTCCCTTCTTTTATCCCTTTGACAGCTAAGAGGTCGCTGACGACTTCCGCCGCATCCAAGTGGGATGCCGCCATCAGTTCCAGGTCTATTTCTGCAAATGGCTCCTCATCATCACTGCGGTTGCGGAAGGTCTTGATGTGCAGCTGATGGTCGCGGATAAAATTCGACAATTTCCGGGCTTGGCCGATATTGTTCTTCATGACCACATGCATGACGTATTTTTCCCTGAGCTGGCCGTCCAGACGGGCATCTAAGCGGACGAAGACGGTCAGGACCAAAAAGATAAGCACCGTCGCAACAATAGCCACGACGAGATAGCCCGCACCGACGACGAGGCCGATGGCCGATACAGCCCAGATGCCGGCCGCTGTCGTAAGCCCGCGGACACTGCGGTCCTTCTGATTGGCAAGAATTGTCCCGGCTCCGATAAAACCGACGCCCGATACGACCTGGGCAGCAATTCGACCGGGATCGGCATTTCGGTATCCAAAGTCAAAATAGTATTCCATGGCAATATTAATCGATATAATCATGCAAAGACAGGAGCCGACGCAGACCAGCGTATGAGTCCGAAGTCCGGCCGACTTGCTTTGGGACTGCCGTTCATAGCCGATAATGGCACCGAGGACAAGAGATATTATCAATCGAATAATGCTGTCTTCCGTAGAAATCATAAATACTTCACTTCTTTCAAAACATTTTTATCCGTAAAAAGCATCGTATGTGGTATGATTAGGCTGTAAAAATTCCCATTTACTCATCTACTTTTACGGATTCGCGGCCCCAAAAAGGTTCCATGTTATGAGCCGCCCCGAATGGTGATCGGTTTCAGGTTCCGGTGCGTCTCTTGCGTTATCGCTTCCTTTTTATCAACTCAGGGAACTGGATGATATTATCCTGCTTTCCTTCTAAGAGGTCTACCAATTTTCGCATCTGCTTGCGGACCAATCCTTTCAAGATGACCGTCTCATGTTCACCGGCACCGGCTTCTTCCCTGTCAAAATAGTTCTTTACGAATACCAATAACATCATTAAACCTTCGTCAATTTTCCGTTCTTTTTCTTCGTTCGTCATCGAATCATCTCCTCTCTGACAGTTTCAGGAAACAGAAAGATTTCTCTGTTCGGATGGCTGTTAAGAAAATCAATGGGACGCTGCCGAGAACCCGGCGAAAAAATTTATGATGAAATCATAAAAAGCAAGACTCGGTTCTATCCACAGTGTACCATATTCGATACCGTCTCGTCAGGGCCATTCCAAATTGATAAGAGCCATTATTTTCAGAATATTTTTTACATCCGTTAAGAAAACGTTATAATATCAATATAGTATATAAAAGCAGTCGGAACAAGCGCTTCGTTTTTCACTGCCCTTAAGAAAGAAGGTCATGAACCATGAATCGATTCATTTATTTCGATAACCTGCGAAGCTTATCGATCATATTGACCCTGGCCGCCTTATTACTGCCGCTGGGAACGGTCTTTTATGAACAGAGCACGGCCATTGCCATTGCCGTCATATTTTTTATCAGTGCCTATTTCGGCGCATCCAAACTGCGGATACGGACGATTTCCTTTTTCCTGAAAGATCGTTGGCACCGACTGGGCCTGCCGATGATCGTCTTGGCGCTCTTTGGCATTGAAGAAAAAATAGTGACCGGCACCCTGCCCGCCCTATCGTGGGCCCTGGCCTGGATGCTCATCTTACTAGCCTTGCTGAGCCTGGTAAAGAAATTGGCTCACGGATTTTTACAGCATCGAAAACTCGCTCCGCCGTCCCTTCCTTTTCTCGCCTTGTTTTTCATATTATTGGCAGCGGCCTTATACGGCAGTCAGCGCTTCCTGCCTCAATCGCTGATGATTCCTTACCTCGCTGTCATCCGCCCCGATTGGTTGATTCTGTCCTTGTTTTCCTTCATCTTGGGACTTCAAGCCTTTCGCAGTCAATGGTTTACGGCTAAGGGCTACATGCCCGGGAAGGGAAGTTTCATCGCCTTTATCGTCGTCCTCATGGCAGGCAGCCTGACGATGAGCGGTACGATTCCGTCCCCTCCCTGGCTGTCCGCCCTCTTAGCAGCGGCCCTTCCTGTGACGGCCATATTGGGACTGACGGCTTTCTTTCATCAGTATGGCAGCAGCCACCGCCCATGGTCGCACAGCCTTCACCGCCTTGGCTACGCCTTGTTCTTCATCAGTGAACCGATTATCCTCCATACGGCCTGGTTTCTCCATCCCCTGGCAGCCGCTTCCTGGCTGAAGACGCTTTTGACCGTGCTGATTCTTGTCGTTTACAGTTATCTCCTTTGCCGATATGCATTGCTCCACCTATCATGCTTTAAAAGCAAGGGGTAATTCGTATAGCGACTAGCCCGTGCAGGTCATCTATGCTATGATATATCGTAAGTTTATTTTTTTAGTCACCCTAAGGAGAGTGCCTCATTGGATACACTATTACAACTCATGGAATCGTACGGCTATATCGCGCTTTTTATCGCTATGGTCTTAGAAAATGCTAATATTCCCATTCCCAGTGAAGTCGTACTGGGCTTTGCCGGTTTTCTTATTTCTCAGCAAATATTCACCTTCTGGACGACCTTCATCGTCGCCTGTCTGGCCGGTCTCGTCGGATCCGTCCTCAGTTACTGGCTCGGTTCTTACGGCGGCCGTCCCCTTCTGTTAAAGTACGGCAAGTACATCTTCTTTAACGAGCACAAATTTCAGATGGCAGAAAACATGTTCAACAAGTACGGCGGAGCTGCCGTTCTCATCTGCCGCTGCCTGCCCGGCGTCCGTACCTTCATCTCGTTCCCGGCCGGTGTCGCCCGCTATCCCTTCTGGAAATTCACAATTTTCACGATCATCGGTACCATCCCCTGGACGCTGCTTCTCGTATGGGCTGGTTCGATTTTGGGAAGTCATTGGCGAGACCTCATCCAATACAACCACATCTTCCTCATCGTCATTGCCGTCGTCTGTGTCATCGCAGCCGCCGTCTATATCTGGCATAAGCGCCGTCGGAGAAATGCAGCATGAAACAATGGCTATATGAAAATCGCTACGGCCTTACCGTCGCCTTGGTGGCAGCAATTATCTTGCTGCCATTTTTAGGTGCTGTCCCCCTTACCGATCCGGACGAACCGGTATACGGCGAAACGGCCCGAGAAATGCTGGCCGCCGGCGACTGGCTGTCGCCCCGAATTTTTGGCAGCTATTGGTATGATAAACCGCCTTTCTTTTACTGGCTGGAAATGATTTCCTACAGCATCTTTGGCGTCACGAACTTTGCCTCCCGCCTGCCCAGCGCCCTGGCCGCTATGGCGACGACGATGTACGTCTATGCTGCCGGCCGCGACGTATTCAACAAACCCATCGCCGCCTTATCTTCCCTGCTGCTGGTATCAAGCTTCGGCTTCATGTACATCGGCAAGGCCGCCGTCACCGACATGACCCTCGTCCTGACCTTGACGGTCGCCCTGATGTCCTTCTACCGGAAAAAATACTATACGGCCTATATCTTCTGCGGCCTGTCCTTGTTGGTCAAGGGCCCGATCGGTTATGCCTTTCCGGCCTTCATCATGCTGATCTATATCGCCTGCACCCGCCAATGGCCGCTGCTAAAAGAAATGAAGATTCCCCAGGGGATTCTCTTGGCCTTTGCCGTCGGCCTTCCCTGGTACGTCCTCATGTATAAAGTCCACGGTGAAGTCTTCCTGGACACCTTCATCGGCTATCACAACTTCACTCGCTTTGCCGCTCCGGAACACCCGGGCCAGAACAGCCTCTTCTTCTTCATTCCCGTCTTATTGGCCGCTATGATGCCTTGGACGATCTATCTCGCCCCGGCCATGCGGCGGCTGTTCAAAAAGCGCGATCCTTTCCGCGATCCGCTCCACTTCTGTCTCATATGGGCCGGGTTCATCTTCATCTTTTTCTCCCTTTCGAAGACACAGCTCGTCACCTATATCGCCCCCATGTTTCCGCCGACGGCGTATCTCATCGGCTGGTACTGGTACCGCGGTTACATCGAGCGGTCTTTTCCCCGCTCGCTCCTGGCCGCCTCGTATCTGCTGGGAATCCTGCTCTTAGCCTGTAATGCCATCCCCCTGAGCGCCGGTGCAGAGTTCTTCCGCCCGACTATCGCCTGGGTATCGGGTGGTCTTGCTGCCGCCCTCTTCCTGCCGACCTACTTTTTATGGCACCGCCGCTATCAGGCGGCCTTTATCGCAGCCGCCGTCACGATGGTACTCTTTTCCTGGGCTCTTTTCGGCGCCGTCATCCCGGGACTTAAGAGCCATATCACCTCCTATGATACGGCCCAAATCCTGCCCGATGTCTACGACGGCCATTCCCGACTGTACGTCGAAAAATTTCTCCGCCCGGGCATTACCTACTACAGCGGAATGTACGGCGAAGAATGGGATCCCGTAAAAAACCCGGAACTGGAAACCCTGCTAACGCAGGACGATAAGATTTTCCTCATCATGTCCAAGGCGACCTTCCATAAGCTGGCCCATTCGAAGCCTTTAATCGACCGCTTCGGCATTGCCGGCGAAACGCCGTCACAAGTCATCCTCATCAATCACCCATAGGAGGTACGTATGAAACAGTCATCCCTGCTTACTCTCATCTTTGCAGCAACTTTTCTGTTTCTGGCAGCCGGCATTTCGGCCTTGGCCGTTACCGACCCTGTCGAGTCCAATTACGCCTTGACGGCCCTTGAAATGGTTCATAGCGGCGACTGGATTTCACCTCAGATTTACGGTATCTATTGGTACGATAAACCGATCTTTCTCTATTGGCTCCTGAGCCTGTCCTACAGCATTTTCGGTGCTGCGGACTTTGCCTCCCGCCTGCCGACGGTCCTCTTCGGGGCTGCGTCGTGCACCCTAGCCGCCTGGTTCGCCCTGCGTCAGACCGGACGAACGGCAACGGCCCTTCTCTTTTCGGCCATGACGGCGACGTCCCTGGCCGTCTGGCTCATCAGCCGGTCAGTCATCACCGATCAGCCTTTATTTTTCTTTAGCGGCGCAACTTTATTCTTTGCTTATATCGGCCTGACAGAAGCAAAAAAAAGTTACATCATCGCAGCCTACGTCATGGCTGCCGGAGCGGTTCTCACCAAAGGGCCTGTCGGCATCGTCCTGCCCGGCCTGTTTTTACTTGTCTTTGCCCTCATCCAAAAGAATAGGGACTACGCCAAAAGGCTCTTCCCTCCGGTCGGCATCATTCTCTTCCTACTCCTCGTCTTCAGTTGGTACGGCCCCATGTACAGCATCCACGGCCAGGCTTTCATCGACGGTCTCCTCGGTTTTAACAACGTCGTAAGAGCCACCGTATCAGAGCACCCGCAAGACAACGTCTGGTACTACTATCTGGTCCTCGTCCCGGCCAGTCTTCTGCCATGGACCGGTCCCTCGCTGTACGGCTTATGGAAACGCCGCCGTCACGATGATGTCTATGTCTTCATGGCCGTGTGGGCCATTGGAACGGTTTTATTCTACAGCCTCATGGCCACCAAGTATCCGACCTATACCTATATTGCCAATTGGCCCTTACTCTATTTCGGTGCCTTAGAAATCCAGTCTTGGAATGACAATGACAGCCACCGGCCTTGGCTCATCGCCCTCATTCCGGCCATCTTGTACAGCCTGCTCTTTGCTTCCTTGAACTTCTTTACCGACAAGGCGCCCTTTGCCGTCGACGGACTCATGATGCTGACCGTATTCATCGCCGTCATGATCATCCTGACCCTCCTTGCCTGGTGGCAAAAGGCCTATATCGCCCTGCCGATCCTCATTACGGCGACGACGGTCGTCACCTATCTCATGGTGACCATCCAGGTATTGACGCCTTTTTATCAGTATCGTTCCGCCCAAAGCCTGCTTGCCATGGAAGCAACTGGCCAAGTCTACTTCTTTGAAGACTATCGGACCTCCTACCCCTATTACACCGGAAAAACAGCTATTTGGACAGCACCGGAAGTATACGACGAAAACACCAAGCTAAAGCGAGACGCCGTCTGGTCTAAAAAACATCTCTATCCGACCGAAGAAGAAGGATCGGTCCTCAACCGCTTGGAAAGCCGTCAGCCCCTGACCCTGGTCGTTCCCAAGAGCCGCTATCAGGACTACCTGGCATCGAATTTCTTCCCCCTGACCCGCGAAACCGCTCAAATCGGCTCGTACTATATCTTTACGACGGCGCCATAGCCGAAAAGGAGTATCATGAAAAATCTTATTCAGACACTTTGCGATTACCATGAACCGGATGTCTTCAATCCCTGGGCAGACTACGACGCACAGTGCGATATAGGCCCCGAAGCTCCGGCCATCCGCTGCCGTCAGCTCGAGGACTACCTGAACCCCCGTCTGAACCGCGCCCGTATCGTCCTCATCGCTGAGGCAGCAGGCTACCAAGGCTGCCGCTTTACGGGAATCCCCATCACCTGCGAACGGATGCTCCTCGATGAGCATAAACAGATTTCCTCATCCATCATTCTCGGCCGCCGGGGAGAACGGACGAGCCGTCCTGACTGCCCCTTCATGACCAGTCGTCCCCAGCAGGAAAAGGGCATGAATGAACCGACTGACACCTATGTCTGGGGAGCGGTCGTCGACAACGGTCTCGATCCCCAAGACGTCCTGCTGTGGAATATCTTCCCTTTCCATCCCCATAAAAAATCGCCCTTCTCCAACCGCACGCCGAGCGACAGCGAACTGGCAGCAGGCCTTTCTTATGCCAAAACCCTGCTTAATCTCTGCCGTCCGGACATCCGCGTCGCTGCCATTGGCCGAAAGTCGGCAGAAACTTTGGAAGCCGCCGGAATTCCCGCTCAGACCATGCGCCATCCGGCCAACGGCGGAGCCTCCCTCTTCAGAGAACAGTTTTCACGTTTTTCTCTTTGATATCCTTTAAAAATAACGATAAATTCGATTTTTACATTAAAATTATCAGTATTTTTGTTCATTTATTCAAAAAAGTCATTGCATCGCCCCTATAAATGGTCTATAATCATAAGTGCACCACAGTATCCACGAGCCCTCTCTCATACAGTGACGGCTCGTTTTTATATACGCAAAGGGGGACTTTCTATGAATAAAAAAATGCGCGATCTGCCGGCACCGCAAGGCCTGTATGATCCGTCATACGAACACGATGCCTGCGGCATCGGCATCGTGGCCAATATAAAAGGGATAAAATCATACAGCATTATCGACGACGCCCTTACGATTTTAGAAAACCTCCGCCATCGCGGCGCCGAAGGGGCCGATGCCAACAGCGGTGACGGCGCCGGCATCTTAGTCCAGATTCCGCACCAATTCTTCTGCCGTGAATGCGACGTCCTCGGCTTTTCGCTGCCCGACGAGGGCGACTATGGCGTGGGCATGATTTTTGCACATCGTTATAAAACATTTCGTAAGGAACAAATGAATGCCTTTGAAGACATCGTCCGTGCCGAAGGCCTTTCCATCCTCGGCTGGCGCGACGTTCCTGTCGACGAAAGCCTGATCGGCAATATCGCAAAAAAAACGTGCCCCCATTTTCTGCAGGTCTTTATCCGCAAAGACCCGGCCATGAAGACCCAAATGGATTTCGAACGGAAACTGTACGTCATCCGAAAATTAGCCGAAAAAGCCATCGTTCCCAAAAGCCGAGACCAGGGAACTGATTTTTATATCGCCAGCCTGTCGTCAAAGACCATCGTCTATAAGGGCATGCTGACGTCAGTCCAGCTGCGCCACTTCTTCCTCGATTTATCGGACCTGGACTTCATCACCTCCATGGCCCTCATCCACTCCCGCTTCAGCACCAATACCTTCCCCAGCTGGGCTCGGGCCCATCCGAACCGCTACATCGTTCACAACGGGGAAATCAATACCATTCAGGGCAACATCAACTGGCTCAATGCCCGGGAAGGCAAGTCAAAATCTACCTTCTTCCCGGATATGGAAAAAGTCTTCCCCGTCGTCGACGACACGGGCAGTGATTCTTCCATGTTCGACAACTGCTTGGAATACCTCTACATGACCGGCCATTCTCTGCCTCACGCCATGATGATGATGATTCCGGAACCTTGGGAACGGGATCCTTTGATGAGTCCCGAAAAACGCGACTTCTACCGCTACCACAACTTCATGCTCGAACCTTGGGACGGACCGGCGGCCATCGGCTTCTGCGACGGCACGGTCATCGGCGGCATGCTCGACCGGAACGGCCTGCGGCCGGGCCGCTATTACGTCACCCGCGACGACCGGGTCATCGTCAGTTCCGAAGTCGGCGTCGTCACCGTCCCGCCGGAAGACATTCTCTACAAAGGCCGCCTCGAACCGGGGAAGATGCTCCTCGTCGACACGAAGAAACAGCGCATCATCGGCGACGATGAAATAAAGCACGAAATCGCATCCGAACATCCTTATGCCGAATGGTATAAAGAACACATCACCAGCCTCGACGACCTCATGGCCAGCCAACCCTTGCCTCACAGCGAAGCCATCATCCCCTATGACTTAAAGGAACAGGAAAAGGTCTTCGGCTATACCCAGGAAGACATGGACAAGGTCGTCCTGCCCATGGCCCGTGACGGCCGCCACGCCATCGATTCCATGGGCGTCGACGTCCCCCTGGCCGTCCTCAATGACAGACCGCAGCTCTTATACGATTACTTCAAAGAAAATTTTGCCCAAGTCACCAATCCGGCTATCGACGGCGTCCGCGAAAAGACGGTCATGTCTTCTTCAATCATGGTCGGCAACGTAGCCAATATCATGGATCCCAATGAAGCCTCGACGGCAGCGTTGTACTTAAAGACGCCCATCCTGACCAATGAACAGATGGCAGTCATCAAATCGCTCATGACGCCCAAGCTCCACACGGCAACCTTATCCATGCTCTATCCCGTAAACAACGGCGCCGAAGGGATGGAAACCGCCATCGAATCCCTCTGTATCGACGCCTTAAAGGCCATCAAGAACGGAGCCAACATTCTGGTCTTATCGGACCGAGGCATTAATTCCCGCATGGCCGCTATTCCGGCACTCTTGGCCTCGGCAGCCCTGCACCACTACCTCATCGACAAGGCTGTTCGTTCCGACGTCGGTCTGGTCCTGGAATCGGGAGAACCGAGAGAAGTCCATCACTTCTGCACCCTCATCGGCTACGGCATTACGGCCATCAATCCTTATATCGCCTTAGAATCGATTAAAGAACTGATAGCCGGTAAAAAATTGCCCCATCTCGATTATGAACAAGCCCGGCAGAATTATATCGACGCTGCCGTAAAAGGCATCTTAGCCGTCATGTCCAAAATGGGGATTTCGACCATCCACAGCTACCACGGCGCCCAGATTTTCGAAGCCGTCGGCATCAGCCGTGACCTCATCGACAAGTATTTCTGCAACACTCCGTCTCCCATCGAAGGCCTGGGAATTGCCGAAATCGCAGCCGAAAACGCCTTGCGCCATAAAGAAGCCTACCACTCGGGAGACGCCTTGGACCGCGGCGATTTCTACCAATACCATAAGGGCGGCCAGCCCCATATCATCGATCCGGAAACGGTACAGCTGCTGCAGAAAGCCGTCCAGACCAATGACTATGCAGCGTATAAAAAGTACGCCGCTCACGTCAACAGAGAAACCATTTTCCGCCTGCGTGACCTCCTGGAATTTGAATATCCTGCCGGCTGCAGCATTCCTATTGAAGAAGTCGAATCGGCCGATTCCATCGTCAAGCGCTTCCGCACCGGCGCCATGAGTTACGGCGCCCTCAGCAAAGAAGCCCACGAATGCATCGCAACGGCCATGAACCGTCTGGGCAGCATGAGCAATACCGGCGAAGGCGGCGAAGATGCAGCCCGCTTCCATACGGAAAAGAACGACGGCATCAAGCAGGTCGCATCGGCCCGTTTCGGTGTCACCAGCGACTACCTCATCCACGCCGACGAACTGCAGATCAAATGCTCCCAAGGGGCAAAACCGGGAGAAGGCGGCCATCTGCCGGGCAATAAAGTCTATCCCGACATCGCCAAAACCCGTCACGCCACGACCGGCGTCGCCCTCATTTCACCGCCGCCCCACCACGATATCTATTCCATTGAAGACTTAGCGGAACTCATCTTCGATTTAAAGAATGCCAACCGCCAGGCATCCATCGGCGTAAAACTGACGTCCGGCGCCGGCATCGGCACTATCGCTGCCGGTGTCGTCAAGGCTAAGGCCGATTCCATCGTCGTCAGCGGCTACGACGGCGGTACCGGGGCCTCGCCGCGGACGAGCCTGCGCCATGCCGGCCTGCCCTGGGAAATCGGCCTGGCCGAAGTCCAGCAGACCCTTCTCCTCAACAGCCTCCGCGACCGGGTCACCTTAGAAGTAGACGGCAAGCTCCTCACCGGCCGTGACGTCGCCATCGCTGCCTTATTCGGTGCCGAACGGTTCGGCTTCGGCACGGCACCGCTGCTGGCTATCGGCTGCCACATGCTCCGCGTCTGCCACCTCAACACCTGCCCGTACGGCGTCTGCACACAGGACGAAAAACTGCGAAAACGCTTCAAAGGCAAACCGGAATACATCATCAACTTCATGCATTTCGTCGCCGAAGACCTGCGGGAAATCATGGCTCGCCTGGGCTTCCATACCGTAGAAGAAATGATTGGCCGCTACGACTGCTTAAAACAGCGGAATCATATAAGCCATTGGAAAGCCCGGACGGTCAATTTAAAGAATCTCTTGTACCGGCCGTATACGGATGCCTCCGTAGGCCATCACTTCACGACGCCTCAAGACCATAAGATCAATACGACCCTCGACATGTCCAAACTGGTCCGCATGTGCCGGCCGGCCCTGGAACAGCAGAAGCATATCCGCGCCCGCCTGCGCATTAAGAATACGGACCGCGTCACGGGGACCATCCTCGGCAGTGAAATCACCAAAGCCTACGGGGAAAAAGGTCTGCCGGAAGATACGATCATCCTATCCTTCGTCGGCTCTGCCGGCCAGAGCTTCGGGGCCTTCATTCCCCACGGCCTGACCCTGACCCTTGAGGGGGATGCCAACGACTACCTGGGCAAGGGCCTGTCCGGCGGCAAGATTATCGTATCGCCGCCGCGGGAATCGATTTTCCCGGCAGAAGACAATATCATCATCGGCAACGTCGCCTTTTATGGAGCGACCGCCGGTGAAGCCTACATCAACGGCACGGCAGGCGAACGGTTCTGCGTCCGCAACAGCGGCATCGACGCCGTCGTCGAAGGCGTCGGCAACCACGGCTGTGAATATATGACCGGCGGCCGGGTCCTCATCCTCGGTCAGACGGGACATAACTTTGCCGCCGGCATGTCCGGCGGCGTCGCCTACATCTATGACTTAGACCCGCAAAAGTGCAATACCGACTTAGTAAAACTGGAACCTCTGACGGATGAAGCAGAAAAAGCCGCGGTCAAAACGATGCTGGAAAACCACGTCCGCTTCACGGACAGCAACTTAGGCCATATCCTCTTAGAAAACTGGGACGATACGGTAAATCACTTGACCAAGGTCATTCCCGAAGCCTATGAAGAAATGGTTTCCCTCATCGAAAAGGCCAAGGCCGACGGCCATTCCGACGAAGAAGCCCATATGATTGCCTTTGAAAAGAAACACGGCAAAAACGGCAAGAAATAAGGAAAAAGAGCTGCCCCAGCAGCTCTTTTTTCTATGCCCTATATGCGCACTCGCAGGAAACGGACTCCCCTTGCCCCTCTATTAGCTCTCGTGTATACTTAAAGAATAATAACACGGCAAAGGAGGTCTTAGCATGACCAAAACGCAGCATGGTATCATAGCTTGTGTCATCGGAGCGGTGACGTGGGGCGTTAACGGCGTCGCCAGTCAGTTTTTGCTCTCCAATTATCCCGTAGAACCCTCATGGGTGGCATCGATTCGCATGGCCCTGGCAGGCCTGCTCCTCACGCTCATGGTCATACCGAAAAAAAGCCATTTAATTCGACAGATGCTGCATGACCCGATCAGTCTGCGGCATTTGGTCATTTTTGCGATTTTCGGCCTCACCCTAAGCCAATTTGCCTATTTATCCGCCATAAAAAATTCAAATGCCGGCACAGCGACGGTCCTGCAGACACTGTGCGTCGTCTTCATGTCCTTCTACTTAGCCCTCCGCTTCCGTAAGAAGCCGACGACGAGGGAAATCATCTCCGTCTTCCTGGCCTTTGGCGGCGTCTACTTGTCAGCAACCCACGGCAACCCGTCGACGATGGTCCTCTCACCCCTGGGCCTGACCTGGGGCCTCATAGGCGCCGTCGCCGGCGTTGCCTATCCCGTCCTATCCCAAGGTCTGGCCGCTCACTGGGGAGCTCTCATCACCAACGGCCTGGGCATGATTACCGGCAGTATCGTCTTAGGCCTGTCGACACAGGTTTGGACCAACTGGCCGGTCCTCGACGCTATGGGATGGTTTGCCGTAGCCTTCATTGTCATCGTCGGAACGGCCATTTCCTTTACGGCCTTCGTCACCGGCATCAGTGAAATCGGCCCCATGAAAGCTACCTTAATAGGAACCTTGGAACCGGTCATCGCCTCGGTGACCTCAGCCATCGTCCTGGGAACGACCTTCCATCCCATTGAACTTGTCGGCTACGCCTGCATCATCGCCACGGTATTCATCATCATTCTTCAGAAAAAAACTCCTTCTGAATCTATTTCGTAATACGTATTTTTCGTGTATAATATACTGTATCTTAATAATCTATATACTACCCATTGAAAGGTGTGATTTATATGATCATTGACGACGCCGGCGGCCTCGTTTTTCGTCCGCCCAGTGAAGCCCGCAGCTTTATCCTGCGCGTAACCATCGGCTGTTCCCATAATACCTGTCGTTTCTGCAATATGTATAAAGCCTCGAAATTCCGCATCCGTCCCCTCGAAGAAATCGAAGGGATCATCGAACGCGGCGCTGAGGCCCTGCCCTTTATTCGGCGCATCTTCCTGGCTGACGGCGATGCGATGGTACTGCCAACCGATACCTTAATCACAATCATGAAAAAATGCTACGAAAAGTTCCCCAAGCTCACCCGCATCGGCGCCTATGCAACACCGGCCGACTTAATCCGCAAGACGCCGGAAGAATTGAATCGCCTCCGCGAAGCCGGCCTGGCCATCGTATACATGGGTATCGAAAGTGGTGACGACGACGTCCTGACCTACGTCGACAAGGGAACGACGGCAGACCTTACCATCGAAGCCGGCAAAAAAGCGTTAGCCGCCGGCATGAAGCTGTCGACGATGATCCTCCTCGGCCTCGGCGGTCAGGAACGGACAAAAGAGCATGCCCTCCATACGGCCAAAGTCGTCTCGGCCATCAACCCGACCATGCTCAGTGCCCTGTCCCTCATCATTCCCCATGAAGTCCCCCTCTACGATGACGTCGTCAGCGGTAAATTCACGCCCCTTACGGCCCGAGGATTCCTCAAAGAATTGGACATGATCCTGCGCCATACGGAAATGACCAACCCCTGCATCTTCCGCAGCAATCACGTATCGAACCTCTTCCCCGTCGGCGGCACCCTGCCCATGGACAAAGACAAGATGCTGGCTGCACTGGAACAATACATTCCCCGGGCAGACGATACGCGTCCCCTCTTAAACGATAACGGCAATTTCTAATATGACGGGAGGTGCCTCTATGAAAAAAATATTTTTCCTTCTCCTGTTCTTCCTGCTGACCCTTACGGTTGCCAATGCCGACAGCGTTCGCTTCGACAATATGCGTACCGTCGTCATCGCCAATACGACGCAAAACAATTACCCTGCCCGTTACATGAAACGGACCCTTAAAGAACCGTTCCGCATCCCCTATTGGGACCGCATCGAATCGTCAGCCCTCCTCGCGCCGGAAGACGTGACCGAAGATAATCTGCGCATCTTGGCCTCCCAGTACAAGGCCGATGTCGTCCTGGTCCCTGTCGTACAGACCTGGTACTGGCGCCAGTTCATGGGAAGCTATCGCTTCCGCGACGGCGACGAGATGTACACCGAATACCGCTACCGCCTGACGGTCTACGCCTACGACAAGCGCACCGGTCGGATGAACAGCTATTCCGACAGCGGCTACGACATCGAATCGACGTCAATCCTAAACAACCCCGACGACGTCCTCTATCCGGCCATGACCCGAATCTTAAAGAAGCTCCCGTATAAACGAATCCCAACGGACATCGAAACGACGGGAAATACCATTCCGGGCCTGCAAACCCAGACGACGGACGGCGGAGCAACCATCCTGACCAACGCCTTTCCTCAAGCCATTTAAGTCGAATTCATACAGTAAAAGTGTCTGCTCATCAAGGGCTGCTAAAAAAAATAATATAGTTATCGTAACTGCCACCGGTTTCCGGTGGCAGTTGTTTTATTCTATCAACCTATAAACCTGTACTTTTTCATCGGGGTAAACTCCCTCCGCTTCGCCGTATTCACGAATATATCTGGTCCAAGGAATGCTTCCTGCATCGTAATCAGCCATTCCCTGTCCATAAGACGATGACATGATACCGGTCCTATTTCTCATGAGATTCCCAAAATTCAGAAAAGCATTAATACAATAATACAAAAACACGCCCCTTTCGGCAGCACAAAATCGAATGCGTCTAGTGCCTGCCTAAAAGGGGCGTATGTCAAGTTTTAATGTCTATAGACCTTTATGAATCTTGTATTAACGCTTTTTCTCAACCGAAATAACGTCGATTCCTTTCCCGCTGCTGCGTGAAGAAATAACCTGATTACGGGCATCAGAGCTGTTCGAAGCTTTTACCCTCGTTGAACTTACACTGCTGCGCGAGTTGGAATTCGTGTTTTTGTACCTGAATTTCACTTCATAACTATCACTCATAATGTAACATCTCCTTTTCTAAAAATACATCTGACGGCTAAGCCTTGCCGACTAGTTGAAATAAGAAAACAGCAGATATTAACCATAAGTCCATTATATATGAACTAATGAGTAATTACGACAGACAACTAATGATTTCCCGGTACGGTATCCATAACCGCTTGAGCTTTGATGGCCGCACGTTGTTTCTGTTCCCGGACTTCCATATGACGGGCAAAGAGCCCTGCCAAAATGGATCCCGTTACCTGATGGATGGCAGCTCCGACAGCAGCCGGAATGGCGACGGCCGGTGCAAAGAATACCGATACCAACGAAATAGCCAGGGCATCGTTCTGCATCCCGACTTCAAGGGTAACCGAGTGCTGCTGCTTCTTCCCGAGACCCAATTTTCCGGTGACGAAATAGCCCAGAAGGAAGCCGCCGAGATTATGGAGGAGGACCATAAGGATGATGAAGATGCCCATATCCAAAATCTTAGCCCCGTTGATGGCGATAACGCCGCCGACGATGACCAAAACGCCAAAAGCCGAAACGAGGACCAATACCTTCGACAAAGAGGCGATATGCGTTTCTCCCATGAGTCGATGAGCAAAAAGCCCTAAGACAAGGGGAACCAAGATGACTTTCATGACCGTCATGGCCATGGCTGCAAAGGAGACTTCAACCCACTGACCGGCCAGGCCCCAGACGATAAAAGGCATCATAATGGGAGCCAAGAGTGTCGAGCAAGTCGTAATGGAAACGGACAGGGGAACGTCGGCTTTCGCCAAAAAGCCCATGACATTCGACGCCGTGCCGCTCGGGCAGGAACCGAGGAGAATCATGCCGACAGCAATTTCAGGCGGCATTTCAAAGGCCAGGACCAACCCGTAGGCCAAGAGGGGCATGATTGTATAATGAGCCGTACAGCCGATGAGTACTTCCTTCGGACGCTGGAGAATCAACTTGAAATCACTGGCATGGAGGGTCATACCCATACCAAACATGATGATTCCCAAGAGGAGGACCGTATGGGGCACAGCCCATAAAAAGGCACCGGGCATAAAGTATGCTCCCACAACAACCAAGAGAACGATATAAGTTAAATTCTTTCCCACAAAACCGCTTAATCTTCCGATGAAATTCATCATCATCATGCACATCCTTTCAGAAAATAAGTAATATACAAATACGCAAACGGTTTTGATGGAGCAAAAAAAGGCTTTGCCTCTAAAAAAGAGACAAAGCCTTCACTCTGCGGTACCACTCTTATTGTCATAACGACCACTTTTCCGGCATCTCCGGAGTTCCCCTTCCAATGCCTGGCCGGATAACGGTTGCCTGCCGGCTGCGTCTACTGGCAAATCTGCGTTCGGGCAGCAGCTCCTGGATGACTTCATGCCGGGATTTCATCCTGCCTCTCAGCCTGCAGCAGGTCTCTGTCATGAAATCCCAAACATTACTACTTCCATTCAACACTGTTCTGTATTTGTTGGTGATAATTATACATCCGTCTAATTTAATAGTCAATAGATTATTCATCTTTTTATCTAATTATTTTAAGTTACGTTTTCCTTATACATAAATCTTATATATTTCAGATGTAAAAATATTTTTATAATATTTACGCTTTGACGCCGTACCACTCGGACAAGGGCCGAGGAGAATCATACCGACGCCCTCGTCAGAGACACATAATCTATGCCAAAAGGCTCCTCTTAAGCCGCACCGATTTTATTCCGGTCTCAACGTTAAAGAGGAGCCTCTCAAGTTTAGATTCTATCAACCTTTATTCGATTACCGCTTTTTCACAACGGATATCACCGTAATTCCGTTTCCACTGCTGTGTGAGGCAATGACCTGATTACGTGCATCAGAGGCACTCGAAGCGTTTACCATCGTCGAGCTTACACTGCCTCGAGACGTTTTACTCGTCGTTTTATATCTAAATCTTACTTCATACCGACCACCCATAACGTAACATCTCCTTTTCAAAAACAGTCCGACAGCGAAGCCCTGCTGACTATTCGCTGTAAGAAACGAGCAGATATTCATTATGAGTCCATTATATACGGAATAAAGAACACTGACAATGGCAGCTTAATGATTGCCCGGTACGGCAACGGCCTTTGCTTGGAGGGCCGCATTATGTTTCTTTTCTCTGGCATCCATGTGACGAGCAAAGAGGCCTGCCAGAATGGATCCGGTTACCTGATGAACAAGGGCGCCGACGGCGGCCGGAATGGCGACGGCCGGTGCAAAGAATACCGATACTAAGGAAATGGCCAGGGCGTCATTCTGCATCCCGACTTCAAGGGTAACCGAGTGCTGCTGTTTTTTCCCGAATCCCAATTTTCCCGTGACGAAATACCCGAGAAGGAAACCGCCGAGATTGTGAAGGAGAACCATGACGATAACAAAGAGTCCCATTTCCAAGATCTTAGCACCATTGACAGCAATGACGCCGCCGAGGATAACCAAAACACCAAAAGCGGAAACAAGAACCAAGATTTTCGAAAGAGAAGCCACGTGTTTTTCCCCCATCATCCGATGAGCCAAAAGACCGAGGACTAAGGGAACCAAGATAACTTTCATGACCGTCATGGCCATGGCGGTAAAGGAGACTTCAACCCACTGACCAGCGAGACCCCAGACGATAAAGGGCATCATGAGCGGTGCCAAAAGGGTCGAGCAGGTCGTAATAGAAACGGAGAGAGGCACATCGGCCTTCGCTAAAAAGCCCATGACATTCGACGCCGTGCCGCTCGGGCAGGAACCGAGGAGAATCATGCCGACAGCAATTTCAGGCGGCATTTCAAAGGCCAGGACCAACCCGTAGGCCAAGAGGGGCATGATTGTATAATGAGCCGTACAGCCGATGAGTACTTCCTTCGGACGCTGGAGAATCAACTTGAAATCACTGGCATGGAGGGTCATACCCATACCAAACATGATGATTCCCAAGAGGAGGACCGTATGGGGCACAGCCCATAAAAAGGCACCGGGCATAAAGTATGCTCCCACAACAACCAAGAGAACGATATAAGTTAAATTCTTTCCCACAAAACCGCTTAATCTTCCGATGAAATTCATCATCATCATGCACATCCTTTCAGAAAATAAGTAATATACAAATACGCAAACGGTTTTGATGGAGCAAAAAAAGGCTTTGCCTCTAAAAAAGAGACAAAGCCTTCACTCTGCGGTACCACTCTTATTGTCATAACGACCACTTTTCCAGCATCTCCGGAGTTCCCCTTCCAATGCCTGGCTGGATAACGGTTGCCTGCCGGCTGCGTCTACTGGCATCTCTGCGTTCGGGCAGCAGCTCCTGGATGATTTTTCATGTCCGTATTCCATCCTGCCTCTCAGCTTTCAGCAGGTCTCTGTCATGGCGTTCCCGACATTACTTCTTCCATTCAACACTGTTCTGTATTTGTTGTTGTAATTATACAGCCATCGGCATCAGTCGTCAATAGATTGTTAAGTATATTTCCATGTTTTATCATTAAGTTAAGTTTTACAAAATGTAATCCCGTTTATTATAACGTTTAACTTGGGGTAAATAATTATTTATGCCAAAATATCCGCCACTTTTTGCTGTAAAACAGGCACGACGTCGGCCTTAAACCAGGGATTGGCCGCCTGCCAGCGGAAATTCAGCGGGCTGGGATGGACGATGGGGAAATAATCGGGCAAATAGGCTTCGAAGTTTCTTACCGTTTCGGTCAGATTGCGTCCCTTCCGGCCTTTTAAATAGTAATCCATGGCGTATTTCCCAATCAGTAAGGTCAGGGAAAGGTCGGGCATGAGGTTCAAAATCTCAGGGTGATATTCAGCGGCAATGAATTTGCGCGGCGGTTTATCACCTGTTTTCGCCTTGCCGGGGTAGTAGAAGTCCATGGGCATGATGGAAATGGCGGTTGAGTAGAAAACAGAAGCGTCGATCCCCATCCAGTCCATCAGGGTTTCACCGGACTTGTCATGAAAAGGAATGCCCGATTCTTCGACCTTACGCCCCGGAGCTTGGCCGATAATCAAAATCTTGGCTTCCTCGTGAATCTGAAAAATGGGGTCAATCCCCCGTTCTGTATAGTCTTTGTTTCGTTCGTCTTGACGAAGTTTTTCAATGATGTCCTGCAAATTCATAAAATATTCCCTCCATTCGATAAAAAGGCAGAAACCTGATTCCAGATCTCTGCCCACAAAGGATTATATCAAAAAGCTGTAGTATATGATGGGTATGAATAAGGCCGGCAAAAAATCGGCGACCTTAAATTTCGTCAGTTGAAGCATATTGAGGGCAATGGCCAAAATCATAAGGCAGCCGACGGCATTGAGTTCGCGGACGACATCCGGTGTCATCAAGGGCAGTAAGAAGGTCGCCAAGATGTAGAATACCGTTTCATAAACGAAGAGGACGATGCCCACAGGAACGACGCCAAGCCCGTATAAGGCGCCGAAAATAAAAGACGATACGGCATCAATGGCGCTTTTAAAATACAGTAAGTCGTTGCTCCCCAGGGCTGCCTGAATGGGTCCGATAATAGCCATGGCACCGATGGTCTCCATCATGGACAAGGTCACAAAACCTTTGACGAATTTAGAATCGTCGCCGCGGCTCAAATGCTTTTTAAGGAATTCTCCGAATTGATTCATCCGGTCTTCAATCCTGATGGCCGTCCCGAGGACCGTACCGATAATCATACTGGCTAAGACGAGGAGCATATTCTGACTTTGTACAGCCCCCTGAATCCCCATGGCAGCCAGTCCCAGGGCGATGACCCACAGAACGGGAGTCGTAAATCGCTCAGATATCCGATTTTTTAATCCGACCCCAATAACTGCCGCCAGGGATGAGGACACTGCGTTGACAATAACACCGATCATAAACTTGCCTCCTGACTTTTAGACTACGTTCATTATAGCAAAAAAAGGTGCTGCCGAACATCAAGCAACACCTTTTTTATAAAACAAAACACGTTTTCGCCATTACTTATGAGCGGCCGACAGAGAAGCGCCTGCTCTCGTATCGTCTTGCTCTGCTTCATACTCGCTGTCAAAGCGTTTATTCAGGTAGTTGACATAGAGGTAGGCAAGGCCGGCCCCGGAAATATTGTGCCAAGCGCTGAAAATCGCGCCGGGGACGCCGGCCATGGGAAGGGCGGCAAAATGGGTTTTGGCAAGCCCCGTGGCCAAGCCCGAATTCTGCATGCCGACTTCAATGGATACGGCAACCATCTTTTTCCAGCTCATGCCGCAGAGGTGACCGATAAAGAATCCCAAGGCATAGCCGAGGCAGTTATGCAAAATGACGACTAACAGGATAAGGCCTGAACTGTTAAGAATGGAATCACGGCTGGCACCGATGATGCCGGCGATGAGGAAGGAAATAGCCATGGCTGAAACAGCCGGCAGATAATCGAGGGCAGCGCCGGCAAGTTTCGGAAGAAAACGCTTGACCAAGAGGCCTAAGGCGATAGGAACGATGACGATCTGAACGATAGATAAGAACATACTGACAGGATTAAAGGAAATACGCTGACCGATGATCAGATACGTCAAGAGCGGCGTCAAGACCGGAGACAATAAGGTCGAAATACTGGTAATAGTGACTGACAAGGGAACGTCGCCCTTACTCATGAAGGTGATGACATTGGACGACGTACCGCCCGGGCAGGTCCCGACGAGGACGACGCCTGCCGTCAGAGCCGGATCAAGACGAAATACGGTTGCCAGGACGAAGGCCAGAAAAGGCATGACAAAATACTGGGCACAAACGCCGAAAAAGACGTCCTTAGGCTGCTTCAAAACGAGGACGAAATCGCTGGCGCTCATGGTCATGCCCATGCCAAACATGATAATGCCTAAGAGAACCGACAAAACGGAAATACCGCCGACATGGCCTAAAACCCAAGAAAAACTGGTCGGCATCGTAAGGCCGATGATGAGAAAGATGATGGCGATGACGCCAAAAAACTTACCGATGAGAGCACAAACCTGTTTCATAATAAGCCCCTTTTCATATCATTTTATATTCAGATAAAATAAATCTCCTGCTCCCCATTCCCTGCGCAGCATAGGCGAAGGGCACGGAAGCAGGAGACAGCATTCAGTCTTACTGCATAACGGCGCCGGTATTGGCCGACGTAACAAGCTTAGCATACCTTGACAAGTAGCCGGTCTTAACCTTCGGTTCCGGCTGCTTCCAAGCGGCCCGGCGTTTGGCCAATTCTTCATCGCTGACTTCCAATTCCAATTTACGATTGGGGATGTCGATCGAAATGGTATCGCCGTCGTGAACTAAGGCCAAGGGACCGCCCTCCATCGCTTCCGGTGAAATGTGGCCGATGCAGGCACCGCGGCTGGCACCGCTGAAACGACCGTCGGTCAAGAGGGCGACTTTCAGCCCCATGCCGGTAATAACGGCTGTCGGGTTGAGCATTTCGCGCATGCCGGGCCCGCCTTTCGGCCCTTCGTAGCGGATGACGACGACGTGCCCTTCCTTGATGTCGCCGCGGATAATGGCTTCGATGGCGTCTTCTTCAGCATCGTAGCATTTGGCCGTTCCCTTATAGACCAAGAGGTCTTCTTCAACGGCACTTTCTTTGATGACCGAGCCTAAGGGCGCCAAATTCCCCTTGAGGACGGCAATGCCCCCTTTATTCATGTACGCATTGTCGACGGAGTGGATGACGTCGCGGTTGAGGACTTCCGCATCTTTAATGCGGTCGCCGACGGTACCGGTAATGGTCTTGGCGTCGGTGTGGATCAGGCCCAACTTCGAGACTTCCTTCATGACGGCACAGATGCCGCCGGCTTCATCGAGGTCCTGCATGTGATAAGTCCCGCCGGGGCTCATCTTGCAGATATAGGCAGCCTTACGGCTGATGGTATCGAACTCATCGAGGGACAGCTGGACCCCGGCTTCATGGGCAATGGCCGGCAGATGCAGAGCCGTATTGGTAGAACCGCCGATAGCCATGTCGACGGCAATGGCATTTTCAAAGGCTTCGAGAGTCATGATGTCCCGAGGCTTCACATCGCGACGGACGAGGTCCAATACGACTTCGCCGGCTTTTTTCGCCAACATGCGGCGAAGGCCCGTATAGGCTGCGGGGATCGTGCCGTTGCCGGGAAGTCCCATGCCCAAGACTTCGGTCATGCAGTTCATGGTGTTGGCCGTAAATAAGCCGGAGCAGGAACCGCAGCCCGGGCAGGCGTGAAATTCCATTTCATGCATTTCTTCAGCCGTCATCTGACCCGATTCGACCTTGCCGGCAGCTTCAAACATCGTACTGACGCTGATATTGCGGCCTTTATGACGGCCGGCCAGCATGGGGCCGCCGCTGACGACGACGGTCGGGATATTCAGTCGTCCGGCTGCCATGAGCATAGCCGGCACGATTTTATCGCAGTTCGGAATGAGGACCAAGCCGTCGAAGGCATGGGCCGTAGCTACGGCTTCGATGGAATCGCAGATCAGTTCGCGGCTCGAAAGGGAGAAGCTCATGCCCCGATGCCCCATGGCGATGCCGTCGCAGACGCCGATAGAAGGAAATTCGATAGGCGTACCGCCGGCAGCTGCCACGCCGAGTTTGACGGCTTGGGCAATTTCGCCCAAGTGGACGTGACCCGGAATAATTTCATTAAAGGCATTACAGATGCCGATTAAAGGCTTCTGCAAATCTTCATCACTATAGCCCATGGCATGAAACAAACTCCGATGGGCCGTTCGGGTAACCCCTTTTTTTACAACATCACTGCGCATAATATCCATCCTCTCTCTTCCCTACATATCCTTCACAGCCTGTTCGCCGCGGGACAGGGAAACCTGCCCCGTCCGGGCAATTTCAAGCACTTCATAATCTTTCATCATATCGAGGAGAGCCTCGATACGGTCTTCCTTACCGGTAATTCGCATGGTAAGCGAATGCCGCTGGACGTCGACGATTTTCGCCTTGAGCAGTCCGGCAATATTGGTCAGGTCTTCCCGGGCCTGAGGCGTCGGGCTCTTGACCTTTATCATGGCCAGTTCATAGCTGATAAAGGGCGCATCGTCGAGATTGACGATCTTGATGACGTCGATGAGTTTCGCCAGCTGGTTGACCGCTTGGTCGAGATCCCGACGATTTTCGACGGACACGACGATATTGATGCGGCTCACATCGTCTTCTTCCGTATAGCCGGCGTTGATACATTCGATATTAATGGCTCTGCGGCTGATGAGTCCGCAGACGTGCGTCAGGACGCCGGGCTTATTGTCACAGAGCAGAGCCAGGTGCTGTTTTATCATTGCCCTTCACCTCCCAGTACCATCTGTTCCAGTCCTTTTCCGCCGGGAACCATGGGGTAGACATTTTCATCCGGCGGAATGGAAACGTCAAGCAAGGCCGGACCATCCGTCTCAAACAGCCGCGCCACGGCTTCATCCAGTTTGTCAGGCAGGCAGACATGCTCTCCCGGGACTCCCATAGAAGCTGCGACAGCCGTCAAATCGGGATTGTCGGCAATGATGGACTGAGAGCAGTGACCCTTATAAAACATACGCTGCCACTGATTGACCATGCCCAGCACCTTATTGTGAAGGACGACGACTTTGACATCGATACCGTATTTATGGAGGGTCGCAAATTCCTGACAGTTCATCATGATGCTGCCGTCTCCGGTAAAGAGGACGACCTTGGCCTTGGGACAGGCAATTTTAGCGCCCATGGCTGCCGGAAGGCCGTACCCCATCGTCCCCAGCCCGCCGGAGGTAACGAAGCGGCGCGGCTCGTTCAGATTGAAGAACTGTGCCGTCCACATCTGGTGCTGGCCGACGTCGGTAACGACGACGGTTTCGTCATCGGTCCAACGCTGAACGACTTCAAATAATCGCTGCGGCGAAATGGCATCGTCCAGATTACGGGTTCCAAAAGGATGGGACGCCTTCAGATTCAAAACATCCTTCAGCCACGATTCGTACTGCTTGGCCAGGGTATCCCCGTACGGTTTCAATCCGTCGCAAAGGAGCGGCAGCGACCACCGAAGGTCGGCGTGGACACTGATATCGGCGTGGACGATTTTATTGATCTCGACCTTGTCGATATCGAAGTGAACGACTTTCGCCAGCGGCGCAAACTGCGTGACGTCACCGGTAACGCGGTCGTCAAAGCGGACACCGACAGCCAGGAGCAGGTCACAGCGGGTAACGGCCAGATTGGCAGCATAAGAGCCGTGCATGCCGACCATCCCCAAGTGCCCTTCATAGTCATCGGGAACACTGCCCTTGCCCATCAGCGTCGTTACGACCGGAATCTGAAGCTGCCGGACGACGGCCCGCAAAGGTTCTGCCATGTCGGATAAGACGATGCCGCCGCCCGTAATGAGGACGGGACGCCTGGCTTCGACCAAGGCTTCGACGGCCTTATCGACGTCGGCTTTATGGCCGTCGGGACAGCTGCAGTAACCGCGAAGATGAACCTCTTCAGGATAAGAAAATTCAAAAGGCGTATCGAAAACATCTTTCGCAATATCGACCAGGACCGGCCCCGGCCGGCCTGTCGTCGCAATGTAGAACGCCTCTTTCAAGACCCGCGGCAGTTCGTGAACGTCTTTTACAAGATAGTTATGCTTTGTAATCGGCGTCGTAATTCCGGAAATATCCGCTTCTTGAAAGGAATCGCGGCCGATAAGAGGCGTCGCCACCTGGCCGCTGATGATAACCAGGGGAATGGAATCCATGTTGGCCGTCGCAATGCCTGTCACCATGTTGCAGACTCCCGGTCCGGAAGTTGCAAAGCAGACACCAGGGCGCCCCGTCACTCGGGCATAGCCGTCAGCTGCGTGAACAGCTCCCTGTTCGTGTCCCGTTAGGATATGAGGAAACTGAGATTTATACAATTCGTCATACAAAGTTAGGACAGCTCCTCCGGGATAGCCGAATACGACGTCTACACCTTCTCGCTTTAAGCATTCAAGGACAGCCTGTGCGCCGGTCATGTTCATATCATTCACCTCGTTATCATGTAATTAAGAGCATGGCCCATGAGCCATGGAGAAATTAGTCGTTCTGGTCGTTGCTGTGGAGCCAGGGCATCATAGCGCGGAGTTTTTCACCGACCTGTTCGAGGGGATGTTCCGCATGCTGACGACGCATAGCCAGGAAATGAGCACGGCCGCCGGCTTTATTTTCAAGGAGCCAATCTTTGGCAAAGGCACCGGACTGGATGTCATCGAGAACTTCTTTCATGGCCTTCTTCGAATCCTGCGTTACGACGCGGGGGCCGGCCGTATAATCACCGTATTCAGCCGTATCGCTGATGGATTTACGCATCTTGGCCATGCCGCCTTCATACATGAGGTCGACGATCAGCTTCATTTCATGGAAGGTTTCAAAGTAAGCGATTTCCGGCTGATACCCGGCTTCGCAAAGGGTTTCAAACCCGTTAGTGATAAGCTGGCAGATGCCGCCGCAGAGGACAGCCTGTTCACCGAAGAGGTCCGTTTCCGTTTCTTCCTGGAAGGTCGTCTGGATAACGCCGGCCCGAGTGCCGCCGATACCGCGGGCATAGGCCAAAGCGAGGTCGAAACAAGTTCCCGTTGCATCCTGTTCAACAGCGAATACGTCGGGAACGCCGCCGCCTTCGACAAAAGTACGGCGTACGAGATGGCCCGGACCCTTAGGAGCTACCATGAAGACATCGACGTCGGCCGGCGGGACGATTTGCTTGAAATGAACGTTAAAACCGTGAGCAAAAGCAAGGGCACTGCCGGATTTTAAATTCGGAGCGATTTCAGATTTATAGACGTCAGCCTGTTTTTCATCCGGAATGAGGACCATGGTAACGTCCGCTTCTTTAACGGCTTCAGCAACGGTCTTGACTTCAAGACCTGCCTTTTTGGCTTTTTCTACGGACTTACTGCCTTCATACAAACCGACGACGACGTCTACGCCGCTTTCTTTCAAATTCAAGGCATGGGCATGGCCCTGGCTGCCATAACCGACGACAGCTACCTTTTTACCTCTCATGACATCCCAATTTACATCTTGATCATAAAAAACCTTTGCCATAATAACATCGCTCCTTTGAGTATAAAATAATTTATTCTCGTTGGAATTTAGAGATGCGTCGAAAGAGGTAACAAAAAAACTCCGCCCATATGAGGGACGGAGTTTATTCCGCGATACCACCCTGATTCCCGGCTCATTACTGCGGCCGGGCTCTCTACAACGTACCAACATACGCGTTTCCTATAACGTGGAAAAGTCGTCAGTGCTTAGTTTACTTCAGCACTCCTCTTCAGGGATGATTTTCAATCGATCTTCACTATCGGCTCGCACCAGCCGCCGACTCTCTGGAAGTATCCGAAGGACCTACTCTTTCCCGTCATCAGATTTTACTCTATGCTTTTGCGAGCCTTTATCAGTTCGGCTCGTTTGAAAAGCTTGAACACATTCTACAAAACGACACGTCATTTGTCAATGATTTTTTCGGAATTAATTTTAAAATTTTCAGTTAAACGCTCTACTTATTAATATTATTAAGTAGATGATTTGCCGACATACCATTTCACAAATTGCCGGGCAATCCGCCCGTTGCGGCCGGAATGTTCCATTTCCCAGCGAAGCCCTTCGATACGCAGTTTTTCCGGGTCGAGATCGATGCCGGCTTTCTTCAATTCGTGGCTGATGATTTCCAAGTATTCATCCTGAGTCGGTGCCGCGTAGTGCAGGATGAGGCCAAAGCGGTCCGATAATGAAATCGACTCATTGGTGTTATCGTCACGGTAGACTTCATCCCATTCGTCATTCCGATCATGCCAGGTTTCCTTGAGCAGGTGACGGCGGTTCGATGTTGCATAAATAACCACATTTTCCGGCTGCGGCGTAACACCGCCATCCATGGCCGACTTCAAGTATTTATAAGAAGCTTCATTTTCGTCAAACGAGAGGTCGTCGAGAAATAAGATGAATCGTTTACTGCCGATGGCAGCCAACTTTTCCATAAGAGGCTGCAAATCGCACAGCTGATCGCGCTGAAGTTGAACCAGGCGCAGTCCCTGGCCATGATAGCGGCAGACAAGAGCCTTTACAGCCGTCGATTTTCCCGTGCCGCGTGCTCCCGTAAGAAGTACGTTGTTGGCCCCCTTGCCCGTTACAAAGGCTTCCGTATTGGCCAGCAGCTTTTCCTTCTGTACGGCATAACCGATCAAGTCGTCCCAATCAAAGTACGGGAAGTTTTCAATTCCGATGAGACGGCCGCCCTCACCCAGGCGAAAAGCCCTAAAATGAGCCAACTGTCCGCGGCCGAATACCGTATAATACCGGAGCAAAGCAGCGGCCGCTTCGTCTGCCGTCACCACACCTTTAAAGGCCTCTTCCAAGGCCTGCATATACCCGTAGTCTTTGGGCACGGCCGGTTCATAATCGTCTAAGAAGTCGACGTCAAAGAAATCCGAGGCCTTCCTCTGTAAATACGGAAACAGGAGCACCATATCGAAAGCAAAGGCCTTGGTCAACCCCACGCCAGCCCGGCCGGACCGCTCTACAACATCAGCTGCAACAGTACGTCCTTCGCCAAAGAGGTGTAAAAAATACTTCCGCAGCACATTTCCCTGAAGTCCCAGTCGTTCGGCCTGTTCCAACAGCGTCGCCGCACCGGCTCGCTGTAAAAACAAAGCCTCCCCCGGTTCCGCTTCTTGAACGGCCGACAAAGCTTTGATGACAGGATCATTCAAAAAGCCTCGGCAAACGACGAGGCTCTGTAAACTTTCACATTCCATAGAACCATCTCCCCCTTACAGGCCGGAACGATGACTGCACTCCCGTACAGTCTTAGCGTCCATGCCCGCAGTATTTGGACTATTATACCGCCGGAGTAGACGATGGTCAAGGTATCAAATTTATATTTATGCAAAACAGCATTTTATTTTACTGAATATTATCGACCAAAGCATCGGCCATGCGGCACATGCGGGCAATAGGCTTCACGTCATGAACGCGAACGATAGTGCATCCTGAAAGGACTCCCGCCACACAAGTCGCCCCGGTCCCTTCCATCCGTTCCGTTACGGGCAGGTCGAGGATTTTTCCGATAAAGCCCTTGCGGCTCGTCCCCAGCAGCATGGGATACGGCAGGACCGTCAATTCGCGCAGATGCTTCATGACATAGACGTTCTGTTCAAAAGTCTTGCCAAAACCGATCCCCGGATCGGTAATAATTTGTTCCTGCTTCATCCCGGCCTTATCGGCAATGATAGCCGAGCGAACGAAAAACTCCTTCATATCACCGATAAGGTCACCGTATTCCGTGCCGTCCTGGTTGTGCATGACCACGACGGGGACACCGTATTTCGCGGCAACGGCTGCCATTTTCCCGGGCTCCGGAGCATACTGCAGCCCCCAAATATCATTCATGATGTGAGCCCCCGTGCTCATGGCATATTCTGCCGTTTCGGCCTTATACGTATCGACGGAAATAGGAACCGGGCAATAGGCGACGAGGCGGGGCAGAATCCGTTCCAATCGTTCAATTTCTTCAGCCGCCGAAATGGGCGTAAAGCCCGGGCGGGACGATTCGGCTCCGATATCGATGATATCCGCGCCATCGGAAACCATATCTTCCATATGGCGTAAGGCCGTGTCGATATCATTCCACTTACCTCCATCAGAAAAAGAATCGGGCGTATAATTCAAAACTCCCATGACCAGCGTTTTTTCCCCGACCGTCAGTTTTTTTCCATCATTCCAGCGATAATGACGAATTTCCATATCCATTCCTCCTATAAAAAAAAGAGATAACCCGGGCGCCCAAAAGGACGCACAGTCGTTATCCCTAAAAAAAGTCCGTAACCTGTACGTTACTATGTAGTATACCAAAATAAGGGCTGCCGGGCAATAAGGCCATTGTCAAAAGGCACTTGTTTTTCAGTAAAACACTCTTCTCAATTGAATATATGAAACAAGGCCTTTTGTTGACGTAAAGTATGTATATGATATACTAAAAGGGGTTTATATTTACGAATTACAAGACAAAGGGGGATTTGTTATATGAAAAAGACGCCTGTTATCTTCATCGGACACGGAAGCCCTATGCTGGCCATCGATGAAAATGATCTTACGCGCGAAATGCAGCGCATCGGCGCCGACATTCAAAACAGCCCGGAAAAGCCAAAAGCCATACTAGCCATATCGGCGCATTGGTATGTGCCGGGAACGTATATTCAAAGTGCTGAAAAACCACGGCAAGTATACGACATGTACGGCTTCCCTGAAGAACTCTACCAACTTCAGTACCCTGTCAAAGGCTGTCAGGAGCTGACAAAAGAAGTATGTGACCTCCTGGGCAGCGACGTTTCCATCAACGACAGCTGGGGTATCGATCACGGAACCTGGAGCGTAATGGTTCATATGTTTCCCGATGCTTCTATCCCCGTCGTACAGCTCTCGGTAAACAGCCATCTGAGAACGGAACAATGTGTCGAAATCGGGAGAAAATTAGCCCCTTTGCGCGAGCAGGGATACCTGATCTGGGGCAGCGGCAACATCGTCCACAACCTGCGGCGAATCGAATGGAACAACCGCGGCGGTTCCGACCAGGCTGACCACTTCAGCAAATACATCGTAGACAACGTACTCAGCGGCAATATCGATGCCGTCATCAACTACCAAGAACACGAAAACGCATCCTACTCCGTTCCTACACCGGACCACTATATGCCGCTGCTTTACTGTCTCGGCGCCGCCGGTGAAGATTCGGCAACGGTCTTCAACAACACCTGTACCATGGGCTCCCTGTCTATGGCCAGCTTCGTGTGGGCTTAATCAATAACTTGATCGATAAGAAAAAGGCTTTCCATGATATTGAACTGCTACCCGTCAAGTAGACACTCGAAAAAACATAAATAGGTTTTGTTTCTGCCACCGGTTTTGATGTGACCCCAAAAAGTTAGACCTGCCACCGTAACATTTCTGTTGCGGTGGTT